>OLGO01000042.1_pt1 | contig 138577 bp, 118 predicted proteins | sample 1605861 | NCBI WGS metagenome assembly OLGO01 (sample SAMN03283253) | human gut metagenome | biome: human-associated habitat; material: feces | host: Homo sapiens | place: USA | collected 2013
GGCCCCCTTCAAAGCGATGAACCAGCGGCCTTTTTTGACCAGCGGCAGGCAATATTCGGCCAGCATGCACAAATTTGCCACGGCCCGGGCTGTGGCCACATCAAACTGCTCCCTCCACTGCTTGCGGGCGGCCTCTTCGGCGCGCTCTTTGGCAAACTCTGCTTCGATGCCCAGCCGGCCGCACACATAGCGCAGAAATTCCACCCGTTTTCCGGTGGGTTCCATCAGAGTGAGCTGCAACTGCGGTTTGTACAGCTTTGCCACCACGCCCGGAAAGCCCGCGCCGGTGCCCACATCCACCACACGGCCGGAGACCTCCGGCTGGACTGCGAACAAAAGACTGTCAATGAAGTGCTTGTCCTCGATGCCTTCGGGGTCTGTGATCGCTGTCAGATTGACCTTTTGGTTGTATTCCACCAGCAGTCGGGCATAGTGGTCCAGCTGATCCAGCTGAACGCCGGTCAATTCAATGCCCTGCCGGATGCATTTTTCCTGCAAACGCTGTGTATCGATCATTCCTCCGCCTCCTTGCTCCGGGCTTTGTTGTTATTCATTCTGCGGGCACGGTTGGCCGCTTCCATTGCCACACTGAGCACCGCCATATCCGCCGGGCTCACGCCAGGGATGCGTCCCGCCTGGGCCAGGCTCACCGGCCGAATACGAGCCAGCTTTTCCCGGGCCTCCAGCCGCAGACCGTTCAGCGGCGCGTAGTCAAAGTCCTCCGGGATGGGGGTATTCTCCAGCCGCTTCACATCCTTTTTGAGTTTCTCATTTTGTTGTAACTCAAATTGATCCTCGCGGTCCTTCTCCTGTTGCCACGTCGTAAAGTTGCCGCGCATCACCGTGATGTCCGCGCGGTTGATGGAAAGCACATGGTCGATGACTTCGTCCAGAAACGCACGGTCGTGGCTGACAAGGATGAATCCTTTTTTCGACTTCAAATACTGAGCCAGTGTGCCGCGCACTTCAATATCGAGGTGGTTCGTCGGCTCGTCGATGAGCAGAAAGCTGTTTTCGCGGATAAATAAAATCGACAGCAGTACCTTCGTACGCTCGCCGTAGCTTAACGTCGAGTAGGGGCGGTAAAGCAGTCCCGGGTCGGCGTCGAGTAAGTTGAGCTCACGCGTTAGCCGCCACATCTCAAAGTCCGGCATGATGCTCTCCGCAATCTCAAGCGGCGTATCGTCCGGATTTTCCACCTCAAACGGGAAATACTCAAAGTTGACCGAAGCGGAAATGGTGCCGCTGTACGCGTATTTTCCGAGCAGCAGATTTAAAAACGTCGTTTTGCCTCTGCCGTTGCGCCCGATAAAGCCGCACCGCCAGTTTGTATCTATGGAAAAAGACGCGTTTTCAAAGACGTTATCAAAGCTGCCTTCATAGCCGAAGGTCAGGTTTGACACCTGTATTAAAGACATAAATGTTCACCGTATTCTTTCCGAGCCTTATGCCGGATACGCGGTAACGGGGTAAGGCTCAATAGCCGAATATACCTTCGATGGATTCGTCGTTTATGATCCAATCCCGAACATCTATCTCTCTGAACCGATCGTGGTCATCGCGCACGATGACCCGTGCAATGCCTGCGTTGATGACCATGCGCTTGCACATGGAGCAACATACGGCGTTTTTCACATAATCGCCGGTAGAGACCTCCTTGCCGACAAGATACAGCGTGGCGTCGATCATCTTATCGCGCGGGGCGCTGATGATGGCGTTTGCTTCCGCATGTACGCTGCGGCACAGCTCATAGCGTTCACCGCGGGGAATATTTCTTTCCACGCGCACGCATTTGCCGATATCCGTGCAGTTTTTTCTGCCACGCGGCGCACCGACATAGCCGGTGGAGATCACTTCATCATTTTTTACGATCACAGCGCCGTAGTGACGTCGAAGGCATGTGCAGCGCTGGGAAACGGCCTCAGCCAGATCCAGATAGTAGTTCGTTTTATCTCTCCGATGGATATCATTCTCCACGAAGAACACCTCACTTTGCATTCAGGCACTCCGCAATCGGAAACTACACATATACGACTGCGTATCATCGTTCGCTTTTGCGCAAAACCGCAGGGGAGACGCCGTAATTATTAAAATATATTGTAGCACATTGCATTTTGAACTTCAACCCCGTTTCCGGGTGTTTTGTGAAAAAGCGCGTAAGCGCCTGCAATAAAACCTTTTCTGCCGTCTTTACATCCCGTCGCCAAAATGGTACAATATAGTATATTAAAGAACAAATTCAGGAGCTGTTTATGGGCGGCAATTTTTTGGGCGGCGCGGTGGCGCTACTGTATTTTCTGATGTTTCAGCTGTGCGGCGTAACACTTGCCGCATGCTTTTTAAATAAAGAGCGGCGATATACACAAATGATTCTCGGCAGCGCCGCGGGCAGCGTGCTTTTAATGTGGCTGCCGTCGTTGTGGGCATTCCTGTTTTCGTTCAGCATCACAGCGCATGTTTTGGCACTCATCTCACTGCTTTTGCTGACGGTTGGCGCTGTGTTCTTAAAGCATCCGAAGCTGCTTCCGAATGATTTTCCCGGCAAGCACAAAGCCTTCTGCCGTGCAGAACGCACGCTGCTTTTGCCGCTCGGCTTGTGGCTGCTGTTCGTGTTTTTGGTACTGCACAGCTTCCGTTACCAAAACGGCGAGATCTGGTCGAGCCAATGCACCTACGGCGACATGAGCATGCACCTTGGGTTCATCACGAGTATCGCGGAGCAGAAGACATTTCCGCCCATGTATTCCATTTTGCCGGGCGTGAAGCTTTCGTATCCGTTCTTGTCGGACAGCATTTCTTCAAGCCTATATTTGCTCGGTGCGCCGCTGCGCTTTGCGTATGTGCTGCCGATGCTTTTTGCCGGGGCGCAGGTGTTTTTCGGCGCACATCTTTTCTGGCAACGCTGGCTGCGTGATAAAGCGAAGACCGCGTTAGCGGAGATTTTGTTTTTTTTAAACGGCGGCTTCGGCTTTGCGTATTTCTTCCCGAATCTGCAAAACGGAACAGATAATTTTACCCGCATTTTCACATCGTTTTATGAGACGCCCACGAATCTTGTCAATCAAAATATCCGCTGGGTGAACGTCATTGTGGATATGCTCATCCCGCAGCGCGCAACGCTGTTCGGCTGGGCGGTTTTATTCCCGCTTTTATACGTGCTGTACCGCGCCGTTTATGAGCACTGCGAACGGTATTTCATCATTGCCGGTATTTTTGCAGGCGGACTTGTCATGATTCATACGCATTCGTTCCTCGCGTTCGGACTCATTTGCGGCGTGTGGCTTTGCTTTGCACTGTGCCGCAGAGTGTTCCGGGGCAGCAGTGCTCATGTTCAGTTTACCGCAAAAGTCGCTGCACTCGTTTTGATGTTGCTCGCGTTCGGCGCGCAGTTCGTCACGCCGAAGCTCATCTCGCGCGAATCATCCGTGTTTCTGTATCTGGTTTTGGTTTGTGCCGCAGCGTTTGTTTTGTTTGTGCTCGCACTGCTCATCATGGCGATCCGCAAGGGTTTCGGCATACAGCTTGTAAAAACGTGGGGCGTATTCCTGCTCATCACACTGCTGCTTGCCGCACCGCAGCTTTTCACGTGGACATTCTCGCAGGCGAGCGGAGACAGCTTCATGCGTGGGTGGTACAACTGGGGCAATTTGCAGGACGGCTATTTGTGGTTCTATCTTGTGAATCTCGGCGTCACGGCGCTGTTATTTCTGCCTGCATTTTTCACGGCAGATCAGCGTCATTTCACGGTCTGCGCTCCCGCAGCCGTCATTTGGTTCATTTGCGAGTTTGTCGTGTTCCAGCCGAATACCTATGATAACAACAAGCTGCTTTACGCCGCATATTTTCTCGTCTGCGGCGTAGTCGCTTCATATATGGTCGAGATTTACCGCCGCCTGCGCACGCTGCCGGGCCGCCGCGCATTGGCTGTCGGTGCGCTCGTACTATGCATGCTTTCTGCGGTGCTGACCATCGGCAGAGAGAGCGTTGCGGGCTATTGCTTATACGGCGACAGTCAGCTCAAAGCAGCGGAGTACATTTATGAGAACACCGAGCCGGAAGACACCGTGCTCACCGATATGCGCCATAACAACGAGATCGCGGCGCTGACGGGCAGAAACATCGTCTGCGGCTCCACAAGCTATGTGTATTTTCACGGGCTCGATTACACCGAGCGCGAAACGGACATGCAAAGTATGTTCTCCGCACCGCAGGCAAACTGTGCGCTCTTTGAAAAACACAGCATTGATTACATTCTGGTCTCCGCTTACGAGCGCAATAACTTCACCGTGAACGAAGCGGAGATCAAAGCGCTGTTCCCGTGTGTCTTTGACGAAAACGGCGTGCAGATCTATAAAGTGACATTTTAATCGAAAGGATATCCCTATGCAAAGACTTTCCGATATATCCACCATTCGAGCCGTCATGGAAAAGAACGGCTTCAGCTTTTCCAAGGCGCTCGGTCAGAACTTTCTCATCAATCCCTCCGTCTGCCCGCGTATGGCTGAGATGAGCGGCGCGGCAGACTGCGCAGGCGCCATTGAGGTCGGCCCCGGCATCGGCGTTTTGACCTACGAGCTTTCGCAGGTCGCAAAAAAAGTCGTCACCATCGAGCTTGATAAGCGCCTGTTGCCCGTTTTAGACGAAACGCTTGCCGACTGCGATAACGTGAAGGTCATCAACGACGACGTGATGAAGATCGACCTGCACCGCGTTATCGAAGAAGAATTTAACGGGGAAGAGGTCGCTGTGTGTGCGAACCTGCCGTATTACATCACGTCGCCGGTCATCATGAAGCTTTTGGAAGATCGTTTGCCCATCACGAGCATCACGGTTATGGTACAAAAAGAAGCGGCAGAGCGTTTGTGTGCACAGCCCGGCACGCGCGAGTGCGGCGCTGTCAGTGCGGCCGTGCAGTATTACGCCGAGCCGGAAATTTTGTTCGAGGTCAGCCGCGGCAGCTTTATGCCCGCACCGAATGTAGATTCCGCCGTCATTCAGCTGCGTATTCGAAAAGAACCGCCCGTGGATGTGCACGATGAAGCACTTTTCTTCCGCGTCATTCGCGCTGCGTTCGCACAGCGCCGCAAAACGGCCGTCAATTCCATTTCCAACACACTGCATATGTCGAAGCAGCAAGTGACAGACGCATTTGAGCAAGCCGGAGTTCGGGCAAATTCCCGCGCCGAAGCACTCACGCTGCCGGAGTTTGCCGCTATTGTCAATCAGCTTGCCGATTAAGGAGATGCTTTTATGAACATGAACAAAAATGTACTCGAGCATATGGATAAAGCCGCATATATCATTTTGCTGTGCATCGCCGCCGTTGCCGTGCTCGTCTCCATGGTCGCAGGGCCGCTCGGCTATAAAAGCCTTTCCATCGGTGCTGCCGTAAGCGCCGCCATCATTGCCGCTGCGCTCCTTTGGCACACGCTCCGCGCCGCCGCACCAAAATACAAACGATAAAATTTTCCGCATAGCAAAAGCCCCGCAATTACCGAACTAATCGGTTTTGCGGGGCTTTCTGGTTTATAGTTTAAATAATGCCGAGCTCTTTCAAGGCGCGGTAAATGCCGTCGTCGTCCACATCCGTTGTCACATAATTTGCAGCCGCCTTGGCTTTTGCACAACCGTTGCCCATCGCAACACCGAAGCCGACATCGCGCAGCATGTCCACGTCGTTCGGGCCGTCACCGAACACGAGAATTTCATCGTTTCTTATCCCGTAATGCGCCGCCATCGCCGGAATACCGATTTGCTTGCCACCGTTCTCATGAATAACATCGTAGCAATAGGAAACTGTGTGCGTATACTTAATATGCTTTAAAGGCAAAATGCGCGAAGCATAGATTTCCGGGTCATACAGCATCAGCTGATACACCTCGTGTTTACCGATGCGCGACACGTCATAAAGGGGAGGCGCGGGCAAATTATGTCTGTAAAAGTTATCGTCGATCTGCTTTGCGGGTGTTGCAGCAAAGCACTCGCGCCCCTCGGCGATCAGGCAGGGGAAAGGCTCCTCTTTTTGCAGCTGCATCAAAAGACGAATGTCTTCCGGGTCGATCGCCAGCGTATGTAAAACCTTGCCGTTTTTATCGAAGCAATATTGCCCCGTCATCGCGGCAAAGCCGTCAAAATCAAAATAATCACGCAGGAAATACGTCATTGGCGTCACACGGCCCGTTGCAACGAATAACAAAGCGCCATTTTCACGCGCCTTTTTTAGTGCATGCAGCGTCGAAGGCGGCATACGTTTATCCCGCCCGAGCAAAGTGCCGTCAATGTCAAAGAAAATGGCGCGAAAAGACATGGTACCTCCAAAAGAAAAGACTTTCGCGCGGAAAGCCTTTTAGAAATTTATGCTCTCTCTTTGTATTTTTCTACGATAAGATTTGCGCACTTGTAAATGTCGCCGCCGCCAAGCGTTAAAATGAGGTCGTTTTCCTTAGCGTGCGTCATCACATAATCCGCAATCTCCTCAAAGCTGCCAAACCAGCAGCTGCCGGGAATCTTCGCCGCAAGGTCGCTTGTGTGAATGTTATACGTGTTCGTCTCGCGCACGGCGAGAATTTCCGTCATCACAACATGCTGGGGGATGGAAAGCGCCTTTGCAAAATCATCCAGCAGCATTGCAGTGCGGGAATAAGTGTGCGGCTGGAACACCGCCCAAACCTCATGGTAGCCCATGCGCACGGCAGCGGAAAGCACAGCGGAAAGCTCTGTCGGGTGGTGCGCAAAGTCGTCGGCAACGGTCACGCCTTCAAATTTGCCTAAAATCTCAAAGCGGCGGTGTACGCCGGAGAAGTCCTCAAGCGCTTTTTTGATGTGCTCGCCGTCCACACCCATGCCATGTGCCGCAGCGGCAGACGCCAAAGCGTTCATCATGTTGTGCTCACCCGGCACGCGCAGGCTCACGCGGCAAACACGCTCGCCCTTATACATAACGGTAAAGTCTTCGCAGACCGTATCTTCTTCGTTGAGCTCCGTCACGTAGTAATCGCTTTTATCCGTTCTGCCAAATGTGACGATCTCCGCATTCGTAATGCCCTCTACGGCGCGCATGGCGTTGGCGTTATCTGCATTGACGATGATGCGCTTTGAGGTCTGTAAGCAGAACTGATGGAACGACTTCACAATATTATCGAGCGTGCCGAAATAGTCGAGATGATCGGCATCGATATTTGTGATGATGCTGATGGCGGGGTGGAGCTGCAGGAACGTATCGACATATTCACACGCTTCGCAAACAATGTCCGCACTTTTGCCGACTCTGCCGTTGCCGTTGATGAACGGCAGCTTGCCGCCGATGACGGCGCTCGGGTCACGTCCGGCTTCAATCAAGATCTGCGTGAGCATGCCGGTCGTCGTCGTTTTGCCGTGCGTGCCGGAAACCGCAATAGGGTTTGCAAACTTCTTCGTCAAAAGGCCGAGCATTACGGAACGCTCCAACGTCGGAATACCCTTTGCACGCGCCGCAACAAGCTCCGGGTTATCCTGCTTTGCAGCCGCCGTGTACACCACGACCTCCGCATCGCCGATGTTCTCCGCGCGGTGACCCATGTGCACCGGGATGCCGTAGCTGCGAATGCGCGCGAGCGTGTCGGATTCATTGATGTCGCTGCCGGTGATGATATAATCCTTGTGGTGTAAAATCTCCGCCATAGGGCACATACCGGAACCGCCGATGCCTACAAAGTGCAGACGACGTACGGTATCGAGCAGGTTAACGTTTTTATCGGTCGTATTATTCTGATTCGTCATAACGAAAGAGTCCTTTCTGAATTGGCTTCACGCAAAACTTGTTTTGCGAAATTATCTGAAATTATGTAATACACTGCGTTATATCTCAAAAACATAGCTATGCGTCCGAAATCGCATACCCATACACATATATTATACCGCCAACGGGCAGAAAAATAAATAGCAAATTCAAAAAAGTATGAAAAAGTCTTTCAGGGCGCACAAAAGCCGCCCGTTTCCATAAAATGAAGCGGATGATAATTTGAAAGGTGGGGGGAAATATGCCCATGATCAATACATTCGGCGTCATCGGCGGCGATGAGCGCATGAAATATTTGGCGCAGTCCATTGCGGCGGACGGTTACCCCGTGTGTGTCTGCGGTTTAGAAAAGCTCGGCACCTGCCGCGGCGCAGCGGAATGCGACCTGCCGCAGCTCGCGGCGAAAAGCTCCGTCATCCTTTTGCCGCTGCCCGCAACAAAGGACGGCCTGTTTTTAAACGCGCCGTATGCCGAAAACGAAATTCGTTTAGATGACGATTTTGCGCGTCTTTTTATGCACAAAACGGTGTGCGGCGGCATGCTTCAGCGTCTGACCGCCTCGTCTTCCTTGTGGCGTGAGATTGAGCCCGAAGACTACTACCGCCGCGAAGAGCTTGCCGTCGGCAACGCGATCCCAACGGCTGAGGGCGCGGTCGGCATTGCGATTCGCGAATACCCCGGCACGATAAACGGCGCAAAATGTCTCATCACGGGGTTCGGGCGCATCGGGAAAAATCTGGCGATTATCCTGCGCGGTATGGGTGCAGAGGTATTCTGCGCAGCGCGCAAAAAGGCCGATCTCATGCAAATGCGCGCGTTCGGCGTGCAGCCGTTGACGTACCGCGAGATCAGCAGAAGGTTCGATCTCATTTTCAACACTGTGCCTGCAAAGGTTTTGACTTCGCCTGTGCTCATGCAGCAAACGCGCGATACGCTCATCATCGAGCTCGCCTCCGCACCCGGCGGCATCGATTTGAAGCGTGCGGAAGAATTGCACCTGCATGTCATCGACGCGCCCTCGCTGCCCGGCCGCGTCGCGCCGAAGACGGCGGCGGAGTATATCAAAGAGGCGGTCTACAATATTTTGGAGGAGTAGTGATCGACATGCCCACGCTTGCCTTTGCCATGTGCGGATCGTTCTGCACATTTGAAAAAGCTCTCGCGCAGCTTGCTCTGCTGCGAAAGGACTGGGATATGCTGCCCGTGATGAGCGAAACGGCGTACACGACCGATACACGCTTCGGCACGGCGGAAAGCTTTCACGAGCGCATAGAAAATATCTGCGGACGAAAAATTATCCACACCATCGCAGAAGCGGAACCCATCGGCCCGAAGCGCCTTGCCGATGCCGTGCTCGTCGCGCCGTGCACGGGAAACACCGCTGCGAAGATTGCAAATGCCGTAACGGATACAGCCGTCACGATGGCGGTAAAATCCGCCCTGCGCGTCTCCATGCCCGTTGTACTGTCCCTCGCCACAAACGATGCTCTCGGTGCGTCGTGCAAAAACATCGGTCTGCTTATGAACACGAAAAACATCTATTTTGTGCCCCTCGGACAGGACGACCCCATAAAAAAGCCGAATTCTCTCGTCGCACATTTCGACCTAATTCCCGAAACGCTTGCAAACGCCGTGCTTGGAGAACAGTTGCAGCCTGTTTTGCGATGAAGTGCGCCGCGAAAGGCAGTTGAATTTGTAAAAAAGCTGTGCTATACTGAAAAGCAGAAACGGCAATGCCGAAATGGGAGGCTATTATGCTCTACTGCACGAAATGCAAAAGCATCTGCGAGGATTCCACACAAACCTGTCCGAACTGCAAGCGCAGCCGCGGTCTGCGGCCCGTAAAGCCTGAGGACGAAGTGTTTTTCCTCAAGGTTAGCGAGGGGGAAGCTGCGGAGCTCGCATTGCTCTTTGAGCAAAACGCGGTGCGCCATGCGATACACCCCGTAAAAGGTGGCTTTTCCACCAGCGTGTACGACCCGGAGTATCTGCCGACCGATAAGGATATTTACGTGGAATACCAAGACCTCGAACGCGCCAAAGAGCTGATGCTCAAAGAGCGGGAAGAGCAGTCGCAGGAAAAAACGTCCGAAGAGGACGATATGCCCCGCGGCAAGCGTATGCTCATCCAGTCACTTTCCGTCATCGCGTTCATGGCAATCGTCATTTTGGTCGTGCTCGGCTCGGATTTCATCGCAAATCTCTTAAAAGCGCTTTTCACAAAGTAAGCACTGCCGCGAAAATAGGATATTATTAAAGATTGGGGAAGTCCAAATGAAACAGTACAGACCGGATACAACGTGTATCCACGCGGGCTATACGCCCGGAAACGGTGAACCGCGCGTTCTGCCCATCGTACAAAGCACCACATACACCTATGACAGCTCCAAAGAAATGGGCGATCTGTTCGATTTAAAAGCGGACGGCTTTTTCTATACGCGCCTCGGTAATCCGACGCTCGACGCTGTGGAAAAGAAGCTTGCGGCACTCGAGGGCGGCGTAGGCGCGCTCGTCACGTCCTCCGGTCAGGCAGCCACCATGATGGCCGTTCTGAACATCTGCCACGCAGGAGGTCATGTTGTGTGCTCCAACGCCGTATACGGCGGCACATTCAACCTGTTCTACAAAACCCTGCATGAAATGGGCATTGACTGCACATTCGTTTCGCCGAACTGCACCGAGGACGAGCTGAACGCCGCATTCCGCGAGAACACCCGCTGCGTGTTTGCGGAAACGCTTACGAACCCGTCTCTCGTCGTGACGGACCTCGAAATGTTTGCAAACGCCGCACACGCGCACGGCGTACCGTGCATTGTCGATAACACGTTCCCGACGCCTATCAATTGCCGTCCGTTCGAGTTCGGCGTAGACATCGTCACGCACTCCACCACAAAGTACCTCGACGGTCACGCGGTGCAGCTCGGCGGCGCCATTGTAGACAGCGGTAATTTCGATTGGAACAACGGCAAGTTCCCGGAGTTCACAGAGCCGGATGAATCTTATCACGGCATCGTGTATGCCGAGCACTTCGGTAAGGCGGCGTATATCGCAAAAGCGCGCTGCCACCTGATGCGCGACATTGGCGCACAGGCTGCTCCGATGAACGCATTTTACCTCAACCTCGGCATGGAAACGCTCGCACTGCGCATGGAGCGCCATTGCTCAAACGCGCAGAAGATTGCCGAATTCCTCGAGCAGGACGACCGCGTGGCGTGGGTCAACTATCCGGGCCTTGAGAGCAGCCCGTACCACGAGCTCGCTATGAAATATATGCCGCACGGCACCTGCGGCGTCATTTCCTTCGGCATCAAGGGCGGCAGGGAAGCGGCCACCCGCTTTATGGACAGCTTGGAGCTTGCCTCCGTCGTCACGCACGTCGCAGACCTGCGCACCTGCGTGCTGCACCCGGCCAGCACCACGCACCGCCAGATGACCGACGAGCAATTAAAGGAAGCCGGCGTCTCCCCGGATCTTATCCGCCTCTCCGTAGGCATCGAAAACCCGGAAGACATCCTCGATGACATCAAGCAGGCACTTGAGAAAGCAACCAAATAACATTTATATAGACGAAAAGCACGGCGCGAGAGAAATTTTGCGCCGTGCTTTTGCATAGTATCACCGCCCGCAGGCTAATTTCCTGCGAGCGGTTTTATATGCTCAACTTTTTCAATTTTCGGGTTCCGAAGACTCTGGGGATTCGGTGTTTTCTGTCTGTTCCGAAGCTTCGGGGAGCGCGTCGGGGCTGGTTTCCGGCTTGCTTGCTATATTCTCTGCGTCTGCCGTTTCGGGCAGCGGTTCCTTTTCCGGCTCCTTCGGCGGCTCTTTGAGCGGCAGGGTAATCATCACGGTAAAAAGGTCGCCCTTTACGGTCACGTGGAAAGTACCGCCACAAGCCTCCGTGAAGCTTTTTGCAATAGAAAGGCCAAGGCCGCTGCCGGAAGTGGAACGGCTGTCATCACCGCGCACAAAGCGGGCCGTCAGCGAATCGCCGTCCATGGTAAGCTCGTACTTCGAGATATTCTGAATCGTCACGACGGCGTTTTGACCCTGCTTTTGCAGCTCCACGTAGACACGCGAACCCTCAAGCGCATATTGTGCCGCGTTCTTAATGAGGTTCTGGAACACACGGTACATGCGCTGCCCATCAGCATAAACGGGGAAGTCTTCCTGCGGGATCTGCACGCGCCACGTCAGCTCGCTGTCGTTCATCACGCCGTCCATATCTCCGAGCGTCTGCCGCAAAAGCTTATCGAGACCGATGTATTCCGGCATCAGCGTAATATTGCCGGTTGCGGCTTTAGAGACATCGAAAATATCTTGCAGCATATGGCGCAGACGGTCTGCTTTCTGCGAGACGATTTTCAAATAATCCTGCATGTGCGGCGGCAAATCCGGCTCGGTTTTCATCAGTTCGATATAGCTGATGATGGACGTGAGCGGCGTTTTGATGTCGTGCGAAACATTCGTGATAAGCTCCACCTTCGTGCGCTCGGATTTGATGCCTTCCTCCACCGCGATACGGATGCCGTCACGGATCATATTGAGCTGCATAGCGGAATCATAAAGCGGGGAAGTAGCGGGCAGGTGATTCATCGCGTCAAGGTCGCCCTTGTACATTTGCTCCACCTGCTCCATCAGCTTGCCGTAATCGCGCAGGTCGTCGCGCAGTGCCCACGCAAACCATACAAGCGTACCCACACCCGCGAAAAACAGACCGACGTAAAACGCGACAAACCAAATCGTACCCATCAACCAATGGCTGCAAAAGAAAACATATCCTAAAATACCTACGATGCAAAGCCCCACCAAAATACCGGCAGTCGCCATGTATTTGCGGTAAACAATCTGCTCGAATTTTTTCCCTTCGCGGTTGCCAAGCACAAGCTTCAAAACGGAATGAATGATGTTGTGCCGATAAATCCGCCGGTTGTGGGAAATATCGATGCCGAGCAAATAGAACACAAAGAACACGGAGAACAGGGTAACAGCTGTGCCTGTAAGGTCAAATCCATACGAAATGATATTGAGCACAACAAAAGCCCATACAAATACAGCTATGACTTTGATTTCGATCCAAATCCACTTGAGGCCGTGTGCAATGTAGCGCTCAAACAGCTTTCTGTCCTGCCGGAACAAAATGGAGAACAGCAGCACCAGAACGAACATAATCACTGCTGCCATAATCAATCCCATATAAAAATATATGGTTTTCATTTGCAACTGCGCTGCGCTGACAATTTCGTTCGAGGAGTAGTAAGAGGTCGGCTCTGTGCGCACCGCAAAACTGATTTTAGGTGATTGAACGCTACTTTGTCTCAATGCTTCCAGTGTATACGAAAGCGTATTTGTATAAACTGCACCCGGTGTATCACTGCTGAAAACACAGTCTAAAGCACCGTCTTTATCGCTGTGATAAATTCTGACTACACCTTCTTCGCAGATGAAAAGGTAATTGAACCCCTCCGGCAACGTCTGTGCATCCCAGTTTGAGTCATTCGTCACCGTTTTACCGGCAGGGTCTGTGCTATAGCTTGTTACGGAATAGAGGTCGTCTTTAGAAATCGATTCCACATAGACCGTGGAGACCGTTGTGCCGGTTTCATCACGCGAAACATAGTAATGATAGCTGCTCGATGCTACGGCGTTTTCGTCTGCATCTTCGTCGGAAGCCGTATTTGAATTCGCGGCGGTATCGCCTTGCGTACTGTAATACAATCGCTCAAACAGCGCGGAAGCATTTTCTTTATACGTATCCGTTTCGCGCAGATCACCCGAAAGTGCTTGTCCGATCTCGGTAAAAAAATAGTTACCCTCGTCAAAAATGCTTCGCCCGTAGTATATGGCAAATATCAAACCCGCAATAATAGAAAACGCGCACAGCAAAAAGCAGAACCAGGCGAAAACACCGCGGGCAAGGTTAGTGCTTTTCAATTTCATAACCGATCCCCCATACCACTTTCAAGTATTCCGGCTCGCTCGGGTTCAGCTCGATTTTCTCGCGAATTCTGCGGATATGCACCATCACGGTGTTTTCCGCCGAGTACGCGGGTTCGTTCCAGATGCGGCTGTAAATTTCTTCGGCGGGGAAGATGCGGCCCGGGTGCTTCATCAAAAGCTCCACGATTTTCGTTTCCGTCGCCGTCAGTTTTACAGGCTCGCCGTCCGCATACAGCACGTGCTCGTCCAGCTTGAACGTCAAACGCCCGTTCACGATCACGTTGTCGCTGCGCGTGTTGATGTCGCCGAGGTCGGTGTAGCGCCGCAGCTGCGATTTCACCCGCGCCACAAGCTCCATCGGGTTGAACGGCTTCGAAATGTAATCGTCCGCGCCCATGGAAAGGCCGAGAATTTTGTCGCTGTCTTCGCCCTTTGCGGAAAGAATGATGATGGGCAGATTTTTCTTTTCGCGAATTTTCATCACGGCGGAAAGTCCGTCCAGCTTCGGCATCATCACGTCGATGATGATCAGATGCACTTCGCGGGAGGTCACGCAATCCAGCGCCTGCAAGCCGTCGTAAGCGTTCAGCACATGGTAGCCCTCGCGCTCCAGCGTAATGGTAATGGCGCGCACGATCTCGTGGTCGTCATCCACAACCAAAATGGTTTTCTTATTCATATCCGGCATAAAATGCCCTCCTTTTCACTCCATGCTGAAAGTATACAGAACACCTCTTACAAAATCGGGAATAGAATTCATCTTTTTATCATTGTACAGGATTTTCATGTGCTTCGCAATGCTATCCCGGTTCTTTTTTATGCGGCTGCACATACTCTTTATAAAAAGAAATAGGGGGAACGCAGAATGAAAGTGCACATATTCGGTAAAAAGCAGGTGCTTTATGTTGTTTTGGCAATCATTCTCTTGTGTATCGGTATGGTTTGCGCTTTGCGCGCAGTCAACCGTTTGGGTGCGGCAGAGGCCGCCGCAGGTATTACCGATTGGGGTTTGAGCTTTCAAAGCGAGGGTGCACCGCCCGTTGCAAATGCCTCGCAGGAGTATTTAAGAAATTTCGACGCGCTGTATGTCGGCGACACGAACAAAAAAGAGATCTACATCACGTTTGATGCCGGCTTTGAAAACGGCAACACGGAGAGAATTCTGGACGCGCTCAAAAAACACGGCGTAAAGGCAACGTTCTTCCTTGTCGGCAATTATTTTGAGACGCAGCCGAAGCTTGTAAAACGTATGGCAGAGGAAGGCCACACCATCGGCAACCACACGTATTCGCACCCGGATATGTCGAAGATCGGCGATATCCAAAGCTTTCAGACCGAACTGCAAAAGAATGAAGCGCTGTACAGGGACGTTCTCGGCAGCGAAATGCCGAAGCTCTACCGCCCGCCGCAGGGCAAATTCTGTGAGGAAAACCTCAAAATGGCGCAGCAACTCGGGTATTCCACGGTGTTTTGGAGCCTTGCCTATGTCGATTGGTATACGGAGGATCAGCCCACACCCGAGCAGGCATTTTCTAAATTATTGCCGCGCATTCACCCCGGCGCGGTCGTTTTACTGCACAGCACGTCGAGCACGAACGCCGAAATCTTAGATGAGCTCCTTACAAAATGGGAAGAAACGGGCTACTCGTTCGGCGACCTTGAAGCCTATTGTGCCGCACAGAAAACATCTTGAGCACGTTTTGTCAGCAAAACGTAAGCTATAATTCTTAAAAAGAAAAATAAAAACCATGACGTTTAGTATACTTATTTGCGGAACTTTTAAGGAACTTGAAAAAGAACGGATCATGAAAGGAACAATTCAGTATGGTAGAAGCACTTGTCAATTTTTTCAGAAATATTATTCCGGGTGAGCTTACGGTGTTCATCCTCTCCATGATGCCCATCATCGAGCTGCGCGGCGGTCTTGTTGCAGCGAAAATGCTCGGCGTAGATTTATTGCCTGCCATGCTGATCTGCTTCATCGGCACCATTTTGCCGACGCCGTTCATTCTGCTCTTTATCAATAAGATTTTCGACTGGATGCGCAACACGCGCTTTGTAAAGCTTGTTGACCGCATGGAAGCCAAGGGCAGAAGCAAGTTTGCGCAGATTGAAAAATACAAGACGTTCGGCCTGCTCATCTTTGTCGCCATTCCGCTGCCGGGCACCGGCGCATGGACGGGTTCGCTTGCCGCGGCGCTGATGAAAATGCCCATTAAAGACGCGCTTTTTTCCGTCATCGGCGGCACGCTCATCGCGGATATTTTAATGGCGATCTTCTCCTACGGCCTGCTTGGCATGTTCATTCAATGAGGAAGTTTAAATGGAAACAAAAGACATTATCATCATCGGCGGCGGTGCAGCGGGGCTTATGGCGTCGTGTGCCGCCGCACATGTTTTGAAAAAACACGGTTCTGTTCTTGTTTTAGAGGGCAACGCAAAGCTTGGCAGAAAGCTGCTCGCTACCGGCAACGGCCGCTGCAATTTAACGAATTTAAACGTTACGCCCGCGCATTACCACGGCGATGTTACGGCAATTCAAGACCTATTGCATGAATACACGCCCGAAGCTATTTGTGCCGTGTTCCGCGAAATGGGGCTTGTCACCAAGTCGGACAGCGAGGGCAGGGTATACCCGCAGAATCAGCAGGCAGCGGCCGTACTCTCCGCTTTGCGGTGGGATGCCGAAAAATACGGCGTGTCGTTTTCGGAAGAACGCACCGTCTCAAAAATCGAGAAAGTCAAAAACGGATTTACGCTTATCTGTACGGACGGCACGCAGCTTTTCACAAAGCAGTGCATTTTGACGTGCGGCGGTGCGGCATCTCCACGCCATTCCTGCGGCGAGGGCTACACGCTCGCAAAGCAGCTCGGCCACACGGTGACAAAGCTGTATCCGTCTTTAACGCAGCTTACCGTGCGCGCAAAGCAGTGGAAAACGCTCTCCGGCACGCGTGCCCCTGCAAACGCCGTGCTTTTGGCGGACAATAAACCCGTCTATGAAGAAAGCGGCGAGGTGCAGTTTACGGATACCGGTATCTCCGGTATTTGCGTGTTCGGCCTTTCCGTGTATGCCGGCGAGTTCTATGCGCTCGGCACGATCCGCAATAAGAAGTACACTTCACTCGCCGTACAGCTTGATCTATTGCCGGACATGGCCTATCAGGACGTGCTTGATTATCTCCTTGAGATGACAAAATTGTATCCCGCACGTGCAGCGGGCGATCTGCTCTCCGGCCTACTCAATATGCGTCTCGGCTACATGCTTGTCGGAGTGGCGGGCGTCGCGCAAAGCGAACCGGCGGTAAAAATCAAAGCTCCACAGCTTAAAAAGCTTGCTTCTCTCCTTAAAGGCTGGAGGTTGGACATCACCGGCACGAAAGATTTTTCTGCGGCGCAGGTCACGGCGGGCGGCGTGCCGCTTACGGAGCTCGACCCGCACACGATGGCATCTAAAAAAGCCCCGGGGCTTTACCTTGCGGGCGAGATGCTGAATATCCACGGCGATTGCGGCGGCTACAATCTGCATTTTGCGTGGGCAAGCGGCATCACAGCCGGAAAAAGCGCAGCCTATCGCTGCCTGAAGGAGGAAAAACGATGATACGCATCAGCGACATTTCCATGCCGCTTCACTATACGGACGAAGCTTTGCGCCGCGCAGCCGCCAAAAAGCTGCGTACCGATGCGCAGAAGCTCAAAAAATTGGCACTTGTCAAGCGCTCTGTCGATGCCAGAAAAAAGCAGGACGTGCGCTTTGTTGTTACCGTGGATGTGGAAACAGACGGCAACGAAGACAAGCTGCTTTCCCGCGTGCGCGACAGCCACGTCACAAAAGCGCCGAAAAGAACCTATGCAATACCGCCGCACGGTACATTGTCGCAGCGTCCGGTCGTTGTGGGTTTTGGCCCGGCGGGCATGTTCGCAGGCTTATTGCTCGCACGCGCCGGCCTGCGCCCGATCATCTTAGAGCGCGGCGGCTCCGTAGAAGAACGCCAAGCGGCCGTAAACGCCTTCTGGCAGATGCGAAAGCTAAACCCAAGCTGCAATGTGCAGTTTGGCGAGGGCGGCGCAGGCACGTTTTCGGACGGTAAACTCAATACAGGCACGAAAGATGAGCGCATTTTCTTCGTACTGCAAACGCTCTGCGAGCACGGCGCACCCGAAGACATTCTATTTGACGCAAAGCCGCACGTCGGCACGGACAAGCTGCCGCAAACCGTCCGCGCCATTCGCGAGGAGATCAAGTCTCTCGGCGGCGAAGTGCGCTTCAACACGCAGATGACCGACCTGCTCGTCAAAAACAATGCTGTTTGCGGGGTTGTTGCCGAGACAAACGGTGTGAATGAGACGATCGAGACCGCACACGTCATTCTCGCTGTCGGCCATAGTGCGCGCGATACATTCAAAATGCTGTTTGAAAAAAGCTGTGTACCTATGGAGCCGAAGCCGTTTTCCGTCGGCGCGCGCATCGAGCACCGCGCAGAGACGATAGATCGCGCACAGTACGGCGATTTTGCAGGCGACCCCGCACTCGGCGCGGCGGACTACAAACTCAACGTTCACCTTGAAAACGGCCGCGGCGTGTACACGTTCTGCATGTGCCCGGGCGGCTATGTCGTCGGTGCGGCATCCGAAACGGGTAGTGTCGTGACAAACGGCATGAGCGAATACGCCCGCGACGGTCAAAACAGCAATGCCGCGCTGCTTGTCGGCATCACGCCGGAGGATTTCGGTTCCGCGCATCCACTTGCCGGCATTGAGTTTCAGCGTAAAATCGAGCGCGCCGCATTTGAAGCGGGCGGGGGAGCATACAGTGCCCCGTGCCAGCGCGTTGGCGACCTGCTTGAAAACCGCGCAACGACTGCGCTGAACGGCAGCGTGCAGCCGACCTATCGGCCCGGAGTTGTGCCCGGCGATTTAAGGGACGTGCTGCCCGATTATATCTGCGATTCCATGGCGGAGGGCATCCGCCGCATGGGCAGGCGGCTGAGGGGCTTTGACGACCCGGACGCTTTATTGACCGCTCCCGAGACCCGAAGCTCTTCACCCGTGCGCATCCTCCGAAACGAGACGCGTGAGTGCCCAACGGTGCGCGGTCTGTTTCCGTGCGGAGAGGGCGCAGGTTACGCCGGCGGCATCACCAGCGCCGCCGTAGACGGTCTGCGCTGCGCAGAAGAAATCTTGAAGCAAAGTCTATAACATACCAAGCGCCCCAGCGGACTGTTTTCGTCTGCCGGAGCGCTTTATGTAAAATGAACAGAGACGTTCCCCTGTAAAACTACAGAGAAACGTCCCTTTGTTTATCCCATTTAATCGCACATGATATGCAAAATCTCGCGGTCGGTCTCGCGCATACCTTCGCGGGCCAGTATGCCGATGTTGCGTATCGTCTCCTCAACGCCCTTCGTGACAAGGCCATCACCCGCGCGGAACTGCTGCCCGTTTTTGTACATGTGGTAGCCCAAAATGCCGGCATCCACGGCAGATGCAATTTTTGCCGCGCACGAGGCTTTTGCGCCGTCGCATACCATCCCGGAATCAATAGCAATGGAATTGACGATTGTGTGCTCAATCTCTTTCAGTCCGCCGCCGTATAAGTATGCAATGCCCGCGCCGCAGCCGCAGCCTGCACTCACAGCACCGCAGTACGCGGAAAGCCGCCCGATGCCGGACTTCAGGTGGATCGTCACGAGGTCGGAGAGTGCCACCGCGCGAATCATTTTTTCATAGCCGACGTTCAATTCTTTTGCATACTCCACAACGGGCAGAGAAGCTGTCATTCCCTGATTGCCGCTGCCGGAAACGATGACGACCGGCAGGGAGCAGCCGTTCATACGCGCGTCGCTGCCCGCAGCCGCCATGGCTCTGGCGCGGATTTTCACATCATCGCCGTAGGTTTCGAGCAATACCTTGCCGATGTTCGCGCCCCAACTGCCCGATAAACCTTCTTTCGCAATGCGTGTGTTGTAGTCAATCTGCCGTTTTACGGGCGTTTCAATATCGCAAAGCTCTGCACACTCAACAAACTCAAGAATCGTCTTCACCGAAAACGAACTGCGGTCGCAAATGCCGCTGTCCGTGCTTTCCGCCGGAGTATCGGCACAGGTATCGAGCAATATTTCGCCGTCTTTTTCCGTATGCACAATATTCGTGTGGTGCCCCACAATACGTACGTTTGCCGTGTGATGCTCACTTTTCACCGTAATGTCAATGTCGAAAATATAGGGAGAGTCCGAAAGCTTCACGGTGATCGGCGTGTGCTCCATATAAGCCTTGATCTCCGCCTGCTCTGCTTCGGTCGCCTTTGAGATAACCTCCAATAAAAGCTCGTCATGTCCTGCTATGATCCCCGCCGCAGCCGCCGCAGGGATGCCGCGCAGACCACCGGTGTTCGGCACAAAAACGCTTTTCACGTTTTTGATGATATTGCCGCTCGCCGTGACGCAGACTTCACACGGCAGCTCGTTTAAAATGCGCCGTGCCGCTGCCGCCGCATAGGCAATGGCAATCGGCTCTGTGCAGCCCATGGCGGGCAGCAATTCTTCTTTTAAAACTTCAACGTACGCGGTATACAGGGTATCGGTTTTCTGCATGAGTAGGCTCCTAAAATTAGTTTTGGTTCAACATCGGTAAAATGCGGGCAAATGAAGCGTCCGCAAGGTCGTCGGTCGAGTTGTAGTACAGCAAAAGACTTTCTGGGTCGTCCGGTATACGCAGATTTTCGGGAATATCAAAATTCACGCCCTTTATGTACTCGTCCCAGTGTTCCATTTTCCACGTGTCGCGGTCGGAAGAGCGCCTCATCATGCGCGCCTTGCACACAGCGGGGTCGGTTACGATCCAAATAACGCACAGCTTTGCGCCATATTCACCGAGCTTTGCGCGCAAATTTTGAATGTACGCCGTGTCGCGAATTTCCCGTGTGAACGGCGCGTTGATGAGCACGGTGTTCGCATAACGCAGCGCCTCAAACGCAAGGTCCAAGATCGTCTCGTACTCGTAGTCGCGGATGTTCGCTTCAAAAAACGCAGAGCTGCGGTCATACGGTTCGCCCGCCACTTTGAAAACTTGCTTGGAAAGCGGGATCAGCGTGTCCTTGTCCAAATAAACAACATGATCCAGCGCCGTACACAGGCGTTTGGAAAGCCGGGTTTTGCCGCACGCAGGCGGTGAGGTCACAAGAATCAGCTTTTTCATGAGACAACCAACCTTTCGGATCAAAATAAGGGAAAAGGTGCGTATTCTGTTTACTGTAAAATTAAGTATAGCACGTAAAAGCCGAAATTGCACGAAAATTTTACTTTTCCGTCAATTTTTGCACAAGGTCCTTGAGTAAAACATCGCGGTGGATATTGTACACATAGCGCATAAAATGCCGCGTGTTCGAGGGCGTCCATGTGTCGTCATACTGGGGAATAGGGCTGTGCAGAAGCGTGTCGTCCATGAACTCGCCGTCCAAAAGCCACGCCACTGCTGTCACATCCCAGATCACGCGCGACCACGTTTCCGCCTGCGCCCAGCGCCGCCCTTCTTCAATGGCATAATGTGCCAAATAATCGCACAGCTCGTTTTTGCCGAGAAAGTAGTCTTTGAATTCCGGCTCGCTCACGGAGAAGCCGGAGACTACGCCTGCACACGGCAGCTGTACAAGCGCCGCACCGCATCCGAAAACAATGCGTCCCGCCGCAACATCCTGATACATGTTGAACTCGCGGTTGTCCGGCCAGTGCAGCGCGTTGCCGCCGAGCCATACAAGGACGATGCGGTCGCGAATTTCCGGCTTCAAAAGCAAGGCGGAAGCCACATTCGTGATAGCGCCGATCGCGACGACATACAGCGGCTTTTCAGGTGTATAATCCATCGCGCGCGTTGCGAGGTCCTCCGCCGCAGGCGAAAGCACGGGCGTGTCCTCGTCCGTGAGATATGTTTCCGAGCCCTTAAACGTGACGGCTTTTAAATCCTCGCGTTTTAAAAGCGTCAGCAGCTTTAGAATTTCGTCATAGCTTTTTTCCATGCCGTCCTTTGGTGATACGGATTTATCATTCAAAAACGGCGCGGCATACAGCGCTTTTACGTTCAGCTTGTCGCTGTTTTTCATCATATACGAAAGCGCAAATTGGTCATCTAACTCGTTATACGTATCGGTGTCCAAAACCACGTCAATCTTACCATTCGGTTTCGTTAGGCGGCGTAAAAGGCTTTCGGTGTTCGGTACTGTCCAGTTCATAAAAATTCCTCCCATTTTGATGCTCATAGTTGATGCTCATAGTTTACTATATAGTATAGCGGAAATTTAGCTTTGCGAAAAGTATAAACCGCAAATTTTCTGCCCATATTTTATACAAAAATCAAATGAAATTTTGTGTAACGATGAAAATGTGCAGGGAGAATAAATCTATGATGCGTAAAATCAAAACACTGTATAGCAGAACGCTTCTTCTGCGCGCGATGGCGTGCGGGCTGATCTTAACAGTGCTTCTAAATTTAGCGGGCTTCTCCGCCCAGTGTGCCGCGCTGGAAGAGAACATCGTGCGGCTGCATGTCATTGCAAACTCGAACGACGAAGCGGATCAAGCCGTAAAGCTTCGCGTGCGCGATGCCGTGCTGCGGGAAGCCAAGCAGTGGTACGGCGATGCGGAAGATTTTGACACTGCCGTCACAGCGCTCTGCACGCACCTTGAAAGCCTTGAAGCGGCAGCAAATTCCGTCTTGAAAGCCGAAAACCTCCCGTACTGCGCCAAAGCGGAAATCTGCGAAATGTACTTTCCGACCCGCACCTACGAGAGCTTCAAGCTGCCCGCCGGGCGCTACCGCACACTGCGCATTTCGCTCGGCAAGGCCGAGGGCAAAAACTGGTGGTGCGTCGTATTTCCGGCGCTGTGCATGCCCGGTGCAAGCGACCTATCCAACCTGCCTGATGATACCGATACACTCGTGCGTGAACCGGAAAGCTACGAAGTCAAATTCAAGGTGGCGGAAATTTTCTCACGTCTCCGCGAACTCTTTGACGCGTGAGCGCACATGTGCTAAAATAAGAGCAGTATAAGCTCTAAACGGAAAAAGGGGGAAGAAGAATGCTGGAGTTGATCCTCGGCCGCGCCGGTACGGGCAAAACGACGCTGCTGCGTAAACACCTTGCGGAAAGCACTGCGCCGAAAACGATCTTGATCGTCCCGGAACAATATACGTTTGAATCCGAACGCGCGCTGCTTATGGAATACGGTGCTGAAGCCGCGAACCGTGTGCAGGTGTACAGCTTTACGCGCCTTGCGCAGGCGGCATTTTTGCAGTACGGCGGCGGTGCAGGCAAGCGTTTAACGGACGGCGGCAGGCGTATTTTGATGACCTTGGCGCTTGAAAACTGTGCCGACCAACTCACGCTGTTTGAAAAAAGCGCCGATCGCATGACGGACGTTTTATTGAACACCGTCGGTGAAATGAAAATCTGCGGCATTGAGCCCGATATGCTCACAAAAACCGCCGAAGCCGTCACAGAAGACAGCCTTTCGCGCAAACTAAAAGAGATCGCGCTCATTTACGGTACATATGAAGCACTCGTCGCGCAGACATATCTCGATCCGCTCGACGACCTGACGCGCCTTGATGACCTGCTGGCCGACCATCCGGATTTTTTCCGAAATGCTTATGTCGCCGTCGATGCGTTTGACGGCTTCACCGTGCAGGAGTACCGTGTTTTGCGCCACGCACTGCGCCATGCGGAAAAAGTCAGTGTTTCGCTGTGCTGCGACGATCTCGACACGAGCCGCAAAGACCTGTTTTCTACTGTGCGCCGCACCGCTTCGCGCCTGATGCGCCTTGCAAAGGAGAGCGGTACGGGCGTGCTTTCGCCTGTGTACTGTAAAACGCCGTATCGCTTTCAAAACGATGAGCTTCGCGCCGTGGAAAGCACCTACGCCGGCCACGTACAGCAAGCAGATACAGCTGAAAACGTGTGTGTGTTCCGCGCGACCTCTCCGTATGAGGAAGCGGACTTCACCGCGGCTAAAATCCGCAGCCTTGTTTTGCACGAGGGCTACCGCTACCGCGATATTTCCGTCATCTGCCGTGACGGCGAACGCTACACGCGGCTGTTTGCCGCCGCGCTGCGCCGCTGGGAAATTCCGGCGTTTCTTTCCGAAGCGCGCACGGTCGATGCCGAGCCGCTGATGCGCTTCGTGCTCTCCGCGTTTCAAATCGTTTCGGGCAGCCGCAAATGGCGTTCGGAAGATGTGCTCGCCATGCTGAAAACGGGCATCACAAACTTTACGGCAGCAGAGCTCGCGCAGCTTGAAAACTACGTTTATACCTGGAAATTAAACGGCGCATCCGCTTGGTGCAGCCCTTTCACAAAACACCCGGACGGCTTCGGTAAGCCGATGGATGACACTGCGGCCGAGACACTGCGCACGCTGAACGCTCTGCGCGAGCGCGTCACCGCACCGCTTATAAAATTCTCCGAGCGCACCGCACACGCTTCCGGCGAGCAGACCTCCGAAGCCGTTTATAAGCTTCTCATCGATTTTGATTTGGAGCAAAGCTTCCCGATATTTTGCCGCACGCTCGAAAATGCCGGGCGCGATGACCTTTCCGCCGCTCAAATGCGCATTTGGAATTTGCTCATGGAAGTACTCGACCAAATGGCAGGCGTGCTCGGTGAACAGATCATCACGGGTGAAAAATACGGAAGGCTCTTAAAGGAGATTGTCAGCGGCGAGGATGTTTCGGACATCCCGCAGAGCATGGACAGCATCACATTCGGCACCGCAGACCGCATCCGTCAGTCCGCGCCGCGTGCCGTGTTCCTGCTCGGCGCCGTGCAAGGCGAGTTCCCGCTCATTCCATCCGTAAACGGTGTGTTCAGCGAGCCGGAGCGCCGCACGCTCCTTGCGCTCGAGCTGCCCGTCTCCGATGTGCTCGAAGACCGCATGTTACAGGAAAAGTACCTCGCCTACGCCGCGCTGTGCGGCGCTTCGGAGAAGCTGTATCTTACGTATCCCGTCAGTGTAGGGCAGGAGGCAAAATCGCCCGGTGAGCTCATCAGCGCAGTTGAGCTGGCGCTGCCGAATTTAAAAATCACACAAAACCTGCCGCCGGAATTTTTCGCAAACGCACCGGAAGCCGCGTTTTCGCAAACGGCTTCGCTTTTCAACGAAAACTCGACCGTCTCCGAGACATTAAAAAGTGTTTTTCGCGAAAAGCCGGAATTCGCCGGACGTTTGCAGGTCCTCGGCGGCACAGACCGCATGGCTTCGGCTCGCCTTGCGCCGGAGACCGCAAACGATTACTTTGGCGGCGGGCATTATTTTTCCGCAAGCCAAATCGAAGTTTACCATCAGTGCCGCTTTAAATACTTCTGCCGCTACGGCCTCGGCGCAAAGGAGCGCCGCCCGGCAGAGATCGATGCGCTGGAATACGGCAGTCTGATGCACTATCTTTTCGAGCAGATTCTCGGCAGTGCAAAAGACATTCAAGCGCTGCACCTTAATGCAGACGACTTAAAAGCGCGCGTACACACGAGCATCATGGACTATGTGCGCGAAAATATGGGCGGCTATGATGCTCTTTCGCCGCGCGAAAAATACCGCTTGTACCGCATGGAGCAAACGGCCGTAAAGCTCATCGCCCACATGTCGGAAGAAATGATGCACAGCCTGTTCCGCCCGGAGCATTTCGAGTTGGAACTCAAAAACGGCACACCGTACCCACCGCTGCGCATCCCAACGAAAAACGGGCTCGTCACGGTCGGCGGCATCATCGACCGCGTGGATTTATATAAAGATAAAAACGGTACGACCTATGTGCGCGTCGTCGATTATAAAACCGGCCGCAAAGAGTTTAAGCTCGCCGATGTTCTGTACGGCATGAGCTTGCAAATGCTTATTTACCTCGCGGCGCTTGCGCAGAATAAAGACCTGCACCCGGCGGGCATTTTGTACATGCCGGCGTTCATTGCAAGTGTGACCTCGGACGGCACGGAAAGCGCCGATAAGCTAAAGCAGGAAGTGGAAAAAAACCTGCGTATGAACGGCCTGCTTTTAAAGGACAACGAAATTTTGAATGCAATGGAAATGGGTCTGAACGGTCGATTTATTCCTGTTTATCTCACCAAAACAAGAAAACTCAGCGGTACGGCTTCCGCTTTAAATGAGCCGGAGCTGCAGATCGTCCTGCGCTACGTGGAGCGTCTCATCGCAACAATGGCGGAGGAGCTCTCTTCCGGTGAGATCATGGCAAAACCGCTGATGCAGAACATCAACGCCTGCGCGTGGTGCCCGTATACGTCCGTCTGCGGCTCTGAGCACGCTGCGGACGATGCCGAAAAGAACAGCATGAAAAACGACGAAGCGCTCGCGCGCATGGAAAATGACTTAGAGAAAGGGAGTGGGGAAAATGCCGAATTGGACTGACGCACAGCTCGACGCCATCAAAGCGCGGCGCGGTACGGTTCTGGTCTCCGCTGCTGCGGGTTCCGGCAAGACCGCGGTGCTCGTGGAGCGCGTTATCGAGCGCCTGACGGATCCGGAGCATCCCACGGACGCCGACCGTCTGCTCGTCGTGACCTTCACAAAAGCCGCCGCAGCCGAAATGCGCGACCGCATCGAAAAGCGACTTTTGGCACTCATGAAGGAGCAGCCGGAAAACACCCGCTTGCGCCGCCAACAGCTTTTATTGCAGCAGGCGCACATCTGCACGGTGGACAGCTTCTGTTCGGACATTGTGCGCGAATTTTTCTACCTGCTCGGTATCTCGCCCGATTTTTCCATCATCACCGATAAGCAACAGGAAGAGCTGATGACCGAATCGCTCGACGAAGTACTGACCGAGTGGTACAAAGACGAAAACTTTAGGACAGACCTGGCGGATGTGCTCGGCAGCGACAAAAACGACGCCCGCCTTTCCGCCGCGATCCTCAAAATGTACGAATACACGCGCAGCCATCCGTTTCCGGACAAATGGATGCGGGACATTCAAAAAGCCATGACGGATGTCACGCAGTCCCCGGTCAAAACACCGTGGGGCGAGGTCGTCCGGCAGCATATCATGGAAGTCTATGACTTCGCAATCAAGCTTTCCCACAGTGCATACCGCCTTGCGGCAGAAGACCCGGACCTTGAAAAAGCGTACTGCACGGCACTCGGCGCGGATATCGATAAGCTTTCGGCAAAGCTGCAGGCAATGGAAGACCCTGAAACCTGCCGCTTTTCCGACTTGACCGTCACGTTCGATAAGCTCGGTTCTTTCAGAGGAGAAGACCCGCGTGCCGATCGCATCAAGGCCATGCGCGATATGGTAAAAAAGGAAATCGGCAAACTGCAGAAGCTTGCAGGCGACGCAGAAGACCAGAAATTCACGGAAGAAATCGCCGCCACGACCGGCACGGTCGTCTATCTGTTTCTGGCCGTGCAGTCGTTCGAGAAAACATACAGCGCGAAAAAGCGTGAGAAAAACGTGCTCGATTTCAGTGATCTTGAGCACATGGCCTTGCAACTGTTTTTAACGGAACAGGAAGACGGCACATTTCGGCGCACAGAGACCGCAAAGCTCGTCTCCGAGCGCTTTGACGAGATCATGACGGACGAATATCAGGACACGAATGACGTGCAGGATTATCTTTTTGAATCCATTTCCCAAAACAGCGCGAACCGCTTTATGGTGGGCGACGTAAAACAGAGTATTTACAGCTTCCGTCAGGCAATGCCGGATATTTTCATCCGTTATAAAGATAAATTTCCGCGCTATGACCGCGAAAAGGACGCATACCCGGCATCCATCGTGTTAGACCGCAACTTCCGTTCGCGCAAAACCGTGACGGAAAGCGTCAACTTCGTTTTTACGCAGCTTATGTCCCGCACATGCGGCGGCATTGATTACGTCGGCGATGAAAAGCTCGCGGCGGGCGCGCAGTACCCCGAAAAATCGGGCTGCGAAACGCGCGTGGAGTTTTTGGAAGACATCGACGGCGTGGGCGCAGAGGTGCTGGAGCCGCAGCGTATCGCAAAAATCATCTGCGAGCTGATGGAAAGCGGCTTCACCGTCACGGAAAACGGGCAGGAGCGTCCCATAGAATATCGCGATTTCTGCATTTTGCTGCGCAGCTCCAATAAATATGCACCTGTCTATGCAGAAAATCTGCGCAATGCGGGCATTCCCACGTGGGCGGCTGTCACGGGTGGCTTTTTCGCCGCGGCGGAGGTCTCGCTCATCTTGGCATTTTTAAACGTCATCGATAACCCGGATCAAGATATTCCGCTGCTCTCCGTTTTGATGAGCCCCATTTACGGCTTCACAGCGGAAGATATGGCGCAACTGCGCCGCGAGTGTGGGGAAGAGACGTTGTACGTTTCGCTTCTGCGCGCCGAAAACGAGCGCTGTGTGCGTGTGCGCGATGAGCTGACGCGTTTCCGAGCGCTCGCTTCCACCATGCCTGCGGACAGCTTTATCAACATGTTGTGCACCGAAACCGGTTACGAGAACATCGTGCGCGCCATGCCCGGCGGAGAAAGCCGCCTTGCAAACATTCGCCTGCTGGAAAAATACGCGGCAGAATACGAAGCCTACGGGTACAGCGGCGTTTCCGGCTTCGTGCGTTTTGCGGAGCGCCTGAAAAAGAATCGATCCGATATGGAAAGCGCCAATGTCGTCTCGGAAAACGCCAACGTCGTGCGCATCATGAGCATCCACAAATCAAAGGGCTTGGAGTTTCCCGTGTGCATCATCGCGGGCTGCGGCCGGAAATTCGTGAATGATACGGACGACCTGCGCATGCACCCACAGCTCGGTGTCGGCATGCGCCTTACAGACCCCGAGACCGGCGTGCGCCGCACCACGTTCATCCGCGAGGCCATCGGCCTTGCAACGGCGGAAAGTGCTTCCGCAGAGGAGCTGCGCGTGTTCTACGTCGCGATGACCCGTGCCAAAGAGAAGCTCATTCTGCTTTCCACCGTGAAAAATATCGATACAAACCTGCAAAAGCTTGCGGCACAGATCACAGAGGAGGAGACCGTGCCGCCGTACACTGTCAGCAACGCTTCCGGCATTTCGGAGTGGCTGATGCTCTGTGCACTGCGGCACCCGAACGGAAATGACCTGCGCCGCCGCATCGAAGCGGATGACGACATCATTTTGCGTGTACACTACACGCCGTGGGATATTCGCGTCGTATACAGTGAACCGCAGATTTTATCCGACCTGCCGAAAGCCGAAGCGCCCGCACCGGTCGATGAAGCGCTCAAGGCGCGCATTGAAAGGGATATTTCGTTCGTGTACCCCTACGCCGCACAGACAAAGCTTGCAACGAAGGTCGCGGCCTCCGCGCTTGCGGCAGAACAAGCCGAAACGGAAGCCACACTTTCACGCCCGGCGTTTTTGAGCGCCAAGGGACTGACGCCCGCAGAGCGCGGCACGGCACTGCACAACTTCATGCAGTTTGCGGATTTTTCCGCCGCTTCAAAAGACCCCGAAGCGGAGCTCAAACGCCTTATCGAGCAAAGCTATCTCACCGAAGCGCAGGCAAACGCCGTCGATCTTACCCGTGTGGAAAAGTTCTTTACCGGTCCGCTCGGGCAGCGCGTTTTACATGCCGACCGCGTTTATAAAGAGCAGCGGTTCATCGTTTCCATTCCCGCAGGACTCACGGATAAAACACTCAGCGGGGAAGATGCCGCGCAGCCGATGATCCTGCAGGGCGCAGTGGACTGCATGTTTGAAGAAAACGGTTCGCTTTATATTCTTGACTTTAAGACCGATCGGTGCTATAATAAACAGGAATTGTGGGAACGATACGGCCCGCAGCTCACGCTCTACAAAGAAGCGATGACCCGCGTCATGAATAAAGAAGTGAAAGACACCGTGCTTTACTCTTTTTATATGAACGCCCCTGTTTATGCACCGGGAAAAGAATAAAATTTCTTTTAAGCCCCGTTTGCCTATTGACAGATCGCGCTCTTTGTGGTAATATAATATTTGGAAAACAAAGCGGAGCTATGGCTCACACCCGTGCAGTACCGTCTGACACAGGTCAATATCGAAAAGACACACGATATTAGTGCGTTTGATTGAGTTGATTTGCGGGCAGAGGTTCTCTGCCCGCTGTTTTATTGCCGGCTTCGCGAAAACAAGTTATCGCACGCGTGATGGAGGTGCTTAACCATTAGCAAACAGGAACTGCAGATAAACGAAGAGATCCGCGATAAAGAGATCCGTGTGATCGGCGCAGACGGCGCACAGCTCGGCATTATGTCGGCCCGTGACGCTTTAAACCTTGCGGCTGAGAAAAATCTTGACCTCGTAAAGATTGCCCCGCAGGCCACGCCGCCCGTATGCAAAATCATCGATTACGGTAAATACCGTTTCGAACAGGCAAAGCGTGAAAAAGAAGCGAAAAAGAACCAGCGCGTAGTTGAAATCAAAGAGATCCGTTTGTCTCTCAACATTGATACCCACGACTTCGAGACGAAAAGAAATCATGCGATCCGTTTCCTCAACGACGGAAACAAGGTCAAGGTTTCCATCCGTTTCCGCGGCAGAGAGATGGGTCATCCGGAACTGGGTGCAGACATCATGAAGCGTTTCGCAGAATCGCTCGCTGACACGGCAAACGTCGATAAGCCCGCGAAGCTCGAAGGGCGCAACATGCTGATGTTCCTTGCCCCCAAGCCCGTTAAGTAACAATTTCAAGGAGGACTATAAAATGCCGAAGCTCAAAACACACAGCGGTGCTAAGAAGCGCCTGAAGATTTCCAAGAAGGGTAAAGTTATCCGTGGCCACGCTTACATGAGCCACCTTCTGAACGGCCATGGCAAGACTGCTAAGTCCAAGCGCCATGCACGCGGCACGACCGTTACGGATAAGACCAGCGTAAAGGCTGTTAAGAAGATGCTCCCCTACGCATAAGCGAACAGGGCAGCTCAAGTTTAAGTAAAGCATAATCGGAGGTTTTTATAAATGGCTAGAGTTAAGGGTGCGCTCGCTACGCGCAAGAGAAGAAAAAAGGTTCTGAAGCTCGCTAAGGGCTATTGGGGTTCCAAGAGCAGACACTTTAAGATGGCTAAGCAGGCTGTCATGAAGTCCGGCAACTATGCTTACATCGGCAGAAAGCAGAAGAAGAGAGATTTCCGCCGTCTGTGGATCTCCAGAATCAACGCGGCTTGCCGTGCTAACGGCACCACCTATTCCGCATTTATGAACGGTCTTAAGAAGGCTGGCATCACGCTCAACAGAAAGATGCTTTCCGAGATCGCCATCGCGGACGAAGCAGCTTTCAAGGCACTTGTCGAGAAGGCAAAGGCTTCTGTATAATTAAGCTATCCGTGCGTCCGGAATTCTTCCGGGCGCACATTTTTTAGGGTGATAGTTGCAAACGTAAGTGTATTTCTTTGTGCAAAATCGTCTTTGCGGAAATTTCCCGTGTACCGTAAAATACAGTGCACAGGATTTCTGTTTATTATCGGTAAAAAGGAGTGTGTACCGTGCCAATCGAAAAAATCACCAGTCGTAAAAGTAGCGTCGTTAAAAATGCCGCCGCACTTTTGCAGAAAGCGGAAAACAGAAGTGAAGCAGGCCTTTTCATGGCCGAGGGTGCACGCCTTTGCGCCGATGCCGCAAGGAGCCAAACGGAGATTGCCGCGTGCTTCTTTACGGAAAACGCCGCTAAAAAATACAAAGATTATTTAGATCCGGTTTTAAAGCAGACAGAGCACGCATACTGCATAGAGGAGCACATCGCGCCCATGCTGTCCGATACAAAGAACCCGCAGGGCGTTTTCTGCGTGTGTCGCATGCCGAAGCGCCGTGCGGACGGCCTGCCTGTTTCCGCAGAGTCGGATACACGCCCGTGCCGTCATGTGCTTGTTATGGAAAATATTCAGGACCCGTCCAACATGGGTAACGTGCTGCGCACAGCGGAAGCGCTCGGTGTGCGGCATTTGGCGCTTGTGGGTGCCTGCTGCGACGTATACGCCCCGAAAGTGCTGCGCGGCAGCATGGGCGCGGTGTTCCGCCTCGGCATCCGCCGTTTTGAGACGGCAGAGGATTGCCTGAAAGTGTTACATGCTGAAAATATCACGTCACTCGCCGCCGTGCCGGACAGCGCCGCTACGCCCATCACGACCATTCCGTTTGAAACGGGAAACTGGGCGGTGTGGATCGGCAACGAGGGCAACGGTCTCACAAATGAAGCCATCGAGCATTGTCATGACCGCGTGACGATCCCCATGCGCGGCAGAGCGGAATCGTTCAACGCTTCCACCGCAGCCGCCATTGTGCTGTGGGAAATGGAGCGCAACGGGGCAGGAGGCACAAGCCATGGATAACCGCGTATACTGGATCTGGCTTCAAAACGCGTTTGGCGCAGGCAGCCCGAAGCCTGTGCAGCTCGTGCGCCGCATAGGCAGTGCTGAAAAGCTGTATCAGGGCGGCACACGACTGTGGAGCTCCTTTTCGTTCGTTTCGGATAAAGAGCTTGCCGCGCTCAATGCCTACGGCACGGAACAGGCCGCCGCAGCGCTCGAGTATTATTTGAAGCTCGGTCAAAAGGTCATCACGCCCGATGACGAAGACTACCCTGTATTGCTGAAAGAAATCTACAATCCGCCCGCCGTTTTATATGTGCAAGGTGATTTGAGCATCCTTTCCGATGCCGTTTCCGTCAGCATTGTGGGCACGCGGAAAGCCAGTCAAAACGGGCTCAATGCCGCAAGAGAGATCGCCTACGGGCTTGCGCTCAAAAACGCCGTTGTTATCAGCGGCGGCGCGCTCGGCATTGATTCCGAGGCACACAAGGGTGCACTGAACGGCCGCGGCAAGACAATCGCAATTTTGCCGTGCGGGCTCGAATATCCGTATCTTATGGACAACGCCATTTTGCGCCGCGAGATCGTCGATTTCGGCGGTGCACTTGTCACGGAATATCCCATGCACACGCCTGTGCAGCGCGGCGCGTTTCAGGTGCGCAACCGGCTGATCTCCGGCATGGCGCACGGCGTGCTCATTGCGGAAGCGCCAAAAAAGAGCGGCGCACTCATCACCGCAAAGCATGCTTTAGAGCAGAATCGCGAGGTTTTCGTATTCATTGGCGAAGACGAGAAAGCGTTTTCCGGCTGTATCGCACTGGAAGAGGACGGTGCAGCGCGCATTTACACTGCAGAGGATGTTTTAAAGCCGTTTGCTTCCCGCCGCAGACAGGAGCGTATAGAACAGCTTGCCCGCACAGCGGAAAATATCTCCCATGTCTCCCGCGTTCGCCCGAAGATTGCGTCGCTTTCCGATACGGAAAAGGAGCCCGAAATAACAGAGAAGATGCCTGCCGAGCCGATCCCTGCGCCCGAAAACAACCTTTTGCAAAACGTTTCTAAAGATGCAAAAGTCGTTTACGCCGCACTGAACGATACCCCCAAGCACGCTTCCGAGCTGGAGCTTGAACTGGGCATATCCACGGGGAAAATTTTGGCGGCACTCACGGAGCTCGAGCTTTTCGGCCTCATCAAAACTTATCCCGGCCAGAGGTTTACAAAGGCGTAAAAGTACGCTATACTAAGGTGTATTTGAAAAATCGGAAGCTTGTCCGTTTCGCATTTTCTTTGTTTTCAAATGCACCTAATACATGATTCTTCCACTCGCACATTCGCTGTGCGGTTTAAATAGATACAGAATAGGAGATAGAAAACCATGTCGAAACTCGTTATCGTTGAGTCGCCTGCCAAGGCGAAAACGATCAAAAAATATCTGGGCGGCGACTATGAAGTCATCGCTTCCATGGGCCATGTGCGCGACCTGCCGAAGGCGCGCCTGTGCGTGGATGTGAAAAACGATTTCAAGCCAAAATATGCCATCATCAAGGGAAAGGAGAAGCTTGTTTCCGAACTGAAGGAAGCAGCCGAAGAGGCCGATACCGTGTATCTCGCGACCGACCCCGACCGCGAAGGCGAAGCAATCTCCTGGCACCTTGCGTATATCCTCGGCCTTGATGAGGATTACCACAACCGTGTCACGTTCAACGAGATTACGAAAACCGGCATCACGGAGGGCATGGCGCACCCGCGTTCCATCGACCAGAACCTTGTGAACGCCCAGCAGGCGCGCCGCATTCTCGACCGCCTTGTGGGCTATTCGCTCAGCCCGTTCCTCGCAAAAACGATTCGCCGCGGTCTTTCCGCAGGCCGCGTGCAGTCCGTTGCGCTGCGCATCATCGTGGACCGCGAGGAAGAGATCCGCAAGTTTAAGCCCGAAGAATACTGGTCTATCGACGCACGCCTGACCGCTGAGGGCTCCCGCAGCATTTTCGGCGCATCGTTCTACGGCGATAAAAACGGCGAGATTAAAATCACGAACAAAGAGCAGTCCGATAAAATCCTTGCCGACCTCGAATCCGCCGCGTTCATGGTGGAGTCCGTCAAAAAAGGCAAGAAGAACAAGCAGCCTGCACCGCCGTTCATCACATCCACCTTGCAGCAGGAAGCTTCACGCAAGCTGGGCTTTCAGGCAAAGCGCACGATGAAAGCCGCGCAGGAGCTTTACGAAGGCGTGGACATTGAGGGCATGGGTGCCGTGGGTCTCATCACTTATATGCGTACCGACTCTCTGCGCATTTCCGAAGACGCTGTGCAGGAGGCTGTGCAGTTCATCGGCGAGCGCTGGGGCAAGCAGTATTTGCCTTCTAAGCCACGCCATTATAAGGCGCGTGCCAACGCACAGGACGGTCACGAGGCCATTCGCCCCACCTCCGTTGCACTCACACCGAAGGACGTGGAATCTTCCCTTACAAAAGACCAGTACAAGCTTTATAAGCTCATTTGGGAGCGCTTTGTCGCGTGCCAGATGGCAAATTGTGTTTTGAACACCACGCAGGCGGTCATCACCGCAGGTGATTATATTTTTAAAGCAAGCGGCTACAACGTCGCGTTTGACGGCTACACTGTGCTCTACGAAGAGGGCCGCGACGTAGAAGAAGAAAAGGGCAAAGACCTGCTGAAGCTTGAAGCAGGCATGTCCCTGAAAGTCCGCGACCTCAAGGGCACGCAGCACTTTACACAGCCGCCCGCACGCTTTACAGAAGCCTCGCTCATCAAGACGTTGGAGGAAAACGGCATCGGCCGCCCGTCCACGTATGCTGCGACCATCACAACCATCACGAGCCGCGAATACGTCACGCGCGAGGGTAAGTCCTTTAAGCCCACCGAGCTTGGCGAAGTCATTACAAAGCTGATGAAAGAGCGCTTCCCGGACATTGTGAATATTAAGTTCACCGCCGCCGTTGAAAAAGAGCTTGACGAAGTACAGAGCGGTCAGGAAGACTGGGTGCACACGCTGCACGACTTCTATGACGACTTTGAGAAGACGCTCAAAAAGGCGAAGACTGAAATGGACGGCGTGAAGATTCAGCTTGAAGAAGACAAAACCGACCTCGTCTGCCCGAACTGCGGCAAGCCGATGGTCGTCAAATTCGGCCGCTACGGCAAGTTTATCGCCTGCTCCGGCTACCCGGAGTGCAAGACCGTGCAGAAAATCGTCAACGACACGGGTGCGAAGTGCCCGAAGTGCGGCGGCAAGATTATCGAGAAAAAATCGAAGCGTGGCCGTGTGTTCTACGGCTGCGACAACTATCCGAAGTGCGATTTCGTCTCTTGGGACGCGCCGTCCGACAAGACTTGCCCGGTCTGCGGTAAGGTGCTCTTAAAGAAAAAAGACAAGGCCCAGACGCTCTACTGCGTAACGCCGGGCTGCACTTACACGTTCAATAAGGACGACGCGGGGGAGAAAGATGGAGAATAAGCAGACCGTCACCGTCATCGGCGCGGGTCTTGCCGGCTCCGAAGCGGCGTGGCAGATTGCGCAGGCGGGGTATTCTGTGCGCCTTTTCGAGATGAAGCCACAGAAGTTTTCGCCCGCGCATAAAAGCGCCGGGTTTGCGGAGCTCATCTGCTCGAATTCTTTGAAGGCTGCGCGCATCGACAGCGCCGCCGGGCTTTTGAAAGAGGAAATGCGCCGCATGGATTCTCTGCTCGTTGCCTGTGCGGATAAAACCGCCGTGCCCGCAGGCGGCGCGCTCGCCGTTGACCGCGACCGCTTTTCAGAGCTCGTCACAAAAGCGATCACGGAGCATCCGAACATCGAAGTGATGCACGGCGAAGTGACGGAAATTCCCGCAGAAGGCGTGACCGTTATTGCAAGCGGCCCGCTGACGAGCGACACGCTTGCCGAACAGATCACGAACTTATGCGGCGGTGCGCTCAGCTTTTTCGATGCCGCCGCACCGATCGTCACGCGTGAAAGCCTTGATATGGAACACTGCTTCACGGCCTCCCGCTACGATAAGGGCGACGACGATTACATCAACTGCCCGATGAACAAAGAGGAATACGATGCGTTTTATGAAGCGCTTATCACCGCGGAGCGCGCGCCCATTCACGATTTTGACGTGATGAACCCGAAGGTCTACGAGGGCTGTATGCCCATTGAAGTCATGGCACAGCGCGGACACGATACGATTCGCTTCGGCCCGTTGAAGCCGGTCGGCTTACGCGACCCCCGCACGGGTTACCGCCCGTGGGCCGTGGTGCAGCTGCGCACCGAAAACGCGGAAAAAACGCTGTTCAATCTTGTAGGATTCCAGACAAACTTGAAATTTCCCGAGCAAAAGCGCGTGTTCGGTATGATTCCCGGCCTGAAAAACGCCGAGTACATGCGCTACGGCGTGATGCACCGCAACACGTTCCTCGATTCGCCGAAGCTTTTGAACGCGGATTTCTCCATGCGCACGCGCCCGGAGCTGTTCTTTGCGGGGCAGATGACCGGCGTGGAGGGCTATATGGAATCGGCGTCGTCCGGCTTGCTTGCAGGACGCAACGCCGTGCGCCGTTTAGAGGGCAAAGCGCCGCTCATTCTGCCTATCACTACCATGATGGGCTCACTTGCGGAGCACGCCGCGCACAGCCCCTCGAAAGATTTCCAGCCGATGGGTGCGAACTTCGGCATTCTGCCCGTCATTGAGCCGCACATTCGTGACAAAAAAGAGCGCTACGCCGCGCTTTCCGCTCGCGCGCTCGAAGACCTTGCCGAAACACTGAAAAACGCATAAGGGACGAACGATAGAAAACCCCCGACAAGCTGAAGCACATTTCAGATGTCGAGGGTTTTTCGCTGTATTTTCAGATTTTACTCGCCGATAAACGCGTGGTGTTTGCGCAGCAACGCTTGAATTTTCTTCACGTCCGTTTCCGGGAAATCGGTGTGTTCCTGCGCGGCAACGGCAGCCGCAACACCGGCGGCTTCACCCGTGCTGCAACACGTGGGCATAATACGGAATGATGCCTGTGCCTCGTGACTGCCGGAAATGCAGCGGCCGGCTGCAAGCAGGTTTTTGATGTTCTTCGGCATCAGGCTCCGATAGGGAATGGTGTAGTACGTGCCCTCTTTGAAGTAATAATGGCTTGTGCCGGTGCCCTCCGGGTTGTGAATGTCAATATCATAGTTACACGCCGCAATACCGTCTTCAAAATGTACGCAATCCTTGAGATCCGTGACCGTCAGCGTGTACACACCGTCAATCATACGGCTTTCGCGCACGCCAATCTCCGGAGCGGAGGACAGCAGCGTGCTGTTTTCAAACCCCTCGCAGTTTTCTTTGAGGAACGTGTAAAGCTCGAACATTTGGCGGCGGGCTTCGCGCTCGGCAAAGCTTAAGTCATAAAGATCGAACGGCGATCGCTTCACAATGCGCGTAGAGTTGAGGTGCAGCACGCCGTCTGCGACATATTTGAATTTCAGCACGTCTTCGCGCGGGTTTTTGATTTTGCCGTCCTCACGGAATTTTCTGTAAAGCGCGTTGATCTTCTCCGTGTTTTTGAACGCGAGGTCAACGTCTACGCCGGACATGCGGAAGCACAGCGTCATCGGCTGGCAAAGATTGTCATCCTCTCGACCGATGCGGTACGGTGCACCGGCACATGCCGTCAGATCGGCGTCGCCCGTGGCATCGATGAAATAGTCGGCTTCAAAGGTCATTTCGCCGCCCTTGCCCATGATCGTCACGGACTTAATGCGGTCACAATCGCGCTCGGCACGCAGCAGGTAGGCGTGGAACAGCACATCTACGCCGCTCTCTTCAGTCATCTCGTCAAAAACGAGCTTTAAAACTTCTTCGCTGAACGTCACGCGGTTCGGCATCAGTCCGCCTTTTTTCTCGAGACGATCCAGAATCTCGGTAAAAATGCCGTCGGAAAGCAGCGTCGTTTTGCCGTCGATTTTCGTTGTGTAGCCCATAAAGGGGTTGACGTAGCAATTTCCGGCTGCACCGCCGAGAAATCCGCTTTTCTCCAAAAGCAGCACCTTTGCGCCTTCTCTTGCAGCGGAGACCGCTGCTGCGGTGCCGGCAAAACCGCCGCCGACTACGATCACATCATATTTCATGTTAAACTCCTCCGTTGTGTTTTAGTGAAAATACGCGCCGTTTTCGCGCAGTGTTTCTCTCAATTTATCTGTATCGACCGCATGTACGTCGCCGTTTGCATTTGCGGCGAACGCGGCTGCCACACCTGCGGCTTCGCCCATTGTGAGGCACACGGGCATCACACGCACAGAGCCCTGAATGCGCTTATCGCACGAAATGGAACGCCCGGCGACGATCACGTTTTTCACGCCCTGCGGCAGCAAAGCGCGGTAGGGAATGCCGTGCGATTCGCCCGGGCCGTAGCGGGCATCACGCTTTTCACCGTCAATCTTGCCGACGGCTGCAAGCTTTGCTTCTTCGAGCGTATAGTGCACGTCGAGATAATAGCTGTTGCGGCAGATCTCGTCCGGAAAATCGGCTTTCGTAACGTAATCCTCCACGGTCAGCTTGTAATCGCCGACGATGCGTCGGCTTTCGCGTACGCCCATCACGGGCGCAGTGGCAACAAGGTACGCGTTGCCGAAGGCCTCCGGGAAATAAGCTGCGAGGGCATCGCGATACTGCTTTGCAATGCGTCTGCCGCGCATCATCGCTTCAGAGACTGATTTCGGGTCGGTAGAATCAAGTCCGAACAAGTGCCCGGCGTTAAAGCCGACCGTATTCGGGCCGATGATGTTGTTGCACAGGTGCGTGTCTAAGATTTCCGGGAAACGGTCGTCGTTCGGCAGCAGGTGTGTAAAGCTTTTTTTGTTGTTTGGGTGTATGCCGCCATTTCTGTGCCCGTATTTCGGGTGATATAAGTAGGCATACAAGTCTACATTGGACAAAATAAAACACAGAGTGGAGGGCATCGGCTCGCCGTCTTCTTCAAACTCGTACCTTGCACCCGCCCATACGGCAAGGTCGCCGTCACCGGTGCAGTCGATATACGTTTTGGCGCTGTATGCCGTGAACCCGGCTTTGTTCGCCGTTACAATGGCGTGCACTTCGCCGTTTTCGGCATCCACGTCGCAGAGAAATGTGTTGAACAGTACCGTAACGCCGTATTCCTGCATCAGGTCGTCATAGATGCGTTTCAGCCCCTCCGGGTCAATCGGCACCCAGTCAACGTCGTTCGGCGCCACGTGCGGAGAAAGTGCCTTCGAGCGCTCGAAAACGGTCTCGGCAAGACCGCGGTAAATGATTCTCTCTTTATCCGAAAACGGACACCATGCGGGGACTAATCCGGAAGTGCCCATGCCGCCGAGCGAGCCGGTTGCTTCCAGTAAAAGCGTTTTTGCGCCGGTGCGCGCCGCTGCGGCTGCCGCCGTGCAGCCCGAAGGGCCGCCGCCGACCACGATCACGTCGTAATCGGTATTGAGCGGAATGGAACGGGATCTAAGGGTATACATGTTGAACCTCTTTTCATCTTTAGATCAGGCAGATAAACGCTGCGCTGCTTTAAAGATAACGAAGACAAGCGAAAAAAACAAGAGGTGAATATGCAGTGCGTAGTATTTTAGTAAAAATCGATATAAAGCATCAATTTTGCTCTGCGCCGCCGATGGGGCGCTCCGCGTGGATCTGCGGGGAATCGGTGCGGGAATAGGGGATGCGGATTGTCACCGTGGTGCCGACCAGAATGGCGGAATCGATCTCAAACATAAAATCATCATCGTAATAAATGTGCAGGCGCTCCAAAATATTGCCGATGCCGTAGCCGCCGCGCCTGGTGTTTACGACGGGCTTATCCTTTTTGGCAAGGATCTCCGCCAGTTTGCCTTTATCCATACCAATGCCGTTATCCTGTATGCGGATCTGCACATAGCTGCCGATGCGCTCGGCGGAAAGGCAGATGACGCCTGCGCGGTCATCGAGCTCATATAAGCCGTGAAACAGGCTGTTTTCCACGATCGGCTGCAAAATGAGCTTCATGATGGGGTAATCTGCAATAGACGGATCGATTTTCGTGATGAGTTCCACCGTGCGGCCGCGACTCAGATTCGTCAGCTCCACAAACAGTCGCACGTGCTCCGCCTCATCGCTGAGCGGCAGGAAATCACTGCCGTTGCTGAGACTGAGGCGGTAAAAACGCGCAAGCTTCACAACGATGTCCACCGTCTCCATATCGCCGTTTGCGGTCGCTTTCCAAGAGATCAGGTCGAGTGTATTATAGAGAAAATGCGGGTTGATCTGGGCCTGCAGAGCGCGCAGCTCCATGTCCTTCAGGTTTTTGCCGAGGTTATACCGCTCGTCAATCAGTACGCTGATGCGCCGCACCATGAAATTGAAGCTGTTTTGCAGCTCGCCGATCTCATCGTCGCTGTCCACGATACAGCTTACATTTAAATCGCCGTTTTCTACACGCTGCACCTGCTTTGCAAGCGTTTTGATACGCCGCGTGCTGTATTTTGCGTAGACATAGGAGAGAATGAATGCGATTACGCTGATGAGGATGGTCAGCACAATCATTTGATTGCGCAGATCTTTGACGGGAGAAAGCAGGTTATTCATGGAAGCGACCGTAAATACGCGGCAGCCGTCGAAAACGGGCGCGGAAAGACCGAACACCGATTCGCTCTGCGTCTGCACACCGGAAAATGAACCCGTTTCTTTTTGAAGCTCATGAATATCAGCCGCAAGCTCTTCGTCGGAAAGCGTCAGAGAGCTATCCGCACCGCAAATGATATTGAGGTTTTCGTCTACAAGATAGGCCGCGCTCGGCTCGGTATAGTTGCCATGGCGCAGCATGTTTAATACATCGCTTTTCAAAATATCCACGCGCACCGCACCGAGGACTGTGTTGATATCCTTGCGACAGCGAATGAGCGTGACAACGGACAGAACCTCCTGCGGCTTCGACAGCGGCTGACGAAATGTGCTCGGCGGCAAAAACGTCCGCATGCCGTATTCGGCCAAAAGCTGTTTATACCAATCCGCATCGGAAATTTCGCTTAACGGATACGTAATGTAGTGACTGCGGCTATACCGAAACGAATCGCTGATATAAAGCCGGATTTGATATACGCCGTACAGCGTGCGCGTGGATTCAATTGTTTTGTACAACGCATTCATGTCATCGTATTCTTCGCTGAAGCTGATGTTGCTATCTTGCTTTTCCAACACCTCATGCACATCCGAAAGTTGCGCCACGGAGGAGGATATGGTCGCAAGGCGGTTAAGCTCAGATTCAAGCTTATTTTCCGTTTGCTGTAAGTAAAGCCCTGTGATCTCCATCGATTGCTTTTCGATGATCTTTGTGCTCTGGTAGGTGGCGAACATTGTGAGGGCAATGATGGGAATAAAAATAAGAAGAAAGTACGACGCAAAGAGCTTCACGTGCATAGAACAGTTTTTATACCGCAGCGCAAGGTAGGAGAAAGGGTTCATCATCATTCGCCCTCCGTGCCGGAAAAGGAGATGCTGCCGTATTTGTTGCGGTACGCACGCGGGCTTTCGCCGAAATACTTCGTGAACAAACGCGTGAAGTAGTTCTGGTTCGCGTAGCCGAGCGCATCGGCGATCTCGCCGAACTTCATATTCGTCTCGCACACAAGCTTCCGGGCTTTTTTCATTTTGGTATCCAGAATAAACTGGTTCAGTGTGCGCTTGGTGTTCTTTTTATAAAGGTAGCAAAGGTAGTTCGGCGTTACGAAGACGCGCTGGGCGATCTCACGAATGGAGAGTTCCTTATCGTAATTTTGCGTGATATACTGCTCCACTTCGAGCACGATGCGACTTTTGTTATCGAGGTTCGAGATGCTGTCGATGTGCTTTTGCAGCTGTGTGAGCAGATAATCGTGCACGACGGAAAGGCTCGGCGCAAAGTGGATGAACTCCGAAATATACTGGCTACCGTCCTGCTCATTCCGCTTGCCCTGACGGCTGAGCCAATATGCGATGGACGCGAGCGCCTCGCGAATCTGCGGAATATCCTGCTCGCGGCAGACGGAAAGCGAATCAATATAGCTGTTAAGAAAATTTGTAGCCTGCGTGAAATCATTTGCCAAAATGCGGTCGTACAGCTCGCGTTGCATATCCTGCGAGGGCACAAACGGCTTTTGGCTCAAATCTCTGTAAAAGATTACGCGCCCGTAGCCGAGCAGGAACGCGGCGCGCACCGCTGCGCGGGCTTCATCATATGCTTCGCGCAGATATTTGAAATCCGTACACAAATTGCTCACACCGACGACCACATCGGCCTGACCGCTGTCGAGCGTGGTGAAGAACGGGCTGAGCGTCACCTCCGCCGTTTTGCGGTTTAAAAAGTCCTGCGAAACATTCGCGTGCAGAATATAGCCCTTACCCGCGCAGGACATCACAAATTTACCATCGAACATGCGCGCCGCGACCGTTTGGAACGCCAAGTAGTGGCGAGAAGCCAAAAGCAGATCGTCGAGCTGATTGTCGTACGCGCGGTCTGCCATGTGCTCGCCCGCCGTATTCATCTGCACGATGACAGTCACGAGCGGCGCATGCAGATCCAGCGGCAGATCGGACGGGATCTCGTTTTCGCTGCACTGCAAAAGGGAAAGCGCAAGGTCGGCTTCGTTCTGCGGCAGATGCACTTTCTTGTTCATACACTTCTTTTTGGCTTTTTCCACGGCGCCGATGAGCTCGTGCAGTTGCAACGGCTTATAGAGGTAATCCACAGCTTCGAGCTTGATGGCGTTTTTGAGGTATTCTTTATCAGAATAGCCGCTGAAGAAAATGACCTGCAGAGATGGGTGAGAGGGCAGCACCTCATTGATGAGTGCAATGCCGTCAAGCTTCGGCATACGGATGTCGCAAATGATGATATCCGGGTCCGTATCGTGGATGAGCACCATGGCTTCCAAGCCGTCTGCTGCTTCACCCACGATGCGCACGTCCATCACTTCCCAGTTTACGGAAGCGCGTATGCCCTGGCGCGTCATCTCGGAATCGTCCACAACGATCATTTTATACATTCCAAATCCTCCCCAAAGAATCGGCCGGGGCATTTCCCCAATGCCGAAAACAAGCACAAAATGAAAATCTTTGTACGTATGGCTTGCTACACTGTCATCATTATAACAGAATTTACGGCAAATTTCCAGAACTGCGGCATAAATAGTAGGATTTTTTAGAAGAAGTCACGGAAATCAACGATAAATTAGCACACAACTACGATTTTTGATATAATTCAAAATATTCCGTTCCAAATGTATCGAAAAGGGTTCCTTTTCCCAGTGCAATTTAGCACGAAACCGCAAAAACGCACGGTAAATAATGACAAAAAACAGGAAGAAAATTCATTTCTTTTTGCTGCATTTTGCTGTAAAATAGTGTCATCAACCGAAGAAAAAGAATTTGAGGTCTTCGGGGAGGAAAGGACGGATACGCAAAAATGAAAAAGAAGGGTGGGGCACGCAAGTATTTGCAGCAAAACTTCGATCTATATCTGCTGCTGCTTCCGGCGCTCATTTACGTTTTCATCTTTCATCTGCTGCCGATGGTTGGCATTCTCATCGCATTCAAAGACTACAACATGTTTCAGGTACCGGGTGATCCGTTCCGTTCCATTTTGGAAAGCCCGTGGGCCGGCTTCAAGTATTTTGAGCAGGTGTTCAAAAAGTCTGAATTCCAGCAGGCTTTTGCGAATACACTCATCATCAGCCTATATAAGATCATCTTCACGTTCCCGCTGCCGATCATCTTCGCCGTGTTTTTAAACGAAGTGCGCAGCACGAAATTCCAGAAGGGCTTGCAGCTCATCGTTTATTTGCCGCACTTCCTTTCCTGGGTCGTCATCTACGGCGTTTTCGTTTCGTTCCTCGGCTCTACGGGCGTCATCAACTCCGTTATCACGTCGCTTGGGTTCGAGCCAGTCAGCTTTCTGATGGACAGCGGTAAGTTCCGCGGCATCCTCGTCATTGCGGACGCGTGGAAAGAGATCGGCTGGAGCTCCATCATTTACTTCGCTGCCATTGCAGGCCTTGATCAGGAGTGCTTTGAAGCGGCGGACGTGGACGGCGCAACGCGCATGCAGAAGATCTGGTACATTACGCTGCCAAGCCTGCTGCCGACCATCGTTTTGATGCTCATCATCCGCGTCGGCAACATCATGAACGCCGGCTTTGATCAGATTTTCGTGTTCTACAACCCGACCGTATACGATGTGGCGGACATTATCGGCACATATGTTTACCGCATGGGTCTCGGCAAGTTAGAGTTCAGCACCGGCACCGCCGTGGGCCTCTTCAACTCCGTGATTTCCATGATCCTCGTTCTCTCTTCAAACTTTATTGCCAGAAAAGCAACAGGAAAGGGGATTTGGTAACGCCATGGCAAAAACAACTAAAAAGAAAAACAAAATCTCTATATTTGATGTTGTCAACCTCATCGCTATGATCCTTGTCGGTCTTATCATGTTGATGCCGATCTTAAACCTTGTGGCAAAAGCATTCAGCAGCGAAGGCAACGTCATTGCGGGCAAGGTGCTCTTTTGGCCGCTTGGGTTCCAGACCGGTACCATAAAATACGTCTTGACCACGCCGGAGTTCGGCACATCGTTCCTTGTCACCGTGACGGTCACGATTACCGGCACCATCGGCGCAATGCTGCTTACCGTTATGGCAGCCTACCCACTCTCGAAGCCGCATCTTATCGGCCGCAAGTTCTTCCTTTACATTTTCGTTTTTATTATGCTGTTCAGCGCAGGCATGGTGCCAAACTACATCTTGTTCCGCACACTGCACCTGACGAACACCATTTTCGCACTCATTTTCTCCGGCATGTTCTCATCGTTTAATCTGTTCCTCATCAAGAACTACTTTGAAACGCTGCCAGAGGTCATTGAAGAGGCCGCCCGCATTGACGGTGCATCGAATATGCGCATTTTCTTCAGTGTGGTACTGCCCATGTCCACGCCGGTGCTTGCCACCGTTACGCTGTACTACGCCGTTGCCTACTGGAGCAATTATTTTGCCGGCGTCATGTACATCACGGACGCAAACTTAAAGCCTCTGCAGCAGTACATGTTCGACCTTGTCACGCAGGCAACAAGCTTGCAGGATTCCTCCGGCAACTTCGGCGACGTGAACCAGGCGATGAACGTTTCCGGCGAGAATATCCGCGCCGCGACTATCGTCGTTTCCACCATTCCGATTCTCTGCGTATACCCGTTCTTACAGAAGTATTTCGTAAAGGGCATCACGATCGGTTCCGTTAAGGGCTAACATTAAATCCGTTATCAAGCAATAGGGGACTATTGCATGAATAAAATTCATTCAGCAAAGGAGTTACAACATGAAGAAAGTATTGAGCGCACTGCTCGCAGCTGCTATGATTCTCTCTCTCGCAGCTTGCAGCGGCGGCACGACCACATCCTCGTCGTCTTCAAGCACCGCTTCCTCAGGCAGCAGCACCGAAAGCAGCACGGCCTCCAGTGAATCCGAAGCCACCGAGGACGACCCGATCCTCACAGGCGAAAAGCCGGAGCTGAAGATCCTCAGCATGTATCAGGCTTATAACTATGAGGAGCAGCCGACATGGAAAATCGACGAAGAGCTCACAGGCTACAAGACCAAGTGGTATGCTCTGCCGGCGGATAACGCCGACCAGAAGCTTCTGCTTGAGATCTCCAGCGGCGCAGACTATGACATCCTGCTCAGAATTTCTCCGAGCCAGTACGCCCAGCTCTCTAAGCAGAACGCATTGATCGACCTTTCCGGCATGCTGGACAAGTACGGCTCCAACATCAAGAGTTCCATCAGTGAGCTTGCATGGCAGTCTGTTACGAACGACCAGGGCGTTGTAAACGGTATTCCGCAGGAAAACATGCTGGCTTCCAAGGAAGAACCGTACGGTATGCTCACCGGCGGCATCGGCGTGCGCAGCGATATGCTGGAAGAGCTCGGCATGGAGTTGCCGACGAACATCGATGACTTCACCGCGTTCCTTGAGGCTGCAAAAGAGAAGTACGGCTTCGCACCGCTGACCTCCAACAAGTCCAGCGCATTCATTCAGGTCCTGCTCTCCGGCTTCGGCATGGGCGAGGCGGAATGGTACGATATCGACGGCACCTACACACACAGAATCAAGCACCCGCAGATCACCGCGTATCTTGAGTACATGCAGAAACTTTACAAAGAAGGCCTCATGGATAACGATATGCCGATCAATACGGCAGATAACGCCAAAGAAAAATTTGCAAGCGCCAACGCTATTGCCTGCGCACCGCTGATGTTCTGGGACATTCCGTCTATGGTCAACGCACTGGCAACGAATAACCCGGATTGCAAGATTGAGTTCGTGACGGACCTCGCAGCAGATGCGAATTCCAAGCCCACACACTACATCATGAAGGGCGCAAACTTCGTTTCCTGCATCTCGCAGAGCTCCAAGAACCCCGAGCATGCCATCAACTGGCTCAACATCCTCTCCGAACCGGATAACTACCGCAGAACCTACATCGGCGAAGAAGGCGTTTCCTACGAAGTGATTGACGGCAACTACACCCCAATCTTCACTGGCGACGATGCAACCAACTTCAATGCATATACGAATTCCGATAAGCTCTCCGGTATCAGCGACTCGACCGATGCCTTCAAAATGTGGCAGGCCAGAGCGAGAAAGACCCCAGAAATGGCAGAAGCTTATGAAGCGATGAACTCTCGCGTAGACGAGTACGAGCCGCTCATCTCCATTGAGCTTTACGGCAAGACCTCCCCGAAGGTTCAGGAGTATGTCACGGCACTGAATCAGGCATTCAGCGATTCCTTCCTGAAGGCGATCGTTGAGGGCACCGACCCGGATACCGCTATTGCAGCGATGCAGGCCGACTGGGACGCAAACGGTGGCCTTGAAGTCGAAGCTGCTATGCAGGAATTCTACGACGCGAATAAGTCCTACACCGAATAATTTTGCAGCCTCTCCTTAAAAATGTGATATGAAGAAAGCGATCCCGCCTTCTGCCCGCACGGCGGAGGGCGGGATCCTCTCCATAAAGAAAGGAATGTATATGAACACACTGCATATTCCCGAAAAGAAAATACCGGTCATCGATACCTTTGACACCGTCGTGCTCGGAGGCGGCACGGCAGGCGCTTTTGCGGGCATCGCTGCAGCTCGCCGCGGCAGCCGTACGCTCATCATCGAGCAGTTTGGCGCGCTCGGCGGCTCAGCTACCACTGGTCTTGTGCTGCCGCTGATGTCGCTGCACATCAAAAATTATGACGGTCACTGCCCGCTGAGTGCAGAGCTTGTAGAGCGCCTGCGCGCCATCGGCGGGACAGAGGAAGACGCCAACTCTTTTGACCCCGTTATGGTGCAAATCACGTTAGAAGACATGGCGGCAGACAGTAACTGCGATATTCTGTATTACACCACGCTCGTGGATGCCGTGCTCGAAGATCGTACAATAACACACGTGATTGTCAACAATAAGAACGGCCTTGCGGCATACAAAGCGAAGTGCTTCATTGACTGCACCGGTGACGCTGACCTCATCAAGCTCGTCGGTGCGTCGTATCAGTCCGGCAATCACAACCGCATGAATCAGCCGGTCTCCCTGCGCTTTGACATGGCGGGTATTGACTTTGAACGTTTCCACGCGTACATGCGCAGCCTCGGCAACGACCAATATAAATACTTTGCTATGAACACGCCCGGTATGAAAGACATTATCCGCAAGGCGTATGAAAACGGCGTGCTGACCGAGCAGGACGCGTGCTATTTTCAGGCATTCGGTATTCCCGGCCGCCCGGACGGCATGAACTTCAACTGCCCGGAGCTGACGACGAAAGAAAACGTTGTGGATGCGGAATTTATGACGCAAAAGCAGCTTGAGGGCAAAAAAGCCATTATGCGCCTGCGCAAATTCCTACGCGACTATATTCCGGGCTTTGAGAATGCGTATATCACAAGCATCGCGCAGCTCGTCGGCTTTCGTGAATCCCGCCGCATTGAAGCAGAATACATGCTGACGATTGAAGATGTGCTGACGTACAGGAAATTCCCGGACGGCATTGCTGCGAGCCATTATCCCATCGATGTGCACGGCGTGGACGATGTTTCGCTGGGACTCAAATATCAGCATGACGTACCGGCCGATGAACAGTATTGGGAAGTCCCGTTCCGGGTGATGATCCCGAAAACGCTCGATAACGTGCTTACAGCCGGGCGCTGCGCGGGTATGGATTTCCGTGCGCAGTCCGCCGCACGCATTCAACCCACCTGCCGCTCCATGGGTGAGGCCGCGGGCATCGCCGCCGCAATGGCCGTAAAGAACGAAGCCGTGCGGTTTAACGAGATCGACGGCACAGCCGTGCGCCGCGAGATCCGCCTGCCGGATAAATTCTAAAAATCAAAACTCAAAATTTTTCCTCCAAATCAGCAAAAGACGTGTACCGGGAAAGCCTGGCGCACGTTTTTTGTTTTGTGCAACTTATGGGGAGCGCGGTATTGAAATTGCGTTGTTTTTTTGCTATAATAGAGTGAATTATAGTCTAAAGCGGTTTATCGGCGGAAAATCCGTGTTTGAGAAACCGAAATGCCCGAACAAAACCGGCTTTTGCCGGAAGCTGAATATTAAAGTGAGGGAAAAACATGCGGATCATAATCGACGCATTCGGCGGCGACAACGCCCCGGACGAAATTATAAAAGGCTGCCGTCTGGCGGCAGATGAGCTCCATGTGCAGATCGTTTTAACCGGCGACGAAAAGAAGATCAGAGCGGCGGCGGAAAAGCTGAATGTTAACGTTTCCGATTTTGAGATCATCGACTGCCCGGATGTCATCACGATGGAGGATGAGCCCACAGCGATCACGCGCGCCAAAAAGCAAAGCTCTATGGCGGTCGGCCTGCGCGCTTTGGCAGAGGGCAAGGGCGATGCGTTTGCGTCCGCCGGCAACAGCGGCGCACTCGTCGTTGGCGCCACATTGCTCGTCAAGCGCATCAAAGGCGTCAAGCGCGTGGCATTTGCACCGCTCATGCCGAAATCCGAGGGCTTTTTCATGCTGGCAGACGGCGGCGCAAACAACGAATGCCGCCCCGAAATGCTGGAGCAGTTCGGCATGATGGGCTCTGTGTATATGCAGAAGGTCATGGGTGTTCAAAAGCCGCGCATCGGCCTTGCAAATGTCGGCACGGAGCCGCACAAAGGCGGCGAACTGCAGCACGCGGCGTTTGCACTGCTGAGCGAAAACAAAGACGTCCATTTCATCGGCAACATTGAAGCCAGAGACATTCCGTTTGATGCGGCAGATGTTGTGGTGTGCGACGGTTTTACGGGCAATATTCTTCTTAAGATGTATGAAGGCGTCGCCATGGCGCTGATGAATAAATTCAAGGCCGTTTTCAAAAAGAGCCTAAAAAATAAGCTTGCGGCGGCAATGGTTTTAAACGACATGAAAGCCATGAAAAAAGAGCTTGATTATAACGAATACGGCGGTGCGCCGATCCTCGGGTGCTCGAAGCCGGTCTTTAAGGTACATGGCAGCGCCAAGGCTTCCACGCTGAAAAACGCCATTGCGCTTACGGTGAAGTACGCCGAGTCCGGCATTATAAGTGAGATCACCGCAGCCATACAAAACGAGAAAACGGAAAACACGAACGAATAACAAGACAGCAAGGGTATAACTATGAGATCATTGGATGAATTTGAAAAAAAGATCGGATATAAATTTAAGAACCGCAACCTGCTCATCACAGCGCTGACGCACTCCTCCTACGCAAACGAGAGTCGCGGCGGCGACCAGAGCTATGAGCGACTGGAATTCCTCGGCGATTCCATTTTGGGGTTTGTCACGGCAGAATACCTGTGCAAAGCGTTCCCGGATATTCCCGAAGGCAAGCTGACAAAGAAGCGTGCGGCGCTCGTATGCGAAAAATCGCTTTGCGGGTTTACACGCAGCTTCGGCGCAGGCGAGCTGCTGCGTCTCAGCCACGGCGAGCAGCACAGCGGCGGCAGAGAACGCCCAAGCATCTTAGCGGACGTGTTCGAATCCATTACGGCGGCGATCTATCTCGATTCCGGCAGCTTGGAGGAAGCCAAGCGCTTTGTACTGCACTACATTGAACCGGCGGCGCAGTCTGCAGGCGAACGCCCGTTTAAAGACCACAAGACGATGCTGCAGGAGATCATTCAGCAGAACCCCGGTGAACGGCTCGAATACGTTCTTACCGGCGAGCATGGCCCCGACCATGACAAGCACTTCACCGTAGAGGTGCACCTCAACAGCAATGTCATCGGCAAGGGCGGCGGACGCAGCAAGAAGGAAGCCGAACAGCAGGCGGCACGCGAAGCACTGGAGCTGATGGGCTATTAAGCACGCGAATATCTCAATTTTTATTCCGCACAACGGCTGCCCGCAGCAATGCAGCTTCTGTAATCAGAACCGCATCACGGGTGAAAATCATCAGCCGCAGCCTGAAGAAGTGGCGGCGCTGCTGCAAAGCGCAGCAAAGCAAATGGGGGAGCGCGTGCAGAATGCCGAGATCGCATTTTTCGGCGGCAGCTTCACGGCAATCGACCCCGATTACCGTTTGGCGCTTTTAAAAACAGCGCACGCAGCATGCGAAACATACGGCTTTGCCGGTATCCGCTGCTCTACGCGGCCGGATGCTATTGATGATGAACGTCTGACCGTATTAAAGCAATACGGCGTAACGGCAATCGAGCTCGGTGCGCAGTCGATGGATGGCGAAGTGTTGCTGCTCAATCGTCGGGGGCATACCGCAAAGGATGTGGAAAACGCTGCGCGGTTAATTCGCGCATACGGCTTTGAGCTCGGCTTGCAGATGATGACCGGGCTGCCCGGCGACAGTGACGCAAAGGCGATGAAGACTGTCAAAAGTCTGTTGGCTCTAAAGCCGAACACCATGCGCATTTACCCTACGATCGTCTTAGAAAACACACCGCTGTGCGATTTGTACCGCGCAGGAAAATACACACCGCAGACCTTAGAGGATGCCGTTTCACTCTGTGCAAAGCTCATCCCGATGATTGAGCAGCGCGGTGTAAAGCTCATCCGTGTGGGGCTGCACGCCAGCGAAGAATTGGAAAACCGTGTCGCGGGACCGTTTCACCCCGCTTTTATGGAGCTGTGCCGCAGCGCGATCTTCCGAGAAAACGTCCTTAAAGCGCTTCAAGCCCGAAACGATTCGGAAGTTACGATCGATGTTGATCCGCGTATGCTTTCCATTGCGCTCGGACAGAAAAAAGAAAATTTGCAGCATTTCTCTAAGCACGGCTACACCGTGCACATCCGCCCGGATGCTTCGCTTTCCGGCGGCACATACAGGCTACGATAGGCAGGTAAACAGATGCTTTTAAAATCTCTGGAGCTGCAGGGCTTCAAAACCTTTCCCGACAAAACGACTTTAAAATTTGAAAACGGCATCACGGCGGTCGTCGGTCCAAACGGCAGCGGCAAGAGCAACATCAGCGATGCCATGCGTTGGGTACTCGGCGAGCAGTCTACCCGCGCACTGCGCTGCTCCAAAATGGAGGACATCATTTTCAGCGGCACGCCGCAGCGCAAAGCGCAGGGCTTTTGCGAAGTGACCGTCACCATGGATAACACCGACCGCGAGTTGAATTACGACGGCGACACCGTTTCCGTTACGCGTCGTTTTTACCGCTCCGGCGAAAGTGAATACCGCATTAACAAAACGCTCGTACGTCTGCGCGACGTGCATGAGCTGTTCATGGATACCGGCCTCGGCCGCGACGGTTATTCCATCATCGGACAGGGCAAGATCGATAGCATCGTCTCCGCAAAAAGCGAAGACCGCCGCGAGATTTTTGAAGAAGCCGCCGGCATTTCGCGCTTTCGCTACCGCAAAGAGGAAGCCGAACGCCGCTTGGAAAAAGCCGAAGAAAACCTCATTCGCCTGCACGATATTTTAAACGAACTCGAAGAACGCGTGGGCCCTTTACGCGAGCAGGCGGAGAAAGCCGAAAAGTTTATTGCACTCAACAGCGAGAAAAAGGAACTGGAGATCGGCTTGTGGCTTGAAACGCTGGAGCGCTCCGGCAAGATCGTGCGCGAGGTGGAGGAAAAGATTGCCTCCGCGCAGAACAGCTACGAGGAAGCCGAAAGTGAACTCAATGTGCTTTCCGCACAAATCGAGCAGAATTTCACGGAAACGAACGGCTGCACCGCACAGATGGAAGAAGCACGTTTGAAGGCTTCCGAAGCCGATGAACTCGCCACCCGTAAAGAGGGAGAAGTTTCGGTGCTTGAAAATGATATTCTGCACGAGCAGCAGACCATCCGCAGATTAAATGGTGAGATCGAAAGCGCCGCGCTGACCGGACAAACGCTTGAAGCGGATATTCAAGAAAAAGAACAGGCGGTAAAAGCAAAGGAAGCGGAAGCTGCGCAGAACCATGCCGATTTCGTTGCCTTTACCGCACAACTCGAGGAGCTGCGTGCCGGCACGGACAGCACCACGCGTGAGATCGACGCCGTTTCGGCTGAGCTTGTGGCACTGAACGCCGCACTTTCCGAAATGCGCGTGCAGCAGTCCTCGGCGGAATCCTCCATGCAGGAGATTCGCGCCCGCGCCGAAACAGTGGATGCTGCGATCACCGAAAGCGAAGAACGCCTTGCAGCGCTTCACACGGAGTGCGAGGAGCTTGACGCCATGCTGCACGATACGGCGGAGTACATTCAAAACGCTGAAAACACTGTGCAGGGGCATGAAATGCGTGTGCAACAGCGCAGAAAACGCGCCGAAGCCGTGAAAGCCGAAGCCGACCGCCAGATGCTCGACGCCAAAGAAAAAGAGCGCCGCGCTGGACTGTTGGAAGACCTTGAACGCAATCTTGAAGGCTTCACGCAGAGCGTTAAAACCGTCATGCGCGAGAGCACGCGCGGCAATCTGCGTGGTATCCACGGACCTGTTACACGGCTTTTAAAAGTCCCGCGCGAATACGCCGTGGCGCTGGAGACCGCGCTCGGCGCCGCCATGCAGAACGTCGTCGTTGATTCCGAAGATGCGGCGAAAGCGGCTATTCGCTTATTGAAACAGCGCGATTCCGGCCGTGCGACATTCCTGCCGCTGACCACGGTGCGCGGTACGGTTATCGATGCGCGCGATGTGCAGAATATGCCCGGCTTTGTGGGCGTGGCTTCAACACTCTGCCACTGTGATGAGCAGTACGCCGGCATTCGCGATTCTCTGCTCGGCCGCACTATTGTTGCAGAAGACCTTGACCGCGCGGCGGAGATTGCACGGCGTATTCGGTTCCGCTACCGTGTCGTCAGCTTGGATGGGCAGATTGTCAATGCGGGCGGTTCGTTCACCGGCGGTTCCGCGGCGCGAAACTCCGGCCTTTTGAGCCGCTCGGCGGAGATTGCACGCATTCGCGCAGACGCACAAATGCTGGCGCAGGCTGCAAATGAAACACTGGAGCGCCACAAGGCTACACAGCAGGAAGTGCTGCAGGCCATGGCGGAGCTTGAAAACGCCAAGGCCGTGCTGGCGCAGCACAGGGAAGATGAGATCCGCTTCAAAGCGGAAGCGGCCCGTGCCGCACGCGACGTGGAGACGGAAACCGCGAACCTTGCTTCTCTGCGCGACGAAAAAGAAAGTGCCGCAAAGCGTCTGAGCGGTTTTGTGCAGACCGCAGACAGCGCCCAGCAGAAAACAGAAGAAACAGAAGACAAAATTCAGGCAGCCAGAAGCAAAATGGAATCCATGGTCGGCGACCGCGAGGACGCAATGCATCGTTGTGATGAGACCTTGCAGCATTTGCAGGAAATCCGTTTTGCGGGGCTCGCCATCGAAAAAGATAAAGAATCGCTTGAAAATGCTGTGCAAACGCTGAAAGCACAGCAGTCCGAACGCGCTGCACGTATAGAAAGTTTAAATCAAGAACTTGCGGAAAGCTTCGAGAAGATCAAAGCGCGCGAAGCGGATATTGAAAACCGAAAAATTGAATCTGCTAATCTGCGTGAGACCGCAAAGGAAAAACGGCAAACGGTCAGCGCCATCGCCGCAAAGCGCACGGTACTCGAGCAACAGACGAGCGAGTTGCGCCAAAAGGAACGCGAAGCTTCCTCGCGCCGCGAGACGATTGGCCTTGAACTTGCTCGTCTGCGTGAACGCCGTGAAAACCAGAGCGGTGAATACGACGCTATCCTCAAAAAGCTGTGGGAAGAATACGAGCTTACCCGCCGCGAAGCCGAGGAAATGAACATCACGATTGAAGATGTGTCCACGGCGCAAAGGCGGTTGTCCGAACTCAAAAACAGTATCAAAGCGCTCGGCTCCGTCAACGTGGCAGCTGTTGTGGAATACAAAGAGGTTTCGGAGCGCTACAATTTTCTCAAAACGCAAACGGACGACGTGCAGCGCTCCCGCGCCGAGCTGTTAAAGCTCATCGACAACTTGACAAAGCAGATGCAGACGCAATTTGCAGAGCGCTTTTCCGTCATCAATCAGAATTTCAGCCGGATTTTTCAAGAGTTGTTCGGCGGCGGATCGGCAGAACTTTGCTTTACGGACAGCGGCGATGTACTGCATTCCGGCATCGATATCCGCGTGCATCCGCCGGGCAAGATCGTCTCGCACATCGAGCTGCTTTCCGGCGGCGAAAAGGCGCTTGTGGCAATTTCGCTTTACTTTGCGATCATGCGCGTGAATCCACCGTCGTTCTGTATGCTCGACGAGATCGAAGCTGCGCTGGATGACGTAAATGTCGTGCGCTTTGCAAATTACCTGCGCCGCATGAACCAAAAGACACAGTTCATCGTCATCACGCACCGCCGCGGCACGATGGAAGAAGCTGATATGCTCTACGGCGTGACGATGCAGGACCAGGGCATTTCGAAACTCTTGGCACTGCACGCACACGAAGCGCAGGAAAAACTGGGTATAACAACATAAATTCGGAAAAGAGGTGCCTGAATGGGCTTTTTTGATAAGATCAAAGCGGGACTGAAAAAAACAAGAGACAGCATCACCGGGCAGATTAACAGCATGCTCCACGCGTTCACAAAGATCGATGAGGAGCTGTTTGAGGAGCTTGAGGAGCTGCTTGTCATGGCGGACGTCGGCATGAACACCGCGACCGAAATCTGCGATACGCTCCGCGCACGCGTGAAAGAGCGCGGCATCACAGACCCGAACGAGATTATGACGCTTTTGCAGGAGGTTGTCACGGAGATGGTCAGCGGCGACAACGAGTTGCATCTCGATACGCAGCCATCCGTCATCCTTGTCATCGGCGTGAACGGCGTCGGCAAAACGACGACCATCGGCAAGCTGGCTTCTCGCCTTAAAAAAGAGGGCAAATCGGTAATTTTGGGCGCGGCGGATACGTTCCGCGCGGCGGCCATTGAGCAGCTTGAAGTCTGGGCAGAGCGCGCAGACGTGCCGATCATCAAGCATGCAGAGGGCGCAGACCCCGCCGCCGTCGTGTACGATACAATCTCCGCGGCAAAGGCACGTCACGCCGATGTGGTCATCTGTGATACGGCCGGACGCCTGCACAATAAGAAAAACCTGATGGACGAGCTTTCCAAAATCTCGCGCATCATCGATAAGGGTCTGCCGGGCTGCAGCAAAGAAGTTTTGCTTGTGCTCGATGCCACAACGGGGCAGAACGCCGTCAATCAGGCGCGTGAATTCAAAGAAGCCGCAGGACTCACGGGTATCGTACTCACAAAGCTTGACGGCACCGCAAAGGGCGGCGTTGTGTTGGCAATCCACCGGGATCTCGGTTTGCCTGTGAAGTTCATCGGCGTTGGCGAGCAGGTGGACGATCTGCAGCCGTTTGACGCGGAGGATTTCGCCCGCGCGCTGTTCGAGCGGAGACCGGAAGCATGAGGCTCGCCGTTTTTTCCGATGTACACAGCAACCACCATGCGCTGAAAGCTTGCCTGAAGGAAGCGGAAAAGCAAAAAGCGGATGGGTACATTTTCCTCGGCGATTATATTTCGGACTGTGCAAACCCGCACGAGACCATGAAGCTAATATACCGCGCAAAGCAAGAAATGCCCTGCTGGTTCGTGCGCGGCAACCGCGAAGAATATGTGCTGAACCACCACAACTTCGGCAGCGATTGGGCAAACGGCACAACAACAGGCTCCCTTCTATACACCTACGAGGGGCTTACGGCGGAGGATCTCGAGTTCATCTCCACATTGCCGTTTATGCAGACAATTGACCCAAACGGCAAGTGTCCCATACGCATTTGCCACGGCTCACCGGAAAAAACGCGCGACACGCTGCGCCCGTTCTCCTATAAAATAGAAAGCTGGCTTTTAAAAATCGACGAGCGCGTGCTTTTAAGCGGTCACACGCATCAGCCGTGCAGCGCGCACACAATGGGCAAGCTGTACGTGAACCCCGGTGCGGTCGGCGTGCAGTGTACGCAAACCGTCACGGCGAAAATGGCGCTGCTCGATTCCGACGGAAACACATGGAACGAAACGCTGCTCGAAGTGCCGTATGACATTGACGCCGCAGCGCGGGAAATTCGCGAAAGCGGACTGCTGACCCGCGCGGGCGTGTGGGGGCATGCGATTTTAAAACAGCTTTACACCGGCAAAAATTATTCGCTTTTCTGCGTGCAGCGCGCAGAAGAGCTTGCAGCGGGCGGCCCCGTACTTTTAGAGCATTGGCAGCAAGCCGCACGCGATTTCGGAATTTTGGAGGGATAACGCATGAACATGATCATTGCAACGCATAATGCGCATAAAATAGAGGAATTCGGCCGCATTTTGGCGCCGCTTGGCATCACCGTGCAGACGGCCGAGCTGACCGAGGCGGAAGAGACCGGCACCACGTTCCGTGAAAACGCGTATATCAAGGCGAAATCCGCGTGTGACGAAACGGGCCTGCCGTGCGTCGCGGACGATTCCGGCTTATCGATCGATTATTTAAACGGCGAGCCGGGCGTGTATTCCGCACGGTATGCCGAGCCGGGCAAGCGTAAGGCAACGGTACTCGAAAAGCTCAAGGGCGTGCCGGAAGAAAAGCGCGGCGCACACTTTACAAGTGCCATCTGCTGCGTATTCCCGAACGGCGACGTACTTGAAGCTGAGGGCTACTGCTACGGGCGCATCGCAGAGGAATGCCGCGGTGAAAGCGGTTTCGGTTATGACCCCATTTTCATCTGCACCGAAGAAGGCTGCGCGGGCAAGACGTTCGGCGAAGCGACGGCAGAAGAAAAGGATGCCGTGAGCCACCGAGGAAAATCCTTGCGTATTTTCGCAGAAAAACTTGAAAACTACCTGAAAGACAAAGAGGGATAAATTATGCTGACCAGTAAACAAAGAGCGTATCTCCGCTCGCTCGCCGTAAATGAAGACACCATTTTGATGATTGGCAAGGGCGGCATCGATGGAGATGTCGTAAAGCAGGCTGCAGACGCTATTTTTAAGCGTGAACTCATCAAGGGCAAAGTGTTGGAGACTGCGCCGGTCTCTCCGCGTGAAGCCGCAGAAGCGCTCGCAGAGCAGACGGAAAGCGAAGTTGTGCAGGTCATCGGTTCCAAATTTGCGCTTTACAAACGCAACGAAAAGGATCCGAAGATCGTCCTGCCGCGTGCGAAAAAGGCATAAGCCATGCGCATCGGCATTTACGGCGGCACGTTCAATCCCATCCACACGGCGCATGTGCACCTTGTGCGGGAATTTATTAAGCGTCTGTCGCTTGACCGCGTAATTTTGATTCCGACGGGCACGCCGCCGCACAAAGCGACACATCAGCTTGCAAGCGGGGCAGACCGCATTGAAATGTGCAGGCTTGCGGCGGCGGACATCGCCGAATGTCCCGTCACAGTCTCGGATATTGAAGTGCTGCGCACGGGCAAAAGCTACACGGCAGACACCATGACGGAACTGAAAGCGCAATATCCCGACGATGAGCTCTTTTTGCTGATGGGGGAAGACATGTTCTGCACTGTCGAAAAGTGGTATCACCCGGAGCGCATTTTCGCCGCGGCAGAGATCTGCGCCGCACCGCGTGACAAGGATAGCTTCCAAACGCTTGTCACGCACGGGGAAGAAGTGAAGGAAAAGTTCCCGCAGCTTCGCTTTACCGTGCAGAACATTGAGTTTTTGCCTGTCTCATCGACGATGGTGCGCGAAAAAAGTCTGCAGGGCGAAGATATAAGCGGTCTTGTGCCCGCAGGCGTCGCGGAATACATCCAAAAAAAGAGGCTTTACACGCATGAATAAGAAAGAAAAACAGCAATATATCGATATCATCAAGCCCATGCTCACGCAAAAACGTTTCGAACACTCCTTAAATGTTTCGGAAGAAGCGGTAAAGCTTGCAAAAAAATACGGTGCCGATACCGAAAAAGCGGAGCTTGCAGGGCTTTTGCACGATATTTTGAAGGATACACCCCCGGAGAAACAGTTGAAAATTCTCGCGGACTTTGGTATAATCATGAGTGACGTTGAACTTTCCGCTAAAAAGTTCTGGCATGCCATCAGCGGCGCGGTATATATCAAGCATGTTCTGCACATTGAGGACGAGGATGTTTACAACGCCGTGCGATACCACACCACGGGCAGAAAAAACATGACGTTACTCGAAAAAGTCATTTTTATCGCGGATTTCATCTCCAAAGACCGCAATTACCCCGGCGTAGAGGATATGCGCAAGGCCGCGTATAAAAGCCTTGACAAAGCCATTGTGGAGGGCATCGCGTTCACCATTACGGAGCTCGCAAAAGACCGCGCGCCCATCGTGCCGGAGACCATAGACGCATATAATGACGCGGTGTGGGCTTTGCGGCACGGCAACTAAGCGGAAGGAAGCATAAAAATCGCGCAGCGCGCAGAAAGGAATGGCTAAAAGCATGGATTCATTGACGCTTGCAAAAACCGCAGCGGGCATTTTGGATGCGAAAAAAGCCGATCAGATCAATGTGATCCGCATTTCGGACGTTTCCTCGCTCGGTGATTATTTCGTTCTGGCGAACGGCACCGGCAGCACGCATGTGCATGCTCTGGCGGACGAGCTGGAGTTTAAGCTGAAAGAGCTCGGCATTGCGCCGGACCGCGTGGAGGGCTATCGCTCCGATTCCTGGGTCGTGCTCGATTACGAAACGGTGGTCGTACACATCTTCACCTCGGAAGCGCGCAGTTTTTATGATTTGGATCGCCTGTGGCTCGACGGCGAAAAGCTCAACATGACGTTTGAACCGAATTGATTTTGTTATTTTATATAGCGCAGAGAGGTAAGTGTAATCAATATGAACAAGTACAATCCCAGTGAAATTGAACCGAAGTGGCAAAAGAAGTGGGAAGAAGCCGGTGTTTTCCATGCTTCCAATACTTCGGATAAGCCGAAATATTATGCTCTGATCGAGTTCCCGTACCCGTCCGGTCAGGGTCTGCATGTCGGCCACCCGCGTCCGTACACCGCGCTTGACGTTGTTTCCAGAAAGCGCCGCATGGAGGGCTACAATGTGCTCTATCCGATTGGTTGGGACGCATTCGGCCTACCGGCAGAGAATTATGCCATCAAGAACCACGTGCACCCGGAAGAGATCACAAAGAAGAATATTGCGCGCTTTAAGCAGCAGATTCAGTCTCTCGGCATCTCCTTCGACTGGAGCCGTGAGATCAGCACCATTGATCCAAAATACTACAAGTGGACGCAGTGGATTTTCCTCCAGCTCTTTAAGAACGGTTTGGCCTACAAAAAAGAGATGTCCGTCAACTGGTGCACCTCCTGCAAATGCGTTCTGGCAAACGAAGAGGTTGTCAACGGCGTCTGTGAGCGCTGCGGCAGTGAAGTTATTCACAAGGTCAAATCCCAGTGGATGCTGAAGATCACCGCTTACGCACAGCGCCTCATCGACGACCTTGATCTTGTCGATTACCCGGACCGCGTTAAGACCCAGCAGAAAAACTGGATTGGCCGTTCCGAGGGCGCCGAGGTCGATTTCAACACGACCGCAGGCGATAAGCTGACTGTTTACACGACCCGCCCGGATACACTTTACGGCGCAACGTACATGGTTGTTTCCCCGGAGCATCCGTTCATTGAAAAGTGGGCGGATAAGCTGCAGAATCTGGATGCCGTCCGCGCGTATCAGGCAGAGGCCGCGAAAAAGTCCGACTTTGAGCGCACCGAGGTCGCTAAAGATAAGACCGGCGTGCGTTTGGAGGGTGTTGAGGCCATCAATCCGCTGACCGGTACCACCATTCCGATCTTCATTTCCGACTACGTTCTCGTTTCTTACGGTACCGGCGCCATCATGGCTGTTCCGGCACACGATACCCGTGACTGGGAGTTCGCAAAGAAGTTCGACCTGCCAATCATCGAAGTCGTTAAGGGCGGCGATGTGCAGAAAGAAGCGTTCACGGACTGCGACACCGGCATCATGGTCAACTCCGGCATTCTGGACGGCATGACCGTCGAAGAAGCGAAAGTCCGCATCAAAGATTACCTTGAGGAGACCGGCATCGGCCACCGTAAGGTCAACTATAAGCTCCGTGACTGGGTATTCGCACGCCAGCGCTACTGGGGCGAGCCGATTCCGATTGTACACTGCGAGAAGTGCGGCTATGTGCCGATCGATGAAAGCGAGCTGCCGCTCGTTCTGCCGCAGGTTGATTCCTACGAGCCGACCGATAACGGCGAATCTCCGCTCTCCAAGATGACCGATTGGGTCAACACCACGTGCCCGAAGTGCGGCGGCAAGGCCATGCGCGAAACGGACACCATGCCGCAGTGGGCAGGCTCCTCCTGGTACTTCCTGCGCTATATGGATCCGCACAACGATGAATCTTTTGCATCCAAGGAAGCGCTCAACTACTGGCATCAGGTAGACTGGTATAACGGCGGCATGGAGCACACCACGCTGCACCTGCTGTACAGCCGTTTCTGGCATAAGTTCCTCTACGACATCGGCCAGGTCCCGACCGCAGAACCGTATGCAAAGCGCACGAGCCATGGCATGATCCTCGGTGAAAACGGCGAGAAGATGAGTAAGTCCCGCGGCAACGTTGTCAACCCGGACGACGTTGTAAACGAGTTTGGCGCAGATACGCTCCGTCTCTATGAAATGTTCATCGGCGACTTTGAGAAGGCCGCACCGTGGAGCAACGCCGGCATCAAGGGCTGCCGCCGCTTCATTGAGCGTTATTGGAACCTGCAGTCCATCCTCATCGACGGCGAAGCGATCCGCCCGGAGATGGAAAATTCTTTCCACAAAGCCATCAAGAAGGTTTCTTATGACATTGAGAACCTCAAGTTCAACACCGCCATTGCAGCTTTGATGGCGCTCATGAACGTTATTGCGGAAAAGGGCTCCATCAATAAAGCAGAGCTCTCCGTCTTCACGATGCTCCTCAACCCGTTTGCACCGCATGTAACAGAAGAGGTTTGGAGTGAGATGAAGCTCGGCGAAGGCATGGTCACAGAGCAGATTTGGCCGAAGTACGACGAATCGAAGTGCAAAGATGACGTCATTGAAATCGTTGTGCAGGTCAACGGCAAAGTTCGCGCAAGACTGTGCGTTGCAGCCGATATCCAGAAGGATGACGCGATTGCACTTGCAAAGGCGGAAGATCGCATTGCAGCGGAGATCAACGGCAAGAACGTCGTGAAAGAGATCTACGTTCCGGGCAAGCTCGTCAATATCGTTGTAAAGGGATGATTCTTTACAGAGCGCTGTGTGTGAATTCACAGCGCTCTTTTTACATTTGTGTGAAGTTAAACAGCTTTGCAAAGGCTTTTCACTTTACAAAACTGGAGGCCAGTACATGAAACATGCACTCGTTTTGTTTTCTTCGCCGCATAAAGACGGACACACAAAAAAGCTGCTTGAAGCTTTTCTCGACGGATTGAAAGGGAAAGACTGGCAAGTAAAATCACTTGACATTTGCAAAGTGAATATTCATCCGTGTATCGCCTGCGGATATTGCCAAAAAGCAGACGGATGCGCGTTTCGCGACCTCGATGAATTCGATCGTGACCTACGCGCGTGTGATCTGCTTGTCATCGCCACGCCGGTCTATAACCTCTCGTTTCCGGCGCAGCTCAAGGCGGTCATCGACCGTTTTCAGCGGTATTTTGAAGCTAGATTTGCCCGCAGTATCCGCCCGGCGATTGCGACACACCGCGATGCCGTTTTGCTGCTCACCATGGGGCGGTATGATCCGTTTGCGGTGGAGGTATGCGAGAAAACACTGCGCCAAAGCTTTTCCGTTATGAACACAACGCTCAAAAAAACGGTGGTTTTGCCAGACACAGACCGTGCAGATTGCGAAAACTCTGCGATTTTCGCGAAGGCACAGAAAATTGCTATTGAAATCGCGCGCGAGCTGTGATATAATAACTTGAATTTGTGTGAATAAAGGCAGGTTTTCATCAATGTCAGGACATTCCAAGTGGAATAATATTAAGAGAAAGAAAGAAAAGACCGACGGTGCAAGAGCGAAGATCTTCACAAAGATCGGCCGTGAGCTTGCCGTTGCCGTTAAAGAAGGCGGCAGCGCAGACCCGGCAGCAAACTCCAAGCTGAAGGACGTCATTGCGAAGGCTAAGGCGAACAATGTGCCGAACGACAACATTGAGCGCATCATTAAGAAAGCCGCAGGCGAGGGCAACTCCAACGCATATGAAAGCATCACCTACGAAGGCTACGGCCCCGCAGGCGTTGCCGTCATCGTGGAATGCCTCACCGATAACCGCAACCGTACCGCAGGCGATGTCCGTCATTACTTTGATAAGTTCGGCGGCAACCTCGGCACCACCGGTTGCGTTTCCTTCATGTTCAACGAAAAGGGCGTTATCGTGCTGGAGCGTGAGGGCCTTGACGAAGATACCGTCATGAGCGATGCACTGGAGGCCGGTGCTTCCGATTTTCAGGCAGACGAAGACGTATTTGAGATCTACACCGAGCCGTCCGATTTCAGCGGCGTTCGCGATGATCTGGAAGCCAAGGGCTATTCCTTTGTTTCCGCAGAAGTGGAAATGGTCCCGGATACCTACACGGATCTCACTGATCCCGATCAGATTCTCAAGATGCAGAAGCTGATTGATGCACTCGAGGATAACGACGATGTCCAGCAAGTCTGGCACAACTGGAACGAGCCCGAGGAAGAAGACGAAGATTGATGCTGAAAACCTCTCCGGGCTTATCGGGGAGGTTTTTTACAGCCTGTTTTTACTTGCGCCACGTATAAACGCAACACACGGCGCACATAAGAAAGGAAGGCATAGATAAGATGAATGAGTTAAGACACCTCGTAGACCCGCTGGATCTTTCCTTTGAGGAGACCCTGCGTCTGCTGGACCTTGCGGACAGCATTGCAAACGACCGCACCGCATTCGCCCACAAGTGTGAAGGTAAGATCCTTGCCACGCTCTTTTACGAGCCGAGTACCCGCACGCGCCTGAGCTTTGAATCGGCCATGATGCGCCTTGGCGGCAAGGTATTGGGCTTTGCAAGTGCACAGAACAGCTCTGCTTCCAAGGGTGAAAGCGTTGCCGATACGGTTCGCATGGTATCCTGCTATTCGGATATCATCGCCATGCGCCACAACAAAGAGGGTGCGCCGCGCGTAGCGGCACAGTACGCCCGTGTGCCGGTCATCAACGCCGGTGACGGCGGCCACCAGCATCCGACGCAGACGCTCAGCGACCTGCTCACCATCCGCCGCGAAAAGGGCAGACTGAATAACCTGACGATCGGTCTGTGCGGCGATTTGAAATTTGGCCGCACCGTGCACTCGCTCATCAAGTCGCTTGTGCGCTGGGAGGGCATCCGCTTCGTGTTCATCTCCCCGGAAGAGCTGCATGTGCCGAGCTATATCATCGATGAAGTCGTAAAGCCCTCCGGCTGCGAATATAAAGAAGTCCGTACCATGGACGAGGTTCTGCCGGAGCTTGACGTACTCTACATGACCCGCGTACAGCGCGAGCGCTTCTTCAACGAAGAAGATTACATCCGCTTAAAAGACAGCTTCATCCTCGATGCAGAGAAGATGAAGCTTGCGCCGAAGGATCTCATTGTGCTGCATCCGCTGCCGCGTATCAACGAGATCGCGGTCGAAGTGGACGATGACCCGCGCGCAAAGTACTTTGTGCAGGCGCAAAACAGCGTATATGTCCGCATGGCGCTCATTTTAATGCTTCTGAACATTGAACCGGGACTTTTTGAGGAGGAAACCGTATGCTGAACATCGACAGTATCCAAAACGGCATTGTGATCGACCATATTCAGGCAGGAAAGGGTATGCGCATCTACGAGCTTTTGGAGCTTGATAAGCTCGATTGCTGCGTGGCACTTATCAAAAATGCCCGCAGCAGCAAGCTGGGCAGAAAAGATATCATCAAGATTGAAGGCGACCTCGCCATCAACTTCGATGTGCTCGGCTTTATCGATAACAACATCACCGTATGCACCATTAAAAACGGTGAGCTTGTGAAGAAAGAGAACATCGTGCTGCCACGTCGCATCAAAAATGTTGTAAAGTGCAAGAACCCGCGCTGCATCACAAGCACGGAGGAAAACCTCGACCAGATCTTCGTGCTGTGCGATGAAAAAACGCACCGCTATCGTTGCCTGTACTGTGAACAGGCGTATAAGAGCCATGAGTAAGGCACAGCGTAACGGTGCAGGCCGTCGCGATCCGGAGAAACTGAAGCGCCAAAAGCGCCGTGACCGCCTGTTTCTGGCGTTCCTGACTTTTTTGAATTTTCTCCTCGCTTTGATCGTGCGCATCGCAGACCGCAAGAGCGTCATCAAAGCGGTAAAGCAGGACGACAAGCTTGCGTTGCTGCTTGAAGAAAAAACCACAAAATCCCTTTGAAATACCTTGACTTTAGGGTCAGCGTATGTTAATATGATAGAGCCGCTTACTGTGGGCTGAAAAGTGACGAAAGTCCGCCTACGAGTAGCGAGATTACAGAAAAGGCAGGCAGAAAAAATGTTTGCAGTTATTGAAACCGGCGGTAAGCAGTACAAGGTACAGTACGGCGACGTGATCTACGTTGAGAAGCTCGCTGCCAATGAAGACGAGACAGTTACGTTCCCGGTCGTTGCAATTTGCGGCGAAGACGGAACAAAAATCGGCACCCCGTATGTTGAGGGCGCTTCCGTTACAGGCAAGGTCCTGAAGAACGGCAAGGCTAAGAAGGTTACGATCCTCACTTACAAGCCGAAGAAGGGCGAAAAGCGCAAGATGGGCCACAGACAGCCCTACACGAAGATTCAGATTGAGTCCGTTCAGGGCTAATTTGATCGTATGATTCGTGCGGATTTTTTCGCAAATGCAGACGGAGCGCTTCTCGGTTTTTCCGTGCTTGGCCATTCCGGTTTGGCGCAGGAGGGAGAAGACATTCTCTGTGCTGCGGTTTCTTCTGCGGCGTATATGACGGCGAACACCGTGCTGGAGATTTTACACATCACACCGATTTCTCTCCGAGCAGAGGACGGCGAGATGCTGTTTAGGGTTTCCGATACCGATGCACGGACATGCCGTAGCCTGTTTGAGGGATTTAAGCTGCATCTTCTCGGTTTAGAGGAGCAGTACCCCGAAAACTTACAGGTGCGCTACGCAGAAGTCTGACAATAAAACGAAAGGAAGGCAACAAAATGCTTAAGATCAATATCCAGTTGTTTGCTCATAAAAAAGGTATGGGCTCCACGAAGAACGGCCGTGATTCCGAATCCAAAAGACTCGGTGTCAAGCGTGCAGATGGTCAGCACGTTCTCGCAGGCAACATTCTTGTTAAGCAGCGCGGCACGCACATCCATCCGGGTGAGAACGTAGGCAGAGGCTCTGATGACTCTCTGTTCGCGCTCATTGACGGTCAGGTTCGTTTCGAGCGTATGGGCCGTGACCGCAAGAAGGTCAGCGTTTACTCGATCGAGCAGTAATTTTGACCCTTGGGGGGAATACCGGTTTCGTATCCCCGAATATACGATGAAACGGGCTTCTTCGGGTAAAGCGGAGAAGCCCATTTTATTTTGTACAGAGCCGTCCGCGGCGCTGAAAGGATGATGAATTATGTTTATCGATATAGCTAAGATCAAGGTAAAAGCCGGCGACGGCGGCGACGGTGCCGTGGCTTTTCACCGTGAAAAATACGTGGCTTCCGGCGGCCCGGACGGCGGCGACGGCGGTCGCGGCGGCGACATCGTGTTCCGCGTGGACGATAACCTCTCCACGCTGGCGGATTTCCGCTACAAGCGCAAGTACACCGCAGAGCGCGGCGAAAACGGTCGCGGCAAGCGCTGCTTCGGCAAAAGCGCACAGCCGCTCGTCATTACCGTGCCGCGCGGCACACTGATCCGCAACGCGGAAACCGGCCGCATCATGGCGGACATGTCCACAGACGAAGACGTCGTTATCGCGAAGGGCGGCCGCGGTGGCTGGGGCAACACGCATTTTGCATCGCCCACGCGCCAGACTCCGCGCTTTGCAAAGCCCGGCACACCCGGTGAAGCATTCGAGCTTCAGCTTGAACTCAAGCTGCTCGCCGATGTGGGCCTTGTGGGCTTCCCAAACGTAGGTAAATCTACGCTTGTTTCCGTTGTAAGTGAAGCGAAACCGAATATTGCAAACTACCACTTTACGACCATCACCCCGGTGCTCGGCGTGGTGCATATGCCGAACGCGCCATCGTTTGTCATGGCGGATATTCCCGGCCTTATCGAGGGCGCATGGCAGGGTGTAGGCCTCGGTCATCAGTTTCTGCGCCATGTAGAGCGTTGCCGCATGCTCATTCACATTGTCGATGTTTCCGGCAGCGAGGGCAGAGACCCGAAGGAGGACTTCCGCATCATCAACGAAGAACTGCGCAAATTCAACCCCGACCTCGCGAACCGTCCCATGCTGGTCGCCGGCAACAAATGCGACCTGACGACCGACGAGCAGGTAGAGGATTTCCGCAAGTTTGTCGAGGCGCAAGGCTATGAATTCTTTCCAATCATGGCGGCAATCCGCTATGATGTTGACCCGCTTTTGAATAAGACTGCAGAACTGCTTTCCACGCTGCCGCCGGTCGCGCATTTCGAGCCGGAACCGGAGCCGGTAAAGCCTGTCGAAGAATTCAGCAGCAAGGCAAAGGTCGATATCCGCGTGGAGGACAACGTGTATTTTGTCGAGGCCGATTGGCTCTTAAAGCTCATCTCCGCCGTCGATTTCGATGATTACGAGTCGCTCCAGTACTTCCAGCGTGTGCTCATTCACACCGGCGTTATCGATGCGCTGCGTGAGGCGGGCATCCAGGAAGGCGACACGGTCAGCATGTATGACCTTGAATTTGACTTTGTAAACTAAGAGGGTGGCTATTTGGAAAAGTTCTATCAAACGGAATCGGATCCGAAGCAGTTAAGCCCCTTAACGCTCGCTTATGTGGGTGACGGCGTGTACGAGCTTTTCGTGCGCGAATATATCGTCTCCAAAGGCAACTGCCCCGTGAAAAAGCTGCACAGCCGCGCCGTTTCGTTCGTGCGTTGCGAGTTTCAGGCGAAGGTGCTTAGTGAAGTGCTGATGCCGCTTTTCACGGAAGAGGAAAAAGAAGTCTGCCTGCGCGGACGCAATGCGCACGTTTCGCACGTGCCGAAAAACTCAAGCGTTGCGGATTACCACGCAGCCACAGCATTTGAATGCGTTTTCGGCTATCTTTACCTTAAAGGCGAGCTGGAGCGCCTGCGTCTTTTCTTCGATAAGATTCTTGAATTTGCAGAAACGGAGGAAACCGCATATGCGCAAAAATAAAGTTGCAAAAAACGTGAAGGAATTTCTGCTTGACCTGATTTTCATGACGGTGGGTTCCGTTATTTACGCGGTCGGCCTGAACGGCTTTACCGCGCCGAACAACATCGCGCCGGGCGGCGTGAGCGGTATCGCCATCGTGCTGAATTATCTGTTTGGCACGCCCGTCGGCACCGTGATTTTGCTTATTAACGTGCCGATCATCATTTGGGCGATCATTGAGATCGGCTATAAGCTCGTCACCAAAACGATGTTGGCGGTCGTGTTAAACGCTGCCTGCATCGACATCGTGGCGCTGTTCATGCCGGTCTACCACGGTGACCCACTCATCATCACACTCATCGGCGGCGTGTGTGAGGGCGTGGGTCTTTCACTCGTCTTTATGCGCGGTGCCACGACCGGCGGCACGGACATGATCGCGCGTCTGCTCAATCATCGCCTGCGCCATCTTTCCATGGGCAAGCTGATGCTTGCCGTAGACGGCTGCGTCGTGCTGTTTTCCGCCATTGTATATAAGAGCATTGAAAGCGCCGTGTACGCGTGCATCGTCATTTTTGTATCGACAAAAATCATCGATACAATTCTGTACGGCACAGATGCGGGCAACGGCAAAATGTTCTTCATTATGTCCCATAAAAACGATGTCATTGCCGACCGCATCATTAAGGAGATGGACCGCGGCCTGACGTTTCTCAAGTCCCGCAGCGGCTATTTGAAGCAGGACGGCGAGGTGCTCTTCTGCGCCGTGCGTCGCTTTGAGGTGTTCCGCATCAGCGAGATCATCCGCGAGGAAGACCCCGATGCGTTCGTCATCGTCGGCGATGCCGGTGAAATCGCCGGTGAGGGCTTCAAACCCGTGCGCTCCGACGACCGCACGCTCGGCGAGATTATCAAAGCTATTCGCAAGACGGACGATAAGCCGGTCAGGGAGCCGAAAGAATAAATCCGCATAGAAAAAGCAGACAAGCGCATCGCCTGCCTGCTTTTTCCGGTTTTTTGTGTTACCGGCAGCTTTTTTCACTGCGGTTTTCCGTACGATTTTCCGTGCCGTTATTCACGCGGTCGGTTGTCTGACGGTCGCTCTTATTGCGGCTTTGTTTTTGGTTTTTGTTTGTGTAATTCTTGTTTTCGGAATTTGCCATGTGATTCACCCCTTCCGAAAGCTATTATGCGCACGGTACGCGCGTTTATGTACCGAATTTATGAAATTAGGAAAGGTGGGGCGGCCATGGAATTGCCCGCAGCTTTTGAAAAACGAATGCAGGATATGCTTGGGGCAGAATATACAGCGTTTCGGGCGTCTTATAACGAACCGCACAAACGCGGCATTCGTTTGAACACTGTAAAATGCACAAAAGAGCAGCTTGAACGCGCACTGCCGTTTACACTGGTGCAAACGCCGTTTTCGCCGCTCTCGTTTTATGCGCCGACAGACACCAAAATGGCGGCGCTGCCGCTCTATCATGCAGGCGCGTTTTATTCGCAGGAGCCGTCCGCGTCTTCGGCCGTCACGCTTTTGGCGCCGGAACCGGGGGATAAGGTGCTCGACCTCTGCGCCGCACCGGGCGGTAAATCCACGCAGATTGCCGCGCTGACCGGCGACACCGGGCTTTTGTGGTCAAACGAAGTTGTGCGCAATCGCGCCGCAATTTTATCCTCCAATTTGGAGCGCATGGGCGTGCGTAATACAGTCGTTTCCAGCGTATACCCGGAGATGCTTGCGGAAAAGCTCGGCGGGTATTTTGATAAAGTGCTCGTTGATGCGCCGTGCTCCGGCGAAGGCATGTTCCGCCGCGATCCCGTTGCCGTACAGGAATGGAGTCCTGAGCACGTGGAGACCTGCGCTGTACGTCAGCTCGCAATTTTATCCTCCGCCGCACAGTGCGTGCGCGAAGGCGGCATTTTGGTGTACTCTACCTGCACGTTTTCCACGGAAGAAAATGAGGGCGTTGTGCAGAAATTTCTCGAAAGCCACCCGGAATTCGTGCTCGAAAAGCCGAATGTCACATTTGGTCGCCCGGCCTATGGCGTAGACGCTGTGCGCATTTTCCCGATGGACGGGGGTGAGGGGCACTTTGCCGCACGCTTCCGACGCGTTGCGCCATGTGAAGAACGCTTTGCGCCGTTTAGCTTTAAACCCGACAGAGAGACGCAGGCGCACGCCGAAGAATTGTACACATCTCTGTTTACCGATGCACCGGGAAGATTTCAGCGCGTGCGCGACCGTGTGATCTTATTGCCAAATGAGCTGCCGGACATTGCAGGACTTTCCGTTCTGCGCGCCGGTGTGGAATTCGGCGAGGCAAAAAAGAACCGCATCGAGCCCGCGCATGGCATTTTCATGGCAAGCCGTGCGGAAAACTGCCGCAGCGTGCTGCATCTCACATCGAACGATCCTGCTTTATTCGCGTTTTTGCGCGGCGAAGAAATCCCCGCAGAGGGGCTTTCCGGTTACACCGCCGTCGCCGCAGACGGTATTGTAACGGGCTTTGGCAAGGCATCGAACGGTGTTTTGAAGAATCGTTACCCAAAGGGGCTGCGCACGCACCTGTAAAGGTGCATTTGTTTATACAAAAAGAACAGAAAGCTTCGCAAAGCCAAATGGTTATTTGTGAAGCTTTTTTTGCAATTTAAACCTCGGCAACTTGCAAAAAAGGCAAATACGTGCTAAAATGTGTATAAGCAAACAGGAAAGAAGTGTTTTTTGATGCAGAAAATCCAGATTGAGCGTACCACTGCGCCTAAAGCGAAGCCGGCAGACGAAAGCAAGCTCGGTTTCGGTAAAATCTTTACAGATCACATGTATGTGATGGAATATAACCCGGAGCAGGGTTGGCACGATCCGAAGATCATGCCGTATCAGCCGATCGTCCTTGATCCGTCCGCTATGGTTTTCCACTACGGTCAGGAAATGTTCGAGGGCATGAAGGCTTATAAATGCGCAGACGGCCGCATCCGTCTGTTCCGCCCGAACAAGAACATCGAGCGTGCAAACAACTCCAACAGAAGACTTTGCATCCCGGAGATCCCGGCCGATGATTTCCTCAATGCGATCAAGACGCTCGTCGCCGTTGACGCAGATTGGATTCCGAGCCGTCCCGGCACTTCTCTTTATATTCGTCCGTTCGTCATTGCAACGGATCCGTTCCTCGGCGTACGCCCGTCGGACACCTATAAATTCATCATCATTCTTTCCCCGGTCGGCGCTTACTATGAGAGCGGCCTCGACCCGGTAAAGATTTGGATCGAAGACGACTATGTACGTGCAGTCCGCGGCGGCATCGGCGAAGCAAAGACCGGCGGCAACTACGTTGCAAGCCTCGCGGCACAGGTAAAGGCACACGACGAAGGTTACTCTCAGGTTCTGTGGCTCGACGGTGTTGAGCGCAAGTACATCGAAGAAGTCGGTGCTATGAACATCTTCTTCAAAATCAACGGCACCGTTGTCACCCCGATGCTGAACGGCAGTATTTTGCCGGGTGTTACCCGTGCATCCTGCATCGATCTCTGCAAGCACTGGGGTCTCCCGGTCGAAGAGAGAAGAATCTCCGTTGACGAGCTCGTTGAGGCGGCCCGTACCGGTGCACTTGAAGAGTGCTGGGGTAGCGGTACCGCAGCCGTTATCTCCCCGGTCGGCGCACTCCGTTACGAGAACGAAGTCATGCAGATCAAGGACGGCGGCATCGGCGAATTCAGCCAGAAGCTGTACGACACCGTCACCGGCATCCAGACCGGTAAGGTAGAAGATACCCTCGGTTGGACTGTGGAAGTCACACCGCTTGAGAAGTAATTCGAATATTTGAACATTCAAAAGGCCGAGCCCGCGTGGTTCGGTCTTTTTGTATAAAAGAAGAGCTCTGCGGCCGGCAAAAGCCAAATGCAGAGCTCAGTTTATATCCGAATCAGTTTTTCTGTATAATCCATGTTCGCAGGGCGGCGATGCTCTGTGCACAGGCTGTAAAAATTATCCGCGCGCACTTCCAACTCAAACACACGTCTGGCTTCCGGCGAAAGCTTCTTCACGTCCGTAGGTCGTGCGATGATTGGCAGCATCGGCTTCGCTTTGTGCAGGATCTCCGCGCCACAGCTTGTCATACCTAAAATGCGCAGGTACGGAGGCAAATTGGGCAGATCGTTCGTGATGCCCAAATACGCGCTTAAAACAATACGCCGAATACGCGCGTGACTGTACCGCTTGGTTTTCACCGCATCAAACAGCCCTGTGCACGTTTCCGCCGTTTCGGCAGCCGCCAAAATGCGGTTTTCAATGCCCTCTGAAACATCCGGCACGCGGCGCAGGTCTTCGGGTGACATGGCAGAGACAGCCGCCAGTACCGCACGGTCGAGATACGAAAGGGAAGCGGGGTACTGCTTTTCCTTTTGCAGCGCACGAATACACACCGCCGTATTTTCCGGGACATACGAGGAAATCTCTTCACCCTCGGCGCTCTTGCTGCGGATCAGGCTCGCCGATGCAAACGCGCCGTGCGCTTTGTCGCTGTCGTGGTCAATCGCGATACGCTGCACAGTCTGCGGCACGATATTAGAATTCAACGATAAGATCGCTTTGCAATACTCTATGCCCAAAATGCAATTTGGCTTTGTGAGCAGCTCTGCGGTTTCTGCGCCGAGTGCCTTTTTCACAGCCTCCGTACGCGCCGCTGCAAACGAAACGCCTTTTGCAACCTCCGGGCGAATATCCGAATTAAACACATCGGAGTGCAAGTATTCCGCGCAGTGCATGAGGGGAGTGGTATCGCCGGTTTCGCTGCCAAACGTCAGTGTATCTACGCAACCGAGCGCATTTAATAACGAAATGCCGCCGAGTGCAAATTTTTCTGCGCCTGCCACAGCCCACGGCAAGGGCAGCTCCAGCACGAGTGCCGCGCCGTTTTGCAGTGCCAGCCGTGTGCGCGACCACTTATCGATCACAGCCGCCTCGCCGCGCTGCACAAAATTTCCGCTCATCACACAGACAATGTCGCTGCCGAACTCCTCCGAAATGCGGGAGAGCAGTGCCGCGTGGCCGTTATGCAGCGGATTAAACTCGCAAACAACGCCCGAAATCTTGTTTTTTCCAATCATTTTATAGGAAACTCCTTGAAATTTACATGATTTTGTATTATCATAAGTATAAAGCAATGAAGATCAATTTACAAGCCGCGTTTCCTTATTTATAATTTTGGAAGTGTCGTGCTTATTTTTTGTGCGTTTGCACAGATGATCCAATTCAAATTTAACCATGATTCAGGGGGAAGACGAAATGAAAATTCTGGTCATCAACGCCGGCAGCTCCTCACTTAAGTATCAGCTGATCGATATGGACAACGAGCAAATGCTTGCAAAGGGCAACTGCGAGAAGATTGGCCTTGAAATGGGTATTTTCGGCCACAAGACGGCAGACGGCAGAGAGAAGAAGATCGAAATCCGCATGGCGAACCACACCGAAGCGTTCGAGCAGGTCAAGAACGCACTTCTCGACAGTGAAGTCGGCGTCATTAAGGATCTGAGCGAAGTCGCCGCTATCGGCCACCGTATCGTTCAGGGCGGCGCGCTCTTCAGCGAGTCCGTTCTCGTTGACGAAAAGGTCATCGAGGGCATCGAAAGCCTCATCCCGCTTGCACCGCTGCACAACAGCGCACATGTGCAGGGCATTCGTGCCTGCATGAGCGTTTTCGGCAAGGAAGTCCCGGAAGTTGTCGTGTTCGATACGGCTTTCCATTCCACCATGCCGCAGAAAGCTTACATGTTCGCTGTACCGTATGAGTACTATGAGAAGTACAAGATCCGCCGCTATGGCTTCCACGGCACCTCCCACCGCTATGTCAGCCACCGCGTTGCAGAGCTCATGGGCAAGGACATCAAGGATCTGAAGCTTATCACCTGCCACATCGGCAACGGTTCCTCCATCACCGCTATCAAGAACGGCAAGGTCATCGACACCAGCATGGGTCTCACCCCGCTTGACGGCTTCATGATGGGTACCCGTACCGGCACGCTTGATCCGTCTGTTGTCACGTTCATCGCAGAGAAAGAGAACCTCACCCCGGCACAGCTTTCCGACCTCTTCAACAAGAAGTCCGGCCTGCTCGGTATCTCCGGCATCTCCAGCGATGACCGCGACATCTGCAAGGCAGAGGACGAGGGCGACGAGCGTGCACACCTCGCACATGAGATGCTCGTTTATCAGATTCAGAAGTTCATCGGCAGCTATGTCGCTGCGCTGAACGGCGTAGACGCAATCGTCTTCACCGCAGGTCTTGGCGAGAACCAAGATACCCTGCGCGAGCGCATCTGCACCAACATGGAATACCTCGGCATCAAGTTCGATCACGAAGCCAACAAGGGCGTTCGCGGCAAGGAGAAGAAAATCTCCGCGCCGGACAGCAAGGTCGCTGTTTACATCGTCCCGACCAACGAAGAACTTGTCATTGCACGCGATACGAAAGCCATCGTTGAAAAGCTGTAATTTCACCTGAAATTCGATACCGGATTCGTTTTTGCGGGTCCGGTATTTTTCATATTTAAATTTTAAGCGAAAATCGCGGATTTATTTTCTGTTTTTGGCTTTTGAACCGCAAAAATAGTTGCAAATTTGTAACTATTGTGTTATGATTGTAACTGTATAAAACGATCTGTACCATATTTTGCCGCAACAGGACAGAAACCGGCTTTTGCTTCTACAGGTCGATGCCTTGATAAGGATAGGTGAAAACACATGCAATACAGAAAAAGAATGCTCCGAAAGAAGGGCACGGCTCTGTTGCTTTCCGCGCTGCTATTGGCTTCTGCGCTGCCGCTTGCGGCCTATGCGGAAGAAGTTTCCGCAAAAACAACCGAATACGTGAACTTCCGCTCCGGCCCCGGTACGAATTACAGCTCGCAGGGGATCATCGCTTCCGGCACAACCATCACGGTAACGGATACGAGCAATTCCGAGTGGTACGCCGTGCGCCTTTCTAACGGCTCTACAGGTTATATCTACGCCGAGTATATTTCCATGTCTACCGGCGGCAGCACAAGCAACGGGGAAGAACGCAGTGCCAAAACGACGGAATATGTGAATTTCCGCTCCGGCCCGGGCACAAATTACAACTCTAAAGGCGTCATTGCATTAGGCACCACCGTTACGGTCACCGACACGAGCAACGCCCAGTGGTACGCCGTGCGTCTCTCGAACGGCTCTACGGGCTATATTTTCGCCGAATACATCAGCTTCACGGGCAGCAATACGCCGTCTGCTACGGCAGCACCTACACAGGCGCCATCCAACGGTTCCGAGCAAAGCGCGAAAACGACGGAATACGTAAATTTCCGTTCCGGCCCCGGTACGAATTACAGCTCTAAAGGCGTTATCGCATTGGGCACCACCGTTACGGTCACAGATAGGAGCAATTCCGAGTGGTACGCCGTGCGCCTTGCAAACGGCTCTACGGGCTACATATTTGCGCAATACTTGAAGCTGAACAGTTCTTCCTCCGCAACGGCAACGCCCGCACCGACACAGGCACCGAGCGGTTCCGAGCAAAGCGCGAAAACGACGGAATACGTAAACTTCCGTTCCGGTCCCGGCACGAATTACAGCTCTAAAGGCGTTATCGCTTCCGGCACAACCGTCACGGTCACCGACACAAGCAATTCCGAGTGGTACGCCGTGCGCCTCTCGAACGGCTCTACAGGCTACATATTTGCGCAATATTTGAAGCTGAACAGTTCTTCCTCCGCAACGGCAACGCCCGCACCGACACAGGCACCGAGCGGTTCCGAGCAAAGCGCGAAAACGACGGAATACGTAAACTTCCGTTCCGGTCCCGGCACGAATTACAGCTCTAAAGGCGTTATCGCTTCCGGCACAACCGTCACGGTCACAGATAGGAGCAACTCTCAGTGGTATGCCGTGCGCCTTGCAAACGGCTCCACGGGCTACATCTTTGCACAGTATTTGAAGGTCACCGGCACGTCGTCCGCAACGCCTACACCTACACCTACGCAGGCACCGTCCAATGATGGCACTGTGCAGGCTAAGCTCACCGCAGACGTAAACCTGCGCCGCGGTGCAGGTACGAATTACGGCGTCATCAAGGTCATCGGCACCGGCACCACCGTTACGGTCACGGACGCGTCGAACAGCCAGTGGTACAAGGTAAAGCTTTCGGACGGCACAGAGGGCTATCTGTTCTCCGAATATCTGAAAGTTACTTCCGGCGATATTAATTCTGCCAAGCCTTCCGCAACGCCCGCGCCGACCCCGGCGCCGAGCAACGGAACCGTACAGGCCAAGACCACATCCGATTTAAATGTGCGCAAAGGCCCCGGCACAAGCTATGGCATCATCAAGGTTATCGATATGAACGTTACCGTTACCGTTACGGAAGCCACAAACAGCAGCTGGTACAAAGTGAAGCTTTCCGACGGCACAGAGGGCTATCTTGCCGCGCAGTACTTGAAGATCACCTCCGGCGATATCAACTCCGTAAAGCCCGGTAACAGTGGAGATGATAACACCAATAACGGCAATAACTCCAATACGCCTGCAACAGGCGAATACGTCCGCGTTACGGTCGGCCTCAACCTGCGTTCCGAGCCGAACACGAGCTGTAAAGTACTCACCGTTTTGAGCACCGGCACCGTGCTGAACGTGCTTGACCGCAAAACGAGCGGCTGGGTGCATGTGCGTACGACCGGCGGCGCAGAGGGCTATGTCTCGGCAGAATATGTCGCAGCATATGACCCGTCTTCGTCCAGCGCATCGGTCTCCGTTTCTTCCGTCGATCTCGCACAGTATAAGACAATCTACATTCAGGCTTCTGCTTCCGGCTCTGTTACGTGGGAGAGCAGTGATGCTTCCGTTGCAACGGCAAAAGCCGGTGTTTCCGGTCAGCTCTTCATTTACGGCGCTGCGCCGGGCACGGCTAAGATCACCGCAAAGAGCGCAAACGGCACTGCACTTGCCACCGTTTCCGTCACGGTCTCCGCGCCGGAAGCTGTCCGCTTTGCGTACACAACACCGAATATTATCACAGCCGGTGCATCCTTCAATTTGAAGGCGGTTACGGATACGCAGAAATCCGCCGTGCGCTTTGAGATTGATGGCGTCGGCACCTACGATACCACGTCCTACGATTCCGAAAGTCAGGGCGACAACAACGTCCGTATTTTCTCTGCTTCGGCTACAATCAGTACACCTGGCACCTACACGGTGCGTGCGTATTCGTCTTCCGGCGGCGGTTATTCCTCCGATTACAGAGAGTTCACCATCCTCGTCGTCTCTACAACGGATTCCGATACAACAACAGGCGAGAGCCGCCGCGTAAGTGACAGTATGCTCGACAACATCGCCTCTTATGAAGGCTATGTCCCACAGGTTTCGCCGGACACGCTTGCCGGCAATATCCCGACCGTCGGCTACGGTTACGTTGTTTCCAAGAACACCACATTCTACAATAACCTGACCCGCTCGGAAGCAAAGGCCATGCTGGCCGATACCGTCAACCGCGGCTCTTACACCACAGAGATCAACCGTTTCATCTCGAGCAACGGCCTTTTGATGAGCCAGTGCCAGTTTGATGCGCTTGCAAGTTTCTCTTACAATGTCGGCGCAGGCTACTGGAACGGCTCCGGCAACTGCTACGTGCGTACAGTCATCATGAACGCTGTTGTTCCGCCGCAGGATCTGTCTTCTTCCAATCCGTACGGCGGTAAGGTAACGGCTTCCACACTGCCCATGTATCAGGACCACAGCGCTTCTTCCACGCAGATTACTACGCTTAAGATCAACACAAGTGTGAACATCATCGATTATTACCGCGATTCAAGCACGAAGCAGAGCTGGTACAAGGTCTCTGCAAGCGGCAAGAGCGGTTGGGTGCGCGCAGGCGATGTTGCTTTCAACAGCACCTCCGGTCTCACGCACGACCTGAACTATGTGGACGCCTACACATTCGGCAGCAATCTGCTGGATTGGCATGTGGCAGGCGGCAACTGCTACATCGGCCTGTATTACAGACGTCTTGCAGAAGCTAAAGTATTCTCCTACGGCAACTACGCCGAGGCATCGCCCTCTAACGGCAACTATAAGAAGAATACATACGGTTACAAAGTCCCGAGCTGTCTGTAAAGCCAAATTACTTTTCATATTCCTAAAATTAAGCTGTGCATTCTAATGGAGTGCACAGCTTTTCTTTATATGCTCGGCAATCTGTAAAGTTTTATCACTTTACGTGTTGTTTATAAAACGGCAAGCCGACTGCTTTCACCAGTCGGCTTGCTTTTATATTATGCGATCGACCGATCAGCAGCCACAGCCGCCGCAGCCGTTGTTGCAGCCACCACAGTTGTTGCAGCCGCAATCGTTACCGCAGCCACAGCCGCCGCAGCACAAGAGGATCAGTATGATAATGATGATCCAAGAGCAACCTCCGCCAAAACCGTTACACATGATTGAACGCCTCCTTTCGTTTACAGTACAGAATATGAAAGTGGGGGAAATGTGTGATGGTCAAAACAAAACTTCAAAAACTTTTTAAATTCATGCGTTTCCGTTAGTATCATTGAGAAATAATTTGAAATAGATAGATCATTTAATGTAATTACGGAAAATCGTCCAAAATCACGCTTGACAATATATCCGTTTTGCTTATAATTAAAGTCAAAGAAAGTCAAAGACAAAGAAAGGACAAGAGGCGATCAGAAATGCGAATCAGCGACAGCGTTGCGAATTACATCTTACAAATGCTCAATGATGAAAACGGCATCGCGGAGATCCAGCGTAATGAGCTTGCAAACACGCTGGGTTGCGTACCGAGCCAAATCAACTACGTCATCACGTCCCGTTTCACACCGGAGCAGGGATATATCGTAGAGAGCAGGCGAGGCGGCGGCGGTTACATTCGCATCATTCGCCGGAGCATGACAAAATCCGATTTAATCATGCACATTGTCAATTCCATCGGGCCTAAGCTGGACGCAGCTTCTATGCGCGCCATGCTGCGGAATCTTGTGGAAACGGGCGTTGCGTCCGAATCCGACGCTCACCTGATGATGGCAGGGCTTTCGGATTCGGCACTTGCACCGGCGCCAAAAGAAATTCGAGATCAACTGCGGGCATCGATCTTCAAAAACATGTTGCTCGTACTAAATGTATAAAAAGCCATTTTGAAAGGACGGGATGACTTATGATGTGTCAGAACTGCGGAAAGAATCCGGCAACGACCCACATTAAAACCATTGTCAACGGCAAGTTGGCGGAATATGACCTTTGCTCGGAATGTGCAAGGGCAAAAGGCTACAAGAGCTTTTTTAACTTTGATGATATGGACTTTGATTTCAACAATCTGCTCGGCAGCTTCATCGGTGCGCCGACCGGGCGCAGTAATGCGATACGCTGCCCGAAATGCGGTGCTTCCTTTGAGGAGATTGCAGAAAGCGGCAAGATCGGCTGCGCAGAGTGTTACAATGTGTTCCGTGACCGCCTGATGCCGACTATCCACCGCATCCACGGTGCAGCAAAGCACAAAGGCAAAGTACCCGGAAGCAATGCGCTGCGCATTGTGGAACCGGCAGGTAAGATTGCCGTTGTGGAAGAACCCACGCCGATTGAAAAGAAACGTGCGGAACTGAAAGAAGCAATCGAAAAGCAGGACTTCGAGCATGCAGCTGAGCTGCGTGACGAAATCAAAGAAATGGAGAAAGGAGATGGGAACCATGCTTAACGAAGAAAAGAAATGGTATGAAAAAGCAGGTAAAGAAAGTGACGTTGTCATCAGCACGCGTGTGCGTCTGGCGAGAAACCTTGCAGATATGCCGTTCCCAAACCGCATGACGCCTGACCAGAAAGCAGCCGTAGAGCGCCGCGTGCGCGATGCGATCCTCAGCGGCAACAGCGCCATCGCATCGGATTTCGACTTCGTGCAGATGGATGACCTCAGCAACGAGCAGGCGGTGTCACTTGTGGAACGCCACATCGTCAGCCCGGAGTTCATCGCAAACGCAAAGGGACGCGGATTCCTCATCTCAAAGGACGAGCGCATCTCCATTATGGTGAACGAAGAAGACCACGTGCGTATTCAAGTGCTGCATGAGGGTCTTGCGCTCAGCGAAGCTGCCGAAATGGCAGACCGCATCGATACGCTTTTAAACGAATCGCTGCGTTTTGCGTTTGATTCCGAGCTCGGCTACCTCACCCAGTGCCCGACGAACCTCGGCACCGGCATGCGGGCCTCTGTGATGCTGCATCTGCCGGCGCTCACCGAAAACGGCGCAATGTCCAGAATCTCCACGAATCTTTCGAAGCTCGGCCTTGTGATCCGCGGTACATACGGAGAAGGCAGCAATGTCATCGGCGCCATGTATCAGCTTTCAAACCAGATTACACTGGGTCTCAGCGAAAAAGAGGCTGTGGAAAACTTGCAGAATATTACGATGCAGCTCATTTCCGAAGAGCGCAAAACGCGTGCTTCGCTCAGCAAGAACATCAATGTGCAGGACAAAGTAGGCCGCTCCGCCGGCGTGCTGAAAAACGCACGGCTACTTTCCTGCGATGAATATATGAAGCTTATCTCCAATGTGCGTTTCGGCATTGCAGAAAAGCTTTTAAGCGGTATAACGCTTGAAGATATTCACACACTGACCGTAGCGGTACAGCCGGCCACCATGGCAGCCGCACACGGCAGCAATCTTTCGGCGGGGCAAAGAGACATTCTCCGCGCAGACGAGGTGCGCAAAGCCCTCAAAGCGCTTCAATAATAGAAAATCAGTAAAGAGAACTGCGATACGGCAGTGATCGAAAGGACGGGAATTTATATGTATAGATTCACAGGTTTTACAGAGAAAGCAAACAATGCCATGAACCGCGCCATCGAAAAGGCGGAGGAACTTGGCCACAATTACATCGGCAGTGAGCACGTGCTCTACGGCTTGATTGCAGAGGGCAGCGGCGTTGCGTTCAACGTGCTGAATAAGCTCGGCATCACGGCAGACGATTACGAACGCCTGATGCAGGAGAAGATTGGCACTTCTTCGCCGACGAACCTCACCACCGCATATTTCACCCCGCGCACAAAGCGCATTTTGCAGATGGCAAAGCTCGCGGCCTCCAAGCTCGGCAGTAACTACGTCGGCACGGAGCACCTGCTCATCGCCATCATTGAAGACGGTGAAAGCTTTGCGGTGCGTTTCCTGCAAATGCTCGGCGTTGACCCGCAGAGCGTTGCAAACGCGTTGTCCTCGGCGCTTTCCGACGGTTATACCGTCGATAAAGCTTCCGGCAATACGTACCCGAAGGACGAAAACGGCGAAAAGGAAGGCGGCAGTGCACTTGAAAAGTTTGGCCGCGACCTGACAAAGCTCGCAGCCGAAGGCAAGATTGACCCGGTCATCGGCCGTCATAACGAGATTGAACGTGTCATTCAGATCTTGTCTCGTCGTACGAAGAATAATCCGGTGCTCATCGGTGAACCGGGCGTCGGCAAGACCGCCGTTGCGGAAGGCTTGGCGCTGAAGATTCATGAAGGCGAGGTGCCGGAGCTGCTGAAAGGCAAGCGTCTGGTGGCTCTTGATCTTACCGGTATGGTTGCAGGCTCTAAGTACCGTGGCGATTTTGAAGAGCGTATCAAGTCCGCCATCGACGAAGTGAAGAAGGACGGCAACGTCATTTTGTTCATCGATGAGCTGCACACCATCATTGGTGCAGGCTCCGCAGAGGGCTCTGCCGATGCCGCCAATATCTTAAAGCCGGCTCTGGCGCGCGGTGACTTCCAGGTCATCGGTGCGACGACCATCAACGAGTACAGAAAGTACATTGAAAAAGATGCCGCGCTAGAGCGTCGTTTCCAGCCGGTACATGTCGGTGAGCCGACCGAAGAAGAAGCGGTGCAAATCCTTGAAGGTCTGAAAGATCGCTACGAGGCGCACCATAAAGTACAGATTACCGATGAAGCCATTGAGAGCGCCGTTAAGCTCTCCTCGCGCTACATTGCAGACCGTTACCTGCCGGATAAGGCCATCGACCTCGTCGATGAAGCGGCGTCCCGTGTGCGTCTCAGAACATTCACTGCGCCGGAAGACCTGCAGGAGATGGAAAAGCGCATCAAGGAAGTCGAGATTGATAAGGCGGCTGCCGTCAACGAGCAGGACTTCGAGCGCGCGGCCGAGTTGCGTGACAAGCAGAAAGCCCTTACAGATGAGCTGGAGCAGAAAAAGAACGAATGGGCTGCAAAGAATGAGCGCAGCAACAGCGTCGTGAAGGCAGAAGACATCGCCGAGATCGTCGCTATGTGGACCGGCATCCCGGTCGTACAGCTGACGCAGGAAGAAAGCGAGCGCCTGCTGCATCTTGAAGATACGCTGCACAAGCGTGTCATCGGTCAGGACGAAGCCGTCACGGCCATTGCAAAGGCCATCCGCCGCGGCAGAGTCGGCCTGAAAGATAAGAATCGCCCCATCGGCTCGTTCATTTTCCTCGGCCCGACCGGCGTAGGCAAGACCGAGCTGTGCAAGGCGCTTGCGGAGGCCATGTTCGGTGACGAAAAGGCCATGATCCGTCTCGATATGTCGGAGTACATGGAGAAGCACACGGTGTCTCGTCTCGTCGGTTCGCCTCCGGGATATGTAGGCTTTGATGAGGGCGGTCAGCTGACCGAGGCAGTGCGCCGCAAGCCGTATTCCGTTGTGCTGTTTGATGAGATCGAAAAGGCACACCCGGATGTCTTCAACATGCTGCTGCAAATTCTCGATGACGGCCGTCTGACGGATTCGCAGGGCAAGGTGGTCAGCTTCAAGAACACCATCATCATCATGACCTCCAACATCGGCGCGCGTCTCATTACAGAGAAGCAGCAAGAGCGTCTCGGCTTTGCCACTGCGGACAACAAGTCGACAGAAGAAGACAGCGCAGTCGCCGATTTCGAGCGCACAAAAGAGCTCGTCATGGGTGAGCTGAAGAAAGTGTTCCGTCCGGAATTTATCAACCGTGTCGATGACATTATTGTGTTCCGTAAGCTCCTGCACGACGACATTCAGAAAATCGCCGGCAAAATGCTCGAGGGTCTTAAGGGTCAGCTGCGCGACATGGACATCGCGGTCGAGTTCACCCCGGCTGCTGTGGAAGCTGTTGCAAACGCCGGTTTTGACCCGGTTTACGGTGCAAGACCGCTGCGCAGAGCGATCCGCAGCAAGATGGAAGACCCGATTTCCGAAGAGATGCTCGAGGGCAACATGAAAGCGGGCGGCTCGTATGTCTGCGACTTCAAAGACGGTAAGTACGTCATTGAAGACAAGGCAAAGAAGAGCGGCGACGAAAAGTCGAGCGAAAGCGAAGCAAAGTAATCACACCCGTTAAGGCAAATGTCCTTTAAAGGCACATAGAAAGGCGGTCTGCCGGGTAGAAAAATATCCGTGCAGACCGCCTTTTGCTGTCCTAAATCACGCAAACACCGTCTCAATGTGCTTTGCGCACTCGGGCGGAGAATACGTGAACTTATCAATATGGTCGCCCTGAAAGAAATATACAGGCGGCTCGGGTTTATAGGTGTAATCAAAGCATTCCACAAGCACGAGCTTCACCTTCATGCGGTTCGGCAGAATACTTTTGATGAACACGCTGGCCTGCTGTCCGGCATGGACGTTTTCTTTCAGCTCGGCAAGTCCTGCAAGGTTTGGGGTCAGCTCCACAAAAATGCCGTAGCTTTCCACGCTGCGCACGATACCTGCGACCGTTTCGCCGACACGAAAGCGCTCCGCGTTTTCCGTCCACGTGCCGAGCAGCTCGCGGTGGCTGAGCGTGATGCGGTTCTCGTCCTTCATGCGCACCACGGCGCGAATATCCATGCCGACCGTGAACCGCTCCTTCGGGTGGTCGATGCGCGAAACAGAAATGGCATCGATAGGCAGTAGGGAAACAATACCGCAGCCGATATCCGCAAACGCACCGAACGGCTCCAAATGCGTGATGCGCACCGGGATCACATCACCGCAGGTAAGCCCCGTTATGTACTCTGCCATGCAGCGCTCCTGTGCTTTTCGACGCGACAACACCGCTGTGATCCTGCCGAACGCATCACGAATAAAATCTGTGATGATAAAGCACACAGGCTTATTCACACGTGAAATGATGGCGATGTCCCGCACGGTGCCCTCGCGTATGCCGAGCGCGCCCTCTTCGCGCGGGATAATGCCCCGCATACATTTGAGATCTACAATGAGGTTGTGCTCGTTGTCGCAGATGATACTGCGCGCCTCTAAGATCTTTCCGTCGCGCATTGCGTCGGAGAGGGCGGCGGGCGTCTGCATACTGGCTTTGTTTTCCGCTTTGTCGATCAAATGACCTTCCGGGTAAAATTTCATGTACTTCACTCCTTTTTAAGGTCGTGCCGCGCAAAAAACGCTTTCGGCTGCGCCTTAACTACGCCGAAGTATATGAACCTAAACTTTCATTTATGCGTTTCTGAACTTTTCGTGAAGATAAACAAAAGGGCTTGCATGTTTTTACCGTGTATATTAAAATAGATATACAGATGCAAAGTATGTCTTTGCAAAAGAAAGGAAACAGAAAAAATGAAGAAAATGAAACTGCTGTGTGCGGCGTTGACCATAATCATGCTGCTCACAGCTTGCTCTGGCAGCACCTCTTCTGCCGCAGAAAAGGTCATCGGCACTACGGATAAAATTGTTGCGGCAGATACCTTAAAGCCTTTGGCAAAGGCCGACAAAGAAAAGCTCGGCTATCAGCTCGATATGCCGGAAAAAGGCGAGGAGATTTGTGTACTGACAACGAACTACGGCACCATTCGCATGCGCTTTTTCCCGGATGCCGCACCGAAAGCCGTGTACAGCTTTAAATCTCTGGCGCTTTCCGGCTACTATGACGGCGTCACTTTCCACCGCGTCATCGATGACTTCATGATTCAGGGCGGTGACCCGCTTGGCAACGGAACCGGCGGCGAGAGCATTTGGGGCGAGAATTATGACGACGAATTTCACGAAAACCTCGTCAACATCACCGGCGCGGTCTCTTGTGCAAACAGCGGTGCCAACACAAACGGCAGCCAGTTTTTTATAAACTGCACGGAACCGGGCAAAATAGACTGGGATACCTACGACCAGTATTATCAGGTCTATAAATCTGCACCGGAAAAGTTCACCTCCATGTACGGCGGCACGCTCGATATGGACAAAGTAACGGATGCCTACAAAGAACTTTACGATAAAAACGGCGGCAACACACACCTTGACGGTGCATATTCCACCGCAGGTACCGGACACACCGTGTTCGCACAGGTATTTGACGGCATGGACGTGGTACGCAGCATCATGGGCGTTGAGACCGACTCGAACGATAAGCCGCTTGAAGACGTCACCATTCTCTCCGCAGAAATCGTACCCTACGAATAAATTTCTTAAACAAATTTAGTATAATGCCAAATCATTTTAAGGAGGAAGTTTCCATGGCAATCGTACATCCCACAGCTGAAAATTTCGACGCATTGATCCGCGATAACAAGCTTGTTCTTGTAGACTTTTTTGCAACATGGTGCGGCCCGTGCAAAATGATCGCACCGTTCATTGAGGAAGTTGCAGAAGAATACGAGGGCAAGGCCGTCGTCGCGAAGATCGACGTTGACGAAGCGCAGGAAATCGCCGCCGAATACGGCATCTCCAGCATCCCGACCGTCATCCTCTTTAAAGACGGCGCACCCATCCACACCGAAGTCGGCGCACACGATAAGGCTTTTTACGCAAACCTCATCGAAATGCACCTGTGAGGCCGCGCCATGTTCACCTTTGAACGCAAAGCGAATTACTACGAGACCGACCAAATGGGCATCGTGCACCACTCGAATTACATTCGTTGGTTTGAGGAAGCCCGTTTGGAGATGCTACGCGTTATGGGATTGCCGTACAAAAAAATGGAAGATAACGGCATTCTGATCCCCGTGCTGGGTGTTTCGTGCAGCTACAAGCACCCAATTCGCTTTGATGAGACGCTTGTGCTTACACTACGCATTCAAAACTACAACGGTGTACGCTTTGAAATGGCGTATGAGGGGCACAGCAAGGAGACCGGGCTTTTGAGTTGCACCGGCACTTCGCAGCACTGCTTCACAACACCCGCGTTAAAGCCGATCCGTATGCAGAAGCATTTTCCCGCATGGCACGAAGTATTTCTTCAGGCCGCAGAGCAGGACAAAGCAGAGTAATTCAAAACACAAAAATGCCCGCCGGGCTGACCGATGTGATCGGAAAGCCCGGCGGGCATTTTTATAAATCTTTAGTTTTTATTCATGTCGCAAAGCATCGATCGGGTTCAGGTTTGCCGCCTTGAAGGAGGGGAGAAGCCCGAAGATGATGCCGATGACCATGGAAAACACCACAGCAATAATGATGGAAGGCACGCTGATGGCAACCGGAGCAGACGTCACGCGCGATATGATTGCCGCAAGACCGATACCGGCACCCACGCCCACAATGCCGCCAAGGCTTGTCAGCACAGCGGCTTCCGTTAAGAACTGCCACAGAATGCGGCTCTTTTTCGCGCCGATGGCTTTTTTCAGACCGATCTCTCGCGTACGTTCCGTAACGGAAACGAGCATGATGTTCATAACGCCGATACCGCCGACGAGTAGGGAGATGCTCGCAATCCAGATGAGCTGCGAATTTGTGGAGCTGCTGAGATCCTGCAAGTCCTGCGCCTGCTTTAAAAGATCCTGTGCCTGATACTTGATCTCGCTGTTCGTCACGTTCGTGTTCATGATCTCCGCCACAGCCTTGCCGGCATCCGTCATGGCTTCCGTATTGGAAACGCGAATGGCCACGTTCTGCGGCTCATCGAACGAATAGAGCGCCGGCCACATGGAGCTTGGCACGAAAATACGGGATGCAGAGCTGTCCGAGTAATACGTATAATACTCATCGATGGAGTTGATGACGGGCTCAAACTTGCTGTCTTCATCCACAATGCCAACCACCGTAAACGGAATGCTGCTGATCTCGATCGTTTTTCCGATGGGGTTTTCGCCGTCAAACAGCGAATCCGCCGTATCGGCATCGATGATGGCTGCCGTGTGGAAATCCGTAAAATCACTGTCCACAAAGGTGCGACCGCTTTTCAACACCAGCCCATTCGTCGTGAAATAACTGTTATCCACACCGAAGACCTGCGAGCCGGAAATGCCGTTGTTGCCGTAGTAAACGGAGTTGTTGTAGTCGCTGCGGCTGGTATAGAACGCCGCATCTTCCACATTTTTTACGGACTTGATTTTTTCCATCGTGGTCTCGTCACGCACAGGGATGCCGTCCGGCAAGCCGTTATACAGCATTTCGTACTGATAATCGCCCTGATACAGCTGAATCTGCACCGTGTTTGTGCCGGAGCCGATGAGGTTCTTTTTGATTTGCTCATTCGTGCCCTTGATGGTGGACACGATGGAGATGATAGAGGCGATACCGATGATGATGCCGAGCATCGTCAGGAACGAGCGCATTTTGTGCGACCAGATTCCCTGAAATGAAAGTCTGATATTTTCAATCATGCGTCAAGCCCCCTTGTGTCGATGCCGTCATTTTCGTCTGTGTTTTCTTCCATGCCGTTCGCCTTGGCGCCATCAATTGCCGAAGTGCCGTAGGGGAAAGCCACATAATCTTCTTCCGTCAAAGTATCGCTCTTGATCTCCAGATACTGGTTGTAGATCGTCTTGCCGGTTTTGATATACGTTTTATGCACACGATTATCGTCGCCGACCTTCAAAACATACTTGCCGCCGTCATCGCTGCGGATATACGCTTTAAAAAGATATATTGCATTGCTTGCGTTATCCGAGGCCGCCTTCAAAGTAATATCAAGGCCCATGCCGTTTTTCAGGCCGTCCGCATCGGCAATGCGCGCTGTAAACTGGTACGTGGAGCTGTTTGGGTTTGAGGAGCCGTCATAGTAATAATTGGAATTGTCATTCGGAAAATCGGAGATCTGTACAATCTCTGCCTCATACATTTGTCCGTTCTCCCAAGAGCTCGCCATGACCGTGTCGCCGACATGCACCTTACCGAGCAGCGACTCGTTTAAGGATGCCGTTATATAGAAACCGTCGCCGCCCGAAACCACGAGGAACGGGGAGCTTGTGGACATCGCCGTATCGAGGTCTGTGAGCGACTTCACAACGCCGTTCACGGTCGATTTTATTGTAGCGTTTTCAAGATCCAGCTTCGCTTTTTCAAGGTCATGCGCCGCCTGTTTCACATTCAACTTTAAATCTTGAATCTGCTGCTTTTTATCGGCGATCATCTGCTGCAATTCTTCCGCCGTATACATGGAGCCTCCGGTATCGTAGCTGATGCCCGGATCGGCGTTGGAGAGATCCGGCATTTGAATGTCATCCGGCTCGCTGATAACTTCATTAAAGAAGCCCGCGGAAATCTTATCGCCGTCCATCTGCCAGCCCTTTACAAGCGGCAGGTTTTCGTTATCCTGTTCATGCACTTCAAAGCGTGCGACAAACGGGCCGTCCGGCAGTGTGAAATCAGGCTCTGGCGTGGGTACGCTTTCGCCGCCGGTCTCATTCGTTTTTGTGAATGTCATCTGCTTGAACCACGCCATACCGGAAACCGTTGGCGCTTCCGTGGGTTCTATGGGCGCGGGAGTAGGGGCTTCCGTGGGTTCTATGGGCGGCGCGGGAGTAGGGGCTTCCGTCGGCGCTGTGGTGGGCTCCGCAGTCGGTTCGGGGGTAACCGTCGGCTGCGGCGCCGCCGTGGGCACTTCACTCGGCTGTGCCGTAGGCTCTGCGCTCGGTGTAGGGGTAGGGGTCGCACGCGGGTCTGTCACGCCGAGCAGCTTCAAGAGAAAGCCCTTCGTCAGCACAGCATCTTCCGTGCAAAGAAAGACATACGGGTCTTTCTCCGTACCGGCACCTTTAAACGGCTTCGAGTGCTCTGTAATCTCCGTATACAGTTCTGCCTGCGATTCCGGCACCGGCGTGGGAGTGGGTTCCGGCTCGGGCTCTGGGATAACCGGCGCCACATACGGCGCCGTATTTTGGAGCTTCGTAAGTTCTTTTTCGGCCTGCTCCAGTTCGTATTTCTTCTTTTTTTCTTCAAGCTCCTTGCTCTCTACCTTCAGCTGGAGCTTTGTCGTATCATACTGCAAAAGCGTATCGCCAATCTTGACAGTATCGCCCTCTTTGACGAAAATCTTAGAAATAGCTTTTTCTTTATCGGGGTAAAGTTCCTGCACAAAGTCACTTGTAGCATTACCGTAGGTGCTGGACTGGTCGCCCCAATACTGTGTGGAGATATTTGAAACCTGCTCCACATCCACCGTGGCATTTGCCGCCTTGCCGTTCACCGCGACCGTCACGCCGGTGATGATCAGCGCGATCACGATCACTACGGAGACCACCGTGATCATGACTTTTTTAAATGGGAAATTTGCCGGCAGATTCATGCTTCCGCCTCCTTTTCCTCAGGGATATGTTGTTCCGCAAACTGACCGTCGCGAATATGCAGCACACGCTTTGCGTGGTTTGCCACATCAATGTCATGCGTGATCATCACAACGGTCACACCCTCGTCGTTGAGCGTCTGGAACAGCTCCATGATCTGCGCGCCGGACTGGCTGTCGAGCGCGCCGGTCGGTTCATCGGCTAAAAGAATTTTCGGATTGTTGACGATGGCGCGGGCGATCGCGACGCGCTGGCACTGGCCGCCGGAAAGCTGGTTCGGCTTAAAATCCACACGGTCGCCGAGACCTACACGCTCTAAAGCACGCACGGCACGCACACGTCGTTCTTTTTTCGGCACACCTGCGTATAAAAGGGGAAGCGCCACGTTTTCCGCCGCGCTCTGGCGAGGCAAAAGATGAAAGCTCTGGAACACGAAACCGATGGAGTTGAGGCGAATTTCCGAAAGCTTCGATTCGCTGTTGCCGATGATATTCTCACCCGCAAGTGCATACGTGCCTGAAGTCGGCAGATCAAGGCAGCCGATGATGTTCATCAGCGTCGTTTTACCGGAGCCGGACGGACCCATGATGGCGACATATTCTCCCTCATCCACAGAAAGAGAGATGTCTTTTAGAACCGGCACTTCCATTTTGCCTTGGATATACGTTTTATAAATGTTGTGCAGCTCTAAGATCATGCCGTAGCACCCCCGATAACGGTTTCAGAGCTCGACGTCGCGCCATCCGTCGTGTCCGTTTCGCCCTCGGACTCCGTTACAGCACCTTCTGCGGGCATGGCGCTGTAGCCGTTCGGGTCGCCGTCCATATCGCTGCCGTCTTCCGCGGGCATAACACTGTTTGCATCGTCTGTTTTGGCACCATTCATGTCACCGTTTGCGGCATCCATATCTTTGGAATCGTCACCCTGGTTCTTATAGGAAATATCGTCCGTAGCATACATGCCGCTGTGCACGCGGTCTTCCACAACGGCCAAGCGATCGTCTGCCGTCACGCCGGACGTAATCTCATATTCGGAAAGGGTATCGTCAAACTTGCCGAGCTGCACTTCACGCTTTTCGATGCGATTCTTATCGTTTACGGCCCAAACGTAGTTTTTGCTGCCTTCGTTGAGAATATAGTAGCTTGGCAGCCAAATTCCGGTCTTCACGTCTTCGGCCTTATCCGGCTCCACGTAAACGTGCTGACCGAGCATGAGACCTTTGAAATCATCGAGCACAAGGTAGAAGTTATACTTTGTCGCCTTTGTAAACGAGCTTTCGGAACCGAAGGAAACGCCGCTGTTATTATTATCGTTTGCGGCTTCGCGTTCAATGCTCTCCACGGTGCCCGTCCAAGTCTGCTCCGGGTCTACGCGGGAGACGACCTTCATTTTCATGCCCTTCTGCAAGGAATAGACATTCAACTCCGTTGCCGTGCCTTTTACACGGTAAGAACCCGTCGCGAGAATCGTAATATACGCGTTCGTAGAATTGCTGCCGCTTGTGTTGGTATTGGAACCGTCATTGATCTGCTTCACAACGCCGGCCATTTCTGCCATGACATCCGTATTTTCAAGCGATTTCTTGAGGTTTTCAATCTCTTTCGCCTTCGTAGACTGATCGTATTCCGTCGATTTCACTTCAAGCTGTGCAGATTGAATCTGCAGGGTATAGGAAAGCTGTTCGTCGGAAGACGCTTTGTTCTTTTCCTTCTGCAGGGAATCAATCTGCTGGTTCAGCGTGGAAATGCGGTTTTTAAGGCTTTCCAGCTGTAACTGCGCCTCTTCAAGCTGCATTTGCAGGTCATCCGTATCGTAGCTGAACAACTTATCGCCAACTTTCACTTCCTGGCCGACCGTCACATACAGCTCTGCGATTTTCTTTGTGTCGTCCTTCTGTACGGAGAGCGTCTTTTCCGGCTCCACAACGCCGGAGTATTTCGCCGTCATACCAAGTGAACCCGTGCCGGTGATGTCCGCAACGCTCGTCACATACACCATCTCATTTGGGTCGCTCGGCGCAACGCTGCCGCCGCGGAAGAAAATGAGCCAGATTACAATGCCGATCACGATCACAGCGCCGACGGCAATACCGGCGATTGTGAAAATCTTTTTCTTAGTCATAAAGTCAGTCCTTTCCTCCGCGCAAAACACCCGGCGCGGACTCTCTGATGGTTCTATTATACAGGTAAGTCAAAAAATAAACAACTTAAGAAACTCTTACAAACGCAAAAGAATTGCAAAAATCGCGCTCTTGACCGCGCGTAAAATCGGGGGTAAAATGGTATCGATATAGAAAGGGAGGATCTGTCTTATGAAAAATGAACACATCGCTTCATCTGTAACCGAACTCATCGGCAAGACGCCGCTTCTGCGTGCGTCCCGCTTTGCGGCAGCTGCGGGCATTTCCAACGCGCCGCTTTTGAAGCTTGAATATTTAAACCCCGCCGGCAGCGTAAAAGACCGTGCGGCACTGAAAATGATTGAAGACGCCGAAAAAGCCGGCAAATTGAAGCCCGGCGCGGTCATTGTAGAGCCAACCTCCGGCAACACGGGCATCGGCCTCGCATCTATTGCAGCGGCGCGCGGCTACCGCGTGGTGCTCACCATGCCGGAAACCATGAGCGCCGAGCGCCGCAAGCTGCTTTCCGTATACGGCGCGGAAATCGTACTCACACCGGGCAAAGACGGCATGCGCGGTGCGATTGAAAAGGCGGATGAGATCGCGAAAAGTACACCCGGCAGCTTCATCCCCGCACAGTTTGAGAATCCCTCAAACCTTGCCGCACATTACGAAACGACCGGCCCGGAGCTTGTACAGCAAACAGACGGCAAACTCGACATTTTCGTTGCGGGCATCGGCACCGGCGGCACCATCACCGGCACGGCGCGCTATTTAAAAAAGCATCTGCCACAGGTACACACCGTCGGTTTGGAACCGGCGACTTCACCGCTCATCACACAGGGCAAAAGCGGTACGCACGGCTTACAGGGCATCGGCGCAAACTTCATCCCGAAAAACTACGATGCTTCCGTTGTGGACGAAGTGCTGACCGTCACGGATGAAGAAGCGTACAAAATGGCAAAATTATTGGCACGCACCGAGGGCATCCTCGTCGGCATCACGTCCGGCGCGGCGCTTGCCGCGGCCGTGCGCCTGCTGCGCATGCCTGAAAATGCAGAAAAAATGCTCGTGGCGCTCCTGCCCGACAGCGGCGACCGTTATTTTTCCACCCCGATCTTTGAATAAACGAAAAGGAATTTCATTTTATGGCAAAAAAATACTACGCCGTCCGCGCCGGGCGAAAAACCGGCATTTTTGAAACGTGGGACGAATGCCGTGCGCAGACGACCGGCTTTAAAGGCGCGTCGTTCAAAAGCTTTCCGGCGCTTGCAGAAGCCGAAGCCTATATGCGCGGTGAAAACGATCTGACGAAAGCCACTCCGGCAGAAAGCTCGACCGCAGCGCCTGAAGAAGACGGCGCCGTGGCTTACGTAGACGGTAGCTACCACATCGGCACAAAGGAGTTTTCCTGCGGTGCTGTGCTGTTTTTAAACGGCGAAGAGCTGCATTTTTCCGAAAGATTCACCGACCCCGACCTTGCCGAAATGCGCAACGTGGCAGGGGAGATCAAGGGCTCCGAAACTGTTCTGCGCTACTGCATCGAGCATGATGTGCCCTCCGTGACAATCTACCATGATTACGAGGGTGTAGCAAAATGGGCAACGGGAGAATGGAAAGCAAAAAAGCCCGGCACCATTGCGTACCGCGAATTCTGTGCCGCAGCCGCAAAGCACATTCGTTTCCGCTTTGTGAAAGTCAAGGGGCACTCCGGCGACAAATACAACGACCTTGCCGACTGTTTAGCGAAAGACGCGCTCGGCATTCAGTAAAACAACATAGCAAAAAGGCGAGCTGCACGGAGTTGTGCGGTTCGCCTTTTGTTATACATTACGGAATTTCAGGCGCAAGCTTACGCGTTTTTCGCTTCGTCGTACGCGTCCTTAAAGCGCTGCATCGCGGCGTTGAGCATCTTTTCGGGACCTGCGAGGTTTACACGTGTATGCATGGTGCCGCCCTGCGAGAACAGCGTGCCGGCATCGCAGAAAAGATCATGCTTGCGCAGGAGCTTATCGAGCGCTTCATCATCGAGACCGAACGTCGTGCAGTCGATCCACATGAGGTACGTGCCCTGCAGATCGCTGTATGTAACGCCCGGGCAGTTTACGTCGATGAACTTGCAGAAGTTCTTGTAGTTTTTGTAGATAAGGTCGATGACTTCTGCAAGCCAACCTTCGCACTCCGTGTAGCCGAGACGGCAGGCCTCAAGGCCGAGCGCACCGGCGGACGGCGTGAAGTGTTGCTGTAAAATGCTCTGGAATTTTGTTCTCAGTTCTTCATCGGGAATAACAATATTCGAGGTCTGGAGCGCCGCAAGGTTAAACGTCTTGCTCGGCGCGGTGCAAACAAGATACTTCGGCAATGCATTCTTGCAGGCGTTTGCAAATGCCACGTGCTTATGACCCGGCATGATGAGGTCGGAGTGGATCTCGTCGCTGACCACGATGACGTTGTGCTTTGCGCAGATGGCGCCGAGCTTTGCGATTTCTTCTTTCGTCCAAACGCGGCCAACCGGGTTGTGCGGATTGCAGAAGATAAACATCTTGTTTTTTTCTTCTGCGCACAGCTTCTCAAAGAGGTCAAAGTCAATCGTGTATGTCTCGTTCGTGTTGATGAGCGGGCACTCCACGTTTTTTCTGTTATTATGCTCAATGGTCATTCTGAACGGATAATAAACCGGCGGCATGGTGATAACGCCGTCGCCGGGATCGGTATAGGCCAGAACCGAAACAGCCAGAGCCGTTACGACGCCGTGTGTAGAAACAATTTCTTCTTTCTTAATATTCCAGTCGTTGCGACGCTTCATCCAGCCGCATACCGCATCGAAGTATTCCTCTGTGGGGCCGGTATAGCCGAGGATATGCGTATCGATGTACTTTTTCAGACCCTCTACAATCTCCGGCGGGTTTTTCAGCTCCATATCCGCAACGGAAAGCGGTGCAACGTTTTCCGGCAGGTTAGGATGCTCTTTTGTCATCTCGTCCCATTTGCCGGAGCCGGTGTTTTTTCTGGAAACCAGCGTTTCAAAATCATAGATCATTGGTAATTCCTCCCATTCTAAAATAAGATAATCTACTTTCAAACGGTCTTATTCAACCTCAAGGTCTGCAAAAGAGAAGGTGGTGCAGTCTACAAGACCGCGGTCGGTCAGGCGCAGCTCCGGCAGGCAGGCGAGGGGGATTAAAGCCATTGTCATAAACGGAGATTGAATGTCGCAGCCGATCGTTTCCCAAGCTTTGCCGAGGTTCTCGACGAGCTCGTCCATTTCTTCAGCGGACTTTGTGTTCATGAGACCCGCAAACGGCAGCGGAACACAGCCGAGCACCTTGCCGTTCTGCACAATACACTCACCGCCGCCGCATTGAATGAGTGTATTTGCAGCAAGTGCCATATCTTCATCATTCGTGCCGACAACGAGCAGGTTGTGTGCATCGTGTGCAACGGTGGAAGCCATTGCGCCGCACTTGACGTGGAATCCCTTGACAAAGCCAACGCCGTGCTTGCCGGTCTTATTGTGGCGCTCGAAGACGAATGTCTTCAAAACATCCTGCTCCACATCGCTCTTTAATTCGCCGTTTTCAACCTTGAGTTCAACGTGACGCTCATAGTCGCCGACATGTACCGGGATAATCTCGATCGCACGGACGGTTGCCGTACCAACCTTATCGGTATGCACCTTAAAGGTTTCCGGGGTGATCGTCTCGCCGACGTGCATCGTGTCGAGCGCCCATGCGGGAAGCTCAGACTTCGGCAGGTCAATCGTCAGCTTGCCGTTTTCTGCAACAACTTCGCCGTCGATGAGCACGCGGGTGACACGGATATCTTTTTCGTTATCAATAAATACGATGTCCGCGCACTTGCCCGGGGTGATGGAGCCGAGTTCGTGATCCATCTGGAAGCATTGTGCGCAGTTGAGCGTGACCATCTGGATGGCCGTGACAAAATCGATACCGAAGGAGACGGCACGACGCACGATGTGATCGAGATGACCGTTTGCAACCAGCGTATGCGGGTGGGTATCGTCGGAAATCATCGTTGCAAATCGGCTGTCTACTTTGTGCTCCGTGATGGCCTTGGAGACCTCCTGCAGATCGTGCCAAGCAGAGCCCTCGCGCAGCATGGCATACATGCCAAGACGCATTTTTGCGAGTGCGTCCTCCGCACGGGTGGATTCATGACAGCAGCGCACGCCGCTTGCAATGTATGCATTGAGGCCGCAACCCGTCTCCGGGATGGAATAGTGGCCTGTGATGATTTTGCCGGCTTTCAACGTTTCGCCGGTAATGTTGTGCGTCGGCTCCGCGGAAGCGGTGATGCCCGGGAAGTTCATCATTTCGCCGAGACCAACGGTATAATCGTGCTTCATTTCCGAGGCAATATCCGCGGCGGTGATCTCCGCGCCGGAATCCTCAAATCCCGGAACAGCCGGAACGCAGGAGGGGGTCGTCAGCATAGCCTTCAGCGGAGTCTTTTCCGCCTCTTCCGCCATCAGGTCAACGCCTTTGAGGCCAAGCACATTGCAGACTTCGTGCGGGTCATAATAAATCCCGACGGTGCCATGGGGGATAACGGTCTTTGCATATTCAATCGGCGTCATCATGGAAGACTCAATGTGGATATGACCGTCAAGGAAACCCGGGGCGATAAGCTGACCCTCGGCATCGATGACCTTTGTGCTTTCACCGATGCAGTGTGCGGCATCGCCGACAAGTGCGATACGGCCGCAGGAAATTGCAACATCGATGTTGTCGAGGATTTCATGCGTGCAGACGTTTACGAGACGCGCATTGCGAATGACCGTCTCTGCGGGCTTTCTGCCCATTGCAACATCGGAAAGCGTGCGGGAGCACTCCCAAAGCTGGGTCTTACAAAACTTGAACATAAAAAGTAGCTTCCTTTCTTTTATCAAGAACAACACAACGGAAAAGCGCTGCGTTTTTTAGCTTTATTTACTCTATCGGGTTCACGGGATTTTTGCAGAACGAATTCATGCAGCACAAAGCACACTTCGGATTACGCGCTGTACAGACCGCTCTGCCGTGTAAAACGGTACGGTGACAAAAGTCGTTGCTCTCCTCCGGCGGCAAGACTGCGCGCAGGTCTTTTTCGACTTTGAGCGGCACGTTGCTTTCGGTCAGACCGAGTCGTCCCGTGATACGGATGCAGTGCGTGTCCGTCACAACGGCAGGTTTTTTGTAAATGTCGCCCACAACGAGATTTGCGGTTTTGCGTCCCACACCGGGCAGCTTTGTCAGCTCATCCACCGTGTCCGGAATCACGCCGTTATACGAATCGCGCAGCACATGGCACATAGCAAAAATATCACGAGCCTTTGTTTTATATAACCCGCAGGAGCGGATGAGCTCCGCAATTTCTTCCTCGCTGCCCGCGCAGAAGGCTTCCAGCGTAGGGAAGCGGGCAAAAAGCGCCGGTGTAACGAGGTTCACACGGGCATCCGTACACTGTGCGGAAAGTCGCGTTGCAATAAGTAATTGCAGCGGATCCTGATATTCAAGCGAACATACCGCGCCGGGATACTCTTTTTTCAGCGCTTCCACAGCAAGAAGCGCACGTTCCTTTTTTGTCATACAGACCTCCGAAAAAGCGGCGGGCAAGCCCGTCTGAATGCTTTACGTTTATTCTACAACTTTTTCATTCGGTTGACAATACCGGAAAAGGGTGGTAAATTTATTTTTATTGAAAGACCGACAAATAACCGCAAAGGGGAAAAAGAATGTCTGCGTTTACCTTAAAGCTCATCGCACTCATCACCATGATCATCGATCATGTCGGGGCGATTTTCTTCCCGCAGTTTATCTGGCTGCGCTATATCGGGCGGCTTTCCATGCCGATCTACGCGTTTTTGCTCGTGCAGGGCTACATGCACACACGCAATTTTAACCGCTACGCACTGCGCATGGGTATTTTTGCTTTGCTCTCCGAAGTGCCGTATGACCTTTTATTTCAGGGTACATGGCTTGAGTTTCAGCGGCAAAATATCCTGTTCACGTTTTTAACGGCGCTTTTTGTGATGAAACTTTTAGATGCTTCCGCGAAAAGCCGCAATATTTTCATGTTCATCGGCGCAGTGATCTTGACAATCCTGCCGTATTTCCTGCATTTCAGCTATGGTGTTTACGGTGTTTTAACGGTACTTTGTTTCTATTTGTTCCAGAAGTACCGCGGTATTGATGCCGTGGCGTTTGCGGCGCTGACCTACGGGCAATATACGCAGGACGGCAACACGACACAGCTGTATGCCATCGCCGCCGCGATCCCCGTGCTGCTCTATAACGGCAAGCGCGGCGCGCTTTCGCTCAAATATTTTTTCTACATCAGCTATCCGGCACATATGTTATTGCTTTACGCCATCCATTATGTGCTTGCAAATCATCTATTGCCATTTTAAATGGAATAGGGTATAATTTAGTGAAGTACTGCGGCACATAAACCGCAGAGCATATTATTTTTAGAAGGGAAAGATGAAGTATGTACGGTGATCTTTTGAACACGATCGGTTTTGTTGAAACCGCAGACCCCGAGGTCGGCGAAGCGATGGAGCTGGAACTCAAACGCCAGCGCCGCAATCTGGAGTTGATTGCTTCCGAAAACATTGTGTCTCCTGCCGTTATGGCTGCGATGGGCTCGGTACTCACAAACAAATATGCTGAGGGCTACCCGGGCCACCGCTATTACGGCGGCTGTGCAGATGTAGACATTGTGGAAAACATCGCCCGTGAGCGTGCTTGCCGTCTGTTCGGCGCAGAGCATGCCAATGTGCAGCCGCACTCCGGCGCACAGGCGAACCTTGCCGTATATTTCGCGCTGCTTCAGCCGGGCGATACCGTGCTCGGCATGAACCTTGCAGAGGGCGGCCATCTGACCCACGGTTCTCCTGTCAACATGTCCGGCTCCTACTATAATTTTGCGGCTTACGGCGTTGACCCCGTTACGCACCGCATCGATTACGATAAGCTCATGGAGCAGGCGTGCGAACTTAAACCGAAGCTCATCGTCGCCGGCGCAAGTGCATACCCGCGCGCAATCGATTTTAAGAAATTCCGCGAGATTGCCGATGCATGCGGCGCGTACCTCATGGTCGATATGGCGCACATTGCGGGTCTTGTTGCGGGCGGCTGCCACATGAACCCGGTGCCGTATGCTGATGTCGTCACCACAACAACGCATAAAACGCTCCGCGGCCCGCGCGGTGGCATGATCCTCTGCCGTGAGGAGTACGCGAAAAAAATCGACAAAGCCATTTTCCCGGGCACGCAGGGCGGCCCGCTGATGCACATTATCGCCGCAAAAGCCGTGTGCCTCGGCGAAGCGCTGAAGCCGGAGTTTAAGACCTACGCCGAGCAGACCGTAAAAAACGCTAAAGCGCTTGCCGAAGGCCTTACAAAACGCGGCATGAAGCTCGTTTCCGGCGGCACGGATAACCATCTGATGCTGCTCGATCTTTCCGACGGCGAGCTGACCGGCAAAGAGCTGGAGCGCCGTCTCGACGAAGTGTATATCACCGCAAACAAGAACACGATTCCGAACGAGCAGAGAAGCCCGTTCGTCACAAGCGGCGTGCGTCTCGGCACACCGGCCGTTACCACGCGCGGCCTGAAGGAAGCCGATATGGACGTCATCGCGGAGTGCATCCACCTGTGTGCGACCGATTTCGACAACAAAGCCGACGCCATCCGCGCAAAGGTCACAGAGCTTTTGAGCAAATATCCGCTTTATAACGACTAAAAGGAGAACACGATGAACGCACCGCTTGCAGACCGCATTCGCCCGAAAACGCTCGATGATGTGGTAGGACAACAGCATATTCTCGGCCCTAATAAGGTACTGCGGCGCATCATCGAATCCGGCACTATCCCGAATATGGTGTTTTACGGGCCGTCCGGCGTAGGGAAAACCACCGTGGCGTCCATCATTGCAAAGCAAAGCCACATGCACCTGTGCAAGTTAAACGGCACCATGGCCTCCACCGCCGATATTCGCGACGTGGTGGCGCAGGTAAACACGCTGCAAGCGGTAAACGGCGTTTTGCTGTACCTTGATGAGATCCAGTATTTCAACAAAAAGCAGCAGCAAACGCTCTTGGAGTTCATCGAAAACGGCAGCATCACGCTGATCGCTTCCACAACGGAAAACCCCTATTTTTACGTATATAACGCCATTTTGAGCCGCTCCACGGTGTTTGAGTTCAAGCCCGTGGAAAAAGAGGAGGTCGCCCGCGCCGTAGACCGCGCATTCCGCATTTTGTCGGAAGACCTCGGCGAAGAAATCCGGCTCGAAGACGGCGTGACCTCGTATATCGCTTCCGCTTGCGGCGGCGATGTACGTAAAGCAATGAACGCGGCAGAGCTTTGCACGGCTGCCGTACGAAGCGAGGACGAGCCGCGCATCACCATGGAACTTGCAGAGCAGCTTACACAGCGCAGTGCCATGCGGTATGACCGAGACGGCGACGCGCATTACGATATTCTTTCGGCGTTTCAAAAATCCATGCGCGGCTCCGACCCCGACGCGGCGCTGCATTATCTCGCACGGCTTTTGGAAGCGGGCGACCTCGCCTCTGCATGCCGTCGCTTGATGGTGTGCGCCTGCGAAGACGTAGGCCTTGCGTGGCCGCAGATCATCCCCATCGTGAAAGCGGCCGTAGACGCCGCCATGATGGTCGGTCTGCCGGAAGCGCGCATCCCGCTTGCGGATGCCGTCATTTTAACGGCGACGGCGCCGAAATCGAACAGCGGTGAATCTGCCATAGATGCCGCCATGCGCGACGTGAAGGCCGGCAAACTCGGTGTGATCCCGCGCACGCTGCAAAACGTGCATTATGACGGTTCAGATGTCGCTAAAAAAGGCCAGTTTTACCGCTATCCGCACGATTACCCGGATCATTGGCTCGACCAGCAGTATCTTCCGGATGCCTTGCTCGGCGCTTCGTACTATCACTACGGAGACAACAAAAACGAGCAGGCGTTTAAAGCGTATTGGGAAAACATAAAACGAAAGCACAGCTCATAAACTCTATTAACATAACGGAAGGAAGTGCACCGCCATGAACCCGGCAGTCCTTAAAAATTTGTCATACGGCATGTACGTCATCGGCACAAAATATAACGGCCGCCCGAACGCCTGTGTGGCAAACTCGGTCATCCAAATTTCCAGCAGCGACCCCGAAAAAGTGCTCATTGCGCTGACAAAAGATACGCACAGCTGCACCGCAATCCGCGAAAACGGCATTTTTACCATTTCTGTACTCTCCACAGATACACCTGCCAGCGTCATCGGCGCACTCGGTCTTGTCAGCGGTAAAAATGCAGACAAGCTGAAAAACATCCGCCACAAGGTGCTCATTGAAGGTGTGCCCGTCGTAAAGGAGAACACCTGCTGCTGGTTTTTATGCAAGGTCATCTCCGGCATGGACGTAGGGCAGGAGATGGTCTTCGCCGCCGAGATCATAGCGGGCAGCGACAGCGCCATCGGCACGCCGATGACGTATGATTTCTACCGCAGTGAAATGCACGGTCTGTCGCCGGTCGGCTCGCCGACCTATGTGCCGCCGGAAAGCACGTTTGATAAGAGCAGCGGTGAAAGCTTTGTCTGCTCCGTGTGCGGCTATGTGTACAGCGACCCGAACTTCAGCTTTGAAGAACTGCCGGACAACTGGGTGTGTCCGGTCTGCAAAATGCCGAAAAAGGCGTTCGTGCGCAGAAATTAAATAGCTTTTTCCATACTACGAATGAAAGGATTTTTCGATGGACTGCGCACCGCGCGCTATCGGAACCAAAAGACTCATGCAGAAAAATTCTCCGCTTCACGTTTTGGTCATCCCCACATGGTACCCAAACGGTGAGGATAAACTGATCGGCGTTTACCACAAGCTGTTCTGCACGGCACTTGCGGAATACGGCGTAAAAGCCAACATGCTCTATGTAGACCGACAGGGGCTGTCTTCACTGCCGAAGTACCCCACGATGCAGAAGCTCTACAAAGAATCGAACACCGGCTATGTGACATACTGCCGCCGTATGCTGGACATCTCCAAATTCAGCGCAGACGCACAGCTCAGCGCTTACTGCCGCACCGTTGAAAAGCTTTACAAAGCCTACGTGAAGCAGCACGGCAAGCCGGACATTCTGCACGCACATGTCACCGTGCCCGCCGGATACGCCGCTGCAAAGCTCGGCGAAAAATATCATATTCCGGTCGTCATCACGGAGCACTCCTCATATTTTGAGCGCTTCTTTGAGGGTAGCACCGCAAAATACGGACTCTATGCTGCACGGCACAGCGTGATGACCTGCGTCAGCGGCTATATGACGGACATTTTAAAAGAAAAACACAATATACCTGCCGAAGTTCTGCCGAACATCGTCAACACCAAGGCATTTTGCGGCGCAAAAAAAACGAAAGACCCGGCACATTTTCGCTTGACGACGGTTTCCGCACTGCGCCCCGGCAAATGCGTGGAAGACGCTTTGCAGGCCTTGAAGCTCTTGCGGGAGCAATACCCGGAAAAATCGTTTTTGTATACGATTGTCGGCGACGGGCAGGAGGAAGCGTTTTATAAAAAGGCCGCATCTGCGCTCGGGCTGAACGACATTGTATCCTTTGTCGGGCGCAAGACCGAAAGTGAAATTGCGGAGATTTTAAGCCAGACCGACGCCCTTTTGATGGCTTCGGATATTGAGACGTTCGGCATTCCTGCCGTGGAAGCACTCGCGGCCGGCGTGCCGGTGATTTCTACACGGTGCAAAGGCCCGGAGAGCTTTTTGAACGATAACTGCGCCGAGTTCTGCAATGTGCATGACCCGAAAGATATGGAAGATGCAATTTTGCGCATGGCTGCACGGTCGGACACACTGGATGAAGCCAAAATTCGTGCTGCGGCAAAGCCGTTTGACAGCGTTGCCGTTGCCGAACATGCCGTACAAATTTACCGTGAAGCGCTCGAAAACACAAAATAAACAAAAATAGGGGAGCCTGTGTTTCAAAACGTACAGGCTCCCTTTTCTTTAGGAAAGACCGCGCAGGCCGGTGCTTGGGAGGTCACCTAAATTGTTGCTCTCCTTGCCGTCCGGTATGCTGCGCAGATATTCACTGCCGTTGCGGCTCGCAATCGCCACGCCGCGGATGCCGCCCTGCTTTGCAAGCGCCACGCCGTCCGCCTTGGAAAGCACCGTGCCATCCGAAAGCTGGTAGCCGGAGATCTTGCCATTCGTGCGGATCAGCTTCATGATGGTCTTCGCATCCTTGTTCGGTACAGGGTTCATAATGTTGATATTGGCAGGCAGGTTGCCGATCCTCTGAGACATAAAACGATGTTCCTTTCCGTTTGTAATTTTGTTTTGTCCTTTCCGTTTTTCCGGCGCAGCCAAAAGCTGTACGTACCGATTAAGGCTTTTATAAGCGCCGCTGTGCCTATTGTCTCTCCACATACGGTGAATATGCAAAAAGCACGAAAAAACGGGCGAAATTTTGGCGTGGAGCGTTGCAAAGGCCACCGAAATGCGCTATAATAAGACCATAATGACTCGCGCTGCGGTTTTTACGGGATTGCCCGTGCCGGGCGCTAAAAACACAGGAGGCTTCCATGAATTCATGCGATAAGCAGCAGCTTAAGATCACGGCTGCCAAAGTCAGACTTGGAATCATCGAAGGCGTTTACAACGCCAAATCCGGCCATCCGGGCGGTTCCCTTTCCGCTGCGGATATTTTCACCTATCTCTATTTCAAAGAACTGCACATTGACCCGCAGAACCCGAAGGATCCGGACAGAGACCGTTTTGTCCTTTCCAAAGGCCACTGCGCACCGGGTCTTTACGCTGCACTGGCACAGCGCGGCTATTTCTCTGTGGATGAGCTGAAAAAACTCCGCCACATCGGCGCTATGCTGCAGGGTCACCCGGATATGAAGGGCACCCCCGGCATCGATATGAGCTCCGGCTCTCTCGGTCAGGGCATTTCCGCTGCGGCAGGCATGGCGCTTGCCGGCAAGATTGATAACAAAGACTACCGTGTTTACTCTCTGCTCGGCGATGGCGAGATTGAAGAGGGTCAGGTTTGGGAAGCTGCTATGTTTGCATCCCACAACAACCTCGATAATCTCTGCCTGATTGTCGACTTCAACGGCCTGCAGATTGACGGCCCGGTCAGTGAAGTTGCCGGCCCGGAACCGATCGACAAGAAGTTCGAGGCTTTCGGCTTTGACGTACAGACCATCGACGGACACGATTTCGACGCCATCGAAGCGGCTTTTGCACATGCAAAGACCGTTAAGGGCAAGCCGAGCGTCATCATTGCCAAGACCGTAAAGGGCAAGGGCGTTTCCTATATGGAAAATCAGGTCGGCTGGCACGGTACCGCGCCGAACAAGGAACAGTATGAGACCGCTATGCAGGAGCTCACCGCTGCACTGCATGAACTGGAGGGCTGCTGATATGGCTGAAATGGTTAAAAAGGCAACAAGAGAAAGCTTTGGCGAGACCGTTACCGCGCTCGCCGCTGAATACCCGGAGATCGTCGTTCTGGATGCAGACCTTGCTGCTGCCACCAAGACGGGCATCTTCAAAAAAGCATACCCGGAATGCTTCTTTGACTGCGGCATCGCAGAGTGCAACATGGTCGGCGTTGCTGCCGGTCTGGCCACCTGCGGTAAAATTCCGTTTGCGGCGTCCTTTGCCATGTTCTCCGCAGGCAGAGCGTTTGAGCAGGTCCGCAACTCCGTTGGTTATCCGAAGCTGAATGTCAAGATCGTCGGCTCCCACGCCGGCATCTCTGTCGGTGAAGACGGCGCTACACATCAGTGCTGCGAGGACATCGCGCTCATGCGCACCATCCCGGGTATGGTCATTCTGAACCCCTGCGATCATTACGAAATGCAGGCCGCGGTTCGCGCTGCTGTTGAGCACAAGGGCCCGTGCTATATCCGCCTCGGCCGTCTGGCTGTGGAAAGCATCAACAACAACGATGATTACAAGTTCGAGCTTGGCAAGGGCATCACGCTGCGCGAGGGCACGGACATCACCGTTGTTGCGACCGGTCTCATGGTACAGGAAGCCGTTAAGGCTGCCGATGCACTGAAAGAAGAAGGCATCAGCGTTGAAGTCATCAATATCCATACCATCAAGCCGCTCGATGAAGAGCTTGTTATTGCTTCCGCAAAGAAGACCGGCCGTGTCATCACGGTTGAAGAGCACAACATCATCGGCGGTCTCGGCGAAGCGGTCTCCACCGCACTTTCCGAGCATTGCCCGACGCCTGTCACGCGCATCGGTGTCAACGATGTGTACGGCCACTCCGGCCCGGCTGTGGATCTGCTGAAGGAATTCGGACTTTCCGCAGAGCATATTGCAGAGGTCATCAGAGAAAAGCTCGCAAAGTAAGCTTTTCCGCAGGCTTCCGCTTTAAAACCGCATAAAAGGAATTTTGCTCCCTTTACAGGAACTGTGTGCATCCGCACGGTTTCCCGTAAAGGGAGCTTTTTTATATTCAAAGCCCCCGCAGTAATAGTAAAACGTCTTCGCTTGACGGACACAAAGAAAAAGCAAAAATAAATGTCTGCTTTCACAAAGAATTCGACCACTTTCTTTTTTCTCGCATTGTACAATAACGGTATCAGCACCGGTACAGATACATTTCATCTTGCTATACGGAGGTTTAGAATGTGTAAAAGCAAAACACCGCGCTTTTCGGCACATCTGTTGCATTTGACCTTATTCAGCAAATTTGTGTCAAAAAAACGTGAAAATTTCGCGATAAGCGAAGATTTTTCCGAATACAGGCGCAAAAAAGTATTGATCGCGGCAAATCATTTTTATATGCTGTACCGCTTTCGACGGGAGCTGATTGAAGAGCTGCAATCCCGGTATGAGGTAATCGTTGCAGCGCCGTTTCAAACCGGTGAAGAAGTGTTTGAAAGCATGGGCATACGCTGCACGGAAACGAAAATGCAGCGGCGGCGCGTGCAGGTGCTTTCTGAACTGCGTCTTTTACAGGCGTACAAACGTGTTCTTTGTCTGGAAAAGCCGGATCTTGTGCTTACATACGCCATTAAGCCGAATGTATACATGGGTTTTCTCTGCACGTGCTACCGCATTCCGTTTTACGCCACCGTACAGGGACTCGGCAGCGCTTTTCAGCGCCCGTGGCTCAGCTGCGCTGCCACATTTCTTTACAAGCTTTCGTTTCTGCGTGTACAGAACGTATTCTTTGAAAATCAGTCCAATGCGGTAGAATTTTGCCGCAGACACATCCTGCCACCCGAAAAAGAGGTCGTTCTGCATGGTGCGGGTGTAGACCTGAACCGCTATATCTACACGCCGTACACCGCTCACGATCCGCCGCGATTCCTGTTCGTCGGCCGTTTGATGCGCGAAAAGGGGGTAGAGGAGCTGTTTTGCGCCGTGCGCAGGCTGTGGACAGAGGGCTTTCACGTGCATTTGCAGCTGCTCGGCTTTTTTGAGGAGCAGTACAGGCAGGAGGTAGACCGCCTGGTTTCTGGCGGCATGACAGAATTTTTCGGCTTTCAAAAAGAACCGCTGCCGTTTTACCAAAACTGCGACTGCGTAGTGCTGCCAAGCTACCATGAGGGCATGAGCAACGTGCTGCTGGAAGCTGCCGCCGTCGGCAGGCCCATCATCGCGTCCGATATTCCTGGGTGCAGGGAAGCCGTAGAGCACAGCAAAACCGGCCTTTTGTGCCGTGCAAAAGACGCGGACAGCCTATATGTTGCCATGCGCGCGTTTTTGGCGCTTTCCGCAGAGCAAAAAGCAGCCCTTGGGCAAAACGGCCGCCGCAAAATGGAGCGTGAATTCGATAAAGCGAGCGTTGTTGCAGAAACACTGCGCATCGTCACCGCCGAAAAAGCGGCACCGCAGCCCCGGCGCGTCACGGCATAAAGGAGAACACATGTCCGGTTATATTTGGATGCTCCTTTGGCTTCTGATTTACACGGCGCTCTCCGCCGTGTTGGAAGTACAGCAAAGCGAAACTGTCTGCGGTGTGCAGACAGTGCGGTTCACGAAGCTCTGGGCAACACTCGGCGTGCTGCCGCTGCTCATCTTCTGTACGCTGCGCGGTGATATCGGCGATACCTATAACTACATACACGCGTTTTCCGAAATGCCGAGCACATTCAGCGCACTGCCCGATTACATCCAGTCTTTGCAGAAAGATCACGGCTTTTTCCTGCTTTCCGTACTCATCAAGCTTTTGTGCGGCGGGCAGGTGCGCGTTTGGTTTTGCATTCTCGCCGCGCTTCAGCTCTGGCCGCTCGTTAAAAACTATCGGCTTTATTCGGAAAGCTACTGCATCAGTCTGTTTTTGTTCATCGCTTCCACGGATTACATCTCCTGGATGATGAACGGCATGCGGCAATTTTTGGCGGCGGCGCTCGTGTTCGCCTGCTGTCCGCTTTTGCTGCGCAAGAGATATGGACAAGCCACGCTCATCATTCTACTTGCCGCCACACTGCATGCCTCGGCATTGTTCGCACTACCGTTTGTTTTTCTCACACGCGGAAAAGCATGGAACCGAAAAACGCTTTTGTTTCTTCTGCTCACTGTTTTGGTCGTGCTTTTCATCGACCGCTTCACAAACATTTTGGAGCTGCTTTTGCAGGAAACGCAGTACAAAAATGTCGTCAGCGATTGGAAAGGCTTTGAGGACAACGGTACAAACCTGCTGCGCGTACTGGTCTACGCTGTGCCGACGTTGCTTTCTTTGATCGGTTTACGGTTTATCCGTGCAGAAAATGACCCACTCATCGACCTTTGCGTCAACATGTCTATTGTATCGACCGGCATTTACATCCTCTCAGCGTTCACAAGCGGCATTTTTGTCGGGCGGCTGCCCATATACTTTTCACTTTATAACTATATTTTGCTGCCATGGGAGCTGCACCATATGTTTTCAAAACGCTCCGTACGCATTTTAACCGTGATGATGCTCATTTTTTATCTGTTTTTCTATTTCTACGGGCTGAAGACCTTCGGCCTTTTATAAAAAGGGGGATCCGTTATGCTTCGTGTTTTGCAGGCTGTCACCTGCATGGACCGCGGCGGACTGGAAACGATGCTGATGAATTACTACCGTCACATAGACCGCACACGCGTGCAGTTCGATTTTCTGACGCACCGCGCACGGGAAGGCGCGTACGATAAAGAGATTTACTCTCTCGGCGGCAAAGTTTTCACCGTGCCGCGGCAAAACCCGTTCAGCCCCGCATACCGCCATGCACTGCACAAATTTTTCTCCGCCCACCCGGCGTATACTGTTGTGCACGCCCATCTTGATTGTCTTTCCGGCGTTGTACTCGGTTGCGCCAAGCAGCACGGCGTGCCTGTACGCATTGCTCACGCACACACCACAAATCAGCTGCACGACTTCAAATATCCAATAAAAGATCTGTATAAGCGCATCATTCCGCGTACCGCGACCGATCTGCTTGCCTGCGGAGAAGATGCCGGGCGCTGGATGTTCGGCAGTGCGCCGTTTTTGGTGCTGCCGGTCGCCATCGATACAGAAAAATTCCGCTTTGATAAAAACATGCGCGAAGACATGCGGCGCACGCTCGGTATCACAAAAGAAGAACTTCTCATCGGGCATGTGGGGCAGTTTCGCAAAGAGAAAAACCAAGCTTTCCTCTTGGATGTCCTGCACAGTCTGCGCGCATGCGGTACAAAATCGAAGCTGCTGTTTGTTGGCGACGGTGAAAAGCGGGCAGCCGTACAAAACCGCGCCGCCGCACTCGGTCTTACACCGTATGTGTTGTTTTTAGGCGTGCGGGAAGATGTTCCGGCACTTTTGCATGCAATGGATGTATTTTGTATGCCGTCTCTGTACGAGGGCATGCCGCTCGCCGTTTTGGAAGCGCAGGCCGCAGGGCTACCGTGCCTTGTCTCCAACGGTGTACCGAAGGATTGTCTTCAAACACCGCGTGCACGGCAGCTTCCGCTTTCCGCACCGCCTTCTAAGTGGGCGGAGGTTATTTTGGCGGAAAGTAAGGTGCTCAGCGCCGCGCCGCCTGTACTACAAAGCTTTGATATTCGTGAAAACGCACGTATGCTCACTGCGTATTATCTGCAAAAAGATGCCCAAAGAAGGAGGGAAACCGCACATGGTTCTGCTGACCGTATTTACGCCGACGTATAACCGCGCACACACGCTGCCGGAAGCATATTGCTCATTAAAAGCGCAAACATCTAAAAACTTCCTATGGCTCATCGTAGATGACGGTTCCACCGACCGAACCGCCGCGTTGGTCTCCGCCTGGATGCAGGCGGAGAAAGCATTTGCCATCCGTTACCTATACCGTCCAAACGGCGGCATGCACGCTGCGCACAACACCGCTTATGCGCACATCGAGACCGAGCTGAACCTTTGCCTGGATTCCGACGACCGTTTGGCAAAGGATGCCGTAGAGCAAATTGAAAAGCGCTGGGCACAGATAAAAAGCAAGAATTACGCCGGGCTCATCGGGCTTGATGACGACGGAAACAGCAAGCTTATTGGCACCGGCTTTCCGCCGGGCCTCACCGAAACGACGCTCAGCGGTTACTATGCGGGCGGCGGCAAAGGCGACAAAAAGCTCGTGTACCGTACCGACATCATCCGAAAATACCCGCCGTACCCGGAGTTTCCAGATGAAAAATACGTAGCGCTCGCCGCAAAATACCGGCTGATCGACCGCGATTACAAACTCGCCGTTTTAAGCCGCGTGCTGTGCCACGTGACGTATTTAGAAGACGGTTCCTCGCACACCATGTGGAAGCAATACGCAAAAAACCCGCGTGGCTTTCTATATTGGCGGCAGCTTTGCCTTACGTACCCAGCTGCTGCAACGCGCACGGTACTCGACAGCATCCATTATGATGCCGCGTGTTTTCTCGCGAAAGAGCCCGCACTGATGCTCCGCTCACCGAAAAAGGTGCTTACAATGCTGTGCACACCGCTTGGCGCTGGACTTTCCGTTTTGATCCGCCTGATGGCCGCGCGTACCGAACGCAAAGCGCAAAAGGAGGCTGTATGATCCCGAAAATCATCCATTACTGCTGGTTTGGTCGCGCACCACTGCCGGACAAAGCCAAAAAGTGCATAGAAAGTTGGCGCAAGCACTGCCCGAACTATACGATTTTGGAATGGAACGAAGATAATTTCGACATTCACCAAAACGGTTACACCGAAATGTGCTGTAAAGAGAAAAAGTACGCGTTTCTCGCCGATTACGCCCGCTTGCAGATCATCGAAAACGAGGGCGGCTTTTACTTTGACGTAGATGTCGAGCTCGTGCGCAGTTTGGACCCGCTTTGCAGCGAGCACGCGTTTTTTGCCTTTGAGACCGACCGTATGATTGCGACCGGCCTCGGCTTCGGCGCAGAAAAACACCATCCGCTCGTGCACTTCATGCTGGAGCAATATGCACCCCTGCTCGACGGCAAGCACGGCGTCATCGGCTGCCCGCAGCTCAACACACAGGCGCTTTTAAAATGCGGCTTAAAGCCAAACGGCAAGCGACAAACCGTGCAAGGCGCAGCCGTCTTTCCCAAAGCGTATTTTAACCCCTACGAGGATGCCACGGGGCGGCTTTATATCACAGACTGCACCTACACCGTGCACTGGTACGCCAAAAGCTGGATGAACCGCCGCACCGTGCTGCGCAGCAAGCTCACGCGCCCGCTGCATCGCCTGCTCGCCGACCATCCGCGTATTAAAGAAAAAGTGAAAGGCGGCGTTTAAAACGGAACCGAAAAAACTGCTTTTTATTTTGCCGTCTTTGGAGATTGGCGGGGCAGAGCGCAGCCTTATCGGACTGTTGGAAGCGCTCGAAAACAAAAGCGTGCAGGTCTCCGTTTTTCTGTACCGCCGCGAGGGAGAATTCATAAAAGACCTGCCGCAATATGTGCGTCTGCTGCCGGAAATCCCTGCATACCGCGCCTATACAGAACCGATCCTGTCGCTTGTAAAACATGGCAGACTGCGATTTGCAACCGCACGATTACTCGCAAAGCTCACGTTTTTTTTGTACGGTACTTTCATGCGAAAACCCACCGGCACGTGGACGCACTTGCAGTATATCTCCGCATTTTTGCAGCCGTTTTTGCCGAACATCCCGGGCGAGTATGATCTTGCCGCGCAGTACCTCGGCGTTGCCGATACGCTTGTGCACAAGGTAAACGCCAAGTACAAAGTCGCGTGGAACCACACGGATTACGCCACACAACACCCAAATCCAAAGCTTGACCGTCGTGTGTATACGAACGTAGACTATGTCGTCAGTGTTTCCGAAAGCTGCACGGTAGCCTTTCGGCGCATGTATCCTGCGTTTTCACAAAAGGCCGTCACGGTCGAAAACTGCCTTGCGCGCGAGCTCATCGAGCGCAAATCGCTGCTGCCGGCTGCCGGTATGTATCGCGAAGCAGGCGAGACCGTGCTGCTTTCCGTCGGTCGGTTTTGTGAAGCGAAAAACTTTGAAGCCATTCCGAAAATCTGCACAGTGCTTTTAAAGCGCGGACTTTCCGTTAAGTGGTACATTTTAGGCTACGGCAACCGGGAAACCCAAATTCGCGAAGCCATTCAAGCTGTGCATATGGAAGATTTCGTCGTGCTGCTCGGCAAAAAGGAGAACCCGTATCCATACATACGTATGTGCGACATTTACGTGCAGCCGTCCGTTTATGAGGGCAAATGCGTCGCCGTGCGGGAGGCGCAGCTGCTCGGGAAGCCTGTCATCATCACGGATTTTCCCACCGCGCACAGCCAGCTGCGAGACGGCACAGACGGCATGATTGCGCCGCTTGATTTTGACGGTTTTACAGATGCTCTCGCCGCGCTGATCCAAGACAACGAAAAACAAGAAGCACTTAAAGCCGCCTGTCGCAGCACCGATTTCACACAGTATAAAGAAGCGGAGAAAATCCTGAGATTTGCAGAAGGAAGGGAAAGTTATGCCGAAGATCAGCGTCATTGTGCCGATCCACAACGCCGAAAAATATCTCGAGCGGTGCGTTAAAAGCCTCATCGCACAGACCTTTCACGACATTGAAATCTTACTTATCGATGACGGCTCTACCGATGCAAGCTCCATACTGTGCGCGCGGCTCAAAAAAGAGGACAGCCGCATACGCATTTTGCATAAGCCAAACGGCGGCCTCAGCAGTGCGCGAAACGCGGGTCTGCTTGCGGCAAGCGGAGCATTCATCGGCTTTGTCGATGCCGATGACACCGTATCGCCGACATTTTTTGAAACGCTTTTGCAGAAGATTGAGCAGTATCACTGTGATTTTGTGTTCTGCGACCTCATACGCATAGAATCCGGCAAGCCGCCCACGCTGCGCTCTGTATCGCTCCACGGCGGGTATTACGACAAACGCAAAATCAAACGCTGCGTATTTCCGCAGCTCATCATGCGCGATGATCTCGAATACGGCCCGCTTTTATCCGTGTGCGTTTGTTTATACCGTACATCGTTTTTAAAAGGACACGACCTGCGGTTCGACGAAACCGTGCGATATTCCGAAGATAATCTATTCAGCGCGTGTGCAGGATACCGCGCCGCTTCGTTCTTTTATCTTAAGGGCCAAGGGCTTTACGAGTACCACCGCAACCCCGGCAGTATCACCACAACGCACAAAGCAGATGCGTGGGAAAGCTACAAGTGTATGCATCAAAAGCTGTGCGCACTGTTTCAAAACTGCCCGGAATACGATTTTAGCCGTCAACTCGACCTACACATCATTCATTATGCCTGCGCCGCACTCGGCGGAGTCTGTGCTTTGCCAAAGGTCGAACAAAAATCGAAAATCGACCGCATTTTAAACGACGAAGCGCTGAAACGTGCGCTGCAAAACCGACCCGCGCGACATATTCCGTTTAAACTTGCCATACAGCTTTTGTGCATGCAATACCGCTGCACGCCGCTTATGTGCCTGTGGCTGCAAAGGAGAGAGCACTATGCCTGAAGTCAGCATCATTCTGCCCGTCTATAATGAGGAAAAGCATCTGCAAAAAACGCTTTCCGCGCTGTGTACCCAAACATTTCGCGATTTTGAGCTGCTTGCCGTAGACGATGGCTCCACCGATGAAAGCCGCCGCATTTTAGAACGCTTTGCAGCCGCAGACGCGCGTATCACGGTACTCGCTCAGCACCATGGCGGCGTTTCCCGCGCACGTAACCTCGCTTTGGAAGCCGCCACCGGAAAGTGGGTGTGGTTTGTAGACAGCGACGACCTGCCGTTTTTGAACTTTCTCGAAAAAGCCCTGCATGAGCCGCAGTCAAACGACGCAGACATTCTCATGGGCAGCTACCTAAAAATGGATTTAAACGGTGAGATTACCCGCATAACACTACCAAAATACGGTCTCATAGATTCCGAAACGCTTCCTGTTTGCTTCATGCAAGCACAGTACGAAACCGGGTATTTCGGCTATCTTTGGAACAAGCTTCTGCGTCGCGAGAAAATTCTTTCTGTCAACGCTGTATTTGATGAATCCATGACGCTTGCTGAGGATCTGCAATTTTTAGTACAGCTTTACCGCGCAAACAGCCGCGTACTCCTCACGCCACACTGTGCCATGCAATACGCCGCGCACCCGCTGCGCCGGGAAGCAGACCACTTTAAGCAGCTCCTTTTGCAAAAAGAGATTGCACACTGGGTCATCACAGAGCAAAAGCACACGGAATTTAAGCCGTTTTTTCGCAAAAAACTCAGTGCATACACGGCATTCTCCGTTTTTTACGCGCCGGATATCGGACTTGATCCCATCACGAAAGCCAAAGAAATCATGGAAGATGAAGCGCTTTGCGCACTGCTTTCCGAAGCGGAGCTTCACGGCGTTTTTCGATGCATCGTGCACTGCTTAAAGCAGCAAAATCTGCCCGCATTGCAGCTGCACCTTGCCGCATACCGCGCCGCAAAACACGCAAAATCGATTTTGAAAGGGGAGAATACGCGTGCGTTACATTCTGCATGACCACATCGGCAGCGCAAACCACGGGTGCGAAGCGCTTGTGCGCACCGTTTCTAAGCTTTTAGGCCCCGGCCGCACGGTGCTGCTTTCCGAAGCGCCGGAGGAAGATGCCAGATACGGCGTAGCGCGCCCGCTCGTTGTGCAGGATGTGCGCCCCGCGCGAAGCGATGTGATTCGCAAAAGCTCGCCCGCATTTTGGAGCGCCTATCTGCGCTTAAAGCTTTTAAACGATTACACACCGCTCGATGTCTTGCCGTACCGTGCCGCGCTGCAAACGCTCACGCGCGACGATATTCTCGTCTCTATCGGCGGCGATGTGTACTGCTACGAAGATATACAAAAGCGCATTCGGCTGCACAACCTCGCACGGCGCTATGCAGGCGGCAGCATACTGCTCGGCTGTTCGATTGAACCGAAGCTTCTTCGCAGTAAGGCTCTGCTACGTGACCTCACCGCATTTGACCGCATCACAGCGCGCGAGACACAAACGCTGCACGCGCTGCAAAGCGCCGGGCTGCGAAACGTCTCCTTTTGCCCGGATTCCGCTTTCTTGCTGGAGCCGCGCGGTGCGGAGATTCCGGAAGTGTTTCAGCCGCACAACACCGTCGGCATCAATGTAAGCCCGCTTTTACTGCGCCGTGCACGAAACGCAAAACTTATTTTGGATAACCTCATCGCGCTGATTGGCACAATCCTGCGCACAACAGACAGTGCCGTGGCGCTCATCCCGCACGCCGTGCAAAACGGCAATGATGACCGCGATCCGCTTAAAGAATTATACGCTGCCTTTCAAGACAGCGGCCGCGTATGCCTCATCAAAGACCAAAGCGCGTCGCAGCTTAAATCGATTATTGCGCTGTGCTCGTCGTTCATCGGCGCGCGCACACATGCCGTCATCGCGGCGTATTCTTCCGGCGTACCCACGCTCGCACTCGGGTATTCTGTAAAAGCCAAAGGCCTTGCAGAAGACATTTTCGGTGTCGATACGCCCTATGTGCTGCCCATTGAAAGCATTGCGAATGAAACTGCCGTCACGTGCAGGTGGATACGCCTACGCATCCACGCGCCGGAGATCACCGAAACGCTGCGTGCCAAAACGGCCGCATATGAAGACGCTTTAAAAGCGTTTCGCCGCACTTTGCAGGAGGGAAAAGATGGAAAAACCGCTCGTAACGCTGCTTCTGCCGTGCTATAACTGTGAAAAAACACTTGACCGCTTCATGCGCTCCGTAATAAGCGAATCTTACCGCCCGTTGGAGCTCATCTGCATTGATGACGGTTCGACAGACGATACGGCAAAGCTGCTGAAAAACTTCGAGACGATTTTAAAAGAAAGCGGCGTGCAGTATACTGTGCTGACGCAGGAAAACATAGGGCTTGGCGGCGCGATACAGACGGGGCTACTCCACGCGCACGGTGATTTTCTCTGTTGGGCAGATCCGGATGATTTTTTATTACCGGGCTCTGTTGAAAAACGCGCTACGTATCTGCTGCAGCACCCGGCGTACGGCGCGGTGAGCAGTGACGCCTTCGTTTTTGACGAGAGCGACCTCAAAATGCCGCTCTACCACGAGGCTGCGCGGTTTTCGCGCCGTTTTGAACTCATGCAGTTTTGGTATCTTCTGCGCGGCGAAGGCATGGTATGCGCCGGCTGCCACATGATCCGCATGCGCTGTTTTGATGAAGCCGTGCCGAACCGCATGATCTACCCCGCGCGGCGGGGGCAGAATTATCAGCTCATGCTGCCGGTGTGTTACAAATTTCCGCACGCTTTTTTAGACGAACCGCTTTACGGCTATGTAAAATATCAAAACGGCATGTCTGCGGGAGATGTGACCGAAACCGACAAGCTGCGCCGCATCGCAGAGCACGAGACGATCTTGCTTCAAACCGCTAAGCAGATCAAAATGCCGGAAGCCGAGTACCAAAAGTGCTTAGACGAGATCGAAAAGCGATACGCCTTGCAGCGCTTTTACACGGCAATCGATTTTCGTAACAAAGTGCTTTTGCAGGAACAATATGCCATTTTGAAAAAGTACGGTGCCGTCACGCGCGATATTAAAAAGCTATATCGACGAAACCGCACTGTGCTGCACAAGCTGTGCTTTAAGTTTTATGAAGGAGGGAAGAACTATGTGCAAAATTTCGGTGATCGTGCCCGTTTATAACGCGGAAGACACCCTTGAAACGGCACTTAGCAGCGTTTTCATGCAGACGCTCACAGATATAGAAATTCTCTGCATCAACGACGGCTCTACAGACCATTCCGCAGACGTTCTAACGAGCGCCCAGCGCAGAGACGGCCGCGTGCGGTGCCTTACGCAGGAAAACGCCGGCGCAGGCATGGCGCGCAATAAGGGTATAGCGGAGGCAAAAGGGGAGTACATTGCATTTCTCGATGCCGATGATCTCTATCCGGGCCCGTATGCGCTCGAAACGCTTTTGACTGCCGCCGAAAAAAGCGGTGCCATGGTCTGCGGCGGCTCTATTGAAAAAGCCAAGGGGAACGATGTGCACCCCATGTTTGTTTTCACGGAGGATGGCTTTCATAACGCCTGCGATGAGCCGCTCGACCGTTTTTTCGCCCGCTTTATTTATAATCGCAATTTTTTGCTTGAAAACAAGCTGCAATTTCCGCCGCTGCGTGTCTATGAAGATCCCATTTTTCTTCTCTGCACGCTTTTAAAAGCCAAAGAATACTACGCCGTGCCCGACGTGGTTTACCGCTACAACGGCACGCATTCCAATAAACGTATCACGCTCGCCTGCACCAAGGATTATCTGCGCGGGCTCATCGCTGAGCTGAAGCTCTCAAGGAAAAAAGACTTGCCGGAAATTCACACGCTGTGCTGCGACCGCCTGATGCGTGAGGCAGATTTTTACGCCCAGCGCTTTTTGAAAACGGAAGACCCGGAGCTGCTCGCACTATTACTCGAGGCAAACGCCGCCGTTTCGCCGCAGCTGCTCAAGGACCTGCCGGAGGACGGCAGCGTCATCTTACCCGCTTTGCGCACCATCTGGCACGCGGGCTGCCGCTATCTGCGCTGGCGGGATCAGCGCATCATCCGCACGCTTTGCGACGTGTTTGTAAAGTAGCCATGCGTGCCAAAAGGAGCTTTTTCAATGCCTTTTCCGGGCTTTTCAGCCAGTTTGTTTCCATCGCACTCGGCGTTATTATTCCGCGGCTCGTGCTCGTACAGCTCGGTTCCGAAGCCAACGGCCTGCTCTCCGCTACACAGCAGGCGCTTGTGTATCTTGACCTGCTTGAAAGCGGTATCGGCACGGCAGCGCTGCAGGCACTTTATAAACCCGCCGCCGAACAGGACAGAGCCGCCGTCAGCGGTATCTTCAATGCGATTCGCCGGGAATATGCCAAAGTCGGCATCGCTTACGCCGCACTCGTTTGCGGGCTTTCCGTGCTGTTTCCGTTTTTCATCAAAACCGAACTGCCGTTTTTTACCGTATTGCTCACGGTTTTGCTCGGCGGCATGGGACAAGCCGTGCGCTTTCTGTTTCAGGCAAAATACCGCGTGCTTTTGCAGGCAGAGGGCAGAGGATACGTGCTCATCAACGCCAACCTGCTTTTAACTGTTTCCATCAGCATCGGCAAAATCATACTGCTAATTTGCGGACTTTCGCTCATCGCCGTACAGCTGCTCTGCTTTTTGTGTGGCTTACTGCAAACCGCACTGCTCACACTCTACGCCAAAAAACAGTATAGCTGGCTTAACCGCGCCGTGCAGCCCGATACAACCGCCACCGCGCAGCACCGTGCCGTGCTCGTACACCAGATCTCCGGGCTCATCTTTCAAAACACCGATGTTTTACTGCTCTCTGTCGTCTGCGGACTGAAAACAACGAGCGTCTACTCCATGTACGTGATGCTTTTCGGCATGGTCGGCACGGCGGTCTCCGCCATAAACGGCAGCGTGTCGTTCGTCCTGGGGCAAACCTATCACACCGACCGCGCGCATTTTTTGCGGCTTTACCGCGCATTTGAAACATACAATATGGCGCTCACATTTGCGCTGTATCTCACGGCGGATGTGTTCATTCTGCCGTTTTTGAAGCTCTACACCGCCGGTGTGACGGATATTTCGTATCTCGATCCCGTTTTGCCGCATCTTTTTGTCTGCACGTACCTGCTCTCAAACGGACGTGCAGCCGCGCAGCGCGTCATCGAATACGCCGGGCATTTTCAAAAAACGCAGAACCGTTCCGTCATCGAATCCGTCATCAATCTTCTCATATCGCTTTTACTTGTGGTGCCGCTTGGCATGTACGGCGTGCTCATCGGGACGATTGCAGCGCTTTTATATCGCACGAACGATATGATTTTCTACGCATCCCACAAGCTGCTGCATGCACCTGCACGGCGTACTTACCGAAAATTCCTGTGCAACGGGGTATTGTTCGTTCTGTTGTGGTTTTCCGCAAAAGCTCTGCCGCTTCCACTCAACTCATATCCCGCGTTGCTCCTATCAGCCGCCGTATTTTGCATATTCAGCCTTTTGCTGTTTACCGTGCTCGGCTCTGCGTTGGATTGTGATGCCCGCCGCGTTCTTTTCGCCGTTTGGCGCAGAACGGCAATGACCATTCTGCAAAAAAGTCAATATATTCGCCGCAAAATAGGGGAGAAGCACATTTTCACACACCGTTCCGCGTTATGAATCTCTGACGAAATTGTTTGCTAATTTCGCTATAAATCAACCATTAAATTCGGCAAAATACCAAAATTTAATTATCTTCTTTGTATTTAATTGACCTCTTTCGCCTTTTTTGATATACTGTTAAGCGTTAAATTTTTTGGAGAATATTCGGAAGCAATAAAACACAAGTGATTTTGTAAGGCTATATGCTTGCAAAATCACCAAATTTCGAGTATATCTCAGGGCGAGGAGGATATTCTTTATTATGGCAGGAAAGCTCTCTGCATTTTTCGGAGCGCAGGATATGACGGTGGGCAACCCGGCGACAAATCTCATTCGGTTTTCCACACCGCTTCTCATCGGCAACTTGGCGCAGCAGCTGTACAGCACGGTGGACTCCATCGTGGTCGGCAATTATGTGGGTGACAGCGCGTTGGCCGCCATCGGTGCCAGCGGCCCGATCATCAACCTGCTGCTCGTACTGTTCATGGGCGTATCGGTCGGTGCCAGCATCATGGCATCGCAGTGTTTCGGTGCAAAAGACAAAAAGCGACTTTCGCATTCTGCAGGTACGGCGATCACGGCAACCTTTGTGGTTTCCATCTTCATCATGGTCGTGGGCCCGCTCATTACACATCCAATCATGTCTGCACTGCAAACACCGCAGGATATTTACACCATGTCGTGTGATTATCTCATCATCATTCTCCTCGGTATTCTCGGCAGCGCATATTACAACATTATTTCCGGCATTCTGCGCGGCCTCGGCGATTCCGTCATGCCGCTCATTTTTCTGCTCGTGGCATGCGGCATGAACATTGGTCTGGATATCTGGTTCGTCGCGGGCTTTAAAATGGGCGTTGCGGGCGCTGCGTGGGCAACCATCATCTCGCAGGCAGTCTCCGGCATCCTGTGTCTTGTGCGTCTGCTCTTAATGCGTGACGTGTTGCACATCACGTGGCGTACCCTGTGGCCGACAAAAGCGCTTTTGTTCCAGCTCATCCGTTTGGGTCTGCCCAGCGGTCTCACACAGGCGGTGTTCTCGCTCGCCATGTTGGTCGTGCAGTCCCTTACAAACAGCTTCGGTACCACGATCATCGCGGTTTCCACCGTTGTTATGCGCGTGGACGGCTTTGCCATGATGCCGAACTTCACCTTCGGCACGGCAACGACGACCTTCACCGGCCAGAACATCGGCGCAGGCCGTTTGGATCGCGTGGAAAAGGGCACAAAGGACGGCTTAAAGCTCGGCCTTTCCGTTTCCGTGGTACTTGTTGCGCTGATTCTGTTCTTCGGCCGTTATCTCATGGAAATGTTTACGAGCACGCCGGAAGTCATTGATACCGGCATGCATATGATGCGCATTCTCGCCATCGGTTACGTTGCAATGGCCGTCACGCAGATCCTTTCCGGCGTTATGCGCGGCGCGGGCGATACGATGACCCCAATGTGGATCTCCCTCATCACGACCGTCGTTATCCGTGTGCCGATCGCATACGGCCTCGCAGCACTGATGCACTCTGCAGATGCGCTATTCATCTCCCTGCTCATAAGCTGGGTCATGGGTGCCGTGCTTACCTCCATCGCGTTCCGCATGGGCCGTTGGAAGAAGAAGTCCATCATCAACGACGATGTGCCCGAACCGGCAGATGTGCAGGTTTAAGCCCTATTTCGTACAGAAAAACGGGTCAGCTTCTTTGTGTGCAGACCTGTTTTTTCTTTGATAGAACATAAAAGCACCGCGCAGAGAACCGTAAAGCTCTTTGCGCGGTGCTTTTTTTATGCGATTTTAATTATTCGCACAGCTCAAAACATCGCCTAAAAACGGCTTTTGGCCCGTGCCGTCATAAATCTGCGCATGACGAAACAAAATCATAACGCATACCTCCCAATCATAGGAAATCAGCATAGTTTTACAGCTGCATGCAGAACTTATCAAGGCTTGACAGGGCAATTTTACCAGCGTATACTGAATATAATAAAAAAATTGAGGAGGACTGCACAAATGCAGACTGAGCTCTATACGATACAAGGCGTAGAGAACATTTTAACGCCCGCTTTGATCTACTATAAAGACGAAATTTTCGAAAATACCCGCAAGACAATCGAAATCGCCGGCGGGGCAGAGCGACTGTGGCCGCACGTGAAGTCGCACAAAATGAAAAAAATGATCGAAATGCAGAAGGCTATGGGCATTCATCGCTTCAAATGCGCGACTTTGGCGGAAGTCAAAATGGTTGCCGAATGCGGGGCAGAGCACATTTTGCTCGCCTACCCGCTTGTCGGGCCGAACATCAAAGCGTTTATCTCGCTCGTAAAGGAATTCCCCAAAACGCATTTCTACGCGCTGGAAGATGATTTAAGCTGCCTGCATACGCTTCAAGCCGAAGCCGAAAAGCAAAATGCTGTGCTCGGCTGGTTTGCGGATGTCAACATGGGTATGAACCGTACCGGCGTGGAAACGGCGCATCTTTACGAATTCATCAAAGCAGCACTCGAAAATCCGTCCGAAAATGTTCCATTCAGCGGCCTGCATTGCTATGACGGCCACGTGCACACCACCGACCTCATGGATCGCGAAGCCGAGGTGACGGACATGGTGGAAAGTATTGCCGATGTGCTCGATGCACTCGGCGAAGACGGCATTGAGGTGCCGATGATCATCGCGGGCGGCAGTCCGTCGTTCCCATGTCACGCCGCAAACCCGGATATCTTTTTGTCGCCCGGCACCGTGTTTTTGTGGGACAGCAGCTACAAAGAAAATTATCCTGACCTGCCGTACATCCCCGCCGCAGCTGTTTGCACGCGTGTCATCAGTCACCCGGCGCCCGGCGTGTTCACATTTGACCTCGGCTGCAAGGGCATCGCAAGCGACCCGCCCGGTGTGCGCGGCAAAGTTGTCGGCCTTGAAAACGCCGAGCCGATGTTTCAAAGCGAAGAGCACTGGACATGGCGCATGAAGCCCGGCTTTGAAAACGAGCGTCCGAAGATCGGTGACGTTTTCTACGTGATCCCGACGCACATCTGCCCAACGACGGCGTTGTACAGCGAAGTACTCGTCGCGGAAAACCATGTCATCACAGAGCATTGGACGGTCGACGCGCGCCGATAAATATTTGTACGTACAACTCTTGACATTCGTACTCTTGTATGCTATATTGAACATACACACGGCGATGCTTATCGCCGATTTTAAGTGGAGGAATTTTTAAAATGGCAAAACTTTCCATTCATACTGACGAAAAGAAAAGCAAGATCAACCGCAATATCTACGGCAATTTTTCCGAGCACCTCGGACGTTGCATTTATAACGGCATTTATGTTGGCGAAAACAGCGACATTCCAAACGTAAACGGCATGCGAACCGATATTGTGGAAGCGCTGAAAGCTATTAAGCTGCCGGTGCTGCGCTGGCCGGGCGGCTGTTTTGCGGATGAATACCACTGGAAAGACGGCATCGGCCCCAAGGAGACACGCAAAAAGATGGTCAACACGCACTGGGGCGGTGTTGTGGAGGATAACACCTTCGGCACGCACGAATTCTTAGAGTTCTGCCGTCAGGTCGGCTGCGAGCCGTACATCAACGGCAACGTGGGCTCCGGCACCGTGCAGGAAATGAGCGAGTGGATGGAGTACATGACGTTTGATGGCATTTCGCCCATGGCGGACCTGCGCGCCAAAAACGGTCATGCCGAGCCGTGGAAAGTGAAATACTTCGGTGTCGGCAACGAAAACTGGGGCTGCGGCGGCAATATGCGCCCGTCCTATTATGCCGACCTCTACCGCCGCTTCCAGACCTACGTCCGCGATTACGGCGACAACCACGTGTTCCGCATTGCCTGCGGCCCGGGCATCGCCGACGATTACAACTGGACAGAAGAGGTCATGCGCATTGCAGGCAACTACATGAACGGCCTCAGCCTGCACTATTACACCGTGCCGGGCACATTTGAGAAAAAAACAGCTGCAACAGGCTTTGATACCAACACGTATTACGAGACTATTCGCAAGGCACTGTACATGGACGAGCTTATCACGCGCCACACGGAGATTATGAGCCGTTACGATCCCGAGCACAAAGTCGGCCTGGTCGTAGACGAGTGGGGTACATGGTACGATGTGGAACCGGGCACGAATCCGGGCTTCCTGTATCAGCAGAATACCATGCGCGACGCCATTGTCGCCGCTGTAACGCTGAACATTTTCAATGCACACAGTGACCGCGTCGTCATGGCAAACATCGCACAGCTTGTAAACGTTTTGCAGTCCGTCATCCTCACCGAAGGAGAGAAAATGGTGCTTACGCCGACATATCATGTATTCGATCTTTATAAGCACCATCACGATGCAACGCTTTTGAATAGCCACCTCGAAACGGAGGGGGTCTACGACGGCGTACCGAACCTCACGGTTTCCGCCTCGGAAGACGAAAACGGCGTCGTGCATATCACGCTCGCGAACATTTCCGCCGACACCGCGTACCCGATCGACTGTGCGCTGACCGGCAAGAAGTACAATACGGCATCTGCACGCATTTTGACAAACTCCATAGGCGCATACAACGACTTCGACCATCCCGAAGACGTCAAGATCACGGATTTCGACGCACTGACGCTTGAAAACAACAACCTGCACTTCAATATTCCGGCGTGTGCCGTCATGGAAATCACGGTCTCCTGATGGAACGCATTCCCTACAGGCGGTGTTTGCTGAAAGACCTCAGCGACACAGATTATTTTCACTCGATCTACGAATATATCGAAAACATTCCCCCGGAGCAGAAAACCCCGGATGCACTTTACAAAGACCGTTTGCAAAAATGCACATCATGCGACCACTTAGTCAACGGCATGTGTGCGCTGTGCGGCTGCTTTGTAGAGGTACGGGCAGCAAAAGTGCGCCAACATTGCGCAAAAAACGCAGAAATCTGGTAAAAATCGACTCTGATTTTTACTTGTCAATCCGGCAAAATTGTGGTATACTGGCTCGAAGCCTGTATACCACTTTTTGTGTTTTCGGGCATCGCAATCCCGTCGTTTCGACGGGCTACCTCTACCTTGAAAGGATTTATTTATGCTGGATGTCTTTCTCGACGCACTCATCGATTCGTTAAAAACGCTGCCGTTTCTGTTTGCCGCGTACTTTCTCATTGAGTATTTAGAGCACCGTGCAAGCAGCAAAATGGAACGCGGTCTGCAAAAGCTCGGCAAATTCGGCCCCATCGGTGGCGCGCTCCTCGGCGTTGTGCCGCAGTGCGGCTTCTCCGTGGCGGCAGCAAATTTCTACGCCGGACGCATCATCACAGTCGGCACACTGCTCGCCGTGTTCCTTTCCACAAGCGATGAAGCCCTGCCGATTCTGTTCTCACACCCGGAGCAGATGCAGTACATTTTGCCGATGCTGCTCATCAAAGTCGCCTCCGGCATCGTGTTCGGCTTTCTGGCCGACCTCATTTTACAGCGCTTTTTCCACCCTAAAAAAGAGAAACCGTTTGAGGAGCTGTGTGCGGACTGCGACTGCGACCACCACAGCCTGTTGCACTCCGCCTTGCACCACACAATCAGCATTTTTCTCTTTATCCTCGTCGTAAACCTCGTGCTCGGCTACGCCATTTATTTTATTGGGGAAGACCGCATTTCCGGCTTACTTTTAAACGGCAGCGTCTTTCAGCCGTTCCTGACGGCGCTCATTGGGCTCATTCCGAACTGTGCGGCATCTGTGATCTTAACGGAACTGTTCACGCTGGGCAGCCTGCAATTCGGCTCCTGCGTGGCGGGCTTATGCGCCGGTGCGGGCGTGGGTCTTGTCGTGCTGTTCCGCACAAACCACCGCGTAAAAGAGAACCTTGCCATCGTCGGTACGCTGTACGCCTGCTCCGTCGTGACCGGTATGCTTGTAAATTTGATTTTCTAAACTTAAATATATGCAAAAACGACCGAAAGCCTTTGCACCGCGCTTTCGGTCGTTTTTATTTACCTGTATTTCTCGATGAATTCCGATAGAGAGGAAATTGCCTTCTTTCGAGGTGAATTTTACAACACGATACCCATGCAGTGCGTATCGGTGCAGCTCTCAATGCGCACAGAGCGGATCTCGCCCGCAAGGGACGTACCGCTTGCCACTGCAACAGGTGTATAGTTCATGGAGTATCCCTCCCAAACGCCTTTTTGAATCTCACGCTCGAAAAGCACTTCCTCCGTGCGACCGATTTGCGCTTTAAAAAACGCCTGCTGCGTTGCGGTCGTCACGCGGATCATCTCGTGGCTGCGCGCTTCCTTTACGGCATTCGTCAGTTGATCGCCCATGTCATAGGCACGAGTGCCGGGGCGGCGGGAATAGGCAAACACGTGTACTTTCGCAAATGCGATCTCTTCTGCAAACGCCAAAGATTCCGCAAATTCTTCATCCGTTTCGCCCGCGAAGCCAACCATGATGTCCGTCGTGATGGCAGCATTTTCAAACGCTGCGCGCAGGTTGCGCACGATGGTACGGTATTCGTCTGCGGTGTAGTGACGGTTCATGCGCTTTAAAGTCGCATCGCAGCCGCTTTGCAAGGAGAGGTGGAACTGCGGGCACAGCTTTTTCTGCTTTGCCATGCGCCGGATCACGTCTTCCGAAAGCTGCTCCGGCTCCAAGGAGCCAAGGCGCACACGCTCAATACCCGGCGTAGCGCAGGCCGCTTCAATGGCGTCACACAGATGCAGACCGAACTCCTGTCCGTATGCCGAAAGGTTGATGCCCGTCAGCACCACTTCTTTGTAGCCGTTCGCGCCAAGCCCCGCAAGCTCCGCTTTGAGGTCTTCAAGCGGCTTCGAGCGCACACGGCCGCGGGCATAGGGAATGATGCAGTATGAACAAAAGCGGTTGCACCCGTCTTCAATCTTCACAAATGCACGCGTGCGCCCTGTAAAGTTCTCCACATTGAGATTCTCAAATTTTTCGTCGTTCGTGTGCGGCGCAATGTCGATGATGCGCTGGCGTGCAGAAAGAAACGCCAGCAGATCCGGCACCAGACGCTTGCGGTTCGAGGTGCCGAGGATAATATCGGCTTCCTCCAGTCGCCTTGCGTCCTCCGGGAACGCCTGTGCCATGCAGCCCGTCAGCACCATAACGGCATCCGGGTTATCTTTTTTCGCGCGGCGAAAAATCTGCCGCACCTTGCGGTCACTTTCGGCCGTGACCGTGCAGGAGTTGAGGATTACGACGTCCGCCGTTTCCTTGTCCTCCGCTGCGGCAAAGCCGTGCTGCAAAAGGGAAGAGAGCATCGCTTCCGATTCATACTGGTTCACCTTGCAGCCGAGGGTGATGACCTTTGCTTTCATCATATATTTTAATTTCCTTTCGTCACACGTCGTTTTCTTCCAGCCAAAGCGTCAGCTCCGTCCAGTCGTTCATCAGGCTGTCCGCAAGCGCCTTTTGCTCAGTAATCTTATTCGTGATTTCCATCATTTTTTCGTAATCGCTCGCCGTCTCAGGGTCGGAGAGCTGCTCGTTCAGCGTGTCAATTTCCGCTTCCGCCGCTTCGATCTCGCGTTCGCATTTCGAAAGTGCGGCACGGCGCTTCCGAATTTCAGAGGCACGCTCTTTCTTTTGCTTATAGACTGTATTGGCTTTCGGCACAGCGTTTTCATTTTCCGCTTCGGCAGCGGCTTTTGCGGCTTCCTGCTTTTGACGGGCCTCAAGATATGCGTCGTAGTTGCCGAGGTACAGCGTTGTGCCGGAAGGGGTGAGATAGTAGATTTTATCCGCAAGCTTGTTGATAAGATAACGGTCATGCGAAACGACGAACAGCGTGCCATCGTAGCCCAAAAGTGCGTTTTCAAGCGCCTCGCAGGAGCCGATATCGAGGTGGTTCGTCGGTTCGTCGAGGATCAAAAGGTTCGCTTTGGAAAGCATCAGCTTTAAAAGCAGCACGCGCGCACGCTCGCCGCCGGAAAGCCCTTTCACGGGCTTATACACGTCTTCGCCTTTAAAAAGGAACACCGCCAATGCGCTACGTACCTGCGTCTGCGTCATGTAGGGGTGCAGATCCCAGATCTCATCGATGACCGTCTTACTCTCATCTAAATTGCCTTGCGCCTGATCGTAGTAGCCGATGTCGATATTCGCGCCAAAGCGGAAATCGCCGAAGGTTTGCTTATAAATGTGCAACAGCACTTTCAGCAAAGACGTTTTTCCGCAGCCGTTCGGGCCGATGAGGAACACCTTTTCGCCGCGTTTGATATCGAGATTCACATTTTTAAAGAGCCTGTGGTCGCCGAATGAGAGGGCAAGCTCTTCCGCTTCCAGAACATCATTGCCGCCGCGCTGGCTCGCCTTAAACTGAAATTTGATGGTATCCGGATCATCCTCCGGCTTTTCAAGCGTCGCCTGCAAACGGTCAATGGACTTCTGCTTGCTCGCAATCGTCACATAGTTGCGCTCCTGATTGAACCGCTTCTGCTGCTCAATGATGCCCTCAATGCGCTTGATCTCGCGCTGGGTGTTATCGTAGACGCGCTGCATCGCAAAGCGGTTTTCTTCTTTCAGCCGCAAATATTTCGTATAATTGCCCTTATATTCTGTCAAATGCGTGTTTTCAATCTCAAATGTGCGGTTCGTCACAGCATCAAGGAAATAACGGTCGTGCGAAATAACGATGTACGAGCCGTTGTAATTCTTCAGAAAATCCTCCAGCCATTCAACAGACGGAATATCAAGGTGGTTCGTCGGCTCGTCCAGCAACAGCAAATTCGATTCGCCGAGCAGCATTTTTGCGAGTTGAATTTTCGCTTTCTGTCCGCCGCTCAAAACACCGATAGGAGCATAGATCTGCTCCGGCGCAAAGCCGAGGCCGATGAGTGTGCTTTTTGCACGGTTGCGGCAGGTGAGGCCGCCGTCTGCGATGAAACGATCGTTTAGCTCCGCCTGCTTTTCGATAAGCTCGTTAAGGTTTTCCGGCATTTCCGAAATTTTCGTCGTGAGCACTTCTATCTCTGCTTCCATTTTGAGCAGCGGCGCGAACACCGTCATCACTTCGTCAAATGCCGGTTTTTCCATATCGCGACAAACATGCTGCTCCATGTAGCCGATGGACGTTTCGCGCGCCGGGGTAAAGGTGCCTTCGTCCGCCGTATATTCTCCGTTCAGTACCTTGAAAAGCGTCGTCTTTCCGGAGCCGTTAATGCCCACAAGGCCAATACGGTCGCCTTTCTGCACTTCAAATGTAATATCCTGAATGATCACATCGGTGCCGAACATCTTTTTTATGTTGTTCACCGTAAGTATTGCCATAGTTGTTCTCCTCGGTTCATATTCCGTTTTATTATACCGAAAGATAGCTTTCAAATCAAGCAAAAACCGGGACAAAATCACGTCCTGCGGGCGAAAATCGCAGAGATTTGACGTTTCTTTCCGATTTTAAGGTCAAAATAGAAAAAAGTATACGGTTTCGCTTGATTTTTCCCCGAAAACTGTTGTATAATAACACTACTTTGAGAGACAGATTTGGTGTGTTAGAACTTTGGAGGGTTTTCCATGAAATGTCCCTATTGCGGATACAGTGAAAGTAAGGTCATCGATTCCAGGCCAACCGATGAGGGGGAGCGCATTCGCCGCCGCCGTGAGTGCTTAAACTGCGCAAAACGCTTTACGACCTATGAAGTCATTGAGACTGTGCCGGTGGTCGTTGTAAAAAAAGATAAATCCCGCGAGGCTTTTGACCGCAACAAGCTGTTGAACGGCCTTCTGCGCGCCTGCGAAAAACGCCCCGTACCGCTTGAAACACTGGAGCGCATCGTAGACGAGATTGAAACGCTCCTGCAAAACTCGCTCGACCGCGAAGTGCCGTCCACGCTCATCGGCACTTATGCCATGGATAAGCTCAAGAAGGTCGACGAAGTCGCCTATGTTCGCTTTGCTTCCGTTTACCGTGAATTCAAAGACATCAATACGTTCATGGACGAGCTCAATAAGATCAAGGCTGAGCGCAACCGATAAATTCAGATTATGTAGCAGCAGTCCCAACGCGATATGGGGCTGCTGTTTTTTGCTTTAAAACACATTTTCAAATGCGATGCGCTCTGTTTTTTGAATGTGCTCCGCCGTGTTTTTCACCATCTGGCATTCAGCGCGCGCTAAGGACACCTCCTCCTGCTCAATATAATAGGGCAGCACAGCAAAAATGTTTTCCAGCGGCTCCAAATGCTCGTGCGGCAGGAAAACGCACAGTTTATCGTGTATTTTCTCCCAGTCTGCCTGTAATTTTCGGCTTTCCTCCAAGGCTTTTTCCGCTTCGCCGTCGGAAAGCAGCCGGTCGATATTTTCCGCGGACACAATCAATGTATTCGCAGATCTTGCCGTGTTGCAGTAACCAAAGATACACACCGCCACAGCAAATACTACCAAAATGATTGAAAAGGCCATGCGCTTCATTTTTTCACTCCCTTTTTTAGGCTGCCGTCCCGCCGAATGAGCGTATAATGTCCGGCTGTGTTTACCGTTAGAATAAACACTTCGGGAAGCGGTACGGCTTCGCTTTTTAATATGCTGCGTATCCACTCTTCATTTTTGCCGCACAAGTGCATAGAGCCCACAGAAAGGTCTCCGTCGCTCACCACAACGACTTCAAGACCCTCGTCTTTCACTTTCACGCCCATATCACTCGGACGCAGGTAATCGACGGCGGCTTTTTTAACGACACTCAGCGTGCCGTTCGTCTCTACAATGGCATATGTCACATCCGAAAGCACAAAAACATCCTTTTGCCGCAGTTGCTCAAAAAGGTCTTCTACGCTCATGCGCAGCTCCTGCATGTTTTCCTGAATGATACGCCCATCTTTGATGATGACGACCGGCTTGCCGCACACCAAACGGTGAAAACGGCTGCTTTTAAGCATAAAAACCGAAACGAGTACCTCGAGCGCAATGAGTACCAAAATGGGGATGAGCCCGCTGAAAAGCGGCTGGCCGCTGTCCTGCATCGGGATCACCGCAAGGTCGGAGATGAGCAGCGTCACGACCAATTCACTCGTTTGCAGTTGGTTGATCTGCCGTTTGCCCATAACGCGAACAGCCAAAATAATCGTAAAATACAAGATGATCGTGCGCACAAACGAAATAAACATGGCGTTTTCCTTTCCGTATGTCTTCGTCGCTATTATGCGTCTTCGGGCGTATAAAATACGGCCTTTCTGTAAAATCTACACAGGAGAACCATGCGGAAAGGAAACTGCTCATGGAAAACTTATCTGAACACTTAAAGGAAAACGTAACATATATAAATGGATTATTTGAAAACGCCATGGATTATATCGAGCGCGAATTTATGGTCGGCACGGTACCGGCCGCGCTGCTCACCATGGACGGGCTTGTCAGCAAGCAGCACATTACTTTGAGCATTTTAAATCCGTTGATGCGCGCGAAAATTCCGACAGATACCGGCAAAGAAACGCTTTTGTTTATCGAAGAAAACGTGCTGTGCGCCGTAGAGCAAGCCGAGCTTTCCACCGTCAGCGAAGTGCTCGAACGCATGATGAACGGCTTTGCGGTGCTGCTGCTCGATAACTGTCCGACAGCGCTCGCGTTCGGCACGCAGGGTTTTGCTGCGCGCGGGGTGGATGAGCCCGATACGGAAGTTATGCAGCGCGGCTCCCGCGAAGGCTTTGTGGAAACCTACCAGACAAACATTTCGCTTTTACGACGCCGTCTCAAAACGACCGAGCTCAAATTTGAAAAGGTGACGGTTGGCGAAGAGAGCCAAACACCGGCTGCGCTGTGCTATTTAAAAAACATCGCGGACCCGAAGATCATTAACACACTCAAAAAGCGGCTTTCCGCATGTAATCTAAAAGACGTGCTCGCAGCAGGATATTTGGCGGGTTACTTGGAGCGTCCCGCGATTTTTGATCGCGTAGGTTTTACCGAGCGCCCCGATACCTTATGCGGCAAACTGCATGAGGGGCGCATCGGGCTGCTTATAGACGGCACGCCCACAGCGCTTTACGTGCCGTATCTCTTCGTTGAAAACTTTCAGACCGCCGACGATTATGCAAACCGTCCGTTTTACGCCACGTTCACGCGCTGGCTGAAATACATCGCGTTTTTCCTCGCGATTTTTCTGCCGGGGCTGTATGTCGGCATCGCCGCACACGACCCGGAACTGCTGCCGGAAACACTGCTCGTTACCATTGCACAGGCAGAGCGCAGTACGCCGTTTCCCGTCATGTTAGAAGCGATTTTGCTTTACTTTATGTATGAACTGATGCGCGAAGCCGGACTGCGCGTACCGAAACCGCTCGGCAGCTCTGTCGGCATCGTGGGCGGTCTTGTCATCGGCGAGACCGCCGTTTCCGCAGGGCTCGTCAGCGCACCGTCGCTCGTCGTCATCGCCGTCACGGTCATTACCGGGTACACGGTTCCGAAATTATACGAGCCCATGGCTGTACTGCGTCTTATTTTTATTTTGGTGGGCGGTATATGGGGTGTGTGGGGCGTGCTTGCAGGCTTTACGTTTTTATTATTCGAGCTTTGCGGCAAAACAAGCTTTTCCGTGCCGTTTTTGGCCCCGGTCGCACCATTTCGGCTTTCCGCCATGCGGGATGTGCTTGTACGCGCGGGATGGAAACGATTAGTGCGTCATAACGCCTCCGTACAACACATGCCCGGCGCGGGAAAGGGGGAAAAGCACCTGTGAAAACCAAGATCAGTGCTTTGCAGCTTTACCTTATGCTGTTTCTTTCACGCGTTATCGTCAGCATCACGATCAATGTGCAAACCGTCGGCGGCAGCAATTTGGTTGAAAGTATTTTCTCTTCGCTCGGGCTGTTTTTGTACCTTACGGTGTTTTCTCTGCCGCTTTTCGTGCTGCACAAAAGCCACCCGGAAGCATCGCTTCTGCAAATCGCAGAGAATAACTGCGGCCACGGTGTTTCTGTACCGATGTCCGCAATTTACGCGCTTTATTTTATAGTGATGAACATTTTCAGTCTTTCGCTTTTTCTGACGCTGCTCGTCAACACTACAGACCCCGTCGCTTCGCGTTTTTCCATCGTCCTTGTCGTGCTCGGCATCGCACTTTATGGTGCCATTCGCGGCATAGAAACCGTCTCGCGCGCCTCGGTATGCATTTTCACGCTGTTCATGCTCGGCATGGGGATGATTTTTCTCGCCGTCTCGCCGAACGTCACGCCGCATTATCTCATGCCGCTTTTCTATGACGGCATAGACCAAACCGTACAGGGGTTTCTCGTCTTCACGGCGCGCTGTTCTTCGCTTGCCGAGTTTGCCGTTTTGATGCCGTTTCTTACAAATACGGATACAAAAAGCGGTAAAAGCCACCGCGTGCTCGGCTTTGTCGTTTGGAACGGCGGCATCACCGTGTTTTTGGGTGTGCTTCTGTTTTTCATCGTCTCGTGTCTCGGCGAGTACGCCGCGCTACAAGTTTTCCCCGCATACACGCTCGCTTCCATCGCGGAGATTGCCGGCATTCAGCGGCTGGACGCGCTTTTCATCGGTATCAGCATGATGGCGCTCATCGTGCGTATTGCCTGCGGATTATTCTGCATCGCCGTGTGCATGACACCTATCCCGACACGCCCGCGTGCGTGGCTGACGGCACTCATAGCTGCGCTGACAGCAGTTCTGTCCCTATGGCTCACAGACTCCGCCGCACGCGTCGGGGCCGTGTTCCGCACAGCGTATCTGCTGCCGTTTTCCGTTTTGACCGGCGCTATGCTGCCGAGTTTGCTTTGGTTTTTCGACTGCATCAAAAAGAAGAGGAGACGCACCGCATGAAAAAAGCACTCACATCCGTTTTACTTTCGCTCATTTTGACGCTCACTGCTTCGGGCTGCGCACCGGAGCTTTACGAGCGCTTGCTCATCAGCGCAATCGGCGTAGACCGCACGGCAACCGGCTGCCGCGTGACGGTGCTCGCTTCCGAAACGACGGAGGACGGAGGGCAGAGCACCTTTTCCGGTGAGGGCGATACCGTCCCCGAAGCGCTCAGTCAAATCGCGCTCGAAAGCGGCCGCACGCCGCTGTATTCGCACAACGCCGCCATCCTTTTCGGTATGCAATGCGCAGAAAGCGGTATCGCCGAACAACTGGATTTCTTTATCCGCCACTACGATTCCCGCCCGACCGCCAAAGTTTTCCTCGCAGAAGATACCGCCGAAAGCGTCCTGTTACAGACGGATCTCACCGCCGAACGCTTCATGCAGCTTTCAAACGGCGCAAAATACAGCGAGGCCGCGGCAGACGTGAATTTGCTGCAGCTTGTAAACGGTCTTTACGGCATAAACACCACTGCCGCGCTGCCCGTTCTGCGCGCCGATGATTTGCCCACGCCCGTCGGCACAGCCGTCCTGCAAAGCAATCGCCTGTGCGCCGTGCTCACGCCGGCGGAAGCACAGGGGCTTAGTGCCTTGCAGGGTACACTTTCTGGTGGCGAATTCACCGTAAAAGACGAAGCTTTCGGCACGGTATCGCTTAAAGTCCGCAGCACAAACAGCAACATTATCTTCACAGGCATAGCAGAACAGCCCAAGTTTACCGCCAGAATTCATGTTATCGCCGAAGTTTCTGCCGTCACAAATACCGCAAAGCACGTAGGGAACGAAGCATTTCCGCGCTTTGAGACTGCCCTTGCCAACTGCACTGAGGAACGCATCGCCGCTTATCTCAAAAACGCAAACGGAGCCGATGCCGCAGGTCTCAGCGAAGTCATTTTCCGCACCGCGCCAAATGTGTGGCGTGAAATGGGGGAAAGCCGCGCAGAAAAGCTCTCAAAAGCCGAAATTACCTTTCACGTCACTGCCGAAGTACAGCGTGTGGAAGAGGAGGACATTCCGTATTTTTAGAGCAACAGCTGCACTTTATAGCAATCGGTCGCCGGAGCGCATAGGAAAAGCCTGCAAATCGCACATCATATCCCATCCTTTTTTCGAATAGAACATTCTATGCGCCATGCAGGCTTTTGTTCGTTACAAATTTGATTATTTCTTGGCTTTTTTTTCGTCGGACAGCGCCATTAAAATGCGCTGGGCAACCGCTTGTCGCGCCGTAGCTTCCGCTGCAAGCTTCAACGCCGCTGCACGCAAGGCCGCTGCGTCACTTTCCGGGTGCACGCCCGCTGCCGTCTCGTGCAAAGCGCCGCTCTGCGCCGCCGCAAAGTCTTTATAAAGCTGCTCCGCGTCTTCATTGCCGGAAAACAGCACGGCAATATCCTGAATGGAAAGCACCTGCTTCAGCAAGCCCACCATCATCAGCTTAGAAAGATGCTCCTTGCTGTACTTTTTGTGCACGGGATGATCCACAACGCCGCTTTTCACGTAATTATTGATCATACTGTTCGTCAATAAACTCTGCTTTTCATCGCGTTCAAAAAGAGACAGCGCTTCACCTGTAAACATCATCACCTGATCCATATAAAGGGGAATAGAGGGTAGGGCGCTCCAATTCGGCAGCGCAAATTCTTCGGCTTCCTGCAGCCATTTACCGCAATCAAATTCAACCTTGCTCATTTTCACAACGACTCCTTTTGTTTTTCATAAACAGTATACGGCATTTTTCTTCGCATTGCAAGCGCTTTTCTTTGGCTGTTTTATTGTTTTTGGAAAAAAGCGGTCAAAATTCCATTATGGGCTTGACAAACCCACTCAGTTTTTGTATAATTAATAACAGTCAAGTCGGCTCTGTAAAATGCACAAAAAATGTGCTTGACAAAGCATGCTCTGTGTGTTATAATACCACTTGTTCTGAAATGGAGAGGTGTCCGAGTGGTTTAAGGAGCTAGTCTTGAAAACTAGTGATCTCGTAAGGGACCAAGAGTTCGAATCTCTTCCTCTCCGCCACATTTTTCTTTTATATTCACCATGGAGAAGTACCCAAGTGGTGAAGGGGCTCCCCTGCTAAGGGAGTAGGTCGGGTAACCGGCGCATGGGTTCAAATCCCATCTTCTCCGCCAAAAGTCCACCGTAATTTTGATAGAATTACGGTGGACTTTTTCTATGCCCGAAAGCCGTTTGAAATAAGGCTTTCGGCTGTTTCAGCACATAAGCGAACCCCGCTGCAGAGCAATTCTGCGGCGGGGTTCGTGTTTTTTGCGTGGCTGTACAAGCAGAAAATCAAATCCCATCATTCTTCCGCAAGGTCGGCAATCAGCTTGACGTCGCTGACGGCCAGTGCAAGCTGAAGCTTGTTTTCCAGCCCGGTTTTTTGCAGCATATTTGACACATGAAATTTGACCGTTGACATCTCGCAGCCCATCTCTGCCGCAATGCGCGTGTAGGACAGTCCCCGCAGCAGATGCCGCAGAACCTTCAGTTCCGTCTTTGTAAATTCCGTGCTTTTTGCCATGCCGATCTCAACTGTCGGGGGTGCATCCGGAAAAATATGTTCACCCGCCAGTGTTTGCCGGACGACATCCATCAAGCGCTTCTGCGTCGAGTCCTTGTACCACAGGCTGTCGGCCCCGGCCTTCTTTGCCTCATCCAGAACGGCGCCGTCAATCAGCGAAGTCACAACAATAATTTTACTCTTCGGCTGTATGGCTTTAATCTGGCGAACAGCAATCAACCCGTTCTCACGGTTCTCTGTTTGCACATCCATCAAAATCAGATCGACAGAATTTGTCCTGCACATCTCGACTGCTTGTTTCGCGCCTGGAATGGACGCCGTGATCCGGTATCCGTCCTCGGCGCGAAAATAGCTTTCCAACAGACTGCGAATCATGGTCTGGTCTTCAACGATCATCACCTTCATATGCTGCTTCCTCCTTTTCCTGCAAACTGAGCATCAGCTTAAAGCGAGGGACGCTCTGAATCTCCATTTTGCCGCCGGATTCTTCTATGCGTTGACGCAGCATAGAAAGACCTCCGCCCTCTGTGATTTTTCCCTTTGGTGCCGCACCGTTGTTGGTTAAGGAAACCGCTATGCAGTCCGGCTTTTGCCAAAAGCACACATACAGCTCTGTTCCGTCGGCGTGACGGACACAGTTCGATGCACATTCGCTGATTGCCAGTGCAATCAGTGCGCGCATACGCTGCGTTCGCGGCTCATCTCCTGCCAGCAGAACTCTGACGCCAAGCTTTTCCGCTCGTTCTTTTGCGGCTTCCAACGGTTCGGATTGCGCTCTCATCTGACTGGAGCGGTAAAGCACTGAAATGGACTGCTCCCACAACGCTGCGGTTGCACGAATTTCCTTCTGGTCTGTGTTTTGGAGCAGCACGCGCCGCGTCGCGAGGATGCTGTGTCCAATGTCATCGTGCACACGCAACTTCATGGCCAGCGTTTCTTCTTCCCGGATGATCTCCGGCATCTGCGCAAGCAGCCGCCTAAGCCGCTTGTTTGTTTTCTCCAGCTTCGTATTTTCCGCTTTTAGCTGGTTCTGCTTCTGAATCAGCTCCGTAACGTCTGCGGCAGTGATTTGTGTATATCGGGCACCTGCTTTTGTTGTGATCTGCTCCTGCGCAAAGCGCAGCGCTGTTCCGTCCGGAAAGCGGTAAATCCAAAGGTGCGGATCCAGACAGCACACACTTGCCGGCGGCACCTGCAGGGCGCTTTGCATCTCTGCCAGCGATTGTATACCGCCTTTTTGCAGCCAGTTCGTAATGGCAAGCATCCGGCGGTTGATGAGCCGCACCACGCCGTTTTTATCGAAAAAGCAGGCCGCGATGGGGAGACTGTCAAAACTTTCCTTGATCCTATCCATGCGCCTTTACCTCCTCAATCTTTCCAGCTTCCGCGTCACATATTGCAGCCCGTCTTCATCCTGCTCCCATTCCAAACCTTGAAAATGCGCGCGCAGCCCGCAGAGCGGCTCTGCCGCTGAAACACAAAAAGACACTTCTACCTGCGCACCGACATCTATGGAGATCAGCATTGCACGAAGGGATTCCAGTTCCGTTTCCACGACGGCCTCGAACAGGTCGTAGATCTGCGTCGCCTGTTCGAGGGTAAGCTGGTCATCCCCCTTGACAATTGCCTTACAGTCGGCGCCATAAACACAGATATTCTCGGAAGATTCATTGAGGCATAACCGAAGCTCCTGCACACTGATCGCACCGCGCTGTGCGCCGACAAAAATCAGGTTGCTTCTGCGTTTGATGTAGGTTCCGATAATGATGACCTGCCCGAGCAAACGCCTGGCTCGGTTTTGGTCCTCCGTTTTCTGCAATTCAGCCAGCAGATCCCACAGCATCGCGATCTGCCGATCAATCTGTGCCTCCATCATATCATACAAGCGGTTTTGCTCCGTCAGCTTCAACCATCTTGCATGCTGTGCATTCTCCGCCGCCAAAACGTCGCCGGTGTCATGCAACTCATCTCGTGTCAATTCCAGTTTCTTTTGAACCTGACTCAGCGCTGAGATGTCCTCCTTCCAGAATACCCAGCCGCGGCGCAACTTATGCCGTTTCAAAAGTGTATCGTCATCCAGATAGACGGTATCCTGCTGTATATGCCTTAGCTTACTTTGCGGCAAAGTTCCCTGCATGGCGGCAGATACATATTTAGAGCAGAACGCTTGATCGGTAATCTGAACAGGCAGGCTCGTCGCTTCAAAGAGCTCATCGTATCCGAGGTTGGAATGAATCAGTCCGCTTTGAATGCAGCATTCAAGGATGCTTGCAAAAATCAGGCACTGTGACACGGTCATATCGCCCGCGAGCACCCAGACCCAATAGACATTTTTGGCATACGCATAAACATATGCCAGCGAAAGCACAAACGGAACCAGCGGCAACCAGCGAATTCTCCTGCTATGCGGGATACGACAGTTTTTCACCATCGAAAGAAACGCAAACCCCGCGCACAGAGCCTCCCAGCCCAGCACGAAGAAAAAACCGACCTCATACCGATACTCCCGGTCCGATAAAATGCCGGACGGGAAGGAAAACACTTGCTGGTGCAGATCATTGGTCAGAACGAACAAAAGCAGCAGCAATGTCGGAAGATACAGAAGTTTTGTCCATCGCGGCAGACGAAAGTCTTCTCCCTTGCCCAGAGACTGGGAAACGAAGACCGACAGCATGGGGATAAACAGCATCGGAAAATAATAGAAATACCACAGCAGGCGTTCTGCATCCGTGTTATCAATGGAAAACTTGATTGAGCGCAGCAGAATCCACAGCACCATCAGCGCCGAAATCGCCAGCATGTAGTGCCGCACCTGCACCTGTACGATGCGCGCCCAAAGAGAGTAGCACCACACGCTGAACAAAAACAAATAGATTGCGCTTCGCAGGTAGCTGGCAGCCGGAGAATGAAAATAATACCGGCTTGCATATCGGAGCCACATGGCAAACGCAATGAGCACCAGCAAGCCCAAGGCGTACAAAAGGCTTCTTTTCGTCGTTTTGCTCATGCCGCATGCCCCCAAAAAATCAGTATATTTATATGGATAGTATATCATGCGGATAGACAAAAGGCAACACGTTTTGTTCTCCTTATACAGAGAACTGTTACAAAATTTGGCTTTGCAACGGAAAATAATTACAAATCCTATCCAATTGGCGGGGGCGGAAATGGAAGATAACGGCTAAAATATAGATGAAGGATTCAAAGGAAGAGAAAGGCGGTGGAAAAGCACAAATGCGAAGAATTGTATTGGATATGAAGGGCGGACTTCTGTCGGAGGCGGTCATGCAATCACTTTCGGGATGCGACCCGGATTTCCTTATCTACCGTTCTTCAAAGCCGGAAGAAACGCTGGCGTTGTGCCGGACCTGCCGTGCCAATGTGTTGGTGATGGAGGTCATCCGACAGGGAATCTGGAAGCTGAGTGAGAGACTCAAGATCTGCAGTGCCGTAAAGCAACTCGGTTGGACGTGTAAGGTTCTGCTTTTGGTGGATGAGGACGCGGATAAACTGCTTGCCTCCGAAGTGCGGCAGGCGGTAAAGGATCAGCTGGTTGATAACTTTATTTATGCATCGGTATCGCCGACTTACCTCGCGGGCGTAATTGACACGCTTTGAAAGGAGGGGTGAGAAATGAAAAAGCTACTGCGATTGATTCTGATATTTCTGGTATTTGCGCTCATGGCGGCGCTGTCCGCGATTACCGCGCTTGCGTGCTCGCCGGAAGACAGTAATCCGGAACATCATGAAAACATTATACAGACCGATGAGGAAAAGCCAACCTGCCTGAGGGGCGGATACTATGTACTGGAATGTACCGTCTGCGGGATGAGATGCACTTATCAAACTGACCCTGCCATGCCTCACAGCTTTGGACCGTGGGAAGTTGTCCCGGGTAAAGAACCTACCTGCACACAATCCGGCACGAAGCGAGCGTATTGCAGTACATGCAACAAGTGGTATGAAATGCCCGCACCGCCAACGGATCATTTTTGGGTTATTGATAACCGCGTATTCGCGACCTGTACTACTTCAGGATACACCCGTTTTATCTGTGATGACTGCGGTACGGAAGGAGACACCGTCACAATGTCTGCGCTGGGTCACAAATTCGGCGCATGGTTTACTACGACACAGCCTACCTGCATGGCGAACGGCATCCAAAAACGGGAGTGTACGCGCTGCGGTGCGACGGAGACAAAATCGATTGCCAAGACGGACCACAAATTCGGTGCATGGTTTACTACGACGCAGCCCACCTGTATGGCAAACGGCATCCAAAAGCGGGAGTGTACACAATGCAGTGTGACGGA
>OLGO01000051.1_pt1 | contig 125197 bp, 120 predicted proteins | sample 1605861 | NCBI WGS metagenome assembly OLGO01 (sample SAMN03283253) | human gut metagenome | biome: human-associated habitat; material: feces | host: Homo sapiens | place: USA | collected 2013
CAGAGAACAGAAAAGGATAGCATGTATGAACTGTCCGCAAAAAATGACCGACTGACCTGGGTCCTGAATGAAGTGGATATGTTCGTCATCATAAAATTTCTTTATCGCCGGGAGAATCTCGTTCTTTTCTCCGTTTCTTGATGCAGCTCCAGGATTTGCGATGATAGCACAGCTTCTGGTAACAACAGCCGGATCTTCCACAAAGACAGAATCCGGGTATTCTTCCAGAGGCTCCAGAACTTCAACTTCAACGCCGCATTGCTTCAGACATTCGATATAATGGGCATGTTGTTTCTTTGCAAGCTCGAAATCCGGAACTCCAGGATAAAGACCGCTGGTAATGCCATTGACTAAAGCTTTACAAGGCTTTCTTACGATACAATTCTTAAACATATTGCGCTCCTTTCTTTGCCGGACCTGCGAGGGAGAGCTGTTTTACTCCTCCCATATCAGTCGACAATATACAATATTAAAATTATCAATATTATATACGGTATATAATATATCGTCAATATGTAAATGTTATAATTTTTGAAACTTTACTTTTACATCTTTTTCGTGTTATTATATTTTAAGCCTTATTAAAGGAGCATATGTTATGACAAAACATTACAAATCATTGAAGGACCATGTGTATGACTATATTTCCGAGCAGATTCTGGAGGAAAAACTTAAACCTGACGAACGTATCAACGAAACGCTTCTTGCTCAGGAACTTTCCGTCAGCCGTACTCCCGTACGTGAAGCGCTTATCCAGCTTTCCTGCGAAGGTATCTTACAGAACACTCCGAGAAAGGGCTTTGTTGTCTGTGAACTGCATGAAAAGGAAGCGGCTCAGCTATATACTGTTATCGGTGGTCTTGACGGGTTGGCTGCCATGCTTTCTTTCGACGTGATGACAGAAAAAGAGTACCTGCTTATGGAGTATTATATCCAAAGCATTGATTCAGCTATAAATACAAGGAACTATGCCATGTATCTAAATCAGCAGGATGAATTTCACCGTGTCTATCTGGACAAATGCGATAATGATGTGCTCTATGATACGATCACAAGGCTGAAGAGCAAGCTTTTTACCCGTGGTCATACATCATTGAGCTTTGAAAATGAAATTGCCATGCTTAAGTCCTGCAACGATGAGCATCGACAGATTCTCCAGCTGTTTAAGACGGGAGACAAGAATTCTTTGTATCAATACATATCTCAGGTTCACTGGTCCACAGTTCATGCTCACAGAGAGATATTGTCATCAAAGAAAAAAAAGAAAAAATAAGTGCAGCAGCGTCATACTACTGCCTGCCGATATCAGAAGACAAAAGAGGGAGCCAATCTATATGATTGAATTAATCATATAGATTGGCTCCTAAGATTGTAGGCAACCCCCGGACAGATTGTATGATCGTCCGGGGTTTCTTCTTCTTTTACTTTTACTTTTTGCACGTTGCAGCGGAAGCCTTATTTGTGCTCTTTTTTGCTGCCTGTGTATTTTTCATGCGCCACGTAAGAAGGTTTTGAATATCGTACATCGGATGGGGGGAGATAATTCTATCCCGGTAACTGGGTCTATGTTTCCGAGGCTGGCTTTTTGCTCCCAAGTAATGAGGTATCAGATAACATTTTCGGAGTTTGAAGGGGGAGTTTAGAGTAAGGAGAAGCAGGTCTTCCGGCGCTGATAAAATTTGTTTATTTTTGAAATTTTGTCAGCGGATTTTCCATAAAATTGAATTTTTGGGGTAAAAAATCCCTCGAGAATGTAAAAAATAGAGAAAATCAGGGAAAATGTCAGCGAAATCGATGGCTTGACTGACATTTTTTCAAGATTTACAAGAAAAAGTCAGCCAAGACTGGATTTCGACGAATTTCGACTCGAGTTTAAAGCCTTTTGATGTAAAAATTTTAAAAGATTTGATTTTTTGTCAGCGAATTGGTCCCCCATGATGCCCGTGATATTCTTCAGTTGATGTTCTCTATTAGTTTAATCTATTCTTCCGGCAATCCTTTCGCTATTTCAATTTTCACGCCGGTCTCCCTTAGCTCCGAAAGAGTTTCCTCAGGAGTGGAAGCGTCGGTAATGAGCAAATCCACATCGCTAAAATCACACATTTTGTAAAAGGCATTTCTTGTAAATTTGCTGTGGTCTATTAGTGCGATGGTTTTCAGAGCCTTGCTCATGTAACATTTTTTCAAAGCGTTGATGTTGGCGTGTTCGTTGGAAATGCCGTACTTTGGATTGGCACCGTCACATGAACATAGAAAAATATCTATATTAGTTATCTTGCTTATAAACTCTTCTGCCATGTCTCCCGAAGAAGAACCGTCCTTTGTTAGGAAGCCACCCATCATATATATCTGATTGTGTTCGTGCTTTAGCATTTCCTTCGCAGAGATTACATCGCTGCATATGATAATCAAATTATTCTTTTCCTTAAGCAGCAACGCAAGTTCAAAGATCGTTGAACCGGCGTCTAAAGCTATTGTGCTGCCGTCCGGTATATATTTAGCTGCCGCCGCCGCTATAGCAGCTTTACTGCCGCGAGAATGACTTTGCCTGAGGGCGAAAGGCAACATGTTAACCGGTGCACCTGATGGTAGCTGGGCACCGCCGTATTTTTTTTCTAACAGCCCTTGACGCTCAAGTTGTTTAAGATCGCGTCTTATGGTAGCAATAGATACGTCAAAACGTTTAGCAGCTTCTGCGGCATTTAGATAGCCGTTGCTTTGGATTATTTCCATTAATTCCTTTTGTCTAGCGTATTTCAAAACGTTATTTCCTCCCTTTCAATGACTTTCCATGTGAAAATGAGAATCATTGTTTTTGTCGTTTTATCTGATTAAAAATTGAACTAGTAATGTAATTTTTTGCATTTGCAGTTTATATAATTATACCCTAAAAGTCTTAAGAATCCAATAAAATATACAACAAAAAGTTTAAATATGAGCAAAATATGAACATTACATTATCAAATGTGCAAAAATATAACATAAAATTAACTAAATGTTGACGATAAAAAAATAGAATGATATAATTGTTGTATTAATTTTAGCTAGGTAAAGCGCAAAAGATAACATAAACGAGCAAAAAGAATACATAAACGAGCAAGAGGGAACCATGTCAAGATACTATTTGGGCATTGACCAGGGAACAACCAATACGACAGCAGTAATAGCAGACGAAAATTTTAATGTTATTTCAAAAGCTCAGAGAGCACATAGACAAATTTATCCTCATCCGGGCTGGGTCGAACACGATCCGGAAGAAGTTTTAAATAATGTAATTCTTGCAGCCAAGGACGCCATAGCAGGTGTAGCAGGAATACGGCCAGATGAGATAAAGGCTATGGGCCTTGATCACCAGGGCGAGACTTGCGTTATATGGGACAAACAGACAGGGAAGTGTGTATATAACGCTATCGTGTGGCAGGACAGGCGCACCAGCGATATTGCAGATAAATATAAAAAAGAGCGAGGAGAGAGAATAAGGCAGATTTGTGGACTCTTGCCGGATGCTTACCACAGCGCAACTAAATTGAAATGGATAATAGATAATGTAGAAGGCGTAAAGGAGAATGCGGAAAGAGGTCTATTGCTTGCAGGCACGCTGAATAGCTGGATTTTTTGGCGACTTACCGGAGGAAAAAGTCACGAGACGGATATAAGCAGCGCAGGGAGCATGATGCTTCTGGATATAAACGATGTCTGCTGGAGCAGTGAACTTACGGAGCTTACCGGCATTCCGCAGGATATGTTGCCTGAAATTGTAGATACAAACCATATTTACGGATATACGGATCCGGAAGCCTTTCTGGGACTTCGAATTCCTATAGCAGGCGGAATAACCGACAGCCCGTCAGGAATGATAGGCGGAGGGTGCATAGGCGAGGGAGTGTTGAAAACCTCTTACGGAACAGGAAGCTTTATGCATTTTCAAACCGGCAAAAAACTTGTCAAATCCCAAAAGGGACTATTTACAAGAACCTGCTGGATGCTGGACGGCCAGCCGTATTATCTGCTTTCCGGTGCTTCTTATGTAGCAGGCGGAGCCGTAAGCTGGCTCGAAAATATAGGATTGATCAATCGGCCGGAAGAAACGGAAGAGCTTGCAAAAAAGGTCAATGACAGTGGTGATGTGTATTTTGTCCCTGCATTTTCAGGGCTTGCAACACCTTATTGGGATCAGTATGCGAGAGGAATGTTTATAGGACTGACTGCCGGTACCGAAAAGGAACACATAATAAGGGCGGTGTTGGAATCACTGGCATATCAGGTGAGCAACTGCTATGCTGCAATGCGGCAGGATGCAGGAATACAGAGCTCTGTAATGAGAGCTGACGGAGGAATGGTAGAAAACAGCTTTTTGATGCAGTTTCAGGCGGACATGTTGGGCATACCTGTAGAAGTTCCTGCAGAAAAAGAAACATGCGCTTTTGGTGCAGCTTGCCTTGCCGGCTATACCATGGGCGATTTGGATTCTCTTGAAAGTTTGCGGAAAAAAGTTAAAGTTAAGAAAGTTTACGAGCCTTTAATGTCAGAAGCAGAAAGGACGGAAAGGCTGTCAAGGTGGCAAGAGGCCGCAAGGCGCAGCATGAACTGGGCAAAAAAATAAGTGCAAACAGTTGAAAAAGGAGTGGCAAATGAGAGAAGAGTACTGCGATGTAGTGATAGTAGGGGCAGGACCGGCAGGCCTTGCGGCTGCCAGCGCCGCCAAAGCGGAAGGGGCTGAAAAGGTCATCGTCGTTGAAAGAGATGTTCATGCCGGAGGCATACTCCAGCAGTGTATACATGCCGGCTTCGGTCTTAAATATTTCGGGGAAGAGCTTACAGGACCGGAATATGCAGAAAGATTTGAAAACTTCGTTAAAAAATCGGATGCTAAACTGATGCTGAACACCACAGCTCTTGAGGTAAGAGAGAATGTTCTGGTGTGCGACAGCAGTGAAGGAATAATACATATTCACTACGGAGCAATGGTACTTGCCATGGGATGCAGGGAAAGGACGAGAGCAAACCTGGTAATACCGGGAAGCCGCCCTGCCGGCATATATACTGCCGGTACAGCTCAGAGACTTATAAACATATACGGACATCATGTTGGAAAAGAGATAGTAATTTTAGGCAGCGGTGATATAGGAATGATAATGGCAAGAAGGATGAGCATTGAAGGAGCTCACGTCAAGGCAGTAGTTGAAATCATGCCTTTTCTTGCCGGACTTATAAGAAACAAAGTACAGTGTCTTGATGATTTCGGAATTCCCCTTATGCTATCTCATACGGTAGTAGACATAACAGGGGTGGACAGAGTGGAAAGCGTCACCATCGCCCCTGTAGACAAAAATAAAAAGCCTATTATGGAAAAGGCAGAAGTAATACCGTGCGATACGCTGCTTCTGTCAGTAGGGCTGATACCGGAAAATGAACTTAGCAAAACAGCAGGCGTCTCTTTGTCTCAGATTACCAAAGGCGCTTTGGTAAATCAATTCAAACAGACAGAGGTGCCATCCATATTTGCTTGCGGCAATGTGCTTCATGTCAATGATCTTGTTGACCACGTAAGCAGTGAAAGCGAAGAAGCAGGACGTTATGCGGCACTTTATGCAGCAGGAAAGCTGGCTGAAGGACGAGAAATATCGGTAGTGCCCGGAGACGGCGTAAGATATGTATGCCCTCAAAAGATAATAACCGGTGGAGACGAGGACGTAACTCTTTATTTTAGGACGGTTATACCAGGCAGAAATTCTGTTATGGAAGCTGAAGCTGAGGGACAAGTGCTTGCCAAGCGCAAAGCCATATGCACGAGCCCCGGCACCATGGAACAGCTTACGTTGACAGCAGAACAAGTAAAAGATTTGACAGGAAACGTTACTGTAAAAGCCAGCCATGAGGAGGAATTAGCATGAAGAAGACAGTTATCTGCACTACGTGTCCAAGCGGTTGTGAGATGGAAGCTGTTTATACGGACGAAAATGATTTTAAGGTCACAGGAAACAGATGTAAAAGAGGAGAGGCATACTGTAAAAACGAATGCTTTGACCCCAAGAGAATGTTTACTGCTTCCGTGAAGATAGAAGGCTGTAAAAGAGCTATGATGCCTGTGCGTACCAGCGAGCCTGTTCCTAAAGCGTTGATAATGAAATGTGCAGAGGAGCTTAAAGGAATAGTATTAAAGGCGCCTTGCAGCATACATGAAATTGTTTTAAAGAATGTAGCAGGAAGCGGAGCGGATATAATAACTGCTATGACGTTAAAGCAGGAGGTAGAAAATGACCTATAACACAGATGTGCTTATAATTGGAGCCGGAGCTGTCGGAACGGCCATAGCAAGGGAACTTTCCAAATTCAAACTTGATGTGATTTTATGCGATAAAAACGATGACGTAGGCGGAGATGCGTCAAAATCATGCAGCAGCTGCTGCAGTACCGAAAGCACTGTAACGCCTTTTACGCTGGAATCAAAACTGGCTCAAGCTTCGAGACCTTTATTTTACCACCTTTGCGAGGAATTGGACATTCCGATAAATTTCTGCGGAAGCATTACGCCTGTTCTCAACGAGGAGCAGCTGGCGATGATACCGGCTATGCAGGAAAAAGCCTTTAATAACGGCGTATACGATGTGGAATTTCTGACTCATGACGAGATTATGGAGTTGGAACCTGCCATAAATCCTTGCAATCTGGGAGGTCTATTTTCTCCTAGAGATGCTCAGATAAGCCAGTTTATGCTGGTAATCGCACAGGCAGAAAACGCTGTGGCCAACGGCGTAGAGATACTTTTGGACTGCCAGGTGACGGGCATGGATGTTCAAGACGGAAAAATAGATAAGGTGATTACCACAAAAGGGGATATCAAGGCTAAATGGGTGATAAACTGCGCAGGTCTTTACTGCGATGAAATAGCGAAAATGGTGGGTGAATGTGATTTTACCGTTCATCCGAGAAAAGGGCAGTTTTTCGTGCTCAGTAAGGACACACCTGTCAAGGTGACTCACACCATAATGTCAGTGCCGACACCTAACAGCAGAGGAACTTTAGTGATTCCGACAGTTGACGGGAATATACTGGTGGGGCCGACTGCAGAGGATTTGGAGGATAAAACCGATAAAAAGACTACTAAGGAAGGGCTTGATTTCGTGACTAAAAACGCCCTGGCGCTGGTGCCGGAGCTTCATATGGAAGACACCATAACTCAGTTTGTAGGCTTAAGACCTGCAAGAGAACCGGAAGGATATAACATACTTGTTTCCGAAAAAGTAAAGGGGTACGTGGGCATTTCAGGTATCCGCTCGTCAGGTCTTACTGTAAGCCTAGGGATTGCCAAATATACTATTCACGAGATGCAAAAAGCCGGGCTGGAGCTTAAGAGAAAGGAAGGCTTCATCAAGCGCCGCGAAGGAATAGTCAGATTCGCAGACAAATCCGATGAAGAAAAAAACATGCTTATAGAAACAGACCCACTTTATGGCAGGGTAATATGCCGCTGTGAGCAGATCACTGAAAGCGAAATCATTCAAGCCATCAGACGACCTGTAGGAGCTCGTACCGTAGATGCTGTTAAAAGACGGGTGCGTGCCGGCATGGGACGCTGTCAAGGAGGCTTTTGCAGTCCGCTGGTAATAGAGATACTGGCAAGGGAACTTGGTATAAGCCCGCAGGAAGTACGAAAACGCAGCGGGAAGTCGTATATGCTCACCGAGTAGCATTGCTAAATGATTAGCATTGCTTAATAAGGTTTTGGCAGATTAGCTGTTAAAATAAAATCATGTGTAGAAAAGGAGAATTAGCCATGAAAAAAGCATTATCACTGGTTCTTGCAATGGTGCTGATATTGACTATCGCTCTTACAGGCTGCGGAGGCGATGACACGACAGCTGACGGCGATATGCCAACTTATGAATGGTCGTTATCATGCGAATATTCTACTGAAAACCATCAGACAGTAGCATTACAGGCAGCCGCCGATGAAATTGAAGAAAAGACAGATGGACACATAAAGATTACCGTCTACCCTAACATGGCGTTAGGAGATTATACGGTGGTTTATGGGCAGGTTTCAACAGGAGACATTGAAATAGCAGCATGTCCTATTTCACCTGAGTATGATAAGAGAGCCGGATTCCTGAATATGCCTTATATGGCAACCAGCTTTGAAGACTTTGAAAAAGACTATTTTGAAGGCGGGTTTGTTAACGATGTGATTAAAGATATCGCAAGCGGTTCGGGAATCAAAGTCATGGGCGTTCTCAATGCCGGATTTATGGGTCTGGGAGCAAAAGACTTTCCTGCAGATGATTTCGCTACTCTTACAGACTCTTCAAAGAAGACTACACTTATGAGAGTCCCAAGCAATCAAGTTTATACTTACATAATGGACGCCATGGGCTATTCAACTACCAATATTCCTTATTCTGACCTTTATTCCGCTATGCAAAACGGTTTGTGTGAAGGATGGCTTGGAGGAAGCGGTCTTACCAACTACGACGCTTTCCGTGACGTAATCAAATATTTTGTAAATTGTAACGTAGTAAATGAATGTATTCCTATATTTATGAATCAGGAACTGTTCGACAGCCTGCCTGAGGAATATCAGACCATAGTTTCAGAAGCCTTTACTACTGCTCAGAACACAGTAAATACCGAGAGAGCAGAACAAGAAGCCAAGGCTCTTGAGGACATGGAAGCCTATGGAATAACTGTTATCGAACCTACTGAAGAAGAACAAGCTGAGCTTCGTGACAGAATCCGTCAGGAAGTATGGCCTAAGATGGCTGACGAAATCGGCGAAGAACTGCTTCAGCAGACTTGTGAACATTACGGAGTTACTCTACAGTAGCTGCAATTGTTTTGGGAAAGGTGTTGCAAGACGGGCATTGTGATCATATGCCCGTCTTAAGAAATATCTGAATGAAAAGAGGGACTAATAAAATGAGAGAGAAAGTTGAGAATTTCTTTTTATGGAAAGCCTTCCTTAAGATTGAGCGTTTTGTGATGGTCCTGGCAAGTGTGGCTATTGTTTTAACAATTGTGGTAAACGTTATATGCCGTTACGTGTTTCATATAACTTTTAACGGATATGATGAAATCGTAGTAATTCTTGCTCTGTGGCTTTATTATGTGGGCGGACTTTACGGCAGCTATGAAGATTGCCAGATAAAAGCAGATGTGCTTTCAATTGTTATACATAAAGAGTCAAGCCTTAGACTGTTAAACATTATACAGAAATTATTTACTCTTATAATATCTATCGTACTTGCCGTATGGGCTATAGAGTATTTGGAATTTTGTCTGAAAATGGGAGGAAGAACTGCCATTTTGCACATACCGATGCTGGTATCACGCTTTGCTCTGGTATTCGGTTATGTTATGCCTGTGATTTATAACATTTATCATATGATCCTGGCTCTTACGGAAAAAAATGACACTAAGGAGTTAGGAGGTGCGGATAATGCTTAGTATAACTATAGGATTTGTTTTGCTCGTTATAATGCTCATTATCGGCGTGCCTGTAATGTACTGTTTCGGCGCAGCGCTTATATTCTGCTCCATGACTCTCGGTTATGAACCTACGATGATATTCCCTACCATGTACGGAAAACTTTCCAGCGTGGTGCTTTTGTCCATTCCTCTCTTTATCCTTGCCGGAAAAATAATGGAACACGGCAAGATAGGAGACGCACTTATCAATTTTATTGAAATGTTCGTAGGAAAAATCAAGGGAAGCCTGGCTATAATGACGACGGTAGCGTGCGCAGTATTTGGCTCTATATGCGGCAGCGGTCTTGCCACTTTATCCTGCATAGGTTCTATCATGATACCGAAGATGAAGGAGAGAAAATATCCGGCAGAAATCGCGGCAGCTGTTTCATGCTGCTCAGCACCTCTTGGGATGTTGATCCCTCCTAGCGGACTTTGCATCGTCGTAGCCTGGGGCGCAAACCTTTCTGTAACTGCGTGCTTTATGTCTACAGTGATACCCGGTATAATACTGACCGCTCTCATAAGTATCGTAGCTTATGTAATGCTAAGGAAAAAAGAGCTTGACGGCGGTAGTGCCATTGAAAAGATGCCGACCTTCGGAGAAACTATGAAAAAGGTAGTTGTTCCGAGAACGACTCATGCGATTCCTGCGCTCATAATGCCTTTTATTATACTGGGCGGTATATACGGCGGTATAATGACAGCAACTGAAGCTGCTGCTGTTTCCGCTCTTTATGCATTCCCTGTCGCTGTATTTATTTACAAGGGAACTACCATGAAGGGAATGAAAGATGTTCTTTTGGACAGCGCTCGTTCTACAGGCGTAGTCATGGTAATGTGCGTCATGACCATGGCTCTAGGTCAAATACTCACTATGGAGAACTTGCCTACTGAAATACTGGGACTGCTCACAGCAGTGTCAGAAAACAAATATGTCATTCTTTTAATGATAAATTTATTCTTGGTATTTATAGGCATGATAATGGATGACACTTGCGCTACCATGTTGTGTGCACCTCTGCTTATACCGCTTGGCCAGCAGTTGGGTGTTGACCCTTATCACATGTGCGCTATTTTGGTAACCAATATCGGTATGGGCAATGTTACACCGCCGACAGCGCCGTTTTTGTATATGGCTTCAAGCTTGGCTGATGTAAGTGCAGCAAGGGTGATCAAACCTGTGTTGCTAATCATATTGTTCGCATATGTGCCTACTTTGATTTTGACTACCTACATACCGCAAATCGCTACGTTTTTACCGAATTTGATTACCGGCTAAAAGAAAGTAAAACTATAAAAATAAATACTGCATTGATAAGGACCTCGTGGTTGAGACACGGGGTCTTTATTATAATACCAACCGGTTAGGGGTGGTGGATGACAGATTAGCTTTTCGAAAAACAGCTGCTTTGGCCGGTGGAGGTACAATGATACTTTTTTATTAAAACGTGATACAAAGTATACGAAATTTCCAAAAAGGTATGATGGAAGCATACTTATTTAGAAAAAAGTGATGCTTTGTATCACGTTTTCTCTTAAAAGTATTATCTAGCCGGCTCAACCGTCGCGGCAACCAACCGTCGCAGCAACCAACCGTCGTAGCAACCAACCGTCGCACCCATGTATCGCCGGATTTCGACAAAAGTAGTGCAAATCCGACCTTTTCTGTCAAAGACAAGCTGAAAGAGCAGGAGTATAATATAATTGCAAAAACAATAGAGGAGGGATTTCGGAAGTGGAGATTATTTTCGACATTATGGGTAGTACGTTGGTTGCTGAACTTTTCGGAGAACTGGACCATCATGCGGCAGAAAAAGCCAGAGACAGGATAGATACTGCCCTCGATAACCATGGAGTGAAAAATCTTGTGTTCGATTTTACCAATGTATCGTTTATGGACAGTTCAGGAATCGGCATGGTACTGGGGAGATATAGAAAAATGGACCAGACGGAAGGAAAGATTGCCATAGTCTCATGTTCTAAAACTATAAGAAACATACTTAATATGGCAGGCGTATTTTCAGTTATAGATTATTTTGATACAAAAGAAGAAGCCGTGGCGGTATTTGATAGAAAGGAAGTTTCGTAATGGGAAGAGAATTAAAGGTACAGATGGAAGGAGTTTTGGAAAACCAAGCTATGGCTAGAGCTATAGCTGCTGCATATGCGGCAGAAATGGATCCTACAGTAGATGAGCTCACGGAGATAAAAACGGCGGTATCAGAAGCTTTCAGCAATGCTGCAATTCATGGATACGGAGGCAATGACGATGAGACAGTCAAAAAACCTGTATATATGGAATTTTCTACGATAGCGCCGGAAACCATAATGATAAAGATTACAGATAAAGGCAGAGGCATAGAAGATATAGCTAAGGCTATGGAACCGCTATTTACAACAGACACAGGACAAAACAGGTCGGGAATGGGATTCACAGTTATGGAAAGCTTTACCGACAAGCTGAAGGTAGATTCCAAACCGGGAGAGGGAACTACAGTTACAATGATAAAAAAGATGGATACATATTATGGATTTTAAAAATGATGGCGAAGGCAATGCCGACAGCAGACTGAAGCCATCTCTTGAAGAAATAGTCGCAGCAAATACAGGATTGGTCAAATCCGTGGCGCTGCGGCTTTCTTTTGCTTACAAAGAAGAGCTGGACGACCTCATACAGATAGGATATATAGGTTTGATAAAAGCAGCTGAAAGATTTGACCCTGATAAGGGAAACAAGTTCTCTACTTACGCTGTGCCTATGATAGCCGGAGAGATAAGGTCTCAGTTGAGAGATAACGGCAAGATAAAAGTAAGCAGAAGCCTTAAGAGCGACAGCGCAGCTGTAAGAAAAGCTGAAAACGATTTTTCGGCTAAATACGGAAGGTCGCCTAAAATTACAGAATTGGCAGAAGCGACAGGGTTTTCGGCGGAGAGAGTGTTGGAAGCGCTGCAAGCTTTCGATGCCATGAAAAATTTTGAAGATTATGAAAAAACTGATTTATGGACAGATGACGAAGAAAGTAATATAACTAAGATGGATCTTGATGCTGCCTTGCAGACCCTGAAACCAAGGGAAAAGCAGGTGATAGTTCTCAGATATTTCAAGGATATGACTCAGCAGCAAGTGGCTGATGTGATGGGAATATCCCAGGTCCAGGTGTGCCGTATTGAGAAAAAAACACTGAAAACCATGGCGCGGGACATGGCACTATGAATGGCGATGTATGGCGATGCATTCGGACATTTCAGTGAGTGACGGAAGGTAAAAAAATAATTGCGGCGGATAAAAATTTCGACATTTTCCCCGATAATAAATGCAAATTCGTGTTGCAATTTTAACAAAAAAATGTTTTAATAGAATTGGTATGTTAAAAATGCGGATACTGTCCATAACGGACCCGTTATTAATAATTTAAGGAGGCATTTAAATGAACTTTCAACTAACGAAGGAACAGGAATTCGTAAGAAAAATGGTAAGAGAATTTGCCACTAACGAAGTTGAACCGTTAGCTGCAGACATCGACAAGGAACACAGATTCCCTGTTGAGACTGTTGAAAAAATGGCCAAGTACGGAATGTTAGGCGTACCGTTCCCGACTGAATACGGTGGAGCAGGCGGAGATCATATCTCCTATGCAATCACAGTGGAGGAACTGTCAAGAGTTTGCGCTTCAACCGGCGTTATCTGCTCTGCACACACTTCCCTTTGCTGCTGGCCTATCTTCAACTGGGGCAACGAAGAACAGAAGAAAAAATATCTGCCTGACCTGTTAAGCGGCAAAAAGCTCGGCGCTTTCGGTCTGACTGAGCCAAACGCAGGTACTGACGCATCCGGACAGCAGACAAGAGCTGAACTGGTAGGCGACAAATGGATCCTCAACGGAGCTAAAGTATTCATCACCAACGGCGGATATGCAGATGTTTTCGTTGTGATGGCTATGACTGACAAGTCCAAAGGAAACCATGGAATTTCCTCTTTCATCGTAGAAAAAGGAGACCCTGGATTCTCAATCGGTAAGACAGAGGATAAGATGGGTATCTGTGCATCTTCAACTACAGAACTTATTTTCCAGAACTGCGAAATCCCTGCTGACAGACTGCTTGGTCAGGTTGGCGACGGTTTCAAAGTTGCAATGTCAACTCTTGACGGCGGACGTATAGGTATCGCTTCTCAGGCTCTTGGTATTGCTCAGGGAGCTTTCGACGTAACTGTTGAATACATGCAGGCAAGAAAACAGTTCGGTAAGAAGCTGTCCCAGATGCAGGCACTGCAGTTCTCAATGGCAGATCTGAAGACTAAGATCGAAGCTGCAAGACTGCTGGTTTACAGAGCTGCTGACATGAAAGACAAGCACATGAACTACAGCGAAGCAGCTGCAATGGCTAAGCTGTTTGCTGCAGAGACAGCTATGGAAGTTACTACTAAGTGCGTTCAGTACCACGGTGGTTACGGATATACTAAGGATTATCCGGTAGAAAGAATGATGAGAGACGCTAAGATTACCGAAATCTACGAAGGAACTTCAGAAGTTCAGAGAATGGTAATCGCTGGCAAGACTTTCAAGAAATAAGATTGTAGGAGGAAATTGAAATGGCATTTAAGATTATCGTATGCGCAAAGCAGGTTCCTGATACAAACGTTATCAAGATCAACCCTAAGACAGGAACATTGATCAGAGACGGCGTTCCATCGATTCTCAACCACGACGACGCTAACGCTCTGGAAGAAGCATTGAAGATTAAAGATAAATACAAAGACGTAACCGTTACAGTTATATCCATGGGACCTCCTCAGGCTCAGGATCTGCTCTTTGAGTGTATCGCTATGGGTGCTGACGAAGGCATCCTGATCTCTGACAGAGCTGTAGGCGGTTCTGACACATGGGCAACTTCCAACACTCTGGAAGCAGCTATCAGAAAGTGGGAGAAGGAAAACGGACCTGCTGATCTGATCTTTGCCGGACGTCAGGCTATCGACGGAGATACTGCTCAGGTTGGTCCTCAGATCGCTGAGAAGCTGGATCTCCCTCAGGTTACATACGTTGAAGAATTCCACATCGATGACAACCTGAAAGACATCACTGTAAAGAGACAGTTGGAAGACGGTTATGAACTCATCGCTATAAAGACTCCTTGCATGCTTACTGCTATCAAAGAGCTGAACGAGCCAAGATACATGAGCATGTCCGGAATATTCGGCAAGAAGGACATCAAAGTTTGGAACGCTAAGGATATCGAAGTTGATCTGAACAAAGTAGGTCTGGAGGCTTCCCCTACAAACGTATTTAGGTCCTTTACTCCTGCTCCTAAGGCTCCTGGTCAGGTAGTTAAGGGAGATACTGAAAATGAGCAGGCTAAGAACCTTTTGATTCAGCTCAAGGGTAAGCACATCATCTAATTTGAGGGAGGAATAGAAATGGCTGTTGAAATTTTAAAAGAAAAATGTATAGGCTGTGGACAGTGCTTTAAGTCATGTCCTTATGACGCCTTTGAATTTGAACCATATGATGGAAATAAGCTGGGAAAGGTTGCTAAGATCAACGCTAAGTGTTCATCCTGTAATCAGTGTCTGACAGCTTGTAAGTTCGGCGCTATCAAGGAAGTTCAGCAAGAAGCTGCTGTTGACCTTTCCGCTTACAAACATATCTGGGTATTTGCTGAACAGAGACAGGGCAAGATTCAGAACGTAGCTCTCGAACTGCTGGGCGAAGGAAAGAAGCTGGCAAAGGACATCAGCGATGACACCCAGATCTGCGCAGTACTTATCGGAAACAAGATAGACCACTTGGCTCAGGAATGTTTCGAATACGGAGCTGAAAAGGTTTACATGGTTCAGGATCCGCTGCTGGAAAACTATACAACTGACGCTTACACTAAGGTTATGAAGCAGCTTATCGACGAATACAAACCTGAAATCGTTCTCTACGGAGCTACTCACATCGGTCGTGACTTCGCACCTCGTATCGCTGCAAGATGCAACACCGGTCTGACTGCTGACTGTACTCACCTGGACGTAAAGGTTTCCAAGTACATCGAATTCGCTAAGGCTAACACTACTCTTGATACTTCCACACTGGACCCTAACGATCCTTCAACAGGTATCAAGCAGACTCGTCCTGCTTTCGGCGGAAACCTGATGGCTACCATCATCTGCCCTAAGACAAGACCTCAGATGTCAACCGTTCGTCCTGGCGTAATGCAGAAGCAGGAAAGAGTTCCTGGAGCAAAGGGTGAAATCGTTAACGTTAAGCCTGAAATCTCCAAGGACGACATCAGAATCGAAATCAAGGATATCGTTAAATCCATGAAGGAAATGGTATCTCTGACTGACGCTAAGATCATCTGCTCCGGCGGAAGAGGTCTGGGCGATGCTTCCGGCTTCGAACTGATCAAGAAGTTCGCTGACAAGGTTGGCGGAGTAGTTGGTTCATCCCGTGCAGCTGTAGACGCTGGCTGGATTGATCATTCTCACCAGGTAGGACAGACAGGAACTACAGTTAAGCCTGAAATTTATTTCGCTTGCGGTATTTCCGGAGCTATCCAGCATCTGGCCGGAATGCAGACTTCCAACTGCATCGTTGCTATCAACAAGGACCCTGAAGCTCCTATCATGGAAGTTGCCGACTACGCTATCGTAGGAGACCTGTACAAGGTAATTCCTGAGATCATTGCTGAGTGGGACAACGCAGAAGAGCTTTACGACGCTGCAACAAAATAAATATCATATATAATTGAAGGGCGCGTTTTGGCGCCCTTTTGTTTTGATGACGATTATCGCGCGGTTGGCAATTATAAGGAATATTGAATATTATGGGTAAAAAAACATTTGAGATAGGCAATATAAGGCCGCCTTTTCACGCGTCCAGTCTGCTGCTGAGGTGGACGGAAAACTGCCCGTGGAATAGATGCAATTTCTGTACTCTATACAGAGGAGGCAGATTCAAGATAAGAACCGTAGATGAAATCAAGGAAGATATAGACGTTGTGTGCTTTTACAGAGACTTGATCTTAGAAAGATTGAGCAGCAACGATCCACGCACAGTAAAGCGTATGGGAGACATATCTTCGTCGGTAACCAGGGAAGAAAAGCATTGTTATTACATGGTGTTAAATTGGATAATCCATGACAAAATGAAAACGGTATTTTTGCAGGATGCCAATACTATGATTATGAAAAAGGATGACCTGTGCCAAGCTTTAAAGTACTTGAAGGAAAAAATCCCTTCCATAGAAACCGTATCCTGCTACGGCAGGGCAGATACTTTAACTAAGATGAGCTTGCAGGACTTTATGGATTTGAAAGAGGCAGGACTCAACATGCTGCATTCCGGATTTGAAAGCGGCTGTGATGATGTGCTTAAACTTTTAAATAAGGGTTCTGTGCGATCCCAGCAGATAGATTGCGGCCGTAAGATAAAGGAAGCCGGGATAACATATAACGTTTTTTACATGCCGGGAGCGGGAGGAAGAGCATTAAGCCGGAGAAACGCCATAGAGACGGCTGACGTGGTAAACAAGATAGCGCCTGATTTTGTCAGGATAAGGACTTTTGTCGTTAAACCGGGCTCGCCTATGTGGGATATTTCCAAGAATTCTGATTATGAAGAATGCAGTGATTTGGAAAAAGTTGAAGAGATAAGAACTTTCATAAGCTGTCTTGAAGGGACAGATACATATGTCATCAGCGATCATGTAATCAACTTGTTGCCTCAGCTGGAGGGCTTTGTGAATAAGGATAAGAAGAAAATGTTAGACTATATAGACGGATTCTTAAATCTTTCCGACCAGCAGAAAAAAGAGTTTCAACTGGCAAGACGCATGTGCGTCAACGTGGATTACGATGAGATGCCTATGCTGCCGGAAAATTATCTTGACCAGATAAGAGGCATGGTAAAAAGAGCTGATACATCTGAAAAATGGGAAGAGACGCTCAGATATTATTTGAGGAAATATATATAAGAGGACGATTATGGAAGATTACGGGTATTTGGTCAGCGTTGCGATAATAATGCTGTCTACTAAAATTTTAGGTGACTTGACTGAAAAAGTGAGCATGCCGCAGGTGGTAGGAGCATTGCTGGCAGGCGTTTTGGTAGGACCGTCAGGACTTGGACTTATAGAAGAAACTGAATTTATCACTTATACGGCGGAAATCGGCGTTATACTGCTTATGTTTACCGCGGGGCTGGATACCGATATAAACGAAATAAAAAAGAACAGCGTTGCATGCATCGTGATAGCAACTATAGGTGTTTTGCTGCCTCTTATAGGCGGAACGGCATGCTTTTACTTTTTCTTTGAAGCAGGCCAAACCTCCTTTGAGGCTATATTGCACGCTGTATTCGTCGGGGTAGTCCTTACGGCCACATCGGTGAGCATAACGGTGGAAGCGCTTAGAGAAATGGGTAAATTAGAGGGAAAAGTAGGGAATGCTATTTTGGGAGCAGCCGTTATAGATGATATAATAGGAATCATAATATTAACGATAGTCTCAAGCATGCAGGATGAAGAGGTTTCTGTTTCACTGGTGCTTTTAAAAATAGCTGTTTATCTGCTGCTTATGGCAATTATCGGATTGATGCTGAAAAAGTATAAGAAAATCATAGATGCCAATGCCAGAAAGCGAAGAATCACCACGTACATGGTGGCAGCATGCCTTTTGATAGCTTTCGCGTCAGAATATTTCTTTGGTGTAGCAGACATTACCGGCGCATATCTTTTGGGTCTTTTCCTGTCCAAACATCAGATAAAAGATGAAGTCGAGGATAAGGTAAGAAGACCTTCTTATCTGTTCTTCTCTCCCATATTCTTTGCCAGCGTAGGCCTCAAAGTGGAGTTAAGCGGACTTACAGAATCGATGCTTATATTTTCTTTGATATTGCTGATCATAGCTATTTTGACCAAGATAGCCGGCTGCGGTCTGGGAGCCAGGATTTGCGGATTTAGCAGGCGAGAATCCTTACAAGTAGGCGTGGGCATGGTTTCAAGAGGCGAGGTGGCTCTGATAGTAGCTCAGAAGGGATACGCCATGGGTCTGATGAGCGCAGCGCTGTTTCCTCCGATAGTGCTGGTGGTAATTGCCACAACTATAATTACGCCTATAATACTGAAAAAGATCATGTGATATATGCAGCAATCTTTACATGACGCCGGCTTTTCTTTATAATCGTAATATGGAATTAATAAACAAAAAACTTTTCTTACTTGATATGGATGGTACAATATATCTTGGAAATGACCTTTTTGATGGAACGAAGGATTTTTTTTCCTATGTGAAGGAGGCGGGAGGAAGGTACATATTTTTAACTAATAACTCATCAAAAAGTAAGGCGGATTATGTAAAAAAGCTTCGTTCTCTAGGTGTTGAGACTGCTACGGAAGATTTTTTTACGTCAGTCGACGCCACTGCTGCCATATTGAAGAAGAAATACGAGAGTACGTATAGAACGAAGAAAATGTATGTGCTTGGTACAAAATCTCTATGCCGGCAGATGTCAGAAGAGGGATTTAGGGTAACCGAAGAATTAACGCCCGGGATAGATATATTGCTGGTCGGCTATGATAGGGAGCTTAATTATGGAAAACTGGAGGATGCATGTTTCCTTTTGAAACAGGGTGTAGATTACTTTGCTACCAATCCTGATTGGGTGTGCCCTACAGAATGGGGCTTTGTGCCTGATTGCGGTGCCATTTGCCAGATGCTTGAGCACGCCAGCAAGAGAAAGCCGCATTTTATAGGAAAACCGAAAGCGGATATTGCGTTGATGGCTTTGGAACAAGCGGGCGTTTCTAAAGAGGAAACTTTGCTGGTAGGAGACAGGCTTTATACTGACATTGCCTGTGGATTTAACGCTGAAATAGATACATGTTTTGTTCTCAGCGGAGAGGGGACTCTGGAAGACATGGAAAAATCTTCAGTCAAGCCTACATACGTTATGAAGGATATAAAGGAATTATTGAGGAGAATTAAATATGAAACTTGATAACAAAAAAACAGTTATAGTCGGATTCGCTTTTTTGGCCATAAGCGCTTTCTGGCAGGTGTACGACAATATTGTACCGCTAATACTTAAATATTTCTTTGAAATAGGCGATACTTTGTCAGGCGCCATAATGGCACTGGATAATATATTTGCTCTTATAATGCTGCCTATATTCGGCGCTTGGTCAGATAAGATAAGCCATAAAAGAGGAAAGAGGACGCCGTTTATTTTTGTAGGGACCATATTGGCAGTGATTTTCATGCTGCTTTTACCTGCCGCAGCCAACAGCAGAAATTTGCCATTCTTCATTGTGGCTCTTCTTATGACTCTGATATCAATGAGCATATTTCGTTCTCCGGCAGTTTCTCTCATGCCTGATGTTACTCCTAAACCGCTCAGATCAAAGGGGAACGCCATCATCAATTTAATGGGAGCCATAGGAATAATCATCGCTTTGGGGCTTATAATGGTTTTAGTAGGAGAAGGCAGGACTCCGGATTACGAACCGGTATTTATCGCTATAGCTGTTATAATGGTGATTTCTCTTCTGATAATCCTATTTAAAGTTGATGAAAACAAAATGGTTGCAGAGAGAATAGAAACAGAAAAACAATGGGGCATATATGACGATGAAGATGAAAAGGATCAAACTAACAGTGAAAGCGCTAAGAGCAGGCTTCCTAAAGATGTGAGAAAGAGCCTTGTATTTTTGCTGCTGTCGGTAGCTCTTTGGTATATGGCATATAATGCGGTCACCACAGCCTTTTCTAAATACGCTACAGAGATGTGGGGCATGGAAGGAGGCTCTTTTGCAGGAGCATTGATGGTGGCTTCCGTAGGAGCATTGGTTTCATTTATACCTGTAGGCGTTATTTCCAGCAAATTGGGACGAAAAAAAGTTATACTCTTCGGGGTGGCGCTTCTGTCTATAAGTTTTCTTTCAGGATTGCTGTTTGAAAAACCTAATTTTGCGATAAATATAATGTTCTTCCTTGTGGGTGTGGCTTGGGCGTCTATAAATGTCAATTCCTATCCTATGGTGGTGGAAATGTGCAGGGGCAGCGATATAGGCAGATTTACAGGTATGTATTATACTTTCTCTATGGCAGCGCAGGTACTTACCCCGGTGCTTTCCGGGTTTTTCTTGGAAAATGTCGGATACTGGACCCTATTCCCATATGCAGCAATTTTCTCTGCTGTAGCCTTTTGCACTATGTTGATGGTAAAACATGGGGACAGCAAGCCTGAACAGCTTAAGAGCAAGCTGGAGGCTTTCGATATAGATGATTAGCGGCCTTGAGATTAACGATGCGCTATTAACGACACGATAGGATTTAACCGCAAAGAGATTTTTATTTCAAGGGGATTTTAGATGAAAAAAAGTGATTTGATCAAGGAACTTTTAAAACACAGATACGCTCATAGGGGATTTCATGATAAACCGAAAATACCGGAAAATTCCATGGCAGCTTTTAAACGGGCCATGCTGGAGGGCTTTGGCATCGAACTGGACGTTCATCTTACCAAGGATAATAAGCTGGCAGTGATACATGATGCCAGCCTTAAGAGAACTTGCGGAGTTGACTTTTTAATAGAAGAAATGACTTTGGAAGAAGCTAAACGGTATCCTTTGGAGGAAAGCGAGGAATCGATTCCTGCTTTTGAAGAGGTGCTGAAATTGGTAGACGGTCTTGTGCCGCTGGTGGTGGAACTTAAGGTGGAAGGCGGCAATGAGGAGGCTCTTTGCAGGCGGACTTTTGAGGCTTTGGATAAATACAAGGGGATGTATTGTGTGGAATCTTTTAATCCAAGCGCTGTAATGTGGCTTAAGAAGAATCGCCCTGAAGTTGTTAGGGGACAGCTGGCCGGTGCCCTAAAAAAAGGGGGATTTCCAATGTCTCCTTTGGCGGATTTCCTGCTGAAAAATTTGTGGGTTAATATTTTGGGTAAACCTGATTTTGTGGCATATAAATTTGAAGATAGGGATACAAAAGCTTTTAAAAAATATACAGGGGCTAAATTTTTCTGGACCATAAGGTCTTTTGATGATCTGAAGAAAGCTGAGGCAACTGGAGCGGCTCCGATTTTTGAAAAATTTAATCCTAAGGAATATGAAAGATAAGTTTGAATAATCATGAAAGATGAGGAAATTTGTATGAATTTTGATGCTTTTAAGTATGAGTATCCATCCAGGAGAAGCGTTACCTATGGTTCAAAAGGAATGGTTTGCACCTCGCAGCATTTAGCAGCTCAGGCGGGACTCGATATGCTGAAAAAAGGAGGCAATGCCATCGACGCAGCTGTCGCTACCGCTATATGCCTTACCGTAGTGGAACCTATGTCCAACAGCATAGGCTCAGACGCATTTGCTCTCGTATGGAGCGGCGACAAACTTCATGGGCTTAACGGCAGCGGCCCGGCGCCTATGCTGGCCGATGTTTCGGATATAAAGGGGCAAGGGTTTGAAGCTATACCGGAATACGGAATGATACCTATGACTGTTCCCGGCGCTGTAGCTTCTTGGGCAGCTCTTTCTGATAGATTTGGCAGACTTCCTTTTGAAAAGCTGTTTGAGCCGGCCATCGGGTATGCCAAAGACGGGTTCCCCGTTTCTCCGGTGACTGCATATATGTGGAAGGAATGTTATGAGCAATTTAAAAAGGAATTTAGGGATAATGCCGAAAACTTTTGCGGTGAGTCGCAAACAGGCTGCAAACTTAAAGGGTGGGCAGAAGAGTGGTTTAAAGTATTCGCTCCTTTGGGCAGAGCCCCAAGAGCGGGAGAAATATGGAAATCTCAAAAACTGGCCGATACTTTAAAGAAAATTGCCGAAAGCCATGGCAGAGCCTTCTATTCCGGGGAACTTGCCGAAAAAATTTCAAATTTTTGTGAGGAGCAGGGAGGATATATGCGCAAGGAGGACCTTTCTGCCTTTGCACCGGAATGGGTAGATCCTATAAAAGTAAATTACAAGGGCTATGATGTATGGGAAATTCCGCCTAACGGACAGGGTATCGTGGCTTTGATGGCTCTTAATATATTGAACAAAATGGACTTTAAAAGCCGTGATTGTGCGGATACATATCATAAGCAGATAGAAGCCATGAAGCTGGCTTTTGCCGACGGCAAAAGGTATGTGGCTGATCCGAGATACATGAAGGTTTCCGTGGAACAGCTGCTTTCTGAAGAATATGCGGCTAAGAGGCGAGCTCTGATAGGTGAGAAAGCGCTGACTCCTTATCCGGGGAAACCGGATAAAGGAGGGACTGTGTACTTGTGTACTGCCGATGATGAGGGCAATATGGTTTCTTTCATTCAGAGCTGTTATTGGAGCTTTGGCTCCGGCGTGGTGATTCCGGACACAGGAATTTGTATGCAAAACAGAGGTGCAAATTTTAGCCTTGATGAGACTATGGAGAACTGTATAGGACCGGGAAAGAAGTCCTACCATACTATAATACCGTCATTCCTTAGTAAAGATGGAAAAGCAGTGGGACCTTTCGGAGTCATGGGAGCTTTCATGCAGCCTCAGGGGCACTTGCAGGTGGTGATGAATACCGTTGATTTTCATCTTAATCCTCAAGAGGCTTTGGATGCGCCTAGGTGGCAATGGGTTGGCGATAAGGAAATCTGGGTAGAGCGAGGATTACCTTACGCAGCTACTGAAGAGTTGATTAGAAAGGGACATGATGTAAAGGTTGCGCCTACTTTCTTGGACTTTGGCAGAGGACAGATAATCTGGCGTACTGAAGATGGCTCTTTAGCAGGCGGAACCGAGCCCAGAGGCGATGGCTGCGTGGCGGCATGGTAGATTGCAATTTAGACTTTGTGGCTTGCGAAGACACAGGGCTGTTTTAGACCGTAGACAAACCCCGGACAGATTGTATGATCTTCCGGCGCTGATAAAATTTGTTTATTTTTGAAATTTTGTCAGCGAATTTCCATAAAATGGAATTTTGAGGGGTGGATAATACCTCAAAAATGTAAAAAATAGAGAAAACCAGGAAAAATGTCAGCAAAATCGATGATTTGACTGACATTTTTTCAAGATTTACAAGAAAAAGTCAGCCGAGACTGGATTTCGACGGAATTCGACACGGATTCGGACACTGCAGATGTAATTTTTTTAAAAATCATGATTTTTTTACAGCAGTTCATTGCGCCCACCGCATCAAATAATCACGTATGCTCTGGGCATACTGACGGATGGGGGGTGTCTGCAGCCTGAACCGCCTCTTCTATCAGAAGGGTGGTTTTAGTGTAGTCAAAGCTAAAACAGAAAACAAAATTGTTCTTTGCTTATACGAGGGGCTTTTGACTTCAAGATGCCCCGGCAGGCTTACCAATTCTATGTTCTTGCTTTTAATCTGTTATGCCATGCCTGAGTGAATCGTTCTGAATTTTTCAATTGTACATCACTTCAGCGCCGGAGAATCACAGGGGCTGCCTATTATCAACGCAGGCAGCCCCTTGTATATGAAATAACTTGCGGAAGATTTTGTTCATCCTTGCAAAGTTATTGTCAGCAAAAGTAAAAGTTTTTCTTATCCCTTCGAGTCATACTACTTTTTAGGTGATTTGGGATTGAATATTAAAGCGACTATATATCCGAAAGTCAAAGCGATTCCTATGCCAGCAGCTGTTGCTTCGATGGGTCCTGTTATAGCCGGTAGAAATCCTTCTTTGGCTCCTTCCATGGCGCCTTTGGCAAGGGAATATCCGAAACCGGGAAGAGGTACTGTGGCGCCGTTTCCTGCCAAATCCACTATGGGCTGATACAGACCGAGAGCCTGGAGAACTACTCCCGAAACCACGAATATTACCAATATCCTGGGAGTTGTAAGCGTTGTAGCGTCCATTAAAATTTGACCGATAACGCATATGATTCCTCCTATTATAAACGCCCACAAATATTCCATGTTTTATTCCACCTCCAATGATACAGCATGAGCTATGCCAGGTATGCTTTCTCCCTGAAGAGGAGATATGGTGGACAGCATAGCACCTGTAGACATAAGCAAAAGCCTCTTTATTTTGCCTTTTTCCATCTCTTTCAGCAAATACCCTGCAAACACCGATGCAGAGCAGCCACATCCACTGCCTCCTCCATGAACGTCTTGCTCTTTGGAAAACAGCATGCTACCGCAATCGTCATAATGAGAAAAGAGCATTTTTTTGTCGAGTCCGGCATCAGCCAGCAAATCCATCATTATATCTTTGCCGATAAATCCCAGATCTCCCGTAACTGCCAAATCATAATAGTCCAGATTTCTGTCCATATCTTCCAAATGATTTAAAAGCGTATCTACAGCAGCTGGCGCCATAGCTGCACCCATTTGATTAGAATCTTTAATTCCGGCATCTATAACTTTTCCTACAGTGGCTGACTCAACTCGTATCCGGCTCCCAAGTCTATCCGTCATACATCCTGATAAATTATCATCTGAGTCGACTTCAGAAGCAGCAGAAACCACTACGCCTCCCGCAGCTGTAGCAGTCCACTGTGCCGAAGGCGGTCTTTGATTGCCATGTTCCACAGGCATCCTGAATTGTCGCTCGGCAGTGCAAAAATGGCTGGATGCACCTACCAGCACATTTTTGGCAAAGCCTCCATCGATGAGCATAGAACCTAAGACTAAAGATTCTGTCATGGTGGAGCAGGCTCCATACAATCCCAGGAAAGGGATATGCATATCTCTGGCCATAAACGAAGAAGACATCAGCTGATTCAAAAGGTCTCCGCTCAGCATTATATCTATATCTTTCTCTGTTATTCCCGCACGGCTTACGGCTTTTTTCATAGCTTCCTTCAGCATTTTACTTTCGGCTTTTTCCCAGGATTTTTCACCATACATATCTTCTTTTAAAATTATGTCAAAATTTTTAGCCAGCGGTCCTTGACCTTCTTTTTCGCCTACTACTGTTCCTCTGCCTCTTATCAAAGGCTTTTCCTCAAAAATGACAGATTGTCTCCCTCTCTTTTTATATATCATCTGTTCCTCCTAGAACTTTTCTATAAGCCAATATATTATTCCCACCACTGTTCCTGCAGCGATTCCGCACACCAATACAGGTCCTGCCACCTTAAACATGTTGGCGCCCACACCAAGTACAGGACCTTCTTTTTTATATTCAATTGCAGGGGCTACCATGGAATTGGCAAAGCCTGTTATTGGTACGATCACCCCGGCGCCGGCAAATTGCGCTATAACATCAAACACTCCAATACCTGTCAAGAGCTGTGCAAGCATTACCAATGTAACTGTTACAAATACTCCGGCATCCTTTTCCGGCACACCCATTTCCTGCAAAGTATTTTGATACCACAAAGCTAAAGTGCAAAGTGAGCCTCCTACGATAAAAGCCTTCAGACTGTTAGAAAAATATTTTGGTTTAGGAGTAAACTGTTTTGCATATTTCCCATAGGCTTTAGCTATTTCTTTTTTATCCGGCCGCATATTTTGTCCTTTTTCTGCTGTCATAACTCTCTGCCCCTTCTTTTCATTTTCAATTTTAGTATTTCCATTTTTAAAAAATTATGCGATAATATAACAAACTTCTTTCTAAGGATGACAAAATGAAAAACAGAAAATACGTGTTAGCTTCCGGCTCGCCGCGCCGTATATCTATGATGAGGGCTCATGGCATAGAACCGTTGATTATTCCTGCAAAAATTGAAGAAAACTTGCCTGCAATAGGAGGAATGACAGAAACCGTAATGTTTCTGGCCTTGAAAAAGGCTAAGGCAGTGGAGCATGCCCATCTTTCTGAACTACCCGAAAACTCTGTAATAATAGCAGCCGATACTGTTGTATATAAAGACGAAATAATGGGAAAACCTATAGATAAGGAGGATGGTTTCAGAATGCTTTCTGCTCTTAGAAACACGTATCACTATGTAGCGACAGGCGTAGCACTGGTGGAAGCAGGAAAATCCAATGCAAGGGTCTTTGCAGAAGTTACAAAGGTCTATTTTAAAGACTATAGCGATGAAAAACTCTTGGATTATTTGAATTCTGATGAGGCTTATGATAAAGCGGGCGGTTACGCCATACAAGGTCATTTTGCCCGATATACGGAAAAAATAGAAGGCGACTATGATACCGTGATAGGTTTCCCTTGGAGCAGAATAGAAAAAGAGTTGGAATTGCTTTAGCAAAGCAGTAGTTCCTCCTGTCAGACTCAAAGCTACTTTAACAAAACCGCTGTGAAATAATCGAAAATTCCAGGCGGAATACAAAAGATAGTGTATAGAAAAAGACATATAAAGGATACATATTATGAAGAAATTTATCAGTGAATTTAAAGAATTTATCGCAAAGGGTGACGTGATGAGCATGGCTGTCGGAATAATCATAGGCGGAGCCTTTACGTCAATTGTCAACTCTCTGGTGGGAGATGTAATAACTCATTCAGGCGCAAATCAGAACCTGATACTGAGCCTGTCGAAAAAGCGCCGGCTGAACCGTCTGAAGACGTCAAACTGCTGACAGAGATAAGAGATCTTCTAAAAAATAAAAATTAATTTCACTCATTAGACAAGTACGCCATTTCTTTACAAAATACTGGTAATATGATAAACTATTATCTCGTAAATTGTTTTTTTGTATAAAGTTTGTTAACAAAGGAAAATTGCTGATGAGTAGAATAGAACGTAAAAAACAGGCTTCCGAGGAAATTAAATCGGAAGATAATGCCGAAAAGAAAAATAATAATGCGGGCGATGTCAATGATACAGACCTCCCTTCGGCAGGTGTCAAAGAAAAAAATATATTTAAGCGTTTTAAGAATTGGTTTACAGGGCTAAAAACGTGGAAAAAAGTTGTTTTTATATCTGTAATAGCGTTATTGGTGATTTTAATTGCAGGTGGGATCATCGTATACGCTTATTTTAACTCTATATTTGAAGAAATACACGAGCCTACTCCTGAGGACTATGACCTTTCGCTTACAGCCGTAGACGGATATTATAACATTTTACTTCTTGGAGTGGACAGCCGTGATATGGACAACTTCGATGAAACCCGCAGCGACGCCATAATGATGGTCAGCATCAATGAAGAGACCAGTGACGTGAAGCTTCTTTCCGTATACAGGGATACCTACTTAAAGATGGGAGATACGTCTACTTATGATAAAATTACCCATGCTTGTTTTTACGGCGGGCCGGAATTGACTATGAAGACTTTAAATCAGGCAATGGATTTGAATATAAGCAATTATGTAGTCGTGAACTTTAAAGCCGTTGCTGATTTGGTGGATGCTGTCGGAGGGATAGAAGTAGACGTTCAGGATTACGAGATAAGCGAATTAAATAAATATACTATAGAGACTGCAGAAAACATAGGACGCGATGATTACCAGCTTGTTGAAGAAGCCGGAGTTCAGACTCTTGAAGGAGTTCAAGCTGTGTCATATGGAAGAATAAGAAAAGGCGTGGGAGATGATTTCAAACGTACAGAAAGAATGCAAACGGTTATCTCCTTGGTTATGGATAAAATGAAAGATATGTCATTTAATGACTTGACTGACATCATAAAGATGATGACTCCGCAGGTAAGAACCAATCTTTCAAGGAACGATATTTTAGGCCTGGCTATTAGATTGCCTCAGTATAATATAGTGGATACTACAGGATGGCCATATAACATCAGCACCGGTTATATAGGCGGAACTTCTTATGTGTTCCCGTCTAATTTGGCTGATAACGTAATTCAATTGCACCAGGAATTCTTTGAGCAGGAGGACTATGCAATATCTTCAACTGTAAGCAGCATCAGTTCTGCTATTGCACAGAATATAGAGGCTGCAAGGCAGTCTAATGAGCTTACGGAGGAAGAAACGGAAGTAAAACCGAATGAGGACAATGACACATCGACAACTCCTGATGAAGATACAGAGCAGGAAACGCCGGCAGAACCGTCGACACCTGACACTCCTGATACTCCAAGCCAGCCATCAGATCCGGAACAACCGGAAACACCAGATACACCGACAGAGCCGGAAACACCGGATACGCCGACAGAACCGTCAAATCCTGAGGAACCTTCAAATCCGACAGATTCCTCTAATTCCGGTCAGAGCTCAGGAAGCTCCGGAACAAGTGGGAATGCAGGAGCAGGCAATGTTTCGGCCGCCGCGTGATTTTGATTCGGCATTCATGTAAAAAAGCGACATATTTGTACTATTATGATAGTTTAATATTGAAATCTAAACTTTCCATGCCGTTTGGATGAGTATGGAAAGTTTTGATTTTTTGGAAAAAAAGGAAATTTATGCAAAATTTCGACATAATTCGACATTTTAGTCTGAAAGTTACATGAATTGCACTGAAAGTTTATTCAGTTAATGAGATAAAAATATTAGTTTAAAAGTGAAGTAATTATGTCTTAGCGTTTTCGTCGAACAAAGGAGGAAAAAATGAATAAGAATTTAAAAGAACTAAACCAGAAAGAAATAGGCAGAAGAATAAGAACAATAAGGGATTCCAAAGGCCTTACCAGGGAAGTACTTGCTGAGATGGTAGATGTTTCATCCCAGTTTATTGCTGATGTGGAATATGGTAATAAAGGGATGTCTATTAAAACATTGTTTTTAATGAAGCAAGCACTGGGTGTGACTGCAGATTATATTCTTACAGGAAATGTATATGATGCTGACAAGGATGAGGAAGCTAAAAGAACATGCGATGATATTATGTCAATATTACATGGATGTACCAGAAAGCAGCTTAGGGATTTAAGGGAGATAAGCAGATTGTATGCAGACAATGTGGTTCGTAAGGAACAGGAATAAAAAATAAGAAAAGACGTTGCAGGGCAAGTTGCAGCATTGATTTTGCCTTATATTTTATGCAAAAAAGAGAATAATAAGAAAACAAGAGAAAAGAAGCTTTAAAAGGTGAATAAATACGGAAGAATGTACTACTAGTTTTTTGTCATAAACAGTTGAATTTTGTAGATAGATATATTACAATAGAATTGTAAAAATATGCAATATTTTCCCTCCGATTAAAAATCCTGCGGGGGGGGGTGCAAAAACTGAGGAAATATAATGGACTTTTTTAGTGGGAAGAAATTCCGGATTTTTCTGCTGGCAGTACTCGATATATGCTGCGTAGCATTCAGTACGCTTTGTGCCTTAGTGCTGAGGTTTGATATATCGTCGATACCGGAAGGATATCTGATGGGCGTTATGAAAAGCATGCCCGTATATTTTGCCATAACTATATGTGTTATGGCTGTTTTCAGGTTATACAACAGAGTATGGACTTATGCTTCATCCGGCGAGCTTTTTTCTATAATTAAAGCATCGATTGTAATTGAGGCATTTTTTGTGTGCTATCACATGTTCATGCAGATTTCCATGCCGCGAAGCTACTTCCCGCTGAGCTTTGGTATTATGACAGTGCTTTTTGTATGTACACGTTTTGCAAAGGCAGTGCTCAAATCAGTAGGAAGTCCTCACAATAATCGTAAGATTACCAATAGGGTAATGGTCATAGGAGCAGGCTCAGCGGCAGCTATTTTGATTAAAGAATTCAGAGCTGCCAAGTCAGGTACGGAAATAGTATGCGCCATAGATGATAATAAAAATAAAAAAAATAAATACCTCCTTGATGTTCCTATAGTGGGAGGCAGAGATGATATAGAGACTAATGTAGACAAATATAAAATAGACGAAATAATAATCGCTATACCGTCTGCCGGTGTCGAAGCTACTAAAGAAATAATTAAGAAATGCCAGGAAAGCGGCAAAACAGTGAAAATACTACCGTCAGTTTCTAAAAGCTTAACCTCGTCTTTGGCAAAGGAGGTCAGACCTGTAAGATATGAGGATTTGCTTGGCAGAGAACCGGTTAAAGTGGATCAAGACGGAATCGGAGACTTTATCAATAACAAGACTGTATTGGTTACAGGTGGGGGCGGCTCTATAGGCTCTGAGCTGGTAAGACAGATAGTGAGCTACGGACCGGAAAAACTGGTGATTTTTGATATATATGAAAACAATGCTTATGATATTCAGATGGAAATTGAAAGACATTTCCCTTATGCCAATATTTCAGTTTTAATCGGTTCTGTAAGAGACAGAGACAGAATGGAGGCAGTATTTAAAAAATACAGGCCTAACATTGTTTACCATGCCGCTGCCCATAAACACGTGCCGCTGATGGAAAAATCGCCTAACGAAGCGGTGAAAAACAATTGTCTGGGCACGCTTAATGCAGTAGAGATGGCTGACAAATACGGAGTGGAGAACTTCATCTTAATTTCAACAGACAAAGCCGTCAGACCAACCAACGTTATGGGAGCCACAAAGAGGATATGCGAAATGCTGGTACAGGCTTATACCAGAAAATCGCAATGCACCAGATATGTGGCTGTACGATTCGGAAATGTCCTTGGAAGTAATGGCTCTGTGATACCGTTATTCGTTAAACAGATAAAGGAAGGGGGGCCGGTGACGGTAACTCATAAAGATATAACGAGATTTTTCATGACCATACCGGAGGCTGTTTCCCTGGTACTCCAAGCCGGCTTGTACGCCAAGGGCGGAGAGATATTTGTGCTGGATATGGGCAAGCCTGTCAGGATATACGAGTTGGCGGAAAACTTAATAAGGCTTAACGGCTACAGGCCTCATGAAGATATAAAGATTGAAATAACCGGACTCAGACCCGGTGAAAAGCTATTTGAGGAAATATTGATGGATGAAGAAGGTCTCGAAAAGACCGATAACAATATGATATATGTGGGTAAGCCTATCAGATTCGATGAGGAAGCCTTTTTCCACAAGCTGGACGCTTTAATTAAAGCCAGCTTTGAAAACGGCAATCACATTAAGGAAATGATAGAAGACGTATGTGGGACGTACAGGATTACGGATAACTAATGATATAAATAGGGAGTTTAAAGATAACATGAACATACCATTTTCGCCACCTGACATTACAGATAAAGAAATAGAGCTTGTATCCGATGCGCTGAGATCAGGATGGATTACTACCGGTCCAAAGACCAAAGAATTTGAAAAGAAGCTGGCTGAGTACATCGGAAATGAAAAAGCAGTATGCCTCAATTCTGCTACTGCAGCTATGGAGATGACTTTGAGAGTTCTCGGCATAGGAGAGGGCGACGAAGTTATTGTGCCTGCGTACACATATACTGCTACTTGCAGCGTAATCTGCCATGTAGGTGCAAAGCCGATCATCGCAGATGTAGCTCAAGGAAGACATGAGATGGATTACGACAATCTTGATCGCCTTGTTACAGAAAAGACTAAAGCTATTATGCCTGTAGATCTAGCCGGGATAATATGTGACTATGATAAAATTCTGAAGTTGGCTGAAAGAAACAAAGATAAGTTCAGACCTGGCAACGACATACAGAAGGGCTTTGGCAGACTCATAATAGTGGCGGACAGCGCTCATGGCTTTGGAGCACTGAAGGGTGGACGCAGATCAGGACAATTTGCTGATTTCACATGTTTTTCTTTCCATGCGGTAAAGAACTTGACCACAGCAGAAGGCGGCGCTGTAACTTGGAAGAGCAGAGAGTTTATAGACGATGACCAACTTTACAAGCAATACATGAACCTTTCCCTTCACGGACAAACTAAGGATGCGCTAAACAAAAATAAACCGGGAATGTGGGAATATGATATAATATATCCTGCCTATAAATGCAATATGACAGATATTCAGGCAGCCATAGGATTGGCACAGCTGGAACGATACGAAGGCATGCTTGAGAGAAGGCATGAGATCATCAGAGCATATAATGAAGTTTTGAGCGGCTACAATGTACAGGTGCTGAATCATGCGAGCAGCGATAATGAGCATGACGAACATAAGTCAAGCGGTCATCTGTACTTTGTGCGTGTAGCTGATATAGACGAACAAAAACGTAATGAATTAATTGAAAAGTTCGCGGCAGCGGGAGTTGCAACCAATGTTCACTACAAGCCTTTGCCTATGATGACTGCTTACAAGAATATGGGCTTTGATATAAAGGACTACCCAAACGCCTTTGAAATGTATAAGAATGAAATCACGTTGCCTCTGTACAGCAGGCTAACCGATGAGGAAGTGGAATATATAATAAAAACTTCGCAAGATGTGCTGAAGGAGTACAGAATTTGATATTGCCAAAGTGGGATTCTTTGCCGGAGGAAATGAAGATTGAACCGGTAAGAAAATATTATAGCATTTTACAAAAGAAAAAAATCAGCCTTTTCCTAAAAAGAGCTTTTGACTTTATCGTTTCTCTTATAATGGTAGTAATAATATCACCGATACTTTTGATATTGGCTATTTTGATAAAGTTGGACTCTGAGGGACCTGTATTCTACAGGCAAGAGAGAATCACTACAGGCGGAAAAAAATTTCGAATATTCAAGTTCAGAACAATGATTCAGAACGCGGATAAAGTAGGCTCGCTGGTCACTGTGGATAAAGACCCGCGGATAACTAAGGTAGGAGAAAAGATAAGAAAAGTCAGATTGGACGAGCTCCCTCAATTGTTGAATATAGTGAAGGGAGATATGAGTTTCGTTGGTACGCGCCCGGAAGTGGCTAAATATGTAGAACAATACAGTGATGAGATGATGGCGACTCTTCTGATGCCGGCAGGGGTTACATCTTTAGCCAGCATTAAATATAAGGATGAGGATGAGATTATAGCGGAGCATACTGCTGCAGGGCAAAGTGTCGATGAGGCTTATGTACAATGCGTTTTGCCGGAAAAAATGAAGTACAATTTGGAATATATAGAAAATTTCAGTTTTTTCGGAGATATCAAGCTGATGTTTCAGACTGTGATAAGCGTTATTAAATGAAGGAGGACCAGCTAAATTGAATATATTGCTTATAAATCATTATGCCGGTTCACCTGACATGGGAATGGAGTTCAGGCCGTACTACCTTGCGCGTGAGTGGGTAAAGATGGGGCATAGAGTGGACATTATAGCAGCCAGCTATTCTCATTTGAGAAGAAAAAATCCTGATGTTATTCAAGATTTTCAGACAGAAGTAATAGATGGAATAAATTATCATTGGATAAAGACTAGGACTTATGAGGGCAATGGAGCAAGCAGAGCGATTACTATGGCGCAGTTTGTATCTAAGCTTTGGATTCATGCAGAAAAACTCATTAATGAAATAGAGCCGGATGTGGTTATCTGTTCGTCTACATATCCTCTTGATACTTTTGTAGGTCAGCGTATAAGAAAGAAGTCAAAGAAAAAAGTCAAGTTGATACATGAGGTGCATGATATGTGGCCTGCTACTCTCACTGAGGTGGGTGGAATGTCTAAGCACCATCCGTTTGTTGTGGCGATGCAGATCGGCGAGAACAGCGCATACAAACATTCAGATTATGTAGTATCACTCCTGCCGTATGCCGAAGAATATATGAAGCAGCATGGCTTGGCAGAAGGAAAGTTTGTCTGCATACCAAATGGCGTTGTGGAAGAAGAGTGGGAAAATCCTGAACCTTTGCCGGAAGAGCATAAAAAAGTATTCGATGAATTGCACCGCGATGGTAAATTTGTCGTCGGATATTTTGGCGGCCATGCGCTGTCAAATGCACTGGAAAACCTGCTCGTCGTTGCTGACAAAATGAAGGAACAAACAGATGTACATTTTGTACTGGTGGGCGACGGTGTTGAAAAGAAGAATTTGATAGAGGATAGAGACAAACTGGGACTGCAAAACGTGACATTTTTAGAGCCTGTAAGCAAAAAATCAGTGCCAAGTCTTTGCCAGGAGTTTGACTGCATATATATGGGCGGAAAAGATTCGCCGTTATACAGATTTGGGCTGTGTCTGAATAAAATGTTCGATTCGATGATGGCGGGAAAGCCGATTATATGTGCATTTACTACACCTAAAACTTATGTAGAAGAATATAACTGCGGCTATCGCATTAATTCGGGGGATATTGCTGCATGCCTAAAGTCTATCAATAGTATTAAAAGAATGTCGGATAATTCAACAGCTGAAGCAGGACTTAACGGACAGAATGCTTGTAAAAATAATTTTTCGTACAAAAAACTTGCCGAAAAGTTTGTTACGTATTGTAGATAGTAAGGAGTATAAAATTAATGAAGAAGCAGCTTCTTAATAAAATTAAAAATAAAGAAATAATTGTCGGCGTAGTCGGCCTCGGCTATGTCGGTCTGCCGCTGGCAGTCGAAAAGGCCAAAGCGGGCTTTAAAACCATCGGATTTGATGTACAGAAAACAAAGGTTGACATGGTCAATGCCGGGCATAACTACATTGGCGACGTCGTGGATGATGACCTCAAAAAGATCGTTGATGAGGGAATGCTGCGGGCGACATCTGATTTTTCCTTCGTAAAAGATGTCGACTTTATCGCCATCTGTGTGCCGACCCCGCTGGACAAGCATCAGCAGCCGGACATCAGCTATGTCAAGTCCTCGGCCGAAGCGATCGCCAAGTATCTGACCAAAGGCACGATGGTGGTGCTCGAATCCACTACTTATCCGGGCACGACGGAAGAGCTGCTCAAGCCGATCCTCGAATCCTCCGGACTCAAGTGCGAAGAAGATTTCTATCTCGGCTTTTCACCGGAAAGGGTCGATCCGGGCAACAAGCAGTTCAAGACCAAGAACACGCCTAAGGTCGTAGGCGCGATCGGCGCTGACGCCAGAGAGGTGATAGCCGCCATGTACAGAGCCGTGCTGGAAGGCGATGTTTACGAGGTTTCTTCGCCGGCGGTAGCGGAGATGGAAAAAATTCTCGAAAACACTTATAGAAATATCAACATCGGCCTTGCCAACGAGATGGCGATCCTCTGCCACAGGATGGGTATCGATTACTGGGAAGTGGTAGAAGCGGCCAAGACCAAGCCTTACGGCTTTCAGGCCTTTTATCCGGGCCCGGGGCTGGGCGGTCACTGCATTCCGCTCGATCCGTATTATCTGTCCTGGAAAGCGAGAGAATACGGCTTCCACACTTCCATGATCGAAAGCTCAATGATGGTCAACGACAGGATGCCGGAATACTGCGTGGAGCGCTCCATGGCGATCCTCAACCGTCATAAGAAGGCCATCAACGGCTCGAAGGTTCTTGTGCTGGGCGTGGCCTATAAGAACGATATAGACGACTACAGGGAGAGCCCGGCCATCAAGGTGATCGACGAGCTGAAAAAAGTGGGCGCAGAGGTTGACTTCTACGATCCGTGGATTGCAGAATACAGGGATAACGGCCAGACTTTCAAGGGTATCGCCGGCATTGATGCGGCCGTCGTTGCCTCATACGATCTGGTCGTGATCACAGCTGCGCATACCAATTTTGATTATGACATGATTCAGAAGAATGCGCAGGCGATCTTTGACACAAGGAATGCGATGCAAAGTATTGCGGCCAGAGAAAATATCGAGGTGCTTTAAATAATTTGGAGATGATATGAGGCTTTCAAAACTTTTTAAACAAATCGGAATAAGTTGTGAGTGCAAAAATGAGAAAGACTTTTTAAGTCTTGGCTTGACTGAGTATAACGATGGGAAAGCGGTATGTACATTCGTTACAGAGGAAAAATATTTGCAACATATTTCAGATGAAGTTTCGATGATAATAACTACTACAGAAATCGCGAACTCGTCTGCAATAAAACAAAAAAATTTTGGCGTGTGCGTAGTAGAAAATCCTAAAATTGCTTTTTTCAAGCTGCATAATTATCTTACAAATGATCCTAAATATGTTCGGGATGAACGAAATACAATTGTTGGTGAAAACTGCAATATAAGCCCTTTGGCCATGATTTCCAAAAAAAATGTTGTCATAGGTAATAATGTTGTAATCGAAGAATTTTGTTCAATAAAGGAAAACACGATTATAGGAGATAATTGCATTATACGAGCTGGCTCTGTTATAGGTATGGAAGGCTTTGAATTCAAAGAAGATGGAGATGGTATCTTTAGAGTTCATCATGTAGGAGGAGTACAAATTGGGCATGATGTTGAAATTCAGGGCAATACATGTGTTGATAAGGCCATATATCCTTGGGACAATACATTGATTGGTGATTATGCTAAAATTGATAATTTAGTTCACATTGCCCATGGCGTTAAAATTGGCCGTGCTGTTATGATAATAGCAAATAGCGCTATTGGTGGAAGAACCGTTATAGGTGAAAAAGCCTGGATTGGAATTGGCGCGCAAATTCGGAATGGAATGAGCATTGGAACAAATGCGCGTGCAAATATGGGCGCTGTTGTTACAAAAAATGTTGCGGATAACGAAAGTGTTACCGGAAATTTTGCAATAGAGCATGGTAATTTTATAAAAAACATGAAAGAAAATATTTCTAGGTAAAGCGAGGGAGAATATGAAATACGCACTTATCGGCTGCGGCAGAATTGCCGTCAACCATATCAAAGCAGCTTTGAACAACAAGCTGGAGATCGTCGCCGTCTGCGACGTCATCCCGGATAAGATGGAAGCCCTGCTGGCAAAATACGAGCTGCAAAGCGACAAGAGCATCAAGAGATATACAGATTATAAAGAAATGATCGAGGCTGAAAAGCCTGAGCTTGTAAGCATCGCTACCGAAAGCGGCATTCACGCGGAAATCGCCCTGCATTGCATTGACAAGGGTGTCAATGTGATCATCGAAAAGCCGATGGCGATGAGCATGGAAGACGCAGACAAGATCATAGAAGATGCCAAGGCTAAAAATGTCAAGGTTTCCGCCTGCCATCAAAATCGCTTCAACGTAGCGATTCAGGAGCTGCGCAAGGCGCTGGAAGCCGGACGCTTCGGCAAGCTTTCGCACGGATCTATCCATGTGCGCTGGAACAGAGATCATAACTATTACGACCAGGCTTCCTGGCGCGGCACCTGGGCGCAGGACGGCGGCGCACTGATGAATCAATGCATCCATGGCATCGACCTGCTCAGATGGATGATGGGCGACGAGATCGAAGAGATTTATGGTGCGACCAGGCAGCAGTTCCACGATTATCTCGAGGCCGAGGATGTCGGCATGGCTGTCATTAAATTCAAAAACGGAGCCATCGGCACGATCGAGGGGACGACGAACGTTTATCCGAAGAACCTCGAAGAGACTCTCTATATTTTCGGTGAGAAAGGTACGGTCAAGATCGGCGGCACTTCGACAAACAATATTGATGTGTGGGATTTTGCCGACGAGACAGAAGCCGATTCCAAGAACAAAGATCTTAAGGAAGCCACCAGTAATGTCTACGGCAACGGCCATACCAGCCTGTTTGCCGATGTGATGGATGCGATCGAAAACGACAGGCAGCCGTATGTTGACGCAGTGGCCGGCAGAAACGCTCTCGAAGTAGTGCTCTCAATCTATAAGAGCCAGAAGGAAGGCAGGCCGGTGAAGCTGCCGCTTGAGGATTTTGCCAGTGTGGATATGATGGGAGAGTTTTAATGTATAATATTTATTTGATTTCTTTTAGTGATTCTGAATATGATGGCAGACTTAGAGAACTGAAAAAAGTATTTAGCAGCATAGGAAACTTATACTTGTATGACATTGGAAAAAGAGAGAATAAAAACAGTAATTATGTATTTAGTAAAAAAAACTATTTTAAATTCATATTAGGTGCGGTAAAGTATGGACTAAATGTAAATAAAAAAAATGGGAAAAATACAATTTTAGTCTTAGATAATAGAAAATCTATTATTCCCGGTTTGATTCTGAGAATGCTTTTAAAAGAAAAGATTATAACAGTATTAGATTGCCGCGAGCTCTATATTTCTAGTGAAATGAAAAGCATGATAAGCAAAATAGGTTGTTATATTGAGAAAATAGGTGTTAAGAAGGCAGATATTATTATTGCGGCAAATAAATATCGTGCCTTAAAAATGAAGGAACTGTATAGACTGACACAATTGCCAGTTGTTTTTGAGAATGTGAGAAGATTACAATTTTCTTCAAACGCAGATTTTGATTGTTTAAGAGAAAGATATAAGCTTTTTTTTAAAGATGATGAGATAAGGGTTATTTCGACAGCAGGGTGTTCTGTTTCCAGAACAACAGATATTCTTGTATATAATATAGATAAAGTTAAAAAAAAGTGTAGGCTTTTTTTGGTTGGTGATAGTTCAGTTCGAGATGAAGCAAGAATTAAAGAAATAATAAATTTAAAAAAATTAGAAAATGTAGAAATAATTGGGAAAGTAGGTCAGGATGAATTAAAGTTTTTAATACAAAATTGTCATATTGGAATTGTAAATTATAATCAAATTGATACAAATAATTTATACTGTGCATCTGGGAAATTATATGAATTCATATATGAAGGACTACCGGTTCTTACAACTACTAATCCTCCTCTAAGGGAACTATGTTGTAAAGAAAAAATCGGATGTTCAGATGATCAGTTTTTTGGAGGCATTAACGGCATTATTGAAAAGTATGACTTTTATAGAAGAAATGTTTTAAAATTCAGAGAAAAAATAAATATTGAAAAAAATAATGAACTATTAACTAATGAAATTTTGCGAAGAATTGTAAAAATAAACGAGGATATATAATAGAGTGGTTCACAACAATGAACATTAAAAAAAGTATACAAGCAATTGGTATGTTGTTCTTTTTGACGATTTTTTCTAAGGCGGTCGGTTTTCTTAGAACATCAATCACAGCGGCTTGTTTTGGAATGGACACAAATACAGACTTGTATAATTTGGCAGATGGAATAGTAAATCAGCTGTTCCATGCGTTTTCTAGTGCTATAGTTATTATAATTGTTCCATTATTTTTACGGCAAAAAAAAATAAATGAGAAAGAATGTAAGATTTTTGCAAAGAGCGCTTATATCAGCTTATGGGTTTTGTGTATATTCCTTATTTTATGTTTGTTTTTTTTAAGCCCATACATTGCACAGGTTATGGGACATGAATATAATACGAGCAATCAAAGGATGCTTTCAGATTTTATTAGAGTTTTGAGCCTTGGCATTGCGATCTCAATAATTACATATTCATTGCAAAGTTTACTCAATGCAAATCAGATATATGGTTTCCCGGCAATATGCGCTATTTCCAATAGTGTCATTGTTATTCTGTTCTCGGTATTTCTTAATGACGATTTAGGGCTTTGGGCTTTAGTAATTTCTTCGCCAGTGGCATATGCCGTACAATTATTAATTTTGCGTGTAAGAAGTAAAGAAATCTTATCTGTTAAAATATCAGAATGTAGATTTGATCAGAACATCAAACATCTTTTTGCCAGTATGATACCGATTTTTATTGGTAATGCAACTTTGGAAATAAATGGCCTTATAGATAAATTTTTGTTGACGGGATTAAATGAAGGTGCTATCACAGCAACAACATATGCAAATACACTCTTGACCTTTGCTACAAATATTATAATGATACCATTGAATACAGTACTTTTTACAGATGTGTCGAATTTACTGGCAAATAATCAAAAAGAAAAGATTAAAGAGATTACAGAAAAAAGCTTATTAGGTGTATTACTAATTTGTATTCCAATTATGGTTATCATGATTGCGTGCTCATATGAAATTGTAGACATCACATATGGACATGGAAGATATAGCGCCGAAGCTGTTAATCTAACATCTATAGCGTTTTCCATTTACAGTTTATCAATGGGATTTCATGTCATTAGATATACTTTAAATAGGATATTATATGCTTTTATTGATACCAAAGCGCCTATGCTAATAGGTTGCATTACTGTTATTATACACGTAATTTCAGCGATAATATTAGTGCGTGTACTTGGAATGCCTGGAATTGTATTAAGCAATGTTATAGATGTTATTTTTGCCACTGCTATAACATATATATATTTGTGCAAAAAATATATTCACATTGGACTAAGAAACTATAGAAGGGTGATATGTTCTATCACAGTAGCCGCTATTGCTATGTTTTTTATTATTAAATTTTTGAAATGCTACAGTAGTTTTAATAACCTTATTGCTCTTTTTGTCTATACATTATTTGGTCTAATAATTTATGCTGTTACATTATTGGTATTAGACAAAAGAATTAGAAGCTTTTTAGTTGATTTTTGGAGGAAAGGAAAATGACAAGAAAAATAATGATTGTTTTTGGAACAAGACCAGAGGCAATAAAAATGTGCCCACTAGTAAATGAACTAAAAACAAGGCCGTTTTTTAATATATGTGTTTGTGTCACTGGGCAACATAGACAAATGTTAGATCAGGTTCTGAATGTATTTGACGTTAAACCTGACTATGATTTATCAATAATGAAGGAAAAGCAAGATTTATTCGATATCACAATAAATATTTTAGAAAAGATGAAAAAGGTTTTAGAATATGAAAAGCCAGATATTGTTTTAGTCCATGGTGATACAACAACTACTCTTTCGGCAGCAATGGCAAGTTTTTATCTCAAAATACCTGTGGGACATGTGGAAGCAGGATTGCGAACCTATGATATATATAATCCATTTCCTGAGGAGTTCAATAGGCAAGCTGTTTCAGCTATTGCGGAGTATCATTTTTCGCCGACTGAAATTGCAAAACAAAATTTATTAAAAGAAGGAAAAAAAGAAAACGCGATTTTTATTACTGGTAATACGGCCATTGATGCATTAAAAACAACTATTAATGAAAAATATACGCATCCGGAACTTGAATGGGCAAACGGTTATAAACTTGTATTGCTGACTGCGCATCGAAGAGAAAATCTTGGCGATAAAATGAGAGGAATGTTTCTGGCTATAAAAAGGATCTTGGCGGAGTATGATGATATAAAAATAATTTATCCAATACATATGAATCCTCAAATTAAGAATATTGCGAATGAGGTATTTAATGGAAATGAACGTATACACATTATTCCACCTTTACCAGTGATAGATTTTCATAATTTTATGTCTCGAAGCTTTTTAATATTAACAGACAGTGGTGGCATACAAGAAGAGGCTCCATCATTAGGAAAGCCAGTCCTAGTGATGCGAGATACTACAGAGCGCCCAGAAGGTATTAAAGCAGGAACGTTAAAACTAGCGGGCACATCAGAAGAAGGTATATATAATGCAATTAAGCAATTGATAGAAAATAAAAGATTGTATACTAAAATGGTAAAAACAAGTAATCCATATGGAGATGGGTTTGCTTCGAAGAGGATAGCTGATATTCTAGAAATGAAACTTTAGAGTAATAGCTGCCTTTAATAGAGAATGTCTGATAACATTAAGTTTAAAACGTATTTTATGCAAGACGACTGCTTTTTTATCTTTTCCTCGGTCAATATGCGGTAAAAGAAAAAACAATGTCCAGTGAATCAAACACAAATCATGGACCTTGGAGAGGGTCAATAAAGACTACTACACTACTACATTTACAATACAGGGATTTTAAATATGAATAAAATAATTTCTGCTTTACAAGAAAAAAATTTTGAGAATATTGGTATCTATGCTAGTATCATTATGTTTAGTATGAGTAATCTTGGATTTATTAGAATGATCCTAGCATATTTAGGAGTAGAAAAAAATATTACAATTGTTGCAACAGTTATTTTTTGCGGCTTGGATATATGCATTTTTGCCATGTATATGTGCTCCATGCAGAGCGTAAATTTTAAGAAAAATTCAGTAGTTTTACTAATGATTAATTTTATATGTATACTTCCTTACTTAATAGAAGGCCTATGGTACAATTGTGCACAATATATTGTATTTGCAATTCCATTTAGCCTAACAGCAGCATATATTTATAACAAACAATGTTATAACAAGTATTTTGAGTATTACTCTAATGTTTCAAAGTTTGTAATTATTATACCTGTACTCTATATTGCAATCATTTTTTCCGGGAAGGCAGTAGTAAACGGTGTAACTACTATTAATGAATTTTCGTATGGCGATTTCGCCTATGCGTTTCTCCCGTTCATGACAGCTGATCTAGTGAATTTTATCACAGATAGAAAGAAAAAGAATTTGATAAGGAGTTGTGTGTATTATATTGCAATTATATATACAGGTACAAGATCAGCTATCATATGTGGCTTATTTGCCATATTAATTTTAATAGCATTATATATCAAAAAAAGCAATCTATCCCTCAAAGTATTAATTAAATATGCATTAATTAGCACAGGTATAATTTGTGCCGCATTAATATTTATTTTTTTAGCAGCACCCGAAGGCTCGAGACTAAATGTCGTAAAGGGGGATTTTTTGTATGAATTTCATAAAAATAGTGGACTAGTTGTATATGATGTTAAAGGAAAAAATTATGATTACATAGAGAATGTATTTAGAAAAAATATTGTCAGCAGTACATTGACAAAGGAAGAAACTGAAGCAATTCTTAAAGATGATATAAAAAAAGGAACTGGCAAGTATATTATTGTAGATGATGATGTTAGAGAAGAAGCAATGCAATATGAATTGCGATATAATAGATCAAATTTATGGAAAGCTGCTTTTGATGAATTTAAAAAAAATATTTTAATCGGAAATGGCCCATTATCTTTCCAAAATAAATACGTTGGAACATATCCACATAATATAATACTTGAAGTGATGTGTGATTTTGGCCTTGTAGGTGTAACAGTAATAATATATATATTGGTCATTGCTATAAAACAATTTTTGAAAAGTATTTCAGATTTTAAAAATAACAAATGGAAAATATATGTATTTGTTTCAGCATATTTACCACAATTTCTATTATATACAACATTTTATTTAAATGGGATACTACTTTTTTGCTTCATGACAATTATACTACCATTCACTTCTACATTATGCCTAAAAAAAGAAAGGGAATTTAGAAATGCAAAAAATAATGGATATTAATAATAGTGTTTTTAGTTATATTGTATCGAATGAAAAAGTGAACGTTTTTAACGAAGAAAAAATTTTTTGCAATAATAGATATTATATTAATCATTCACAAAATACTAGTGTGCAAATTAAAAAATACCGAAGCAAAGAAATAGCTTTAATAGGATTCTGTATTGATTCTCATTGCAAAATATCGATGGATAAAATAACGGAAGCCATCTTATTATATTCAATAGAGGAATCTGATAACATCGTTGATATTTACAGATTTTGTAATAGATTTGCAGGAAAATATGTTATTTTTTGGTGTGATGATACAAGCAGTTCAACTCCGGTTTTATGGGTATTTGGTGATGCCACGTGTTCGCTGCAAATTAATTATGTGTTTTTAAATAATTATTTTTATGTTGCATCTTCGGATAATCTTATATCTAACCACCTAAATCTAAAGAAAGATAAAAACGTTGAAAAAATACGAAAAGGATCAGACTTATTGCAGCCATTACCGTATAATATCACTATTTTTGAAAAAATGTATGCTCTTTTGCCAAATCATGTCCTTAACATTCAAAATAAGCGTGTAGAAAGAGTTAGTATAAGCGAAGAAGTTTGTATAACCCCAAGAAATATTGACATTTTAATACATGATACAATAGATTTAATAAAAGGAATCACAAATGAATATTACCAGAATAATAAATTGGTTTGTCCTCTAACTTCTGGTTATGATAGCAGAGCCGTACTAGCTTTTTTATATAATAACAATCATAATATTGAATGTTATACTTTTAAACATAACAATATAGGGGAAGAGATGGGAGATCGATTTGTCCCTGAACAAATATGCGAAACATTAGGATTAAAACATCATTGGATTGGCGAAAAACAATGTGATAATGAAGTTAAACTTGGTATCCAAAAAATAATAGGAGAACACTATGCGGACATGATTATAGATTGGGCATATATGTTTAAAGAAAAATTCCCAGATAGAACAATGATTAATGGAGACATTATTGGCCAAATATGTAAAAGTGGATTTGGAAATACAATCCCATATAATCTAGCTAATTCATATTACTTTCAATGCAAACTTCATAATAAAGATAAAAATACAAGAGAAGAGATAAAAAAGCATATTGAAGAAATTAAAAAAATAAGGGATGGAAAATATATATATGATTTATTTGCTATTGAAAGCAGGTTGGGTAGGTGGGCATCTCAAAGAGAAATGATTTATAGCATTTGTGGAGTGAAATCTTTGAATATATTTAATTGCAGAGAAGTGATACTAAAATGGATTTCTATTCCGAGGGAATTAAGAAGCCAATATATTGTTCATAATATAATATTTAGTGATTTATTACCACAACTATCAAGCATCCCATTTAATACTGGGCAGACCAATAATTTGGAAATAATAGCCAAGAAATTCTGGCCATTATATTATTTAGGAACATTTTTAAAACATTTTTTGAAAGATTAGAGTTAGCTTTTCTATCTCAACTCAGAATCGAGGAAACAATATGTTATTAGAGAAAATAAAAACAACCGCAAAAGCATATCCACAAAAGCTGGCACTTGTAAACAAGAATTATGCAGACAGCAACGTTACTTATGCAGAACTTGATGAACAATCTACGAATTTAGCGTATTTTATTAATCATGAAATGATTAGGGAGGGGGAAACACCTAAAACACCGATTATTGTTTACGGACATAAAAATCCGTATATGATAGTCACTTTTTTGGCATGTGTAAAAGCGGGCTATCCATATTGCCCTGTCGATATTTCTATGCCGGCTGAACGCATAACCGATATCATAAATGATGTACAGCCTAAACTTGTCTTTGCTCTGCAAGCGCCGTGTTTTGAAACAGCCGATGCAAATATTATTTGCTTAGATGAAATAAAAGCACTGTGTAAGCAGCAGGTCAGCACTGATTCTACATTAAATCCAGTCGCAAATGACGATCTTTTCTATATTCTCTTTACATCTGGCAGCACCGGACGCCCTAAAGGCGTTAAGATAACATATAGCTGTCTTAACAATTTTCTTACTTGGACGAGCAGTATTGCTGGCAGGTACTGCAGCAGTGATCCAGTGTTCTTAAATCAAGCGCCTTTTTCTTTTGACTTATCTGTCATGGATTTATACACCAGCTTATATACTGGTGGAACTCTTTACATTTTGGATAAAGATCTCCAGATAAATTTCCCAATGCTTATTGATGCATTGTCTAAATCTGAAGCTACGGTATGGGTATCAACGCCTTCTTTTGCAGAAATGTGTCTCAGTGATAAGAAATTTGCGCAAGCATTATTGCCAAAGCTAAAAGCATTTTTGTTCTGCGGAGAAATATTGACTAATAGCACAGCACTGAAGTTGATCGACAGATTTCCACAAGCGGAAATAATTAATACTTATGGACCGACAGAGTCAACTGTAGCAGTTACCGAGCAGAAGATCACAAAAGAACTGGCAGATAAAGACGAGCCTTTGCCGATCGGGAAAGCTAAAAACGGAACTTTCATTGAAATATGGGATGAAACAGGCAAACCTTGTGCAATTGATCAGACAGGGGAGATCGTTATCATTGGCGATACTGTAGCCGCCGGATATTTTAATAATAACGAAGCTACCCTGAAAGCCTTTTTGACTGTCAATAAAAATGGCATCCAGCATAAGGCCTACAAAAGCGGAGACAGAGGATTCTGTGATAGATCCGGAATTTTGCATTATGTCGGACGAAAAGATAATCAAATTAAGCTGAATGGATACCGAATTGAAACAGGTGACATTGAAAAGAACATACTTAAACTGGAAATGGTGACGAATGCTGCGGTAGTACCAAAGTACAAAGATGCAAAGGTCAGATATCTGGCCGCATTTGTTACCTTGAATGCTAATAAAGGTGAGGAAAGAGAAAATATATCTTTATTAAAAAACAGACTTAGAGAAATATTGCCTGATTATATGATTCCTAAGAAGTGGCATATCTTAGACACGCTGCCGATGAATGCTAACGGCAAAATTGATAAGAAGAAACTGGAGGGAATGATATAATGAGCTTTTTTTCCGGGCTGGATTTTTTCATACTACTTGCTTTAATATTGATACCGGCCATAGTATTGGGAATTAGTGAAGTCAATTTGCGATATTACAGAATAATTGCGTCAATTGCAATACTATTTCTGATATTCAGGGATGATCTTAGAAGTGTTGTATTTCTCATAATATTTGTGACTCTGGAGTTTCTTTTGATCAGAGTTTATTTGCGCATAAGAGAGGCGGCTAGAGAAGCAGTCGTTTACAGATTGTTTTTATTTTTCAGCATTTTACCGCTCATTTTTAGCAAACTGTCAGAAATAACAGAATTGTCACTGTTCCAGTTTCTGGGGATATCATACCTGACCTTTAGAGTGGTGCAGGTTATAATTGAAATCTATGATGGAATCATTAAAGAATTTCATTTGATGGATTATCTTGACTTCATTCTAATGTTCGCTACTTTTAGCAGCGGACCGATAGATCGAAGCAGAAGATTCCTCAAGGATGTGTATTCTCCCCTTACGAGGCAGCAATATTTGGATTTACTTGGCCTTGGGTTGCAGAAAATTGTGTTGGGAATATTTTATAAGGTTGTATTGTCAGCCTTTATGTATCAATACGTGCAGGCTCTGTTTGGCCATTATTCCCCTTGGGAAATATTTAAATACAGCTATGCTTATGGGCTGTACATGTTTTTCGATTTTGCCGGCTATAGCCTGATGGCGATTGGCACTTCCTATATTTTGGGAATCAAAACACCAGATAATTTCAACAAGCCATTCATGAGCATAAATATGAAGGACTTTTGGAACAGGTGGCATATGAGTCTTTCCTTCTGGTTTAGAGACTTTATCTTTTCCAGAATAGTGATGGGATTCATGCGTAAAAAAATCTTTGCTTCCAGGCTGACCGGCGCATCGCTAGCGTTTATCATAAACATGACTATCATGGGATTATGGCATGGCTTAATGCCGCAATATATTTTATATGGCCTGTATCATGGCATATTATTAGCTGTTACGGAAATTTATGAAAAGAAGTCAGGGCTGCATAAAAAATATAAAAATGTATTTTGGTATAAGGTCGTTTCGTGGGCTTTGACGATCAACATGGTGATGTTTGGATTTCTGATCTTTTCCGGGGAATTTACAGACATCTTGAGAATAATAATTCAGATGTACGTATAGGAGTTTTTACATATATGAAAAAAATAATATCTTTCCTGCTTGCAGGCGCGCTATTTATTATTACAGCCGCAGTGTTAAATGCAAACATAGAAGCGAAACTAGAAGAGACGGCAGATATATCGGGCAAAAATTTAAATTATATTGGCGGCCTGGATAAAATCAACCAGCCGGAGCTTTTAGGGCAAATTATTGATGAAGATACTGTCGTTATGCTTGGCTCATCGGAACTACCATATTATGATGAAGTATCCCATCCCATGATAGTCACGAATTATGGTCATTCGGATTTTAATATCATGCAGATAGGAGTGGGCCATATTCAATCACTGGCACACGCGATCAATGTTGGCGGACTTGATCAGTATATTGAAAATAGAAAAGTGGTCTTGAATCTGTCCCCACAGTGGTTTTCTCTTGAAGGCATAAATCCGGATGCGTTTTCCAGCAGATTTTCTCCCAGAATGCTGGAAGCTTTTATAGAAAATGACAATTTGTCTGCTAAACTTAAAGGTAAAATATTGGACAGGTGTCGTGAGCTGTTTACTTCTTATCCTGAAGGCCTTAAACTGATTGAACGCTATGAGGATCAGATAAGCGGAAAGGGCCAGAATATTATCGATAAAATCAGATATTGGCTAACGGATACCATAGACGGTATGAAAGCGAAAAAGGACTTCACTTATGTGCTGCCTAAAGAAAAATCCGGCACGGATGAGTTTGTACATTTTGGAGAACTGGATTTTTCGCAACTTTTGAAAGAGGCTGAAGCTCAAGGCAAAGCGGAATGTACTAATAATGACTTTTATATTTATGACAGCTATTTTGACACATATATCAAACCAACTTTCGCTGAGCTAAAAAACAGCTATTCGGATCTCAGTTATAGTGTGTCTAAAGAATATGATGACTTACGCTTGTTTTTGGAAGTGTGTAACGAACTCAATCTGGAGGTAATGCTTATCAACGTGCCTGTTAACGGATTCTGGTATGACTATGCCGGCTTTCCTAAAGAAAGAAGGGCGGAATACTATCAGAACATTCGTGACATAGCTGATGAATATAATGTTAGCTTGTTAGATCTGTCGGAGCATGAATACACACCGTATTTTCTTAAAGACATAATGCATATGGGTTGGAAAGGATGGGCATATATCGATGAAGGAATTTATGAATTCTATAAAAAAGATCTGTCAAAATAGCTTTATTCGCGTTTTATTTGATGTAGTCTGGATGTATTTGCTGATGGTCTTGATATTTCTGTATATTCTCAACCATGACATGTCAAGCACGCCGGAGTTTATTTACAATCAGTTTTAGCCGAAACAGCACAAAATAACGTAGGAACACGGAGGAAAGAAAATGGAAGAAAAAATATTGGCGATTTTAAAAGATGTATGTGATGATGATATTGTTTTTGCAGAAAGAGATATCGACCTTTTTGCCGAAGATCTGCTGGATTCTTTGGCCTTTACGGAGCTGCTGATCATGATCGAAGAGCAGCTTGGTATTGTAATCGCCCCGTCTGAGATTGAGAAGGATGATATCAATACACCAAATAAAATAATTCGGGTTGTGCAGTCAAAGATGTAGGGTGCAGAAGCTATCTAACTTGCATAAAAAGTGTTTTACTTTATAACCCGTTTTTGTCTGTATGGGAGCGGCCGTGTGCCGCTCTTTGTTTTTAAGTGGCTAAAGTTTTGCATCTATGGAGTTGTCAATATTTGTGCAGTCTTTAAACCCTCAAAATTAAGCAGCTTCTGCTAACGGTTGTTCCAGACGTCTCCTGTAAGCTGCTGGCGGGAGGCCATCCGGATTTGAAGTGTATATCCTTATCCGGTTGTAGTAGATAAAGACATATCTGAAAACAATTACTTTAACTTCTTCCATCTTCATCTTGTATGTTGGAATCCTGTAGAGGAGTTCCTTCTTGAGAGTAGCGAAGAAGCTTTCCATCCTGGCGTTATCAAAGCAGCGGTTAACGCCACTGAGGCTCTGCAGAACACCTGCATTATTGGGTTCTTTACGGAATGTTTCACTTGTATACTGGCTTCCGCGATCTGAATGGAGTATGGCTCCGTTCAAAGGAAACCTTTTGGCTGCTGCATTGAATGTATCAATGCACAGTTCTTTGCACATATTGCTTCGCATTACCAGAGAAAGTATTTCTCCGTTAAAGCAATCCATTATTGGAGATATGAAATCTTGTTTGATTAGGTTTTCCTTCTCCTGTATTTCAGTAGTTGCCCTGGTTAAGCCTTTCGGACGGCGCTTACGTTCATGAAGCCAACCATTTTCCTTCATGATTCTGGCTATCCTGCGCCTGCCAACCTTGTACCCGAGATTTCGAAGTGCTATCTGCATTCGATCTACACCGTAGTTATCGTTGTATATATACTCATCGAGTATTTCCTGTATAACTGCCGAAAGAACAGCGTCCTTGCTGGGATTGCCGAGATTCCTTTTGAATCTGTAATAACCGGTCTCGCTCACGTGCAGGACATCGCACATAACGCTTACAGGCCATCTGCTGCTGTATTCGCTAATGAACTCAAAACGTTTCCGAGCTCTCACTTCTTTCGGCTTTGTGCGAAAAAACCGAGAGCCTCCTTGAGTATATCGTTAGCTCGCCTGGTTTCCCGAAGTTCCGCTTCCAGTTCCTTAATGCGATGATCTTTCTCGCTGAGCGGCATCATTTTGTTACCACTGCCAACGAAAGCTTCTTCGCCGCGAGCCTTGCGCTGACGACGCCAGTCGGCAAGTGTGTAATACTTGATGCCGAGTTGATCTGCAGCTGCCTTGACGCCAATTTCATCGGACAGTTCAAGAGCCTGTAGTTTGAATTCCTTATCGTATTGCATGTCTCCACCTTCCTTAATGATATATTATCATCTTTTGGTGGATTTAACGACTGCATTTAAATGATACTACTCCAATCTTATTCTCCCGGAACTGACACTACTGGCAAATTTGGAAAGTTACAATGCTATTTTAATTAACCAAGGCAAGAATCAGAAAGAGAGATTGCACATTTGAGCTGCTTTCCATTTCCACATATAATGAAAGCGAAGAAACGGAGTTGGCTCGTATGAGAGAAAGTATGCTGTCTACCGTGGCTTAGGGAGCAACACCTTCAAGGGGGATGCATCGGGAAGCGACAAGCGGTATTTCTTCCGCCTGCTTGCAAGAGAGCCTTGCAAGTCGGTGCACATGTTTGAAGCCGCTATTGATCTACTGTCCTATGCCGCTGTCTGCCTTGAAGGGGCGATTATCGTGCTTGGCTGTATCATCCTCTCCCTCTTTGCGGCTTCCCCGCCTGCGGTTGACCCGGACGCTGCGGCGGTGTCGATGGTATGGAGCTATATCGGGGAGTTGGTATTTAACATGCTCGTCTTAGTCGGGGCGGTCAAAATGGCAGACCGTGTTGTCCGAGAAATGATGGGCTTGTAATTGTAAATTTTTCTGCGCATATTGACTCGATGGCATAAAATGAGTATAATATAGTTAGAATAATACTACCAAATACAAACGGGAGGTGTGGTTATGAATATTCGTCCATCCGCAGCAATCCGTCAGAATTACAACGAGATTGCCGAAATGTGCAGAAAGACAGCAGAGCCGGTTTTCCTTACCAAGAATGGCGAGGGAGATTTAGTCGTTATGGATATTGAAACCTTTAACCGCAGGGAGAAGATGCTGAAACTCCGTGAGGAACTGCTTGCGGTTGAGGAGGACAGGATGGCGGGAAGAACTGGCTGTACGCTTGATGAACTGGACGCTTATCTTGATGAAATGATTGCAGAGGTATAGCGTATGGCAGCAAACAGCAAGTACAAAGTCATTGTTTCCGACAGGGCAAAAAGAATGTTAGGAACGCATATCCGCTTTATGGCGCAGGTCAATAAAGAGGCAGCAGCGGCAAAGAAAAAAGAGATTATGGCAGCGATGCGCTCTCTAAAACAGATGCCACAGCGTTTCCCTTACTTTGAGGAACTGTATATCACGCCGAATAAATATCACAAGATGTTCATTGAAAAGTGGTATCTTGTCCTTTACCAAATCCAAGATGATACGGTCTATGTAGAATATATCCTTGACTGCCGCAAGGATTACAGTTGGCTGATCAAATAGCAACAGAATATCAGAAGAAAAATCGTCACTTGACTGCAGGTGGCGGTTTTTTTATGCCCAAAAGGAGGTGCTTTTCATTTGGAAGTCAAGATGGAGTTGTCAATATTTGTGCAGTCTTTAAACCCACAAAATTAAGCAGCTTCTGCTAACGGTTGTTCCAGACGTCTCCTGTAAGCTGCTGGCGGGAGGCCATCCGGATTTGAAGTGTATATCCTTATCCGGTTGTAGTAGATAAAGACATATCTGAAAACAATTACTTTAACTTCTTCCATCTTCATCTTGTATGTTGGAATCCTGTAGAGGAGTTCCTTCTTGAGAGTAGCGAAGAAGCTTTCCATCCTGGCGTTATCAAAGCAGCGGTTAACGCCACTGAGGCTCTGCAGAACACCTGCATTATTGGGTTCTTTACGGAATGTTTCACTTGTATACTGGCTTCCGCGATCTGAATGGAGTATGGCTCCGTTCAAAGGAAACCTTTTGGCTGCTGCATTGAATGTATCAATGCACAGTTCTTTGCACATATTGCTTCGCATTACCAGAGAAAGTATTTCTCCGTTAAAGCAATCCATTATTGGAGATATGAAATCTTGTTTGATTAGGTTTTCCTTCTCCTGTATTTCAGTAGTTGCCCTGGTTAAGCCTTTCGGACGGCGCTTACGTTCATGAAGCCAACCATTTTCCTTCATGATTCTGGCTATCCTGCGCCTGCCAACCTTGTACCCGAGATTTCGAAGTGCTATCTGCATTCGATCTACACCGTAGTTATCGTTGTATATATACTCATCGAGTATTTCCTGTATAACTGCCGAAAGAACAGCGTCCTTGCTGGGATTGCCGAGATTCCTTTTGAATCTGTAATAACCGGTCTCGCTCACGTGCAGGACATCGCACATAACGCTTACAGGCCATCTGCTGCTGTATTCGCTAATGAACTCAAAACGTTTCCGAGCTCTCACTTCTTTCGGCTTTGTGCGAAAAAACCGAGAGCCTCCTTGAGTATATCGTTAGCTCGCCTGGTTTCCCGAAGTTCCGCTTCCAGTTCCTTAATGCGATGATCTTTCTCGCTGAGCGGCATCATTTTGTTACCACTGCCAACGAAAGCTTCTTCGCCGCGAGCCTTGCGCTGACGACGCCAGTCGGCAAGTGTGTAATACTTGATGCCGAGTTGATCTGCAGCTGCCTTGACGCCAATTTCATCGGACAGTTCAAGAGCCTGTAGTTTGAATTCCTTATCGTATTGCATGTCTCCACCTTCCTTAATGATATATTATCATCTTTTGGTGGATTTAACGACTGCATTTAAATGATACTACTCCACTATTTTTAAAAGGCTGCAAAGAATTCTGGTATGTACATTTATGTCTCTGCCAAAACCACAGTTACAATGGCTAACACAACAAATTTCAGAGTCTGCATGGACAGCGACATCAGCAATCAATGTCTTCCTGCACCAGTCACTTCGTGCCGGTGGCAGAAAGAATTGCGTGAGATCCCAGCGTAAAGCACTACTCTGATGTGGAAAAAGCCCTGTGGGAACTGAAAAACAGTGACCAGTTCGACAAATAAGATTTCACGAAGAGTACAACATTTAGAGTTATAAGACAAATTGCATGCTTCATAACTCTTCCATCAAAAACGTATGGATTTCTAAGAAGATATAACCCTTACAGACGTATAGTATCCCTTAAAACTGATATAATGATAAGGGAAAGCTTTCTTTTGGAGTTGAACTTTCCCCTATTCTATGGTAAAATTTAAGGGAATAAAGGAGGGCATAAGGGTATGCGTGCATTCAATTATTCCGCGATTCGGAAACAGAAGTGGGACTCGGAGATTCTGGGTCTGGTCGCGGCGATCTATAAAGAAGCAGGAAAGCAGGAACAGTATCTGAAACAGCGGCCGGAGGAATTGGAGAAATTAGTGGAGATCGCAAAGGTGCAGAGCACTGGGGCATCCAATGCCATTGAGGGCATTGTGACCACAAACACTCGTATCCGGCAGCTTGTGGAGGATAAAACGACGCCGAGGAATCGGGACGAGCAGGAAATCGCAGGCTATCGGGATGTGTTGAACATCATCCACGAAAACTTCGACACTATCCCCATCACTCAGAACTACATTCTGCAGCTCCACAAAATTCTATACAGTCACATAAACAACCCCATGGCAGGCAGGATTAAAAGCGTGCAGAACTATATCAGTACCACCTATCCCGACGGCCATGTGGAGACATTATTCACGCCCCTGCCTCCCTATGAAACGTCGGAGGCCATGGACAGAATTTGTGAGGAGTACAACCGGGTCATTGGGAATATGGAAGTGGAGCCACTGATCGTCATTCCTGTGTTCATCCACGACTTTCTCTGCATTCATCCCTTCAATGATGGAAACGGCAGAATGAGCCGCCTGCTGACCACACTGCTGCTCTACCGTAGTGGGTTCTATGTAGGCAAATATATCTCGCTGGAGGCCAAGATTGCAAAAAACAAGGACCTCTATTATGAGACCCTGGGTCAGGCACAGATCGGCTGGCATGAAGGCACCGAAGATGTGATTCCATTTATCAAGTATCTGCTGGGGATCATTCTTTCCGCTTACAAGGACTTTGAAGATCGCTTTGCGTTGGTGGAGACTAAGCTTCCTGCTCTTGAGACCGTGCGCCGGGCCACCATGGAGAAGGTCGGCCGGTTTACGAAGCAGGACATTCGAGAACTTTGCCCTTCGCTCAGTATAAGCTCCATCGAGGGAGCGCTGCGGAAATTGGTGGCATCCGGCGAACTGAAACGAGAGGGCGCCGGAAAGAACATTTGCTATTATAGAAATCTTTTCACAAGCTCAGTTCTTCCGTCTTGAAGCTTGCATAGCCTTCATAATAGTAGCTGTAGTCGATGCCTTTTATATAGACTTCACGGCTATTGATGTCGTCGGTCAGGGCAGCTTTGAGGATATATTTGATTTCAATATCTTTAATAGGACTACGCTCCATAGCGAGAAGATAATCTTCTTTATCCACTTTACTCCAGTCAACGACCTTACGAAGCTCTGTTTTGAAAATGAGGTCGAGCCAAATACGAGTGCTGCGCCCATTTCCCTCTCTGAAAGGGTGGGCGATATTCATTTCTACGTACTTCTCGACGATCTCATCGAAAGTAGACTGTGGCATTTTATCGATGTTAGCAAGAGCTGCTTCAAGATACATCAACGGAGCAAAACGGAAGTTGCCCTTGGAAATATTTACGGTTCTGAGTTCTCCGGCAAAGTAGTAGATTTCGTCAAAGAGATACTTATGGATTGCTTTAAGAGCAGAGAATTTTCCTGCTTCCAATTCATCAAGCATACCGTTTTCAAAAAGCTCAAGAGCCTTTTTCTTGCTGATGCGTTCTTCCTCACGGGCAAGGTCTGCGGAACTTGTCAGTCCCAATTTATTTTCAATTGCCATATTGCACCTCCAAGTTCGTAAATCCTGCTTTACTTCCGCACGGTGTTTCGAGTAAAGCTATATATGTATATTGTATCATGGCGCTAATAAGTTATCAACATAATGCCAACACTACGGCCGTGTCAAGTTGTTGTGGAGTTTTTAGCCTTTTGTAAAGACGGTTCATATTCACATGGCGTCTGTTGTACGCCGCTTTATCTTCTGATTGATGATAAATTGAACAACCTGATTATTTCTGTTATAATAAATCCCAAGAAATACGGGAGGCAGCTATAGGCTTTAGATATAGGAAGAGTATTAATTTAGGTGGCAGCTTTAAAATCAACATCAGCAAATCCGGCATTGGTTACAGATGAGGAACTAAAGAATACCGCATTACAAAAACGACAGGAGGTACCGTTCGTAGAACTGCTTCTATTCAGGGAACTGGTATATCCTTTGCAGATGAAACTGGCAAGAACTTGACGGCAGCTATAAGAGACTTCTGTCAATTTCTACAAAAAATGGAAAAACGCAAGCTATATTCAAAAATATCGTTGTATTTTTTTGCTGGTTGCGCCATAATATGTTTGAGTTAAAATGCGGAGATGCGCGAGCGCATCGAGCCGTGTGCAAGGACATATACTTTGTCTAAAACAATAATCTTTAAAACGATAAAATATAAAAAACAAAGAACTTTTCTCAAGGAGGATTCAAATGCAATTCCGTGATTTAAAACAACAATATCAAGTACTTAAAGAAGACATAGACGCAGCGATGGTAAAAGTAGCGACCGACTGTAATTTCATCAGCGGTGCCCAGGTGGCTGAGCTGGAAAAAGAGCTGGCAGAGTATGTAGGCGTCAAACATTGCGTTACATGTGCTAATGGAACCGACGCGCTTTCCATCGCCATGATGGTGTGGGGCTTTGGTGAAGGCGACGCAGTCTTTGTACCGGATTTCACATTCTTTTCATCCGGAGAAATCGTTTCTCACTGTGGGGCGACGCCGGTATTTGTGGATGTAGAGAAAGACACATACAACATGAGTGCTGATTCTCTTGAAAAAGCTATTAAAAAGGTAGCGGACGATGGAAAACTCAAACCAAGAGCCATAGTAGCAGTCGATTTGTTTGGCTTACCTGCAGATTTTTCTAAACTCAAACCGATTGCTGAAAAATACGGACTTCTCATCCTTGAAGACGGAGCTCAGGGGTTTGGCGGACGCATAGGAGATAGCCTTGCGTGTAGCTTCGGAGACATTGCTACAACATCATTTTTTCCTGCAAAACCCCTTGGATGTTACGGAGACGGCGGCGCGCTGTTTACCGATAATGATGAATGGGCTGAGCTGATGCGCTCCATAAGAGTTCATGGCAAGGGGACTATGAAGTATGACAACGTCAGAATAGGTCTGAACTCCAGATTAGATACGATTCAGGCAGCGATTCTTTCCGTGAAATTGAAAGCGTTTAAGGAATACGAAGTTGAGGCTGTAAATAAAGCTGCGGAGCAATACACTGCGCTGCTGAAAGATACGGTGACGGTGCCTGTAGTTCCGGAAGGCTTTTATTCAAGCTGGGCTCAGTATACAATCCAGCTTAAAGACAGAAAACAGAGAGACAAGCTGCAGCAGATACTTAAGGATAACGGAATCCCATCGATGATTTATTATCCAAAGCCTATGCATAAGCAGCTGGCGTTTGGACTTGCGACAGCAGACGGAGCATGTGACTACGGTTTCGACTGTTCGACGACTGAGAGCCTTTGCGACACTGTATTGTCGCTGCCGATGCACCCTTATCTGAAGGAAGAAGAGATCAGAAAGGTTGCGGAAGTGGTGAGAGAGAATGTGAAATAGGCTATTTTGAGCATCTTGAGTAATTTATAAGGCACAGGAGCACGAGAGGAGGCTTCTGTGCCTTTGGCGTTGAGCGGATGAATGTTGAGTAAGTAATGCGGAGCGTTCATATATGAAGAATAAAATTGAGTTCGACGAGAAGATGTGTAAAAATAAACGAAACAAAAAATATTATGAACATTTGGCAAAAATCATTTTAGAAAAATTTTTGCCGCAGAGATTTTATGATTTAGAAATTTCAGATCGACCTGATATTAGGCAAACGGCTCAGATCGGGATAGAAGTGACTAGAACATTTTTTTCTAACCAGGCTCATGCAGAAGGGATTTTTGAACATATAAAAGGTAAAGCTTTAAGTGAGATTTCATCCCAAATAATATTAAAATTAGCTCTCTTGGGTTATAAGATATTTGAATGCAATGGGATTATTTTAGGATATTATCCCAAAGAGGCTGTTTGGGTTAATACTGACTCATTGAAGGAGGCATTTATAAATAAACTTAAAAAACTAACGACCTATCAGACAAAAGAAACACACTTATTTATCCACGCTCCAATGTTTGATCTATATGACAAAGAGGATATTATAGAGTTTACTAAATGGGCAGCTGACTTACAAAAAAATAGCCAATTTAGATATAGCGATGTATTTATTTATCAAGTTTCGCAACTGTTTATCTGCCACTTAAAAGAAAAACAAGTGATTATATTACCGCTGGATAGTTGTTTAGTTCGTATGTGCTGTAAGCAGGCTAAAGCCATAGCGTAAAAAATATGGGGAAAAAATTAGAAGAAGGAAAATATGATCACACAAATTATAAATGAAATCAATAAATCGATTGATAACGAATGTTATATTGCAGCCCTTATGCTTGCGTTATCAATTCCGGACATATGTGGCAAAGCAGAATATTCCCATGCGTCAACCACAAGTAGATATATCCAATGGTATAATACATATGTCGGAAAACATGAAAAACCATTATCCCCATATGGTGATGATATGCCATATGCAAGCGGTGAATTGATTTACAATCTAAGAAACTCATTATTTCACCAGGGAACACCAAACATTGATGTAGGGAAAGTTAAAGAAGAACGATGCCGGGTAGATGAGTTCAGACTCACGATAAGTGATGTAACAGACGGGGGACTAAGTTGTGTTTCATACGGAAAAGAATCTCAAATTGATAAGCGAATAATAGAGGTAAATATCGTCAATTTATGCAGTAATTTAAGTAGAGCGGCACGGTACTATTATACTAATAATAAAGATAAGTTCAACTTTTTTAATTATGAGTTGAAAGATGTACGGAAGTCTTATACTACTTTATTTAAGTTTAAGGATAGATTATAATATCATGCATATAAATCTGATACATTGACTTTAAAATATAAATATCAGATCTCGTCATAGAGGGGTATATACAGCACGGCTTGCTCATAACGCATACAAAATATGAGGAAGGAAACTTAATCATAAAGCCAGGAGAGGCGGAAGAGGTAAAGCGGATTTACCAGGAGTACTCGGAAGGGGCAAGCCTGCTCAAGAACGGGCGTGGCCTGGAAGCAGGTGGGATTCTTACTGGGGTTGGGAAAACGAAGTGGCGTCCGGAAACACTGAAGAAAATCCTGCAGAATGAAAAGTACATCGGAGACGTCCTTTTGCAGAAGACATATACCGTTGACTTCCTCAATAAAAAGCGGGTGCAGAACAAGGGCATTGTTCTACAGTATTATGTGGAAAACAGCCATGAACCCATAATTCTCCGTGACCTTTATATGCAGGTGCAGGAGGAAATGATTCGGCGGGCGAACCTCCACAGCGGAGACAACCGGAAAAAGAGGGTTTACAGCAGCAAGTATGCCTTATCCAGCATTGTTTACTGCTCCAAGTGCGGCGAAATTTACCGGCAGATTGTATGGAATAACCGTGGAAAACATTCTACCGTGTGGCGGTGCTGTGCCCGTGTGGAACATGGACCAACCGCATGTAACGCACCAACTATTCAGGAGCAAGATCTACAGGCGGCGGTGGTACAGGCGATCAACCTTACGCTTGGCAACAGAGAAAACATGATGACCATTCTCCAGGAGAACGTGGAGGCAGTGATCCGGCAGGAGAATGAAACCTCATTGGAAGGGATTGAGGCCAAGCTGCTGGAACTGCAAAAGGAACTTCTGAAGCTGGCGAATTCCAAAAAGGATTATAACAGCGTTGCGGATGAGATTGACAGGCTGTGGGAATTGAAACAGAATGCCCTGGTGGAGAGCGCTGAGCGGGAGGGACTGAAACAGCGGATCAGGGAGATGCGAGAGTTTCTGGAACAGCAGTCCACAGAGGTCACGGAGTATGATGAACTCCTGGTGCGGCGGCTGATTGAAAAGGTTACGGTTTACGATGAGCGGTTTGAGGTGGAGTTCAAATCTGGGGCAAAGGTGGATGTGGAGAGGTAAATAATAGAATGAATGCGGTGCCTTGTGGCTTTTGAAATGGCTGCAAGGTGCTTTTTTAATAGGCTGTTAATTTTAAAGAAGGTAGCTTGTACTTATCAACCATGGGGTTTATAATTGTATTATGCTGATGGAGGTGGAAAATGACAACATCGGATATGATCAGAGAATTGTGTGACAGGATGAATATCAGCCTTGCGGAACTTTGTAGACGGATTGGACAGACTCCGCAGAATTTTAATAAGAAGCTGCAGTGTGGTACCGTTTCTTTTGAGGAAATGGCGAAGATTGCAGAGGCGTTGGATGTTGGATATGAGCAGGCGTTTGTGTTGCCGGACGGAGAAAAAATAGGAATTAGAAGATAAAGGAAATTACCATGATTGATAATAATATAGAAAAGCAGGTCAATGATGTCGGAAGAATGTATGATAAGGGAATTATTAAAAACAGACTTTCAAAAATAGTGATACACAGTTTTAGAAAATTTGCGGAAGAATCAGAAATAAACTTTGTGTATCCCCTTACTGTGATTGTTGGAAAAAATGGCAGCGGAAAAACAACTGTAATGAAAGCTATAAAACTGTTGTCAAAAAGGCAGATACCACAAAACGAATTTTTTGAGACAGTAATTGATGATGGAGGATTTCAGAATGCGGATATATCATACACCTTGGATGATCATATTCTTCATTATAAAAGAATGCGCCAAAATGAATGGGGTAAAGAAGGTGAAGTGCCTGAAAAGTTAAGTATCACATATATTCAGACAAAGACGATGGTAGGGGCAATTGATAAAAGCTTTCTATATGATAATATAGGGAAAAACACTGCCCGAACTCAAAAGGTTGAGTATGTCATAAAACAATCTAAAAAGCTTAAGCAGAATCCCAGGAGTAATAGCGAGAGAAAACAACGACATTTTTTAGGTGCCAATGCAATTGAAATTGTGAATTATATTCTGCAAGGAAATATTAAGTCAATTGAAATGGTTAGACATAAATACTATAGCGGAACCTGGGGAACGAGTGTTATTTTTAACGATGGTAATCAGTATTCGGAATACAATGCTGGAAGTGGCGAATTTGTTATAGCTAGCATGGTTGATCAGATAGAAAGAGTACCATCTGAAAGTATTCTTTTATTAGATGAACCAGAAGTATCTTTGCACCCGGGGGCTCAAAAAAGGTTAATTTGCTATATTCTTGAAATTATCAAAAAAAAGAAGATACAGGTTATCATTACCACACATTCTACTGCTATTGTAGAAAAATTGCCCAAAGAGGCTATTAAGTGTTTTAGAAAAATTGAAAATGAACTTATTGTAATTGAAGAAAAAGTTCTGTTTCAAAATGCATTTTTAGAGTTAGAGTCTGATATAATCGATAAAAGACATGTAATTGTGGAAGATAATTTAGCAAAGAAAATCATTGAGCAAATCTTAAAAACAGAAGGCTTAAGTGGATTATTGCAAGTTGAGTTTTATCCTGGAGGGGCATCAAATATAAAAAAATACACAATCCTCACATATTCTAAAACGAATGTGAGTAATAGATATATTATTTTGGATGGTGATCAAAAGAAAGAGGAGATTCCTGATTTCCTGAGAATACCAGAAGTCGATAAAACGGATAAATATTTAAAAGATATATTTAAAAAAGCTGTAGGTATCAGTGCTGACAAAATTGACTGGGGAGTCGATGCTAATAGAAAAGCTGGAAGAGTTAATGAGGAGCAGGAAAAGAAATTGCTTTTATCATATCTTGAATACTTTAAAAATCATGTATCCTTTTTACCACAATCTATTCCAGAGGATATCATTTACGATGAGATGCGATTAAAACAGTTTTTAGGAGAGGAAGATTTTCCGGATGTTAGTCAAGAAAAAGATTCAAAAAAGAAATTAAAAAAAATTTCAGATATAATGGGACAAGAAATAGGTGCATTGGAATATCAGCTAATTTATTGGTTTATAAAGCAAAAGAATACGGATTACCAATGTATTCTGGAAATCTTGAAAAGTATAATTGAAAGATAGGGATATTATGGAAATAATAAAATTGCCGTCTGCAATTGAAAAAGAGCGTAAACGTATGCGCTCAGCTAATTTAAAAAAGAATAAAAATGCCTATAGTAGGCTAAAAGCGATAATGGTTCCAGAAAAAATGAAATTAGCACAGTTTAGAAAATATTATCATTCAGTTCTTTCAGTGCGGGAAAAGGAAGTACTCATTAATATGGGATTAGATCCCTGGTCGGTAGAAGGCCTGAAGTATGTTGGAGATTGTAGAAGATTTAAAATCAAATTAGGAGATCCAATTCCTGATAATGAGAAACAGAAATAATAGATTTAGAGGATATATGACTATGAAATATTTAGATGAACAGCAGTTAAAGGCAATGTGTGACGTCTTGGCTGAAACTTCTCTAGGATATACAAAGACAGAATTGACTCGCTTACTTCAGCAGAGTAAAATAACAGTTCTTTCAGATGGGAAAGTAAGTAATGGATACACTTATCAATTGGGACTAAATAAAAGAGATTGGCTATATAACTGTCTGGCAGCAGAAATAAACAATAGTCATTCTTTTGTCCGTATATATACTTTTTTGGAAAAAGCGTTAAACCCAGTCGTTTTTACTGATGAAAAAAGTAGAGATAAATATAGTTATTTGCTCGAGGGAGTAAATAAGGTTCTTTTATTAGCAGGTCTGGAAGTAACAAAGGAAGGAAAACTGATTGAAGTTATTCAAGCAAAAACACTCGATGAGGTTGATAGGAGGGTAAATAGTTTACAACGTCAATTATACAACAGAGCAATACATAGCGAAGTTCAGAAATACTGTATTAAGGATTATTTGCAGAAAGATTATTATGATGCTGTGTTTGAGGCGGCAAAGGGCCTCGCAGAAAGAGTAAGACAAATTACTGGGCTGACCTCCGATGGAGGCACATTATTTCAAACTGCTTTTGCGAAGAATGATCCTTATTTATTTTTTAATAGTATGCAGACGGATAGTGAGAAGAGTGAATTTACAGGCTTAAAAGAACTTATGGAAGCAATTTTTCATTTAGTAAGAAATCCAGCAGCTCATACTCCTAAGATAAATTGGAAAGTTGATGAGGCAAAAGCGTTAGATGTTTTAACTCTCATTTCTTTTGCACACAAATATTTAGATGAGTGTCATAAGATGCCAGGTAAGATTTGAATAAATGATACTTGGTATTACAATTCTCGTGTTTATTGATGGAATGATTTTGCGAAACAAAGAGGTTGCTGTTAGTGGAGGTTTTGAGGTGGAATATACAGATGCGGAAAAACAAATTCTTTCACTTATGGAGAGAGTAAACTTTAAAAATTTATCGAAAAATGATGTACTTATTTATACATCGAAATTGAATGAGTTACGACCGGAAGTAGCACGACAGGCCATAGCACAATTCCCAGAATTGGCAGATATGATTAAATCCGCAATGGTGGAATATAAGGGTATTTTGGATAATGTCATTGCTAGTGATGATAACAGTATAAACCAGATTTATGAGATTTTTAATAAAGAACTTGATGAAGCAAGTAATAGTAGAAAGGAAATTATTAAGTTTGCCCATATGGTCCGTGCGGATTTAAGCAAATGCTTGAATCAACCTGATATGACGGCAGAGGAACAGAGAGAAATTCGAGAACAAGAAATGGAAGTTTTTCGTACCATGGTTGAAAAGGATTCTGAGATACGGGAGCATGAAAAGGAAATTGCCCACATGGCTGATAAAAAGGATTCTGAAAAGCGTGCATTTAATTGGAGATTAATTAGTGGTGCAAGTGCTGTAGTACTCATAGCTGTTGGGGTTGGTGCAGCAGCACTTGGAGGGAGCATTAATTTGAAATTGCCGAAGAAAAGTTAGGACAGTTTTTTATTGATATGTTCCCGTATACGACCGGGAGGACAAAAACGCCGGTGGATCAAGTCGGACAAACCGCCCGGTAAATGACGTACTTCCTGTCCTCTCGTGCCAAGCCGTTTGTCTAAAATGATCAGTGTATTTTAGAAAAAGATAAATAGTATATAAAAAATTCAACCCCAAAAATCAAAAAAATAAATAATTTCCATTGCATTTGCATAAAATAAGCGATATACTTCAATTTGAGGTGACAAATATGCTCATTGAATTTCGTTTTAAAAATTTCAGATCTTTTAGAGATGAAACCGTATTGTCAATGGAAGCATCTGGAATCCAAAATTTCAATCATTCACTCATAAAATACGGTACCTATAAAATACTGCCTGCAGCGGCAATATTTGGAAAAAACGGCGGAGGCAAGAGCAATGTAATAAGAGCATTCTGGCTGGCTGTTCAATTTATCCAAAATGCGCAGTTCACGCAGCATGAAAATGCGTCTGTGCCGGTAGTGCCTTTTGCGCTGAACGATTATTCGGTCGGCGAACCTACAGAATTTGAATTTCTTTATACGATTGATAATGTAAAATATTATTATTCATTTGCTGCCACTAGAGAAAAGATAATAAGTGAATGCCTTTATCATTCACCTAAAGGACAGAAAGCACTTGTTTTTTCACGAGAAGGTCAAAAGTTTAAATTTTCTGAAGAAAAAACAAAACGTAAACTTATAAGTCAGGCAGTGGCTCCAAATCAACTATTCTTTTCTGTTGCATGTACGATGAACGATACCTCGTGTATAAAAGCAATGCGCTGGTTTAGAGAAAACATATTATTTTCAAGAGGATATTCTGACATTCCAAAGCAATTATTGAATTATGAGAATGATACCCATATGCTTAGAGCAATATCTGATTACGCTAAAGCTGCGGATCTGGGGATAGAAGATATACAATTTACATTTGACAGCAAAGAACTGGAAGATATTGATTTTCCGGAAAGCATGCCTGAGGAATTAAAAAACGCATTATCTCAATTCATACATTTACTATCGGATACGACAAGCGATTCTGAGAACAAGCTTAGAATGGGCGAAGTAAAAGCTATATCACAGCACATAGGGAAAAACAAAAAGGGTGAATCCGGTTTGTTTACATTGGGACTTGATGACGAATCAGATGGCACGCGCAGATTAATGTTTTTGGCACCCGCAATTGAATCAGTGCTAAATAATGGAGGGCTGCTGATTGTTGACGAAATAGAACGCGAGTTGCATCCTATGCTTGTAGATTTTATTGTTGCTAAGTTTCAGAGTAAGGAAACAAATAAGACAGGGGCACAACTTATTTTTACGACTCACAACACAGAACTGATGAATATGGAATTGTTGCGTAAAGATCAGTTCTATTTTGTAGACAAAGATAATGAAGACGGCGTGTCTGAATTATACAGCATAAGTGATTTCGGCACTAAAACATCAGAAAACATACGAAAAGGTTATATTGCAGGGAAATACGGGGCAATCCCGGAAGTTAAGATAGAGGAGGTAGAATAATGCCTCGTAATAGCAGATCATATAAGCCTTTAATATACGTTTTTTGTGAAGGAGAAAGTGAACAAGCATATACAGATTTTCTGAAGAAAAAATTTCAGAAATGTGCCCGAATAAAATATCCAAAATCAACCGGACTATTTGAAAAAGCACAGGAAAAGTTTAAGAAAGAAATAAAATACAGGAATGAAAAAGATGTTATAGACGAGATATGGTTTTTCTTCGATATAGAGATAGATGAAAAAGCAAAATGGGAACAAAGGTTAAAAATTATTAATGCTTTGAGAAGAATGAGGCGAGATAAACAAATTAAAGTTCGCCTTCTTATGACCACAGGCTGTATTGAGTATTGGCTTATGCTGCATTATAAAATGTTTGCTCCCGCAATTAAAACGACTGGAGATAAAAAACGCATCTTAAACGAACTGAAAACTATGGAGCCTAATTATGAAAAAGGAGACTTTGCATCTATAGAAAAAATTGGGCAACACTATAAAAATGCGATGAAGAATGCGGGAACAATTTTAAAAACTCTACTCAAAGACGGTATGCCATGTTTGGAAGACACTGATGAAAGAAATCAGTGGTTATATGTCCAGGAAAAAACTTTCTCGAATGTACATGAAGCTATAGCTTTTCTTGAAGCATTAAAAGAATAGGATGAAAAATTATATATTGAGCAATGCATAAGGCGCAGAAGCGATAAGGCTTCTGTGCCTTTTATGTGGGGCTGATGAATCTAATAATGTTACTCGAGGCAGTTCAGCTTATTGAAGGCATGAAATGCTTATGATACAATAAATTATAAAAACTGTTAACAGAGATTTGATTGCCCTGATAAAAGGAGACGAATGTGTTTCATATTATAGATGAACATTTTTTTGTACCGTTGGCATCCCCAAACAAAGTAGTATATTGGGAATGTATCTGCAAATTGTTTTCTGTCATGGATCATCAGCTTTCGTTTGGTGTGGAAAGGGATGTTCTGATAGAGGAATTACAATACTATTTTGAAGCATCACAGGCAGCTGAGTTTGAAGGAGCAGATGTAGAAGGAAAATCTGCAAGAGACAAGGCAAACTGGATGATCCGAAAACTGGAAAATTACGGCTGGATTGATATTGAAACGGATAAAAGCTATGTACAAAGAGTTAATTTCAGGGAATATGCAGTTAAGATAATAAGGACGCTCCTTGAAATAGCAGAAGGAAAGCAGATTGAATATCAGGGGTATATCTATACTATATATAGTCTGGTTAGAAGTGCGACAGATAATCCCGGCGTTGTCCTTTTGGCAATAGCGGACAATACAGATATGCTGATTACCGGATTGAAAAACTTAAGCTCCAGTATCAAACATTACATAGATGAATTGACCAGATACAAAACACCTGCGGAGATTATGAACGTACTTTTCAATGATTACATTGAGAATATTGTGGACAAGGCTTATCATCGACTGCTTACTTCGGATAATGTTTCAAAATTTCGTCCTGAGATCATAGAGAGACTGGAAAGCAAAAGTCGGAGCAAGTCTTACGTGGAAAAGGCCAGTGAAGAACTGGCGAACATCCGGGAGATTTCCAAAGATGAGGCGGAAGAGCTTGTCTACCAATACATCCATAATGTAATAGATGCTTTTCAAAACATGGATGAACTTCTGTCGGAGATCAATCGCAAGAATACGCAGTATCAGAGAGCAGCAATCAACCGGGCAAAGTTTTATCTGATAGGAGGAGAAGATGTCAGAGGGCAAATCAAGGAAATCCTGTCAGGAATGAACGAAGAAATCAACAGAGATAATATGGATTTGAGAGGTATTTATCGAATTGAATTCATGGATGAATTAATCCGGCTTTACAGTTCTGCCGTATTGGATGAGAAGTCTCTGTACACCCCGATCGAGGGGAAAAAAGAGTTTGAACCGGAAATGCTTATGAATGAGGAACCGGATCAGGAGCTTCGAGATGAAAAAATAAGGCGAATGCTGAGAAAACTGGAAAGGATTCTGAATCCAGAAAGGATAAATAATTATGTGGAAAAACAGCTTGGCGACAGGGAGAAAATGCTTGCTTCAGAGCTTCCTCTGGAAAATACAGATGATTTTGTCAAGCTGATTTATATCAGACTTTATGGACAAAGAAAAAATATGAGATATACGATTGATGTAAAAGATATAACAAAAAAAGACGGCTATCAGTTCAATGATTTTACGATACATAAGAAGGAGCATTGATAGAGATGGATATTCTGGACGGAATGCTGCAACGGGATAAGGACGATTTTTCAAGAATTTGCAATCGACTGCTGAGCTCCTGTTTCCTTTGTAAGAGAAATAAAACAAACAAGGCGGATTACTATTTTGTGATTAAATATAAAGAGAAATTCTCAGATTGTTTTGCGCTTTTGGGATATCGTCTGGAAATCAATGAGGAGTATGGTGTCATTCAGCTGACAAATCCGCAGAATTACAATCGCTATAATATGAAGCTGTTCGAATCCATTCTCTTGCTGATCCTTCGAATTCTTTATGATGAAAAAAGAAGAGAGCTCTCTGTTTCGGATGAAGTAATTGTAAACGTGGGAGATATCCATGATATATTTTTAAGTCTGAAGATCAGAGATAAGATGATTGATAAAACAACCTTTCGCAATGCGATCAGCACATTGAAAAGATTTCAAATCATTGAGACGCTTGATAGCAATCTGACAGATGAAGATGCGCGCATCATTATCTTCGATGCAATCCTGATGGCTGTTCGAGTGGAAGATATAAAAACTGCCTACGAGAAGCTGGAGATTTACAGAAAAGGAGGAAAAGACAGTGAAGAAGCTGATGAGAGTGAAGCTGATTAACTGGCATCGATTTACAAATACGACGATAGAATTTGAAAAATCCACTTTGATATCCGGTGAAAATGGCGCAGGCAAGTCTACATTCTTGGATGCAATACAGTTTGTGATAATCTGTTCCACAAATTATTTCAATAAAGCGGCGCATGAAAACGGGAAGAGAAAGCTGACAGGATATATTCGCTGCAAAACAGGACGGGAAAACAGACCTTATGAACGTACCGGTGAGATCAGCGCCCATATCGCGCTGGAATTCTACGAAGAAAAAAGAGACAAGTACTTTGTAGTAGGTGCAGTAGTAGATTCCGCTTCTGAGGGTCAGGAAAAAACGGTCAGGTATCTTATGGACAACGCTCGCTTAGATGATTCTCTCTTCTTTCAAGGAAAAACACCAAAGTCGATCAATCAGTTCAGAACAACCAATGCTAAGAAGATTAAGCAATGGTGCACCACGGACAAAGATGCCAGGGACATGATAAAAAACAGGTTTGGACGAATTGAGGATAAGTTTTTCAGACTGATTCCCAAAGCTCTGGCTTTCAGGCCAATAGACGATATCAAAGATTTTGTTTACTCATATGTATTAGATGAAAAAGAAGTTAATATCGATGTGCTGCGTGAAAATGTACGGACATATCAGGATTTGCAACGTACCCTGGAGAATGTGAAAATCCGTATCGGCAGATTGGAAAACATCAATACGATGCATGATCATGTAGTGGATGGTCGGAGAAAGGACAGTCAGTATGAGTATTTCCTGGCGAGAGCGGAAGCTGATCTGATTGGTGAGGATATAAACAGAAAGCAATCGGAAATCCAGTCTGACACCTTCAGACTGGAGAAGCGGAACAAGCAAATTGATCTGGTTAGAGCAGAGCAGACAGAGAAGCAGCAGATTAGAGATGATTTGCGGGCGGAGCTTGCAATGGACAAAGATTTTCTGGCAAGGGATGAACAGAAGAAAAAATTGCGTTCGTTGGAAGACAAAAGGGGAGAAATGCTGGAAGAACGAAAAACACTTCAGAAAAGCATGGATCTGGCAAAGGAACAGTTGAAAAAACTGTTTGAGGCCAAGGTTGCAGATAACCCTGTAAAAAAATATTATGAATATCTTTACAGGAAAGACAAAGATATTAACCTTGCAGATATGAAAGACACGCTTTTGCATGTGATTACATATAAAAATGAAATGCGGGATAAGGTATTCAAAAAGCGGGCTGAAGTGTCTGCTGAAGAGGCAAGGGTCAGCGGTCAGAAGCAGGAACTGGACAGAAGAATAGAACAATTAATGAAGAAAAGGTTATCCTATGCAGAAGATGTTGAACGCGTCAGAACGGCTATAAAAGAAGAATTTCAGCGAATTGGCAGAGCTCCGGAACCGCGTATTCTATGTGAGCTGTTAGAGATTACGGATGATTCTTGGAGAAACGCAGTAGAGGGCTATCTGAATACACAGCGATTTTATATTTTGGTAGAACCCGAAAATTTCGACATTGCGCTGGGGACATATGACAGACTTCGAAAAGAGAAAAAGGCATATGGTGTCGGACTCATCAATACGCAGAATCTGGATAAGTATGATACAGCACCTGAAGGTTCACTGGCTACAGTTGTAACTTCAAAAAATAAATACGCAAAGCGTTATATCAATATGATTCTGGGCAAAGTGCACATGTGTACACATTACCGGGATTTGAAAAATTATAGAATCTCTATTACAAAAGAGTGCATGAAATATCAGAACAATGTTGCCAGCGCCATAAGGCCGGATATTTTTGAAACTCCGTATATTGGTCAGAATGCGCTGAAGGTCCAGCTGGAGCAGGCCAGAGAAAAAAGGGAAGAGATTAAGAAACAATTGGAGCAGCTTCATGACGAGCTGGCGCAGTTGAATTTTGTTCTGAAACCTTTGGAAACAGAACATGATACAGATATCAAGTACAGGTTAGATGTCATTGGTGATTTACGTCATGTTGATCTGGAAATCAATAAATGCAGAGAAAATATTGCTACTCTGGAGAAGAACTCAAATATGATCATGAAACAGATACAGCTGTCAGCATTAGAGAAAACACTGGAAGAGTTGGCTGTTAAATTAAATTCTTTAAACAGAGAAGTAGGTAAAACGGAAGAAAGAATCAGCCTGACAAAGGAACAGGTATCAGATTGGCAGATAAAGCATGCTGAAAAATCAGTTGTTTATCAAGAGATGGGAACGAAAGCCGGAGATGTTCTTCCTCTCTGGAAGAAAGAATATGAGAAACAGACGGAGGACAAATCTTTTTCTCAGTTTAGGGATAACTATCTAAGACGAAGAAAAGCGAATCAGACACTTATGAATGATGCTGCAGATTCTATGAAGGAATTGATGAGCGAATATAAAACGGCTCATGATTTTGGGGCTCCTGCCACGTTGGAAGGTTATGCGGACTTTGAAACAGAATATTTGAAGCTTAAGAATTCAGAACTTCTGCAGTATGAAGACAAGGTAGATGCCGCCAGAGAGGCAGCGGAAGAAGAGTTCAGAGAGCAATTCCTGTCCAAGCTGCAGGAAAACATGAAAATAGCACAGGCTGAGTTCAAAGAGTTGAATAAAGCGCTTGACGATATTGTGTTTAGCAACGAAAAATACGAGTTTCTTTATATGCCAAGCAAAAGATACAGACAGTACTATGAAATGATCATGGACGATTTTAATGCCATGCAGGGAGAATCGCTTTTCAGCGGTTTGTTCCATGAAAATCACAAAGCGGTAATTGAAGAATTGTTTGAACGTCTTGCACTGGATAATGACAATAATGCGAAGGCATTGGATGAATTTACAGATTACCGAACCTATATGGATTATGATATCCGCATTATTCACAGTGATGGTAATTATTCTCTGTATTCCAAGGTGTGTGAGGAAAAGAGCGGCGGCGAGACGCAGACGCCGTTTTATGTTACGGTAGCAGCATCCTTTGTTCAGCTTTATAAAAATAATATCGGTGGAGAGGCGATAGGCCTTGTGCTTTTTGATGAGGCCTTTAACAATATGGATGACGAAAGAATTGGAGGCGTTTTGGAATTTCTCAGAAGGCTGCCGTTACAGATTCTGATCGCGGCTCCCCCTGATAAAATACAGTATATCAGCCCGTTTGTTGAAGAAACATTATTGATGATGACAGATGAAAAGACCAGCTTTGCAGAGAGGTATATCAATGGTGCCGTATGATCGGAAGGTATTAAATCATCTGTTGGATACGTATGAAAACAGCTTGTTGTCCACAGGAGAGAACAAGCGAACGATACAGATATATTTTCGCTTTACGAAAAAATTAATACCGGCATATTTTGATGAGAGCTCTGATGAATATGAAAGCATACATGCCTTAATGAAACTGTTGGAAAGCAAAAATTTAATCCGTATCATTTGGAAGGATAACAAGCGAGATTATCTGATCCAGAAAGTCAGGCTGATGACAGAACATATAGAAGAGGCTTATCAATATGTCGGACGTAAACCAAAGCTGGGACTGGAGGAAGAAAATATCATCCTGCTTCAGAAATATATTGATGTGGATGCGCCTATTACGGTAAACTTTGTAAAGCATCTTCTGGAACGGCTGCAAAAACACCAGTCAGTCAAAGAGTATATTACGCTGGAGGATAAGAAGGAAACAGAGAAATTCCTTCGGGCGTGTGTGCTTGTAGAGCAAAATAGAAAGTCATGCTATATCAGGGAATTTTCTATCATACATTTTCAGGATTCCAAGTATTTTGAACATATAGAAAGCCGCCTTGCTAAAGTATTCCGGCAATTTTCGGATGGCTGTCTGGAAACGGATGCCTCGGAAATATTGGCAGAATACGGAATTTACAGAACTCCTGACTATGTGTATTTTAAGGGGGATGTAAGCATTTCAATCGGTGAAAAGGCAGTAGATTTATCCCTGTTAAAGCAGGGCATAGGTATTTCAGGAGAAGATCTTTCGGATATATGGTTTTCTGATCTGAGCAGGGTAAAGAAGGTAGTCACCATAGAAAATCTCACTTCTTTTTTCAGATATTGGGAGGAAGACAGTCTTTTCATATACTTAGGCGGGTATCATAACAGGATTCGCAGGACTCTATTAAAAATGGTCTACGAGACAATTCCGGATGCCAAGTACTATCACTTTGGAGATATTGACGCAGGAGGATTTTCCATTCTGTTGGATTTGCGTAAAAAGACAGGCATTCCATTTATGAGTTACCATATGGATTTGGATACGCTGAAGAAATACAGACAATACGCAAAGGAATTGAAGGAGTCGGATCGAAAGAGACTGGAGAAAATAGGAAAAGAAAAGGAATTTCGCGAGGTAATTGGATTTATGCTGGAGGAAAATATAAAGCTGGAGCAGGAATGCATTATTTTAGGAAAATGTGGTCTGTGAGTACAGGAGTCCATAGCCAATTTCGACAAATATCATCGCCATGTTACAAACTTTTTAAAAATAAAAGTTTATAATATTGATGTTATAAACTTGAAATTAAATAGAGCTTGTGGTAAGCTTTTATTAGAAGGGTGGTGCGTTTCTTGTGCAGAAAAACAATCTGATAAAGCGGGATCTCTATTTGAAGAAGATGATCGCGTTTCAGGATACGGAAATGATCAAAGTTATGACCGGAATCCGGCGCTGCGGAAAATCCAGCTTGATGAAGCTGATGGCGGAACATCTGCGGGAGAGCGGAGTGGCAGACGACCAGATCATTGAAATGAACTTTGAATCCATGAGCATTCCGGAGATGGACGCAAGAGAATTCTACGAATATGTCAAGGCACGCATCTGCAAGGGCAGAAAAACCTACTTGTTTTTCGACGAGATACAGAGAGTGTCCGGATGGGAAAATGCCGTCAACGCTTTCCGCGTGGATTTTGACTGTGATATTTATATAACTGGTTCAAATGCTTATCTGCTTTCTTCGGAGCTGTCCACATATCTGTCCGGCCGATATGTGGAGATTAAAGTTCTGCCGTTATCATTCCGGGAATTCATAGACTTCCACGGTTATAAGCTGGCAGAAGGCAAGTCGCCGGCGGGTGGGGTCAAAAAACGAATCTTGGATGCCGATGGCGAGGTCTACGACACAAAGGAGCTTTTTGACGCGTATACGCGGTTCGGAGGCATGCCTATGCTGGCGGATATCGGCCTGGAGACCGAGCGGGTCATGGCCGCGCTGGACGGTGTTTATTCTGCGGCAGTCGTCAATGATATATTGGAACGGGAAAAGCGAAAGGGACAGCGGACGATAACCGATGCCGTGCTGCTTCGTAAGATCATCATGTTCCTGGCAGACAACATTGGTAACAATACTTCCGCTACTTCTATCGGGAACACGCTGGTCAACGAGGGACTGCTGGAGAATGGGAAGCGAAAGACGAAACCCGCAGTTCAGACTATTCAGGAATATATCAGGGCTCTGACGGAAGCATATTTCTTTTATGAGGTCAAACGATTTGATATTAAAGGCAGAGAATATCTTCGCACATTGGGAAAATACTACATTGTAGATATAGGACTGCGGAATTATCTGCTTGGATTCCGAGAGGGAGACAGCGGGCATATTTTGGAGAATATTATTTTTTTTGAGCTCATGCGCCGCGGTTATGATGTGTCCGTTGGGAAAATAGATAATCAGGAAGTGGATTTTATCGCCACAAAGTCAGATGAGAAAAAATACATCCAGGTTACGGAGACAATGAACGCACCTGAAACCAGGCAACGGGAGCTTGCACCCCTGCGAAAGATAAGGGATAACTACGAGAAGATCGTTATTGCGCTGGAGTGCAGTCTGCCACAGACACAAGACGGTATTAAAATCGTCCGGGCATTGGATTTTCTTTTAGGAGATTAGGAAAGAAGCCGCCGCTTCACAGATCGCTTTACAGCTCCGCTTCACAGCTGCAGAAACTTCCCTCTTCACTTTCACACCGTTCTATGATAAAATAAAAATGTATGCGCAGCGACATATTACCATAATATACATTTATAAAAGGGGAAAAACAGGAGGATTTGCATGAGATCAGACAGAAAACAAGAAGAAAAGAAGCAAAACGGAAAAAAGATTTTTACCAACGTTTTGGCAATATTATATTCGCTTTCCATACTGGTATTTTTGGTTCTGGTATTTTTAGTAAATGTTTTGCCGACACTTTACTTTGTAATATTGGTGCTGGTACTGGCGCTGGCCAGCTTTCCGATACTTAAATCTTTGCTTGGCAGACCGCGGAAGACCAGAAGCGGACGAGAAGCGAGAGATCCTAAAAAGAATAAAAACAAGACAGCGGCTTCAGTGTTTGCCATAATCTTAATTTTGATCACAAGTGTTGGCTCATATTATATGGGCAGTACTCTTGACTTCTTTGGCAAAATATCCGGCGGAGATCAGACCCATAATTTCTATGCCGTGGTTAGGGCGGACAGCACCTATGAAGACGTAAAAGATATAGAGGGTCAGACAGTGGGTATTATGAGTAAAGGCGATGATGTTTATACAGAGGCTCAGGACAAGCTAAAGAAACAAGTCGATGTAAGCTTTGAGGAAATGGGAAGCTTTGACGATCTAGCCAATGATTTGATGAATAATGAGACAGAGGTCATTTTCCTCAATAGCTCTTACTATGATATGGCCATTGAAGAGGTGGAAAGTTTTACAGCTGACAATACAAGGATAATTGCTGATATCGATGTAACGGTGGAGCAGGAAACCAGTTCCAAAGCTGTAAACGTTACGGAAGAGCCGTTTAATGTATATGTGAGCGGAATTGATACCACGGGTTCTATCGGAAACACTTCGAGAAGCGATGTAAACATGATTATGACGGTTAACCCTAAGACAAAAACTATCTTGCTTACATCTATACCCAGAGATTATTACGTGAATATGGCAGGAAAAGGAGCTATGGACAAGCTTACCCATTCAGGCCTCTATGGTATAGATGAAACTACATCTACAGTTGAAAATCTGCTCGGAATAGATATAAACTATTATATAAAAGTTAATTTCACGACTGTTATAAAATTAGTAGATACTTTAGGCGGAATTACGGTAAATTCCGATTACAATTTCTCAGCAGCCGGAATGGACGGAGTGACCTACAACTTTGTTGCCGGTGAAAATCAGTTAAACGGACAAGCTGCGCTTGCCTTCTCAAGGGAAAGGTATTCGTTCTCTTCCGGAGATAACCAGAGAGTTAAGAATCAGCAGGCTGTTATTACAGGTATAATTAAAAAGTGTACCAGCAGTACATCAATACTGACCAATTACACGGGTATATTGAATTCCGTCGAGGACAATATCCAGACCAACATGACGCAAAGGGAGATTACTTCTCTTGTAAAGATGCAGCTTTCAGACATGAGCGGATGGACTATCAAGCAATGCAGCCTTACAGGAAGCGGACTGATGACTCCGGTGTATTCCATACCAAATTACAGCGTGTATGTAATGCAGCCAGACCAATCATCAATAGATGAAGCAAAAGCTCAGATTGAATCTGTTATGAATGAGCAATAGATATTTAATGATACCAAAATTTGATGATACCAAAAAATAAACTTTTTAAATCTAATAAATACCCTTGTATAAAATTTGCAAGGGTATTTTTTAAAATTTTGCCTTATAGATATATAAAACATAACCTACAGATTATACAACTTTAAGCTTAAACATATTAACTTTAAGAAGAGGGGACTATCAAATAAAAAAGGGAGAATATGTGATGCAGCAGGAATTGAAGCAGTTAGATGTAAAATCTATGGGAAGAAGGATAAGACTTGTTCGTGAAGATAGAAAGATGACCAGAGAAATGTTGGCAGAAAAAGTAGACCGTTCAGTCACCTTTATAACCGATATAGAATACGGGAACAAATCTCCGTCAGTCAGAAGCTTATATTCGCTGTGCCAAGCACTGGATATAACAGCTGATTATTTGTTAGGAGGCAGAGTATATGCAGCAGACCGTGATGAAGAAGCCATTGAAGCTTGTAAAGAAATTTTAGAAATATTGAAAAAATGCGACGCAGACCAAATAAAGGGATTTCGGGATATAAGCATGATATTTGCGAATACCGTTTCAAAGTAAAAATCATCTTGTAGAGGTGAAAGTGCCTTTACAAGATTTTTTTTTGCAAAAAATATGTTCTAAAATAATGTGAGAAAGAAAGAGGAGATAGTATATGCATAAAGAATTGAAGCAGTTAGAGACAAAAGACATGGGAATGAGATTGAGAAAGGTACGTGAAGAAAGGAAGATGACAAGAGAAACGCTGGCTGAAAAGGTGGATTTGTCAGTAAATTTTATTGCTGATGTAGAATATGGCAATAAGAGCCCTTCAATCAGGAAATTCTATTCGCTTATTCAGGCATTAGATACAAATGCAGATTACATTTTGGGAGGAAACATGCGTGAAATTGATATTGATGAAGAGGCGGCAGAAGCATACAAAGAAATTATGAATATTTTAAATCAATGCAACGGAAAGCAACTTGCCAGCTTAAAGAGCATAAGCATGATTTATGCTGACATGCTTAAAAGGAAGGTTTAAGAAGCTCAGGGTTGATAAGGCAGCACAATTAAGATAAAATAAAAAAGAAATTTATTTATAACAATTGATATTAACGGAGAATAATTTATGGTACTTTATCCCAATCAAGAAAAGTCTAAAACTAAAGAATTAAAACAACTTAATATTAACGCCATGGGGCGCAGAATAAGGGTAATAAGAGAGAGGAAGGATTTAAGCAGAGAAGAATTGGCTGAAAAAATCGGCATAACGCCGGCTTTCATTTCAGATGTGGAGTATGGGAATAAGGGGATGTCAATCAAGAATCTTTATTTATTAAGCCAGCTTTTGGATGTTTCTGTGGATTATCTCCTCAGCGGCACACTTTATTCCATGGACAAAGATGAAGAATCGATGAAAGTACGAGATGAAATGATGGAATCTCTTTCCAAGTGCACCCCTGAACAGCTGGCAGCTTTCAAAAGCATAAGCGAAATCTTTGTTGATGATGTGAAGCGTCAGAAAAAATCAGAAGAGAAAAAGAAAGTAAGCACACGTATGCTGAGATAAAAATAAATATGTCTGTAAACAATAGATTAAAACCGTATAATGTTGACAGAAATTTGGAAAATTAGTAAAATAATATAATTAGCGTAATATTAGTTTTATCGAAGTTTACAAAAGGAAAGTATCAGTGAATAGTATTAAGACAATTATAAATGAACATTTTGTATATAGAAAACAAATTATAAAGCTTGCAAAATCAGATCTTATAAAGACATATAGAGGCTCAGCCCTGGGGTGGTCGTGGGCCTTCATCAAGCCGGTTGTGACTATCTTTGTTTTCTGGTTTGCTTTCAGCTTTGGCCTGCGCGCAAGCAGCGATGTGGACGGCTACCCGTTTTTTCTGTGGATGATAGCCGGCTTTGTGCCCTGGTTTTATATGAGCGAGATGATCACTGGCGGCGCCAGCTGCATCAGAAATAACAGGCACCTGGTGACAAAGATGAAATTCCCGATCTCGGTGATCCCGACCTTTACCAGCATTTCCAAGCTGGTAGTACATTTTATCCTGCTGGCGATCATGATCGTGATCTTTATAATGTTTGGTTACATGCCGGATATATATTATTTACAACTACCTATATATATTATGTTTATGTTCGTCTTTTTTACGTTTTGGGGATTGTTTTCTGGTATGTTGTCAGCAATGAGCAAAGATTTTTTAAATCTTGTAAAAGCATTTACTACGGCGATCTTTTGGGTTTCCGGAATCATGTATGATGTCAGCGACATAAAACAACAATTAATAAAGGATGTTTTGATGTTTAATCCAGTAACTATTATAGCTAATGGATATAGGCATGTATTTATCGATAAAGAGTGGCTTTTCGAAACACCTGAGGAAATCAGAAATTATTTTATTGTTTTAGTTATAATGATATTCTTAGCTATATGGGCGTATAAAAAACTTTATAAGGATATTGCAGATGTACTCTAAGGGAGAGAAAATGACAAAAGATGTTATTGTATTTGATCATGTAACAAAAATATATAAATTGTATAGAAATGACAAGCATAGATTCCTAGGTATTTTTTCAAAGAAAATAAAGTATAAGGAAAATAAAGCAGTAAATGATATTTCATTTTCTGTTAAAAAGGGTGAAAGCGTTGCTTTGTTTGGGCGAAATGGAGCTGGCAAATCAACAATAATGAAAATGATAACTGAAGTTACGTTTCCTACATCAGGAAAGATAACTATTGATGGTAGAGTAAGCGCTCTTCTTGAACTTACAGCTGGATTTGATGGAGAGTTTACTGGAAGAGAAAATATATATCTTAAATGTAATATAATGGGGATGAACGATGATCAAATTGCTAAAGTTGAGGAACAGATAGTAGATTTTGCTGAAGTAGGAGACTATATAGATCAGCCAGTAAGAACTTATTCAAGCGGAATGAAAGCAAGATTAGGTTTTTCAATTAATGTAAATGTAGAGCCTGAAATTCTTATTGTCGATGAAGCTCTTAGTGTTGGAGATAAGGCTTTTCAGAAAAAATGTATAGATAAAGTCAAACACATAATGGAAAATGGAGAAGTTACTTTTTTGTTTGTAACTCATTCAACAAGTATGGCAAAAGCATTCTGCAGCAGGGGGATAGTCCTTGAAAAGGGGAAAATAGTTTTTGACGGTGATATCGATAAAGCAGTAGAATTTTACGAGAAATAATAAGGTTATTCCTTTTAAGAAAGTGAGTATTTTAAAATGATACTTGTAATAAAACTTTTTATTTTGTTTATCAACATATTATATGTTTTTTTTAAAATAATACCGTCGCAAAGAAAAATTACGATGTTGAGCAGACAAAGCAATTACCCGTCAAAAGATTTTTTGATGATTGAAGAGCGAATTAAAGCTATAGATCATAATATAAAAGTTGTTAAATTATGCAGAACCCTTGATGGTGGTATCAATTCTTCCTTGCTTAGTAAAATCAAATATGGTTTTCATACATTGCTGCAGATGTATCACATCGCGACTTCAAAAGTTGTAGTATTAGATTCATATTGTATCGTGGTCAGTGTTCTCAGACATAAAAAAAATTTGAAAATAATTCAAATTTGGCATTCTATGGGAACCATGAAGAAGTTTGGATATGCAGCACTTGATACAGAGGAAGGAACTAAGAGCGAAATTGCATATGTTATGAAAATGCATAATAATTATGATTATGTTTTTGCTAGTGCGGATTCATATAAGGAGCATCTTGCCAATGGCTTTCATATTGATAAAGATAAAATTATAACCATGCCTCTTCCAAGATTAGATTTGCTGAAAAGTCAACGATATAAAGAAAAAACTCAAAGTTTGGTTTATAAAGCTTATCCTATGCTTAAGGAAAAGCCCGTGATAATGTATTGCCCAACTTTTCGTAAAAATGAAATGGAATTTGAAAAGGCTTTAGAAAGGTTGATTAAATGTATAGATTTTGATAAATATAATTTTGTTGTTAAGCTTCACCCATTATCAAAAGTGATTTTGAAAGAAGATATAATACAAGCAAAGGAATTTTCGAGCTTTGATATGTTATTTGTTGCAGATTATGTAATAAGCGATTACTCTTGTATCATATATGAGGCTGCTGTATTGAATATTCCTTTATATTTTTATAATTTTGATATGAATTTATATTTGAAAGAAAGAGGCCTTGCTATTGATTATTATAAAGAACTTCCTGGTGTAATTTCTAAAAATCCGGAAGAAATTTTTGAGTCGATAGAAGACAAACCATATGATATGGACGCGCTTCAAAGGTTTAAGGAAAAATATATTTTTGAAACAGAGAATGCGACAGAGAATATTGCAAAGTTTATATTAAATTTAATTTGATTTGATAAATCTTTAGGAGAATATTATGAATTCAATTTTAAAAAAAGATGTACAAGACATCATTAGCGATGATATTAATTGGGAGATATTAAAAAATAGCTCTGCAATGATTACAGGAGCCAGTGGTATGATCGGAATGTACCTGATTACAGTTATGGTATTCTTAAATGATATGAAAGACTATAATATCAAAATAATTGCAGTTGTACGAAATCCATCAAAGCTACCTAAATTTATTTTTGAGAGACAAGATGTTGAAATTTTAATTCATGATGTTACAGAACCGTTTGAATATAATGATAAAATAGATTTTATAATACATGCGGCTAGTCCGGCTAGCCCTCTGATAATGAAGAATATGCCTGTGGAAACTATTGCAGCTAATACTCTTGGAACATATAACACATTGCAGCTAGCCAAAAGAAATCAAGCAAAGAGATATATGTTTATTTCTTCAAGGGAAATATATGGAGAACCTTATGAAGGACAGGAATATTTTTATGAGGACACTTATGGATTTGTTGATCAGTTAAACCCAAGATCATGCTATTCAGAGGGTAAAAAGGCTGCTGAAACGATGTGTGTATGCTTTAAAGATGAATATGACTTAGATGTAAAAATCGCGAGGTTAGCACATACTTATGGTCCAGGAATGTCTATTAATGATGGCAGAGTTCAAGCTGATTTTTTGAAAAATCTTTTAAATGGCGAAGATATTGTTTTAAAAAGTGAAGGTTTAGCTGTTAGAACTTATACGTATATAAGCGATGCGGTATCTGCTCTGTTTAGAATTTTGTTGGACTCTGACGAATTGGTATATAATATAGGAAATGAAGATTGTAAAGTATCTATTAGACAGCTTGCAGAAATATTGATTGATATATATCCAGAAAAAAAATTAAGATTGGTATTTGATATTCCTAAAGGTGGAACCAAAGGAACTGCTCCTTATACGTCAGGTATTGTGAATAGTAAAAAAATAAGAAAACTTGGGTGGACTCCTCACTACGACATTAAGAATGGATTTAAACGTACACTTGATTTTTTATATGAAGAAAATTTAAAGGCAGGGTTTAGAAAATGAAAAATATTGCGATTATTTTCGCTGGAGGAAGCGGAGCTAGGATGGGAGCAGGGATTCCGAAACAGTTTATCGAAGTGAATGGGAAGCCTATAATCATTCATACTCTTGACGTATTTGAAGAACATGCTTCTATCGATGAGATATATATCGCATGTATAAATGACTATATAGATAAACTTCAAAAACTCGTTAAAAGGCATATGATAACAAAAGTTATAAAAATTGTTCCAGGAGGAGCGAGCGGACAAGAATCTATTTATAATGCGCTTTCGGCGGCGCAAGAAAATAATGATGAAAAATCAATAGCGCTTATCCATGATGGCGTTCGTCCATGTATTAATAAAGATTTAATAGATGATGTAATTGATTGCGTCAAAAAATACGGCAGCGCAGTAACTTGTACGCCATTGTTCGAAACGCCTGTAATTAGCAAGGATGGCAAGATAATAGATGATATTCCACCAAGAGCAACTTTTTATACTGCGCAAGCCCCGCAATGCTTCTATCTAGATGAAGTTATAGAGGCCCATAAAAAGATAAGAGAGATAAACCCATCTTATAACGGGATTGTAGATACTTGTACTTTAATGAGAAATTTAGGTAAAGAAGTTTATATTGTTGATGGACCGAGAGGCAACATTAAAGTTACTACACCAGAAGATTTATATACTTTTAGAGCGATGATTCAATATCAGGAAACTGAACAAATTTTCGGATTTGCGAGAAAAGAGGTTGCAGGAAAGCTTATTAAGTAGAGCGCAATTAAGAGTTTTAAAATAAATTTGTGGAGGGGAAGATGTCTCAGCAAGAAACTTTGTTTTATGTGTCAAAAATAAATTGGGAAAGAATTTATTTAAATATTACGCTAGAAACTGAGTATGAAGGAATCGTTGAATTTAAGTTAGAGAAGATAGGAAAGATTTTTCGTGACGAGGGGAAAAATATTATAGGAGCAAATATTAAAAAAACAATCCCTCTTAAACATTATAAAACAGGGAAAAATGTTTTTATGTTAAAATGTAATTTAGCAGCTTTGGACGGCAGAAATTTCTTAGATAATGGACGTTGGCGATTGATGGCTGTAACTGATGAATGCGATTATGTGTGTTATGCTAGCAATGAAATAGCATATCATTATGATGACTATTCACGAATTTTCAGATATGGCGGTGGCAAATATGCCTATAATATATCCTTTAGCTCTTTAACGGAAAATGAAGAATATCTCTGGTTCCTAATAAATAGTTATTTTGTGAAGCGGAATGACAAATGGAAGAAACGCCATTACATAGAAGAAGCTAATACAAAAAAAGGTAGAAAAAAGCGGATAAAAATGGTTATCGCAATAAATCTTATGAAGGCCTTTTATCAAGTATTGGAACATCTTTTCCCTAAAAAAGGAAAAAACATTTTATTAATGAGTGAAACGAAAGATTATCTTTGGGGAAACCTTTTATATATTGATAAAAGGCTCAAGGAAAGAGGGCTGGATTCTAAATTTAAAATTAGCTATTCTTTTCGAAAAGCTGTGGGTAATCATATGAGTGCAATTAGTTGGGCAAAAATAATATTTCTAATTGCAAAGCAGGATTACGTATTTGTAGATGACTATGTGCCGATTTTCGGTTTCTTGAATTTAAATAAAAGAACTAAGTTGATACAAGTTTGGCATGCGGGTGTTGGATTTAAATCGGTAGGCTATTCAAGATTTGGAAAGGTAGGAACCCCGTTTCCTGTTGGCTCTTGCCATAAAAAGTATGATTATGCTTTGATAAGTTCAAAAAAATTAACAGAAGTGTATGCAGAAGTCTTTGGCATAGAAGATGAGGCATTCTTACCTGTAGGAATGCCCAGATTAGATGGATTTTTAGATAAAGATAAAATTAGTGGCTTCAGAAAGAAGTTTTTTGGTGTGCATCCAACGTTGGAAGGTAAAAAAATTATTTTATTTGCACCTACTTTTAGGGGGAAGGGGCAAAAAACCGCCTATTATGATTACAATTGGTTAGATTTGAAAGAAATATACGAATTTTGTGGAAATGAATATATTTTCCTCATAAAAATGCATCCTTTTGTTTCGTCTCCCATTGAGATACCTGAAGAATATTGTGATAGAATAATGGATTTTGCGGCATATCCTAATATAAATGATTTATATTATATCACAGATATTCTGATTACAGATTATTCTTCAAATTACTTTGAGTTTTCTCTTATGAAAAGACCTATAATTTTTTATACTCCAGATCGTGAAATATATGAACTTTCCAGAGGCGTTCATAGAAGTGTGAAGGAGAATGCTCCGGGGAAAGTATGTGATACATTTGAAGAAATGATGACTGCTCTCAAAAATAAAGATTATGAAATAGAGAAAGTATATAAATTTGTGGAAGAAAACTTTGATGAATATGATGGACATGCTGCTGATAAAGCTATAGATTATATATTGTTGAATAAAAAATAGCAAAAATTATTTTGAAAGAAGGGAAGAATTATCATAAATAAAAAGCAAATAGAATTTTGGGATTTTAGTACATATCGAAGTGAACTAATGGGCTTTGCAATAATAAGCATAATGTTTTTCCATTATTGCGAAAACGCACTTTCCCATTACAATTCAGGAATACATTGGAACATTACATATCTGTATAATATGTTTATAGGAAGTATAGGAGTAGAAATTTTTTTATTTCTTTCCGGTATGGGATTGTTTTTTTCATTAAAAAACAACAATGATATTTCTCGCTTTTACAGCAGAAGATTGACAAAGGTATTGGTCCCATATATTATATATGCACCTATTGCATGGTTTATAATCGACATAACTTTGCAAAATTTAAATATCAGTTCATTGGTATATGATTTAAGCATGTTGTCATTTTGGTTTGACGGAACAAAGACGATTTGGTTTATCCCTTTCATATTGATGATGTATGTGGCGTTCCCACTTGTGTACAATATGATTGAAAAAAATAAAAGCAGTCTCAACATAATAATAATAATAATAATAATATTGACGATTTTCGTTCTAGAATGTTTTCGACAAACTAATCCAAGCGCATATTCCAATACATCCATAGCACTTACAAGGATCCCAATTTTCATATTAGGAGCTTACTATGGAAAGAAGATATATAATAAAGAAAGAATGTCTAATTTTACAAAATGCTTTTTCATTGCAGGTATATTTATAGGCTTTTTAAATTTTTATCTTGAATATCTTCATGATTTTGATTTGTTAGATTCCAGTATTTTAAATACAATATTTATCGTATTTAATCACTTTGACAGATATTTGAATGCGTGGTATTCTTTGGGATTAATGTTTATTATAATATTAGCTTTGAGAAAAATGACGCAATTAAAGTTTGCCAACAAATTATTATCCATTGCAGGAGGCATATCTTTAGAATTATACATAACTCATGTTACTGTTCGAAGGATATTTTCGGAAGCTGATTTACCTATATGGTTGTTTAAATATTACGCAGCTGTTATAATAATAGCAATAGTGTTATCTGTAGCCCTGAAAAAAATAGATAATTTAATACTGAGAAAAAATATATATTTATAAGAAAAAGGTGAACAAAATGGCAAAAGAAAAACTCAATTGGGAAGATGAGCAGGTTAGACATGATTACCGCCACACGGCTTCTCATATAATGGCTCAGGCCGTCAAGCATCTTTGGCCTGACACAAAGCTGGCTATCGGACCGGCCATAGACAACGGATTTTATTACGATTTCGACTCAGAACATAAATTCGGAGAAGAAGACTTTAATAAAATCCAGAAGGAAATGAAAAAGATCGTTCAGGCCAACTATCCTCTTGAAAGATTCGAACTTCCCAGAGAAGAGGCAATCAAATATATGGAAGAAAAAGGCGAGCCATATAAGGTAGAACTCATAAACGATCTGCCGGAGGACGCAGTAATTTCCTTCTATAAGCAAGGTGATTTTGTGGATTTGTGTGCAGGCCCGCATATGCAGTCTACAGGCCAGATAAAGGCGTTTAAACTGATGAGCGTTGCCGGAGCTTATTGGAGAGGAGATTCGGATCGCCAGATGCTGCAGAGGATATACGCAACAGCTTTTCCTACGCAAGAGCAGCTGGATGAATATATTGCCAAGCTTGAAGAGGCTAAAAAACGCGACCACCGCAAGATAGGCAAAGAGATGGACCTCTTCATGCTGACAGATGAGGGACCGGGATTCCCGTTCTTTTTGCCAAAAGGCATGATAATCCGCAACGAGATGGAGGTCTTTTGGCGTGCTGAGCACGTTAAGCGCGGATATGAGGAAATCAAGACTCCGCTTATTCTCAACGAGCAGCTCTGGAGAACTTCAGGCCATTGGGATCATTACAAAGACAACATGTACTTTACTAAGATAGATGATGAAGATTACGCTATCAAGCCTATGAACTGTCCAGGTTCTATGCTTGTGTATAAGCGTAAGATGTGGTCATATAGGGAGTTCCCTATCCGCTGCGGAGAGCTGGGACAAGTACACAGACACGAGCTTTCAGGAGCTCTTCACGGACTGATGAGAGTAAGGACCTTTACTCAGGACGATGCACATATTTTTATGCTCCCGGAACAGGTTAACGAAGAAATCAAAAATGTCGCTAAATTCTGTGATGATGTATATAAGATGTTTGGCTTCGAATACCATGTAGAGCTTTCCACCAGACCGGAGGATTCTATGGGAACTGATGAAGAATGGGAGATGGCAGAAAACGCTTTAAGAAACGCTATAGAAGAAATGGGCGTGCCTTTTGTTATAAATGAAGGAGACGGAGCTTTCTACGGTCCTAAGCTGGACTTCCATCTGCAGGATTCTCTTGGAAGAACATGGCAGTGCGGAACCATACAACTGGATATGCAGATGCCGCAGCGCTTCGATTTGACATATATAGGCCCTGACGGAGAAAAGCACAGACCTATCATGATCCACAGAGTAATTTTTGGCTCTATAGAAAGATTTATAGGCATTTTGATAGAGCATTGCGCAGGCAAGTTCCCGCTTTGGCTGGCGCCGGTTCAGGTACGTTTGATGACGGTAACCGAGAAATTCTCAGACTACGCGCTTCAGCTAAAGGAAAAGCTGACAGAAGCAGGGCTCAGAGTTGAGGCTGACGTAAGAAACGAAAAGATAGGTTACAAGCTTAGAGAAGCCAGAAATCAGAGAGTCAATTATATGTGCGTTATCGGAGAGAGAGAAGTGGAAGACGGCACTTTGTCCGTGCGCTCCAGCAAAGAGGGAGAGCTTGGCAGCATGTCTGTAGATGACTTTGTAGCCAAACTTGCGGAAGAAATTAAGACTAAGAAGATGTAAAAAAATGAACTTAAAAGAACACTTGAAACAATCCAACCTTGCAAAAATCACATTGGGAGTTTTGCTTGTTGATATAATCGCGGCAATTTATATAGCTGTACAGATATCAAGGTATATAGGAACTATAGTAGCAATATGTTCTTTACCGATAATATTGCTTTTGGGAGCTCTTTTGGTTTGGTGTAATCTTAAGAAGACCAAAGCCGCGCTTGTCATTGAGATAATTCTTACTATAGTATTGGTTATAGCTCTGGTTTTGGTAGGCAAACTCAGTTCTCTTGCCGGGGCTATAGGCAGGACGGTTCAGTATGAGGATGTGCAAATAGTTGCTCTCGCAGACAGCGATATCGAGCCTGAGGATGATTTCAGCAATTATACCCTTGGGTATACCAACAGCGATGATGGTGCGTATGAGAGGTCGAGTGAGATATTGGAAGAACATGATAAAAAAGTCAAGGAGAGCCATCCTTATTCAGATACTGAGACCCTTTACAACGATTTGCTGTCATCAAATACTGAGCTGATGGTACTCACCAGCAATACCAGAGCTGACTTATCTATGATAGATGAGGATTACGAAAGCAAGATAAAAGTTGTCTTCGAAAAGAAATACGAGCTGGATGCAGTAGAGATAAAACCTGTAGACATCAACAGCGAGCCGTTTACAGTATATCTGTGCGGAGCCGATCTTTCTTCCGGACAGGATATTACATCGACAGGAAGAGGCGATGTCAATATTTTGCTTACAGTAAATCCTAAAACTGCGAAAGTAAATCTACAGGTTATTCCAAGAGACACTTTCGTATATATACCTTGCCGCGGAGGCAGCAGCAAGCTTTCCTACAGTGGATGGTGGGGAGGAGTTCAATCTTCAATAGATAGCATTGAAGATAAATTCGGCGTGGAAATAAACTATTATGCAAAAATTAATTTCAACGGACTTGTAGATTTGGTAGACGCTCTGGGAGGAGTGACTGTATACAGCCACTATACTTATACTGCCGGTGAATATAGCTTTGTAAAAGGTGAAAACTATGTAAATGGTGAAAAGGCTCTTATGTTTGTACGTGCCAGAAAAATGCTGCCTGAGAACGAGTTGTCAAGAGGACAACATCAGATGGAACTGATAAAGGGTATCTTCAGAAAGTTTGCTGAAAACCCAAGTTACGAAAGCAGTATGGCGGTACTGGAAGGACTTGAAAACAATTTTGTTACTAATATTCCGGAGAAAGATTTTTATGATGTATTTAAACTTGTAGTAAAACTCCTGCCGGAATTGGAAACTATGGAGAACCACACTATAAGCGGTACATATCAGTGGCATTATGACGAAATCAGAGAAGGATATTATCAGTATTATTTCTATCCTGATGATGGAGAAATTGAAAAAGTAAGGGAAAGAATCAACGATGTCTTGGAAGGATAGTTAAAGATGAATGACAAAAAATTAAATTTTTTAATTTTTTACATCAACAGGCTCCAAACTCGAGTCGAAATTTGTCGAAAACCAGTCTCGGATGACTTTTTCCTGTAAATTTTGAAAAAAAGGGCTGCCTCATTAATGATCACACCTTACGTGATCGCCTTCCGCTAATGAGGCAGCCTTCTTTGCGTATGAACCATAAGATTTTAAACAAAAAATGCAAAAACCCACGATTTTGCATTTTTTGTTTAAAATCGTAGGGCAAAAACCCACGATTTTTTGATTTTTGCTTCAGATAGTGGGTTTTTGCCCCACTATTTTAAAATGTTTTGGTCAAATCGTGGGGGCGTGGCATAATATCAGAGGCATGAGGGGGTCTGTCGCATTAACGAAAAATTATTCCTGTTTTATAAAATTTTGTCATCGCCACCAGGTTGGACACTTAACTAAACAGCCTTGTTGAGCGGTAGCCTGATTTTACAACCCTGCTTCTGCCGCTTTCATCATGATGGCGCATTCGATACGTTTCTTAAACAGCTCGCAGCCGGGCTCATATGTTCCTTGGATGCTGCCGGAAGCGTGGTACGCGTTAGCAGCACAGCCTCCGGAGCAATAAAATTTTGCCCAGCAGTCATTGCACTCGGAGCGTGAGTAGGCATTACAGCTTCGGAATTGCTCACGCAGCGAATGGTTGGTTACGCCATTCCATATATCGCCCAGTTTGTATTTTTCGTCACCGACGAACTGATGGCAAGGGTACAAATCTCCCCAAGGAGTCACTGCCATGTACTCCGTACCGGAGCCGCATCCTGAAATCCTTTTATATATGCATGGCCCCTCCGTAAGATCCAGCATGTAATGATAAAAGGTGATAGGGCGCCCTTCTTTTTCACGGCGGAGCATTTCCTTGGCAAGGATTTCATACTGTTCTTTAACTATTTCTATGTCAGAAGCGGTGAGAGCCGCAGGGTCATCAGGGGAAGCGACAACAGGCTCCATGCTCAGCTCTGTAAACCCGAGATCAGCCATATGAAATATATCTTTTGTAAAATCGGGGTTGGCGTGGGTAAAAGTCCCGCGCATGTAATAGTTTTTTTCGCCGCGGGATTTTACTAATTCTTGGAATTTAGGGACGATCCGGTCATAGCTGCCGTTGCCGGCATAATCTATGCGTAATCTGTCATGGATCTCTTTGCGGCCGTCCAGACTGAGTACCACGTTGCTCATTTCTTTATTGGCAAAATCGATAACGTCATCATCTATGAGCATGCCATTGGTAGTAAGAGTAAAACGGAAGTTTTTATGGCAAGGACCTTCCTGAGAGCGAGCGTATTTTACCAACTCTTTTACCACATCCCAGTTCATCAGAGGCTCACCGCCGAAAAAGTCAACCTCAAGATTGGTGCGGCTTCCGGAATTTTCAATAAGGAAATCCAGAGCTCTTTTTCCCACCTCAAAGCTCATAAGCGCTCTGTCTCCATGGTATTTGCCCTGGCTGGCGAAACAGTAAGAGCAGTTGAGATTACATGTGTGGGCCACGTGCAAACACAGCGCTTTGATAACATCTCCGCTTCTTTCTTTAAAAGTACCGGCAATTTCGGCGAAGGTGTCAGGAGAATAAAGTTTGCCCTGATCCTGTAATGTTTTTATATCAGCGATACATTCTAAGACATCGTTTTTCGATATATTATCCTTTTCATACTTTTTCAGAATTGCTGATACGATTTCTTCTTCTGACTTTTCCGGATACATGGATATAACATCGTAGGCTACCGGATCCACTATGTGAATCGATCCGGAGCATGTGTCTAAAACTATATTATAATTATTTAGCTGGTATTGGTGTATCATACCTATCCTCCATTTTGAAAAGCAGCGTGCTTATATCACAAAGTTTTTTGCTTACATAAAGAATGCCGCCAAGCCGGCGGCATTCTTTAAAATAAACGATGTTGAACGCTTATTTGTTTTCGTTCTCACATTTCTGGTTAGCAACACCGCAGCTGGTCTTGCAGGCGGACTGACATGAGGTCTGGCACTCGCCGCATCCACCGTTTTTTGCACTCTCACACAGAGAAGTAGTTTTAAGTGTTTTGATTCTTTCCATAATACATGTCTCCAATTCAATAATGTTTCAAATCCACAATATAAATATTTTATCATGATTAATACTTAAAAGCAAGAGATAAACAATAGATAAAAGTCACATCAACAAAGCGGCAATATAAAAATCAATCAGTTATTTTTCCTGCTCAGTTATTTTTCCTGCATAGAGGAAGTTTCAAGCAAAGGTGATTTCTCCATCAGTTCAGACAGCTTGTCATGAACTTTATCCATCATTTGCTCAACCTCTTCTAAATCTTCTTTAGATACGTTATGGCTCATGAACAAGTTTTCTATTTCTTTATCAAATGAAACTACATCATTGGCTATGCTGATAAATTTGGAAAAATTGGAACTGCTGTAAGCATTCTTAAACTTTTTCAGATCGTTAGCAATTATCTCTACAACTTGTTGTTCATTGTATATCTTTCCTATCATCATAGGATAAGGACTTATCCTTTGGAGATATATATCCTCCTCTTTAACTTCATACATATATGTAAGTCTGAGATTACCTATTTCAAATTTGGCTATATTAATGTAAGCAGGCGATGTTTTGATAGATACGGCCCCCATCTGTCTGAGTACCAAATTAATCATATCATCTGAAACTATATTTCTCATTTTTAATCACACTCCTAACATAAATGTTCCGTTTTATCACAGCTCTAAAATCCGTATTTAACAAGCAGGAATATGGTGGATAATACTACTGTCATTATCATGACAGGAAAGCCTACTTTGGTATAATCTTTGAAAGTGATAGGATATCCATGCTTATTGCTTATGCCTGAAAGAACGACGTTGGCAGAGGCGCCTATGAGAGTACCGTTTCCTCCGAAGCATGCGCCTAGAGAAATAGCCCACCATAGAGGTTCGATGTCCACACCGCTTTCACCAAGAGCAATTACCAAAGGTATTAAGGTTGCTACAAATGGTATGTTGTCAAGTATAGATGAAAGCAGAGCTGAAGCCCACAGCAAAATCATCATCATCATTATAGGATGTCCCTCAGCCGTGTTAAGGATGATATGAGCAAGTTCACCGATAACTCCTGTTTCAACCATTCCGCCTACAACTGTAAACAAAGCTACAAAGAACAGAATCGTCGACCATTCAACTTCACTTACTATATGATCAATATTTTGTTTTCCGATTACCATCATTACAGCTGCGCAGGTAAGGGCTATCGTTGCGGTTTCCATACCTATTTGACTGTGAAATATAAAGGCGAAAACTACGATGATAACCATTACTATGCTCTTGACCAGGAGAGCGTGGTCTTCAATAGCCTTTGTCTCGTCAAGCTGAGCTACAGATTTGATAGCCTCAACGTCAGCAGAAAGCTTGCTTCCATAAACAAATCTCATTATGATGACAAGGACAATTATAGAAACAATAGCGACGATTCCGGTATTTGCTACGAAGTCTAAAAATGTCAGACCTGCCGCACTGCCTATCATTATATTCGGAGGATCACCTATAAGGGTTGCTGTTCCGCCTATGTTGGCTGCAAATATTTGAGTAAGCAGGAAAGGAACCGGATTGATCTTTAACATTCTTGCGATGGTGATCGTCATCGGTCCTACCAGAAGAACCGTAGTAACATTGTCTAAGAACCCAGACAAGAATGCTGTTATTATTATGAATGCCACCATTATTTTCCATGGATCACCTTTAGCCATCTTGGCGGCCTTTATGGCTACATATTCAAATAGACCCGAATTTTTAACTACTGCCACAAAAAGCATCATTCCAATTAATACGCCGATTGTGTTGAAGTCGATATACCCTATGGCAGAATCAACATCAAGTACGCCGGTTAGCAGCAGTATCACAGAGCCTGCCAGCGCCGCAGCAGTTCTGTGTACTTTCTCCGTCATAATCGCCACGATTACGATGAGAAATACTACAATTGCTACAACTTCTTGCACTTTTTTACCTCCTGATACAAACAAATTAAAACTACGTCATAGAGGACTTAAACAGTTTACTTCTGATGACTGTTGTAGTCTAACACTTTGTATACAAGAATTCAATATTTACAACATGGTTTTTTTAGCATTTTAACCTGTTATAATCCCTGAAAACGTTGAAATTTACAAGAGTATGGGCAATGCTAAAATTCAGCAAATTTTTAATTTGTACAGCTTCTTTATATGCTTTAAACGCATGAAAAGCACAAGTCATGCGTTTTATTTTATGACATCGCATATATAGCTGATTTTGAAAGTACCGTTGAGGGCTATAAGCTCTTTTATGGCGTCTGCGTCAGCTATGGAGGTACCTGATTGAGACTGGCTTGCACTGCTTTCCAGCAGACCTAAAAGCGAAGATAAAGTAGTCGTTGTATCAGGCTGAAAGTTTTCTACATAACAATCGTCAAAACCATATGTTACTACCATATCGGCAACAGCCTCTTCATATGTGCCTATTTGATCTATCAATCCGTTCTCCAAAGCCTGTTGAGCCGAATATATCCGTCCGTCGGCCAACTCCTTGACTTGGGCGACAGACATGCCTCTGCCGTCAGCAACGATGGAAACAAACTGCTCATAAGATTCGTCTATGAGAGATTGGAATATGGCACGCTGCTCCTCAGTCATCGGTTCTGTACTGCTGCCCATAGCCTTGTTTTCTCCTGAAGTTATAGTTTCGGTCTTGATTCCCAGGTTATCCAAAAGCTCGCTTACATCTATAAAGCTGCCCATAGTAACTCCTATAGACCCTGTCCAGCAATTTCTGTTAGCGATGATCTTATCGCATGAAGCGGAGATATAGTAACCCCCGGAAGTTGCCTGAGACTGCATGGACGAGTATACAGGTCTGCCTGTAGTGTCCTGATATTCCTTTATTTTAAGATAAAGTTCATCCGAAGCATAAACAGAGCCGCCCGGTGTGTCTACATAAAGAATGATACCTTTGTTCTGGTCATCTTCAATCATTGCATCAATAGCGTTAAGTATGTATTGGTGATTGTAAATACCGCTGCTGTTTTCATCAATCGTATCTTGAACAAATATAGTGCCTATATATTCATGACCGAAATTAGTCGTAACTTCCGAAGACGATATGCCGGACACTCCGGATATATTTGATATGATTTTACTGCAACCTACTGCGATAAGCACTATGCACAGTATTATGAGACCTACTATAATAAGAGCCTTAGCCCAAGAAGGAAGCCGTTTCTGTCTGTGTTGGTTATATTCATCATCACGATATTTTGTACCGGTAAAGCCGCCGATGTTTCTGCCGCGGCTGATGTCAGCGGATGATGAGGCGCTTTCGCCGGCTGAAGCGGAAAATCTCCCGTTAGAGTAATATTGGACGTGTTTATCTTCTTTTACTGTTTCATCAAAATTATCGCCGCTGTTCTTGTTTGAAAAATCCAAAATAATTGTCCTCCCTATCATACTAAAATCTATATTAATTTTATCATGAAAGAAAAGGCAGGAAAAGAAAAACTTTACTATTTTAGCGTGTTGCCATTGACAGTGTACTATCTGACGTGGTACACTTAATACGAAAAGGGGAAAAGAAAGGGGAACGCATGTTTAAAATCGATTTGCGAAGTCACAAATCAATATATGAGCAGATAACAGACGGTTTTAAAGAATTAATTATGACCGGCGATTTAGCATGCGAAGAAAAAATGCCGTCAGTCCGGGAGCTTTCCAAAAATTTGGGAGTCAATCCTAACACTATAGCGAAAGCATATCGTGAATTGGAAAGACAGGGATATATATATACCGCTACAGGAGTGGGGACCTTTGTAGCAGATAAGAAAAATATCCTGGCTGACCCGGCAGAATTGGAGAAAGCAAAAGAAGCCCTTTGGCTGGGTTTCAGAGAGCTGCTTTTTCTCGGGATTGATTATGATGAGGCTGTAAAAATAGCAGAGGAACTGTTCGATGAAAGGAGGAAGGAGTTATGATTAAGATTGAAAATCTTTGTAAAAAATACGGAGATACTGAAATTTTAAAGGACTTCAACCTTACAGTTCCTAAGGGATCTGTTTATGGCCTTATGGGGCTTAACGGAGCCGGAAAAACGACGGTTATCAAGCATCTCGCAGGATTTGCGGAGCCTGATAGGGGAACCGTAACCATAGACGGGCAAAGCATAATAGACAATGAAGATTTAAAGGCGCGCGTTTTAATCATTCCGGATGACGTTTTTTTCTTCAATAGTTATAACTTAAAAGAGATGAAGGGGTTTTATCAAAAAATATACAGCAAGGGCTGGGACGAAAAGCGGTTTGAAGAGATGGTAAAGGAATTTTCTCTGGATACGAAGAGAAACATGGCAAAGTTCTCAAAGGGAATGAAAAAACAAGCAGCTTTTTGCCTTGCCCTGGCAGCGACGCCGGACTATTTGATTTTAGATGAACCGATAGACGGGTTGGATCCAATAGTTCGCAGAAAGTTATGGCATTTTATCATGGGAGATGTGGCAGAAAGAGAAATGACTGTTTTGATTTCTTCCCACAATGCCAGAGAAATGGAAGATGTATGTAATTACATAGGAATAATCGCAGGGGGAAAAATGATTTTTGAAGGAGATTTGCTGGAAATCATGCCTGCTTCCATAGAAGAAATTTTTATTGAGAAGCTCGGAGGTGAGAATGGTGAAGCTTAGAAATCCGTTTTGCGTTTCGGGCGCCTTAATGAAAGAAATATTTAAGATGTACTGGTATATACCATTCATTACTTTTGTGCTGTATTTTTTTACAGGCATAATACCTATACTTTCAAATATTTCCAACATAGAATCCATAGACTACTACATTTATGAGTCAATTAAAAATACCAACATAATTTACACAGGCATAATGTGTGCGACTCCGGTAATAACAGCAGTTTTAATGATGGGCTTTATCCACAAAGAATCTAAGGCAATGATGTTGCATGCCTTACCGCTGTCACGGAATCGTATATTTAATTCATACTACATTTCAGGTTGGCTGATGTGTGTTTTACCGTTGATTTTAATGGTAATTCCATATATGCTGCTGGCATTGAAGATAGATGTCTTGGCACGTGTTGATGTTTTGCTCTGGCTGCTTTCATCTGTTGCCGTCATGACCTGGTTCTACGGCATAACGGTATTCACAGGAAGCCTTACAGGGACAGCAGTTATGAACATTTTGGCGACAGGCGTGCTTACAGTCATATTCCCTTTGCTTGTGACTATTTCAGGCTCTTATTGTGATATTTTTATACAGGGCTATTATAAAATGCCTGAGTGGATTAGCGATATTTCGAGAAATTTTAATCCGGCAATGAATTTGCTTTTTCGATACAAAGAAGACAGTCCGTCCGATACAATATTTATAATATATTTCGCTGTCGGAATTCTCTTCTCATTAATAGGCAGGAAGATATATAAAACCAGAAAACTGGAAAGAATAGGCAACTCTACTCTTTCAAAGTGTTTTGAAGAATTGATGACTTATCTGGTAGTATTTATCGGAATGAGCGCTTTTGGACTTATGATGTATACTTTCAGTACTTCAAAAGCAATTATTATTTTCGGCATGCTTGTTGGAACGCTGGTAACATTTTTCATAGTAAAAATAATCGTTAACAGAAGCGTTAGAATATTCAGCAAAGATTCCATTCGTTCTTTGGCTGTTTATTTTGCCATAGCTGCGTTGTTTATAGCGTTGACAGTTTTCGATGTTACAGGTTTTACCAAGAGAGTACCTGAAGTAGATGAGGTTGAATCTGTAAACATGAACGATGTAGTGCTAGGTTACGGAACTTTGCAAACATATGGAATAGTTTCCAAAGACAATAAAAGCGATGAAAGAGCTTTTACTTCTCCGGAATCAATTGAGAAGATAGCAGAACTTCATCAGTACATAGTGGACAACGAACTCTATAATGAAAATTATCAGTCAGATGGCGCCGTGATATATGACATTGATGGGCAGCCTACAGTTATTGAAAATGAGTATATTCATATAAAGTACAAACTCAAAAACGGAAGAACAATCGAACGTCAATACGATTTGGTCATGGATCAGCATGTGGCAGAGATGCTTGATGAACTTCTGACAAGCGATGAATATAGAGAGAAAAACAGTATTCTATCTTACATAAATATAGAAGAAATAAATTATATTCAGCTTACCGGTTTGACAACAGAATATTATGATTACTATTATGGAGATGCAGAAGATGAGGCAGAAGATGTTGCAGAAGATGCGGCGGAAGATACGGCAGGCATATATGAAGAACGAGATATTAACAATATGGCGGTGATAGACAACCCAAAACTTATAAAGAAGATATTTACAGCATGGGACAAAGACATGAGAAGTTTCGGTTATGTATACAATAATGAGAACGTTTCTGTTTATAACGATGTTGTTAATATAGAAATATTTTTTAAAGATTCTAATAAAAGCAGTAAAAAGAAACATGATAACAGGTCTGACAGTGTCACTTTAGTTGCTAAAGATATATATACAAATGTTATTTCATGTCTGAAAGATAATGGATATGGTTATATAGTAGGATATGAGGAAGGCAAGGCACAGGAATGAAAGGCATGACGAAGCCTTTTCTTGGACTTGCCGGCATATGATGACTATAATACATATTTATACTCTATATGATAAAATGTGAGCCTTTGTATTTTACAATGGTTCACATTTTATTTATAATAAGTTAGCGGAGCTAATTATGAAAAAAAGAGTATCTGCTCCTAAAGCGTCATAAAATCATGATGAATAGAAAGAGATTCATAAAATCAGTGTGAGGGGAAAATGAAATATTATAAAAATATAATTGTAGGCGGAGGTGCGGCAGGAATCTTTTGCGCATGCGGGCTGCTGAATATGAATAAAACAGCAGCGGCTCCGGCGGCGGTTCAGGATGTGAAAGCTGCGACCTTTGCAACCGGCAAAGCTGCAACAATCAAATCCACAACCGGCAAAGCTGCAACCATCAAAGCAGCAACCGGCAAAGCTGCGAAAAACTCCGCAGAGGATGTTCCCGACAGGCATATTGCTGGCAATCATGCCCCCAGCAATCATACCCCCAACAATCATACCCCCAGCAATCATGCCCCCGGCAAGTCCCTTACCGGGACCCTTATACTAGAGAAAACATCTAAATTGGGGACAAAACTTCTCATGTCAGGAAAGGGCCAGTGTAACATAACCCATGGAGGACCTGTAAGAGATTTTGTAGTACATTATGGGGACAAGGGAAGATCGATAAGAAAGCTGCTGCAAAGACACAGCAATGTCAAGCTGTGTCGCTTTATGGAAAGCATAGGCGTGCCACTAACAGAAAGAGAGGACGGGAAAATTTTCCCTTCATCTCTGGACAGCCGCGACGTACTATCGTCCTTGATGAAATATATAACAAAAGGTGGGGTGGAAATAAGAAAGAATATCTCGATAACCGGGATAAAATATGATGAGGAAAAAAACGTTTTTTATTTGAAGATCTTGGCATCAGCGGCAGAAACTTTTGAAGGAACATTTGAAGAAACATTGGAAGAAACATTGGCATGCACCAACCTCATAATTGCCACAGGAGGATGTTCCTATCCGTCTACAGGGTCAGATGGATCTATGTTTAAGCTGCTTAAGAGGGATTTGCGCCTTGATATAGTAACGCCAAAACCTGCTCTCACACCTGTTTATGCAGAAAATTACAGGTTTGGGGATTTGAGCGGAGTAAGCTTTAAAGATATAAGCATGAACGTTTCGTCAGAAAGCTTAAATCGAACCTTTTGCGGCGATTTGCTTTTTACCCACAAAAACCTCTCCGGCCCGCTGATTCTCAACAACTCCAGATACATCAGCCCCGGCGCCAGGCTGACCTTCAACTTCCTGGCGCCGGTCAGCGGGCCGGAGGCCATTGCCCGGTTCAAAAGAGACTTCCCGGGCAATGGCAAATCGCCGCAAGGATATATGAGCGACGATTTAGGTTTGCCAAGGCGGTTTGCACAGCTTATAGCAGCGGAGCTTAATATCGGTGAAAATAAAGTTTCGCAGCTTTCCGGCAGCCAGATAAAAGCTCTTGCTGCCGCGCTGACAGCAGCACCGATTACAGTCAGCGGCCTTGCCGGCTTTAAAGAAGCCATGGTGACTAAGGGCGGAATAAGTCTTGAAGAACTGGATTTATCTAATATGAAAAGCTTGAAATATCCGGGGCTTTACTTTATAGGCGAGATTGTAGATGTAGACGGCGACACAGGCGGATACAACCTTCAGTTCGCCTTTTCGTCGGCATGGGCGGCAGCAGCAGACATCAGCCGCTCTGCCGTGGACATCAGTAATTACGCCGACACAGACAGCAGCAGTTCCACAGACGCCGACAGCAGCATTTCCGCCGACGCAGATATCAGCAACTCCGCTGTACCCCCGGACACCGGCAATACTGATGTGCAGTCTGTGCCTTAGCAAAGCGGCTGAGGCGTTCGCCTCTTGCGTGGGGAAGGGGGACGGCACTGCTTAATACCGGCGTGCCGGCACCTATGCCCCACGATTCGGATCAAAAAAGCAAAAATCGTGGGGCAAAAACCCACTTTCTCAAGGAAAAAAGTAAAAATCGTGGGGATCGCAGTCTATGCAGCAACTGACAAAGTTTACATAAAATAAAAAACATAGCTTTATGTAAATTTACTCATCGAATGATGTCATCAATATGACTGATAACGGCTTTTGCATCCCCACGATTTAAGAAAAAAACGATCAAATCGTGGGGATTTGCCCCACGATTTAATATAAAAAAAGAAAAATCGTGGGTTTTTGCCCACGATTTACACTTTCTTCCGCCGCTTCTTCCGCCGGCCGCAACCTCTTCCGCCGGCCGCAACCTCTTCCGCCGGCCGCAACCTCTTCCGCCGGCCGCCCGCTTACTATTAAAAACTACAGATCGTGTCTGATTTTTTCCAGCTGATCTAATGACATGTCATCCATCATATCTCGATTGGCATCCTGCATTCTGTCAAAATCCCCGTTTTGAATATGAGATATTTCATGGTAATACGTCTTTCTCTGCATTTCCACGCTAAGACGCGGGTTCAGCACGACCGTGTAAAATCCGAATCCGTCTGATACGGTAAAACCGTGGATAGCAGGCGGCATATCTATGAGAACAACTCTGATGCAATCAGGCTCTTCAATATAGTTGAGATTATCGACGTATTCAGGCTTGTCGACATAATCAAGTTTTTCCACCGGTCAATCATCCTCTTTCTTCATTCTTCTAACAAGGGCGATAACTGTTTCCAAATCTTCAGCACTGACATTTTTAGATGCGCTGAACAACATACGAAGCTGGGGCCTTTCGTATACCTGCTTAGCAATCTCTCTCGCCTCATCATCTAAATAATATAGATCGCTATGGGCGCTCTGGTCATTAATGCTGTCTGAGGTGGGATCAGCGGCTTCAACCTTTGCACTGCTGTTGCCTGCTTTTGAAAAGCCGCTTTCCATCAAGCGTTTTTTAGCTTCTGACATGAAAGATGTATAGTCTATACCGAAAAGAGAAGTGAGCTCCATAAGCTTGTTTATACTTATCTTTCTTTCGCCTGTTTCATAACGTTGTATGGTCTTGGCAATAACACCTATCTTCTCTCCGGCCTGCTCTAAAGTTAAGCCGCTTTTTATCCTGGCTTCTCTTAACATTGAGCCTATTATCTTATACAAATTTATTTCATAGTCATTCATTTCAAAACGCCCTTTCTTATTGGTATGAGTCTATTATAGACCATTTAGGACAAAAATACAAGGGGATTTTTGAAAAATTTTTAAAAAAATGTCCAAAATGGTATTGACATGGAGGAAACGCAGTGTTAATATGAAAATGTCCTTAACGGACATACACTTGTGACGAATGGTACCAAAAAGGACACAAAGTGAAGGAAAAATTAAAACATGCGAAAACACAATCGCAGAATTACAATTTAATATTTACCGGTCCGGTACGTTCTTTCAGAGAAGAGCCCAGGTATGAGCGCGCGAAATAATGCGGATAACGCTTCTGTACGAAATAGGGGATTAACAAGAGCAAAAGCGGCAGACCAAAAGCGGCAGATCAAAAGCGGCAGATCCGCGCGATAAATGGCAGCCCCTAAGGCGATGACGTTCTGGGAGGATAATGATACTTACGCATTGCCGGGTCACACCATGGTGCGTCCCGGAGGAATCGGGGAGGCCAAAGAAGCCTATGAAGCAGCGGCCAACTGCTGCCGTGACCGGAAGAAAGGAAGGAGATTATGATACAGGTAAAATGTATTTCAGGCGAGACGGGATATATAGAGACCGAGCTTTCAAACTTGCTCACAGCCGGCTGGGAAATAATCAGCATTGAGACTATTATATATGAAAGCTATGGAAATCTAAAGAAAGATACCACCGCTTACCTGAAAAAAATCTCAGAATAAAGGTATGGCGGCACGCCTGAAGAGCCGCGCAAAAATAAAACGAAAAGGAGAATTAAAATTATGGCAATCAGCACACAAGGAACAGTTTTAAAAATTAAGAACGGAGATTCAGATGTAACTACAGTCAATATCAAATCATTCCCTGACTTGGGAGCAGCTCCGGCAGCTATCGATGTAACGACACTTGCTGACACGGTACAGAAGTTTATTCCGGGAGTTAAGGCTCTTGCAGCAATGGAATTCGTTGCCAACTATGATAAAGAGGCATTCTTAGATCTGAAAGAAAACGAGGGAACTCAGCTGACTTATTCAATAGAATTCGGAGCCAACGGAACCTTTACATTTACAGGTACTCACTCAGTTGCCGTGGCAGGAGCAGGCCTCAATGCAGCAGTTGATATGAAGATTTCCGTACTGCCAAACGGTGAAATCTCAGTAGCATAGTAATTAGTCGAAAAAAGGGAGGGATATATATGAAAATTAACGACAGAGAATACCACATTCCTGAATTAAATTTCAACGCAATGTGCGAGCTTGAAGACCTGGGAGCGTCCTTTTCCGAAATGGATAAAAAGGTGCTTTCCACTGTAAGAGCATTTCTCGCGCTTGCTATGGGCGGGGATACAGACAAAGCAGGAAAGGAAATAGAGGCTCATCTTGCTTCCGGCGGCAATTTTGATGAAATCATGGAAGATATCAATAGAGCAGTAGAGGAAAGCGGTTTTTTTCGAGCTCTCAAAGCGTAAGCGGAGAAGAAAGCTGGATGCGACGCGAAGAAAGCGCAGGCGCAGGGGCCAAGGGAACATTTAAAAGAGCATTCAGAGAAGAATGGCTTCCCATGGCGCTGTCAGTGGGGATAACAAAAGAAGAGCTGGGGCATATGACACCTGCTGATATTGAGCCTTATATAAAAAAATATGAGATAAGGCAAAAAAGCAGATTGGAAGAAATAAATTTCCAAAGCTGGATGACGGGACTTTATTTTACTCACGCTTTAGCTTGTGCCTTTTCACAAGATGGTTCGTATCCGCAAGCGCCTTTTGAACTATTTCAAGATGAGATTTCGCCAGAGGAAATGAACCGCAGAAACGCAGAACTTTTCTCCGCTTATGTATGCGAATATAATTCGCGGATAAAAAAGGAGGAAAAATGAGATTATTGAATGGATATAACCTTACGGTAGGAGCTATACTGGCGGCGTTGACGGAAATCTTTCATCAATACGGAATGGTCCTTTTCACCTTTCTGATATTCAATATGATAGACTGGGTGACAGGCACCTGCAAGGCTCGTCTCAATGGCAACGAGTCCAGCGCCAGCGGTTTGAAAGGTATTTGCAAAAAGCTTGGATACTGGGTATTGATATTTGTGGCCTTCATGACGGGGCAAAACCTGGTTATCCTGGGCAAAGAAATGGGATTCAGCTTTGAAGCGGCCCAATACTTAGGATGGCTGACCTTGGCAACTCTGGTGGTCAACGAAGCCCGAAGCATAGTAGAAAACCTGGTGCAGTTAGGGGTGGCCGTGCCATCAGTTTTGACCAAGGGCTTGGCTATAACCAAAAGTCAATTGGACAAAGCTCAGGACGCAGGCGATAAAGACGTCAAAGTTGATCCGGATGAAGAAGCCAAAACGGAATAATTTGTCCCGCGTGAGACAAAAAGCTGCAATGAACAATTATGCAAAAATAAAGCTGCCACGATCCAGCCGTGGTAGCTTTTCTTGCTCTTTAATATATGCAGCGTCTCTGCGAGGCGCCGTTTCCCGGGAGGCGCTCACATAGAGGCCGGAAAGGAGAGGGTAAAGTTTTTAGAACAAATGTGAGGTAATTACTTTAATGTCAGATTTTCTGTGAGGATGTTTATAAACGGCTGCGGATCCAGCACATCCTTGTATTCCTGATCGCGCCAGTAGCGGTAGCGGATAGCACTGAACATGATGTCTTTTGGACCTTCTTTTTTTAACCTAAAAGCAAATGGATAACCTGTTATATCGTATATCCATTTTTTATTATATTTAATCATATATTTGATTTCGCCGAAGGGAATTTCCAGACAAAGCTTGGGATTTGGTATGGAGCGCAGGTAGAGAGTCTTATTTACGATGAAGGCGCAAGCAGATATGTTATCCTTGTCTTTTAAATCAGGCATAGGATCCGCTTCGTTCACCTTTGCAAATACGATGGCATCAGGATTGTATTCCTCTTGAATTTCCTTTTTCAGAGGAATGAGGGTGCTTTCTATGAGAAATTTCAATTCGTCAGAAATAGGGTCGTTCTTTTGGCTGTCTCTCCAGTTGGAGATGAAAGCGAGAATCATGAGGATGCCGAAAGCCAGCAAGAAAATATCCCAGAACATGTAATTACCTCCAGTAATAAGTTACAACTATTATATATCACAAGAGAAAGGAGAACAACAAAAAAATGGAGAAAGAATTAACGATAAAAATCGACGCTTCTCCCTTAAAAGAGCTTCAGGAAATATTGACCTCAATCAGCGAGTCGCTGTCTGAGACCCAGAGCAGAGCCGAGAAAGGTATTACCATAGCTGCTAACGTATCTGGTATAATGGGAGCATTGATGTCTTTTGACAAATTTAATAGAGTTGCTAACAATTTTGTAGATAATGGAGTTGAAAAAATAAAAGGTGGGGTTAAGGTATTGAAAAAGGGATTAGAAAACTTACCCGACACCCTATCATCCGTTTCAAAGAAAATTAAGAATCACATGTCCGACATCACCGACACCGTAGAAAAGACAGCCAAGAAGACATCAAAGACCAAGTTCAGCTTCGGTGGCATAGCGGCAGTGGCAGGAATTGTAGTAAGCATGGCGTCAGCCTTTGCCGGCATGCTTTCCTCCAACGAGGAACTCAGTGAAAGAATGGGAGAAATATGGGAAAGGATTATGGAAGCCCTCTCACCGGTTACAGAAGTTGTGAAAGGGCTGTTTGATTCTTTCACTTTAGGAGGCGAAGGAACCACTTCCATGCTTGACACTATTATAGAAATAATAGGCAATCTGGCAACTACCGTAGGCAACGTCATAACACAGATAGTGACCTTCTTTCAGGAAAACAGCGCGGTCATTCAAGAAATAGTAAACAGTATATGGGCGGTAATAAGCGACATAATCGCTACTGCTCAGGAAATTTTCGCGCAGGTTTTCGAAACCATAGCAACATTCTTTGTGGAACACGGAGATGAGATAATGGCTGTTGTAGCTACTGTATGGGGTTACATATCCGAAATATTGAGCGGAGCGACCAAAATCTTCGGCGGAGTGTTTGATGTCATAGTAGGCATATTTACCGGCAACGGAGAGAAGATTAAGGACGGCTTCAAAAAGATATGGTCCGGAATCAAAGGCATTTTCAGCGGTATGGGCGAGTTCTTCAGCGGAGTATGGGACAAAGTTGTATCCATATTCAAAAAAGTGGGTACCAGAATAGGAGACGCCATAGGAGGCGCGTTTAAAGCGGTAGTAAATGCCATACTCAGTTTTGCGGAGAATGTCATCAACCAATTTATCAAAGCTATAAATTTTGCCATTAAAATGATAAACCTTATTCCGGGAGTAAATATCAAAAAGCTGGATTTACTGGTAATTCCAAAACTTGCTGAAGGCGGCATGCTTCAGTCAGGCCAGCTGTTTATAGCCAGAGAAGCCGGCCCTGAGCTGGTTGGAAGCTTTGGAGCCAAGACCGCTGTAATGAACAACAATCAGATAGTAGAATCTGTATCAAGAGGCGTTTATCAGGCAGTGAGAAGCGCCATGGGCAGCGGAAACGGTACGTATACTTTCAACATAACCAACACTCTCGATGGCAAAGAGATAGGCAAACAGGTCATTAAATATCACAACGGAGTTGTGAGACAGACAGGCGTATCGCCGCTTTACATTTAACAATTTATTATTAAACCTCGGTCTTACATGAAACTCCGGTCTTGAGTAAAGCCGAGGTTTTCATTTGAAAAGGAGGAGAAAAATGGCAATTTTAAACATAATAACTTTTGATGAAACCGAGCAAAGAATAGAGACGCCGCTGCCGGATCCGCAGACCATGCAATGGGATTCAGCTGATGTGGAAGCTGAAGGCTGCAGCGGCACCAACCAGCTGGGAGAATATTTCAGAGAAGTCCTCGACGATAAAATTACATTGAGCGTCAGCTGGGGAAGCCTTTCGGATACGGAAATTTCCAGACTTCTTTCCCTGGTTGCAGGAGAAAATTTTATGCTGGAATATCCTGACGCCAAGCTGGGCCAGAGAGTTATCGGAAAATTTTATATTAACAGCAGAACTTCGCCGATGTATTGCTATACCTACGGCAGCGCCGACGAGGAAGACGGATGGAAATGGCAAGGGCTTTCTTTGACATTTACAGAAGTATAGGACTTGTGGGGAGGTGACAAGATGCAAAATAAACTGATTTTTAATAAAGGCACGTCCAGTGAGATGATATTGACAGGAGCAAATATAATTTCCGTAACTTTGACAGAAATGTTCAACTCTTCTGATGGCATAACTATGGGCGCCACTTGCTCAAATAAATTAAACGCAGATATCATCGTGCCGTCCGGCCTGGCGTTGACGTCCTCCGACGTGGAAGCCTACGTTGTTGACGGCAGCGAAGAATATCCTTTAGGAAAATTTTATGTGTGCGAGGTGGAAACTGCCAACGACTATAAGACTGCGTCCATAGAATGCTACGATAAGTTCTGCAAGACAGAAGAAACCTATACGCCTGAAATAAATCCTGTTGATGAAACAGAAGAGGAAGAAGGCGAAAGCCTTACTCCAAAGGTATGGCCCAAATATCTGGTAAAAGATATCATCAGTGAAATCGCAGAAAACCTGGGAGTAGAAGTAGCCTTTGATGTCACACCGTATGAAGATTGGACGGTAAGCCGCATAGAGGGATATACCTATCGCCAGATGCTTGGGTATATCGCCGGAATTTTCGGAAAAAACGCTTACTTTAACAGAACAGGGAAATTGGATTTCAAGTGGTATGAAAAAACCGGGCAGACCATAACGAGACGTGAGCAGTATCAGGGACAGCTCAATTTGGCTGCAGGCGGCGAAATCCAAGTGCTGTCTCTGACATCAGGAACAGAAGAAGAGGTGCTTTCTGTAGGAGAGGGAAGAGGCCTCTCTTTTGAAAATCCTTTTATTACTCAGCAGCAGCTTTCAGAAATCCTTTCCGGCATGGAGAACTTTTCTTACCATCCGTGCAGCGTCAGATTCAGAGGCAACATGAATATTCATGCAGGAGATATGATTTCTGTTGAGGATGAAGCGGGCAATCTGATAGACATATGTGTCATGGAACAGGTGTTGACTTTTAACGGAGGTATGCAAGCGGAAATTCAATGTTATGGCCAGAGTGAAGAAAGTTACAGCTTCCAGTCGTCTACTACTTCAAACGTAGTGAACAAGCTGAGCAGCAGGCTGGAAAAGACAGTCAAGATGGGCAATGAGATAAAAGGCTCAGAAGGGGGATATTTTCAGATAATCGATTTGGATGGCGACGGTGTCAGCGATACATTTGTGCTGAGATCCGGCTCCGGAGAAGGAGATTTGGTCTTCGGAAACAAGAACGGCATAGGATTCAGCAGGGACGGAGGAAAGACGCTGACCACTGCTATAAATCAGGATGGGATATGCACAGAGGCGCTGCATGCTGATGAATTATGGGGAGCGGCGCTGCTCATCGAAGGCGTTTCGGCAGGTGATATGCTCAGAGCCGTCAGAAACGAAGCTACCGGAGAAGTTTATATGGAAATAGGCAGCGGCAGCAATCCTGTAATATTCAGAGTCGAAAATGATAAAATCGCTTTTTATAACAGAGGCTCTGAGGGAGCAGAGGATGTAAGCGTATGCTATATAGATCCGGGTTCTTTTGTGATTAAGAATCTCAACAGGATACAGTTTGGAGGACTGAGCATTTATCCTAACGATAATGGAAAAATTCTTTTTAGTACAGGAGGTAACAACTGATGGCATATAAAACTATATTAAGCGAAAAGCAATCCTCTACGGGCAGCCCGTACTGCTTTTATACAGTTTCGTATGAAGAAAAAGCCAGAACTTCCACAACTGTTAAGCTGAGCATAAAAATCACAGCTCATTTGCAGTATTCCAACTCATATTTTGGCTATTCTTCAACAGGGACCCTTACGGTGGGCGGGAAAGCTTTTTCCATAAAAATAAAAGGTAACGAAATGTGGTCAGGCACAGCTAATCATACGGTCACCAAAGACATAACCGTTTCTGCTTCGGCAGGTACCACATCTCTATCAGCCAAGTTTGCTGTAAGCACCGGTTCCGGTCATGCGGCTTTGAACGCTACAACATGTTCAAATATAACTATTTCCCGCTATTACACAGCAGCTTCTATAAGCGCCTCCGGTGCGGCAATAGGAAGCAAAATACCTATAACCTTGTCAGGTAAATATCCGTCTGATGCCACATGTACCGTGACATACAAATTCGGAACCGCCACAGGGACGGTTATCAGCAATACTACCAGCACCTCCCTTCAGTGGAATACGTCTGCTGTCAAAGCTTCGCTGCTTTCTCAGATACCATCGTCCAAAAGCGGAACGTGTACTTTGACATGTACCACAAAATATAACGGCAGCAACGTCGGAAGCGATTCCTGCTCCATCACCTTATCTACAGCTGAATCTGTGTCTATAACTTCACTGTCAGTTAAGCCTTATAACACCAACGCTTTTTTAAGCAGCAAAGGACTTTATGTGGCAGGATATACCAAAGCGGAGGTTACTGTCAGCGCTAAAGCAGGAGCAGGAAGCAGTATAAGCTCGTATTCCATAACAGGCCTCGGCGGAACGGGCACAGTTGCCAATTGGGATTCACCTTTGCTGACCAAGGGAGATAAAAAAGTATCAGTGACAGTAACTGATGCCAGGAAAACTTCGGCAAGCGCCAGTACCACAATAACCGTTCTCGACTACAGCAGTCCAACTGTGACATTGACTGTAGAGCGAGGTACGGCTTCAGGAACCGATGGCGCTGATTTTAAACCTGATGACAAAGGGAAAAATCTCAGGATAAAAGCGGCTGTCGGAGTCAACCTCACAGCCAACGGCAATAGAGGCGTTTTGGCGCTTAAGCTGGACGGCAGCCAGATAGGAACATATTCCGACTTGCAGACCACAACTGTTGAAAAAATAGTTACGTCAGAGGTGGACGATAACATTGTTCATGAGATTTCAGCCCAAGTTACTGACAGCCTGGGAGTAAAGAGTACTGAATTTTTATACAATTTACCTACGGCCAGGGTCAATATGTCTATGTTGCCTGACAACAAGGGCGTCACTTTTGGAGGTCACCCCGTTACAGAAGGTTTGGTGTCTGAGTTTCCGGCCAAACTCAACGGCGGAATTTCCATAAATTTGAGCCAGGCGGGCTTCCCTGCAGCCATCATAAACGCTTGCAGCAAAGACAGCGACGGCTTTACGTCGTTAAGCAATCTGTTGCTCAACTTTGCTTATCCGGTAGGTTCATATTATTGGAGCTCTTCAGCCACAAGCCCGGCCACATTATTTGGCGGAACTTGGACGCAGATAAGTGATAGATTTGTGTTGGCAGCAGGCAGCACATATAAGGTGGGAGCAACAGGAGGGGCGTCTACAGTCAAGCTTACGGTTTCACAAATGCCTGCTCACACTCATACGGTCAGCGGAACAGCGGCTTCTAAGGGTGCACATACACATAAAATAAACTGCGACTTGGATGCTAATTATACGACCAGCGGAACTCGTTCCTGGTCTGTACATAAGGCTGCTACAGGAGCATCTTCTTCAGTTGGCAGCACCACATCCACAGGAGCTCACACTCACACTGTCAGCGGCACTGCCGCATCTGCAGGCGGCAGCGGCGCTCACGAAAACATGCCTCCTTATATAGTGGCGTATTGCTGGCGGAGAACTGCATAACCCGCTTGAAGGCATCAGCATATATATATTATCAAGTGCATTTGCATAGTATCGACTGCATTTGCATAGTATCGACTGCATTTGCACGGAAACAGAAAGGAGAATTTATGGCGAAATTAATATATCTTAGCCCATCCAATCACGGAGTAGGAGCAAACAAATGTAAAAAGTCCGGATGCTATGAGGATAAGCATACAAGACCTATCGCGGAAGCATGTGCAAAGCATCTTAAAAATAACGGCTTTGACGTTATAGTCGCAAAAGCTTCTCAAAGCATGGCCGAAAGATGCAGTGAATCCAATTCAAAAAAAGCTGCTCTTCACGTGCCGATTCACACCAACGCTTTCAGCGATGAATCGGCCAGATATCTGATGTTTATGTTTTACAGAGACAACGACACTTACAGAGAGATTTTCAACGATGTAGCGCCGTCGGTAGAGGCTGTGTATCCGGGAAAACTCAAAGCAAAGTTCGCTAAGAGAACTGATTTATATGAAATAAATGTGCCTACAGCCAAATCGATGTATTGTGAGCTGGGCTTTCACACCAACCAAAAAGATTGCGACGAATTCATCCACAAACCTGAAATGGTGGGAAAGGCGCTGGCTAAGGGAATATGTAAATATTTTGGTGTCAGCTTTAAAGAAGACGGTTCGTCAGGCTCAGGTTCAGCCGGCTCAGGTTCGTCAGGCTCAGGTTCAACCGGTTCATCAGGAACAGCGCCATCCGGCCAGGTCGATTCAGGCACTTCAGGCAAAAAATATGTTCCAGGCATGGCAGTAAAGCTTTCGGCAGTTCCTCTATACGCTGCTTCGACCAGCAAAGTTCCTTCAACGCATGTTACGGGAACTTATTATCTGTGGGATGATGAGGTAGTGAGAGGAAGACTGAGAATAACTAATCTGAAGTCCAGGGTAGGTATCAGCGGCCAAGTGACCGGATGGATAGATAAAGACAGAATCTAGCATTGTCGTTCGGGCATAGGGCAATTTAGAGGGCAATTGCTCAAACCGCAGGGCGTGGGCGATTGCCTTCTTTCAATTCGAATAGGTTTAGAGCTTCGACACCCACTATCTGAGCAAAAAATCTTAAAAAAGTGGGGCAAAAACCCACGATTTCCGAAAAAAAGTAAAAATCGTGGGGGAAGTAAAGAATGCAGTTATGCATCAAGTTTACGTAAAATAAAAAATTAAAGCTTTATGTAAATGTGTTTGGCTGCTTTTATTATGTGACTATCAAATAAAGGTCGTGCAGACCCACTTTTTTTAATAAAAAAGATAAAATCGTGGGTTTTTGCCCCACTTTTCTTATGAAAAAGGGTAAAATCGTGGGTTTTTGGATATTGACAGGTGTGCTGGCTATACTATGGGTGGCTATGGGTAACTGCCAATTGAGTGTTGCTGCGTGTCAACACTGACAAACACTGACAAACACCGACAAACACCGACAACTGTCGATAAATTTCAACAACACAAGCAACACATCTTGGATTTTTGACGTGCCTTATTGCATGATCTGAATTGAACACTTTATAAGTCAGTCGCTTCCAAGGGAACGCCATCTTCTTGCTCCCAAGAGAACGCCATCTTCAAGTCGAAATGCCAATACCCGATATCTAACAAACCGAGTACTCTGAACGCTCGAGTTGGTTTAAACTCCGAAGCAAAGCTCAAGCAAGCTCCGAAACACGGCTCAAAACACGGATTAAACAAGTTCGAAACACAGAAACACGTTTCAAGCAAAAAAGCTTGACACGTCTGGAGCTATATGCTAAACTGTCTAATGTGTCAAGGCAAAATGCTTAACAACGAGAGCAAAAAACCTGAAAATATGAAATGTGAAAGAGCCGCGAGAGCCTAAAGCGAGCGAAAGCGAAAATCCAAATCGGTCGAAAACGAGAATACAAACCGGGATTAAAACGAGAATCAAAGCCGAAAGAAAAGCGGGGATAAATATGGTAGACGACATAACCAGAGCCAGCCTTTTATATGATTTTTACGGCGCTTTGCTTACAGAAAAGCAGCGGCAGGTAATGGCTCTTTACCATGAAGAAAATCTTTCACTTTCTGAAATAGCACAGGAATTCGGCGTATCGAGGCAGGCAGTACATGACACACTAAAGAAAGCTGAACAAGCCCTTTCGGAATATGAGGAAAAGCTGAAACTCATAGAAAAATTCATGAAAACAGAAGAAACCATTTCAAAGATAGAAGAAGAAATAGCCAATCTTGCGGCAACAGCCAAAGACAAAGAAATAGTCAGAGGGCTTGATAACATAAAAGATATAATAGAAGGTCTGGAAGACTGACGGTCGGAAAGTTAAATACAAGGAGCGGTTGGCAGAACCGCGAGTCATGGAATAAAACCGGAGCGGTTGGCAGTACCGCGAGGCATGGAATAAAACCGGAGGAGCAGATGGCATTTGAATCGTTATCCGAAAAACTTCAAAAAACATTTAAAAAGCTAAAGGGCAAGGGAGTCCTTTCCGAGGCTGACATAAATGACGCCATGCGGGAAGTCAAGCTGGCGCTTCTGGAGGCGGACGTCAATTTTAAAGTCGTAAAAGAATTTGTAGCCGAGGTCAAAGAAAAATGCTTAGGCCAAGAAGTGCTGCAAAGCCTTACTCCCGGCCAGCAAGTGATAAAAATTGTCAATGAGCAGCTTACACAGCTGATGGGAGGAACCGGCAGCAAGCTGACTTATTCGCCCAGCGGATTTACCGTATTGATGATGGTGGGTCTGCAAGGTACAGGTAAGACCACTTCCTGCGGAAAGCTGGCCAATTATCTTAAGAAAAACGGCAAAAAACCGATGCTTTGTGCATGTGACATATATAGACCGGCAGCCATAGACCAGCTGGAAATAGTTGGAAAATCAGTGGACGTTCCGGTTTATGTCGACAGAGGCAACAAAAAGGCTGAAGACATCGCGCTGGCCGCACGCAAAGAAGCAGAGAAAAAAGGATTCAACGTTCTTATCATCGATACGGCAGGAAGACTGCAGATAGACGAAGAACTGATGGAAGAGCTGGCAAGAGTAAAGAAGGCAGTTAAACCGCACGAAATCCTTTTGGTGGTGGACGCGCTTACAGGTCAAGACGCTGTCAATGCGGCAGAAGGCTTTAATGATAAATTGGGCATCGACGGAGTCATCATGACTAAAATGGATGGCGACTCCAGAGGCGGTGCGGCCCTCTCAGTTAAGAAGGTCACCGGCAAGCCTATCAAGTTTATCGGTGTAGGAGAAAAGTTTGACGCTCTTGAACCTTTCCACCCTGATAGAATGGCAAGCAGAATTCTCGGAATGGGAGACATGCTTTCATTGATAGAGAAAGCTCAGGAGAGCTTTGACGAAGAACAGGCTGCTAAATTGGAAAAGAAAATGCGTAAAAATGAGTTTACGCTGGAAGATTTCCTTGAGCAGATGGGTCAGGTAAAAAAGATGGGCGGTATCGGCAAAATGCTGGATATGATTCCGGGGATGCAGGGCAGAGCCGTCAGCGAGGATGAGATATCGAGAAGCGAGCAGGAGTTTCGCCAAATGGAAGCCATCATTTATTCCATGACGCCGGAGGAACGGCGGAACCCAAGCGTTCTTAATGCCAGCAGGCGTAAGAGAATAGCGGCCGGATGCGGTCAGCCTGTGAGCAAAATAAACAATTTGGTAAAAAAGTATGAGGATGCAAAGAAACTGATGAAGCAGTTCTCCAATCCCGGCTTTATGAAAAAAAATAAAAGACTTAGAGGACTATTTTAAGGAGGAAAAAATGGTAAAGATCAGATTAAAGAGAATGGGTGCTCATAAGAAACCTTTCTACAGAATAGTAGTTGCAGACGTTAGAGCTCCGAGAGACGGCAAATTCATCGAGGAATTAGGTTACTATGATCCTATGAAAGAACCTAAAGAAATCAAGATTGATGAAGAGCTGGCAAAAAAATGGCTTGCCAACGGCGCGCAGCCTACTGACACTGTAAAATCTTTATTCAAGAAATCCGGAATTTTACAATAAGGGAAAGCGGTGAAAACGAATGACTAAACTGGTTGAAGGAATAGCCAAGTCACTTGTTGACAACCCTGACGGCGTCATCGTGACGGAAACCAGCGGCAGACAAGGCACGGTTATCAGACTGCAAGTTGACCCGGATGATATGGGAAAGGTCATCGGTAAGCAGGGAAGGATTGCCAAAGCTCTGCGTACCGTTGTTAACGCTGCGGCTGTTAGAGAAAATAAAAAGGTGACAGTGGAAATTGTGAAAGAATGATTTTTACAAGCGGATGGGCACATATTTACCTAGAGTATTTATGTGCCCATAATTTTAGTTAGGATAGCATTGATATGGAAAAAATCAAAATTGGAAAGATTGTAAACGCAGTAGGCTTAAAGGGCGAAGTGAAGGTCTATAGCTACGCCGGTGAAAATGATCGTTTCGAAAAGCTCGACAGGATTATAGCAGGCAGCAGCCAATCAGGCAGCAGCCAATCAGGCAGCGGCCAATCAGGCAGCGGTCAAGAAGGCGGCGCCAAGAGAGCCGCTTGTAAAAAGCCCCAAAGCGACATGGAATTTGAAATAGAAAAAGTCAGGTATCAAAAAAATATGGTTATATTAAAGCTCAGAGGAGTCGATGACCGCAACCAAGCAGAAGCCCTTAAGGATATGGACGTGTTCATTACGGAAGACGACCTGGAAGAGCTGCCAGATGATACCTTTTATGTGAGAGACTTGATAGGATGTCAGGTTGTGGACGTCAACGACGGAAAAAAGCTGGGTGTAGTCAGTGATCTGATACAAAATTCAGCCCAGGATATCTACCAGATAGATTTGGCAGAAGGCGGCCAGGCTCTCATACCGGCAGTAGAACAATTCATCAAAAATGTTGACATAGAAAACAAGACTATAACGGTAAGCTTGATACCGGGACTGATAGATTAGATTTAATACAGCAAGGAAAGAAATCATGAAAATAAACGTGCTGACGTTGTTTCCCGAAATGTTTTCTGCAGTAACTGAAAGCAGCATACTGGGCAGAGCACAAGATAGAGGGATACTTGATATAAATTTAATAAATATAAGAGACTTCAGCAAGGACAAGCACAATAAAGCGGACGACACACCTTTTGGAGGCGGACCGGGCATGGTCATGATGGCGCAGCCTATATTTGACGCCCTTAAAAACATAGACGCTGGGGACAAGCGAATTATGTATATGTCTCCGAGAGGAAGAAATATAGATATGGACCTCATAAAAGAACTGTCAGAAGAAGACGAGATAATACTGCTTTGCGGTCACTATGAAGGCGTGGACCAGAGAGTTTTAGACTTTTGGAACATGGAAGAAGTGTCCATCGGAGATTATATTCTTACAGGAGGAGAACTTCCTGCGATGGTGCTGATAGACGCAGTAGCAAGATTTATCCCGGACGTACTGGGGAGTCAAGAGTCGATAGCAGATGAATCCATATATTCAGGCCTTTTAGAATGCGACCAATACACCAAACCACGGAATTTTGAAGGTATGGATGTTCCTGAAGTTCTGCTGAGCGGCAACCACAAAATGATACATCTGTGGCAGTATGAAAACGCTCTGAGATTGACAAAGGAACGGAGGCCGGATTTGTTTTTGACTTATTTGGAAAAGGAGAAAGAACTTTCCAAAGATGAGAAAAAAATCTTAGAAAAGGTTGTGTCAAAACCCCTTTAGAAATGTTGTAATACACAATATTTCGTGGTAAAATAACATGAAGGGTAAATTATGAAAAAAACAAAGATAAAATTACAACCGAAATCGGCAATAATTCTGTTTCTCATAGTTTTTGCCGTATTATATACGATAATTTACATAATACCTACTGTTACCGATATTTTTACTCAGACGTATACTGCAGAATATGGCACGCTGGAGACATCTTTAGACGCCACATGCGTTATAGTGAGAGATGAGCAAGTGTACAAGGCCAGCGTCGGCGGCAGCATAGAAAGAGACAAAGATGTCGGTCAGCTGGTTAGAAGCAATAGTTTGATAGTTTCCGTAGGAGGACACGAGCACTATACCGACAGAAGAGGTATAGTAAGTTATTATTATGACGGATACGAAGAACAGCTGAATACGGATACTTTGTCTCAATTAGACGAGAGCTTTATTGAAGAATATCAAAGCGGACAAGCAGGTGTTCAGGAGGCTTCCTCCTCAAGCGCTGAGCCGGGCGACGTTCTGTTCAAAATAGTAGACAACAAACAGTGGTATCTTGTATGCTGGCTTCCTGAAGAAGATGCCGGTTTGTTTGAAGAAGGCGCAAATGTGAAAGCATCTTATGACGACAAGGAACCGGTACAGATGAGCGTTTATTCTAAGACAAAGCAAGGTGACAAATATCAGATAGTTCTCATCTGTGACAGGTCCTATGAAGATTTTGATAAATATAGAGTTAAAGACTGCCGCCTTATAACCTCCAGCTATAGCGGTATTATATTGGAGACTGACAGTATAGTGGAAGAAGATGGCGTCAAAGGCGTCTATGTTATGGACAAGGTGGGCAACGCTGTATTTACACCTGTAAGCATTCTTTCATCGTATAAAGGGCAGACGGTCGTAGAGAAAAATTATTATTATGACAGCGAAGGCCAATATGTTGAGACCGTGCAGAGCTACGATGAAATATTAAAGCAATGATGCCTTAAACTGAACATAATTAAAAAAGATAAATTTTTTACGGGGTGATAAAATGTCAATTGGAGAAAACATTAAGCATGTGGTTGAGATGAAAAATCAGGCAGCTGAAAAGTCAGGAAGATCAGGTGATGATGTATTGCTGGTTGCAGTTACCAAGCTGCATACAGTGGAAGAGATCAACGAGGCAATAGACTGCGGAATTACCGATATAGGAGAAAACAAAGTTCAGGAAATAATGGATAAGTTCGACCATGTCAAGCCGGTGCGCTGGCATCTGATAGGTCACCTTCAGACTAACAAAGTTAAATACATAATTGATAAAGTGTCTATGATCCATTCTGTGGATTCGCTGAAGCTGGCTCAGGAAATAAACAAAAGAGCTGAACAGCACGGACTGGATATGGATATTTTGATACAAGTAAATTCAGCTATGGAAGAAAGCAAATTTGGGATTACTACGGGAGAGACGGGACAGATGATAAATGATATCTTAGAAACATGCCCCCACGTAAGAATCAGAGGACTGATGTGTATAGCTCCTTATGAAGAAAACCCGGAAGATGCCAGAGTTTACTTTGAAGAAGTAAAGAAGCTGTACGATGAGTACGGTAAGATACAGCATGAAAGACTGGACTTCAAATATCTTTCCATGGGTATGTCCAATGACTTTCAGGTAGCTATAGAGGCAGGCTCCAATCTGATCCGCGTAGGTACGCTTATCTTTGGAGCGAGAGATTATTCAAAAAAATAGGAGGAACTGAAATGGGATTTTCAGACACATTTAAAAAATTAGTAGGCATCGAAGAAGTGGAAGATGAGTTTGATGAAGAGGAACTTCAGGCTGAAAAGGAAAGGATTTCTAAAGAGAACATTCGCAAGTCTTCATCAGAATATAAAGCAGCCAGGTCATCTCAAGCCAGCGAAGCACCTAAAACAGTTCCAATTGAAAGAAGGGTATCTGTTGCCGGAACAAGCGCTTTTAAACTTGTAGTTATAGAGCCGAAAAGCTTTGACGAATGTCCTAAATTGGTGGATAGTTTAAAAGGCAGACGTCCCGTAATAATCAATCTGGAAAAAATAGAGACAGAAGTTGCAAAAAAAATATTTGATTTTTTAAGCGGCGCTACATATGCTTTAAATGGTAACGTTCAAAAGGTAGCCAACAATATTTTTATATTCGCGCCGGAGAGCGTTGATATAGCAGCCAATCAAGATGAAAGGGGATTTGACTTCGGCGGAAATAAGAACCCTTGGAGATAATATTGTGATATATTTTTCAAGATTATGCCGAAGAAAGGGGAAACATGTTGTATATTATAATTTATGCCATAAGATGGTTTGCTAATCTTTTGGTAACACTGCTTCTTGTCAGAGCGATTCTGAGTTGGTTTGCAGGCAATCCATATGGAATATTAGGGAAACTTTACATGTTTTTGGTGAGGCTTACGGAGCCTCTCGTAATGCCTTGCAGAAAACTTTTGAGCAGGTTTAACACAGGAATGTTTGATTTTTCCGTGCTGCTTTCTATGCTGCTCATAGAGCTGGTGGCAAATCTTTTAATAAGATTGATAGTGATGATTTTTTAGTGGTGTTTTAGAGTGATTTCAGGGAGGATGCAATGATTACACCTGCAGACATTGAATACAAAGAATTTACCAAAGCGGTAAGAGGATATAAAGAAGAAGAAGTAGATGCTTTTCTGGACCTTATAATAGTGGATATGGAAAAGCTGATAAGAGAAAACAGGAAGCTTAAGGAAGAATTGCAGAAGGCCAAAGGGCAGGTAGATAAACATATCAGTACTGAGACTTCGGTATATGAAACTCTGGAAGCCGCTAAGTCCCTTATGAACGATATCGCGGCCAGCGCTGAGCGAAGGGCCGAAGTACTTTTGAAGAACGCTGAGCTGGAGGCTTCTTTAATTACCAAAGAAGCTAGAGAATCCATAGCCAGACTCAATGAAGAGGGTAATAATCTTAAAATAAAAGTCGAGACTTTAAGGTCCAGATATAAAAGAATGCTGGAGGATGAACTGGAGAGATTGAATTATAGCAGCGATGACATCTTGGCTGAATTTGAGAAAGAATTTCTTCCGTCATCTTCATCCCAAAATGTAAGCAGCGATACGATTTACGCAAAAGATGCCGCTTATGAAAAGGAATTTTCTGCATCTAGGAAAGAAAATGAAAAAGCTGACCTTTCCAAGACAATCGTAAATTTAAAATAAACAAATAAATAAATCATTAAAACAGTTAGGGGGATGCAAGCTAAGCTTGCCTTAAGAAATGGTAAAATTCAGGTATTTGTTGATAGCAGGAATCATACTTTTAGACCAGATCGTAAAATTCGCTGTTAGAGAACTCATGTATGTAGGTGAGAGCATACCTGTCATAGAGAACGTATTCCACCTGACTTATGTTCAGAACAAAGGCGCTGCTTTTAGCTTGTTTTCAGGCTCGGGCTTTATGCTGATCGTACTGCCTGTGATTGCACTGGCAGTTGCCGTATGGTATATGGAAACCCATAAAGACGTTCACTGGACGCTGCCGCTTTCGCTTAGCCTTATCATAGCAGGCGGTCTAGGGAACTTGATAGACAGGCTGTTCTTGGGCTATGTAACTGACATGATTGATTTTAAAATTTGGTCTCCTGTTTTTAATATTGCTGATATTGCAGTTTGCGTCGGAGCCGGATTTTTAATTCTCTACACCCTGGCGTTTTATGGGAAAGATGGTAAAATAGATAACGCTGATAGCGTTGACAGCGTTTAATTCCTTATACGGAGTGCGTAGCTCTCTGGCGTTATGGGGGCCTTGTATGGATAATAATGAAAACATAGAAATTTTAATAGGTGATGAAAATGAAGGCGCTAGAGTTGATTTAGCGCTCTCTTTGCAATTGCCCGAAATATCCAGGAGCTTTATACAAAAGCTCATTGAGACAGGAGCTGTTAAAATAAACAGTCAATCTTGCCTGTCAAAAAAGTATAAGGTCAAAGCAGGAGATGTGGTTTATATAGCTTTGCCTGAACCTAAGACGCTTGAAGTGCAGGCAGAAGATATTCCTCTTGATATAGTGTATGAAGATGATGATCTTTTGGTGGTGGACAAGCCGAGAGGCATGGTGGTTCATCCGGCGGCCGGCAATGAAAGCGGAACGTTGGTAAACGCCCTCATGTTTCATTGCAAAGACAGGCTGTCGTCTATCAACGGCGTAATAAGACCGGGTATCGTCCACAGGATAGATAAAGATACCAGCGGACTTTTGGTAGTAGCTAAAAATGATATAGCACACGAGTTACTGTCACAACAATTGGCGGATCATTCCATAACCAGAAAATACGAAGCTTTGGTATTCGACAATCTCAAACAGGATGAAGGGACCGTCGAGGCGCCTATAGGCAGGGATCCTAAAAACAGACTGAGACAGGCGGTAACTTGGCAAAATTCCAAGAACGCGGTTACCCACTGGAAAGTTTTAGAACGCTTCGGTGCTTACACGCTGATAGAAGCCCGGTTGGAGACGGGGCGCACCCACCAGATAAGGGTTCATATGGCTTACATCAGACATCCTCTGGTGGGAGATCAGGTATACGGTCCGAAAAAGCAGCCGTTTAACGTCTGCGGTCAGTTGCTTCACGCAAAAATACTCGGATTTGTTCATCCAAAGACAGGAGAGTATATGGAGTTTGAAAGCAAAAAACCTGCTATCTTTGATGAAACACTGGTGAAGATACGCGGCCACAAAGGAGCGGGGAATCTGTAGCATATTTACCTTTAGTTTAGGAAGGCAGTAAGTTTCCCCGGGGAGGGCGGCCGCTTTAAGTAAATACATTTTAAATAGGTTTTGGCTTATAAGATTTTCATTTATTTGTCGTCTCTTCAGATGAAGACTTGATATAGCCGATGCAGTCTTCACAAACGTAACCGTTTTTGAAGCTTATATTGCCATACTTTTTCCCGCATAGCCAGCAGTGATGCCGATTCATTTCCATACCTCCTTTGTTAATCAGAAGACAACACCTGAGAGTGGTTTTATGATATTATCCTTACTGTTGAAAATAAAGATAAAAATGAAATTTCAGTTAAATTAGTGACGTAAATGCCGGAAAAAAGGTTGTTATGGAAAAGACACATATGGAAGATATGAAAAAAGAATTTTTAAAAAAAAGATATGAGAGAAACACAGTGTTTTCGTCAGAGGAGCAAATAGCATTGGCTGAGAAAACGGTATTTATAGCGGGATGCGGCGGTTTGGGAGGCTATATCTGTGAAATGTTGGCGAGAGCGGGAGTCGGAAATCTTGTGCTTGCCGACGGAGACGTGTTTGAAGAATCCAATCTCAACAGGCAATTGGCTTCCACGGAGGAAAACCTGGGCAAAAACAAAGCATGCGAGATGAAAAAAAGAATACAGCAAATTAATGCAGAAATTGAAGTGCAGGCCATTCCGCAATTTGTCGACGAGAATAACGGGCTGAATATGATTAAGGGCGCAGACTTGGTGATGGATGCGCTAGACAGCAGGAAAAGCAAATTGATGCTGCAGGACTTGTGCAAAAAAGCCGGAATACCTATGGTACACGGCGGCGTATCAGGGTGGCAGGGACAGGTTTGCACGATTATGCCGGGAGATGATACTCTATGCGTTTTATACGGAGGTCATAACCTTGAGAAGTCCGAAAAAGTCGGAACTCCTTCTTTTACTCCTGCAGTGGCGGCAGGCATACAAGTGGCCAAAGCTGTTAAGCTTCTGCTTGGCAGAGAAAATGCGGAGAAAAAATCAGTGCTGTTTTTTGGCCTTTTGGAAGACGAGTGGTGCGAAGTAGAGTTAAAGGGCGAAAAAAGTTTAAATGGTGGCGATGGATATGATAGATAGCGCCGGAAGAAAAATAGACTATCTTAGAATATCTGTTACAGATAGATGCAATTTGCGGTGCAGATATTGCATGCCCCCGGAAGGCGTGAAAAATCTGGGTCATGAAGCTATACTCACTTACAGCGAAATCGTCCGCATAGTCAAGATAATGGCCGATCTGGGCATACGCAAAGTAAAGATAACAGGTGGGGAGCCATTGGTAAGGCTGGGAATTGAAGAACTGATCGAGGAACTCAATTCCATAAAAGCGGTTGAACAGGTAACTCTTACTACCAACGGAATTTTACTGAGCCAAAAGATTTTTGCGCTTTATAAGGCCGGCATAAGAAATATCAACATAAGCTTGGACACATTAGATAGAAAAAAATATGAGGAATTAACCGGTTATGATGCGTTGGAAGATGTAAAAGCCTCTATAGATGCATGCCTTGACTTTCACGATATAAACCTTAAGCTCAACTGCCTGGCCCTTGCAGATAACACCAGGGATGACTTTGCTCGCATGGCATCTCTTGCGGCAGACAAACCGATTGATGTGAGATTCATAGAGGTTATGCCCATAGGCATGGGGAAGTCGGAAAAAGGCGTAGACGCAGATGATATTTTGCATATTTTAGAAGATAAATTTGGAAAAAGCCAAAAGGTTATCGGCAAAAGAGGCAATGGACCTGCCCAATACTTCTCTTTTGAAAGATTTGATGGCAAAATCGGATTCATCAGTCCCATGAGCCATAAGTTTTGCTCAGGCTGCAATCGAGCCAGATTGACAGCCGACGGTTTCTTCAAGCCATGCTTGGCATATGACACAGGCGTGGACCTTAAAAGCTTAATGCGCTTAGGTGCGCGGGATCAAGAATTGGCTGAACATATATTAAAAGCTGCAAATCAAAAAAACATAGGTCATTCCTTTGGCACAGAAACTGCCGGCGGCCGGTCGATGTGGCAAATCGGCGGATGATTCGGATTCGGCGGATGATTCAGATTCGGCGGATGATTCAGATTCGGTGGATGATATGGACGGAATAATAAATTGGATAACAGAATGTTTTTCAGATCCGGCAATTTTGAGTGCCATTAAAGTTACGTTTCAGATGGCAATTTTTTCATGTGCCTTTTCTTCCATCCTGGGCATAATCTTCGGATTGCTTCTGGAAAGATTTGATTTCCCGGGCAAAAAGATAATAATCAGAATAAACAGGACTTTGATGGGAATGCCTCCGGTGGTAGCCGGATTGATAGTTTATATGCTGCTCATGAGGCGGGGGCCTCTCGGTTCTCTGGGATGGCTGTTCACCATAAAAGGCATGATAGTGGCGCAGACTTTGATAATCACTCCTATAATGACAGGAATGATACACCAGCATGCCGTCAGCAAAGCCCCTGCCATACGTGAATTCTGCAGAACTATGGGAGCCAGCCCTATGCAGACCAATATGACGCTGCTGAAAGAGATGCGTCACGATATATACTTTTGCATGGTGACGGGATTCGGAAGAGCTATAAGCGAAGTCGGCAGCGTTATGCTGGTGGGAGGAAATATAAAGGGCAGTACCAGGACTATGACTACCGCCATATCGCTGCTCAAAAGCCAGGGTATATTCACTGAAGGCATAGCTTTGGGCGTAGTCTTGCTGGTTATGGCTTTTGTCATTCAATGGCTTTGTGACTTTTTGCAGAGAGGAGAGGAAAAGGTGTGAAATTGCAGGGAATAAAAAAGACCATAGGTAACTTCCAACTTTCTGTAGATGAGCTTTTGATTGAAGAAGGAAAAATCCACGGCCTTGTAGGTCATAACGGCGCCGGCAAGTCCATATTGCTTAAGATAATCATGGGAATAATGGAGCAGGATGCAGGAGATATAGATTACGGGGGCATTTCTCAAAACGAAATTACGTTGATGACTCAGACGCCTTATCTGCTCCATACCAGCGTATATGAGAATGTAGTTTATCCGTTGAAACTCCGCAAGATTAAGCCGGATGAAGAGGAAGTGGATAAACTTCTTGAGCGAGCAGGAATGTTAGCGCACAAGGAGCAATATGCGCTGAGTCTGTCCAGTGGGGAGAGGCAGAAGCTGTCATTCCTGCGAGCGGTGATATTTAAGCCGAAGCTGATAATGATGGATGAGACTCTTTCCAACTTGGACCCGGACAGCGAAAACACCATTATAGAAATGATTAAGGAGATCCAAGATGAACGTCAGGCTACATGGATAATCGTCAGCCATCAGCTGGAAAGCAAAGGAGACCTTTGCGATATTATTCATCGTATGGAGGGCGGTAAGATGGTAGTTTAGGGTTTACCCAGACTGTCTTGTTGCCTGTAAAGATGACCATGCCCGGTTTGGCTCCGGCAGGCTTCTTTACGTGTTTGACAGGCACATAATCTACCGGTACGTTTTCTGAATCCCTGGCCTTGCTGTAATAGGCTGCTATGCCGGCTGCTGCATATATTATCTCTTCCTGCTGCAGAACATCGTCAGAAGCAGGATGCAGTATCACATGAGAGCCGGGGATGTCTTTGGTATGGAACCATATATCTTTAGAGGCTGACATTTTAAAGGTCAGCATGTCATTCTCCTTGTTGTTGCGGCCTACATAAACGCAGGAACCGTCTGAAAGGATGTATTTATGAGGCTCTGCTTTGAATTTTTTCTCTTTAAATCCTCCGGGAATTTTTCTCTTTCTTATATATCCCGTATCTTCCAATTCTTTTCTTAAAGCTTCAACTTCAGATATATCTTCGGCATTGTCCAAATATGAAAGCACTGAATCCAGATATTCTATCTCTTGTTGATTGGACTGGAGCTGCAGCTGTTTTTCTTTTATGGCAGTCTTTGACTTGCCGTATTTTTTAAAATAAATTTGTGCATTTTTTGAGGGACTGAAGCGAGGGTCCAGCGGAATCTCCACTTGTGAGCCGTCGTAATAATTGGTCACGGTAACTTTATCGGCGCCTGGACTTACTGCGTGGATATTAGCTGTAAGAAGTTCTCCGAACAGTCTCAAATCATCTGAATTTTCGGCCTTAAGCAAGTCTTCTTTCAGCCTTTGCTCTTTTAGATGAAGTTTGTCCAGTTGTAAAGATACAGCTCTGTGTAAGTCTGATGATTTTTGGCGGACTTTATTGGTGCTCTGCTTGTTGGAGTAATAGTATTCAAGACAACTGCTTATGGACTCCAGCTGTATAGCCGAGCATACGTCTTGATACTCTGCTAGAGGAATGATGTAAAATTCTCTAGGAACATTTTTTTCATCACAATAAACTGTAGGCGTGACGTGTCCCGATTGCACAGCTCTAACGACGCTTTCCAGAAATTCGCCGGGATTGGAGTGGGAAGCCAATTCTTCGGCAAAAGCGGAAGAGATGCCTGCTACCGTCTTTTGCACGGCTTTGCCGGAAGCCGGCAGGATGGTATCTTTTGTGACCTGTTTAAAAGGGATTTTATCCTGAACGGGAGGATATTGATAGACTACTCCCGGAAGAAGTTGGCGTACTCGGTTGACATCTATGGATACGTGCTTGATGCAGTCTATTATCTTTCCGCTTGATATATCTATCAAAATTATGTTGCTGTGTTTGCCCATAATCTCAAAGATGAGCTTCTTAGAAACTGTAAATCCAAGCTCATTTAAAGTCTCCAGAGATATTTCTAAAATACGCTCGCTGTCTTTTTGCGATACGTCTATGATGCGAGCTCCTTGTATGTGCTTTCTTAAAAGCATGCAAAAAGAAAGGGGAGCCGGCGGATTGGGCAGGTTTTCTTCTATAAGATGAACTCTGGCTGAGGAAGGGTCTATGGATGAGTAGAGTTTGACCTTTCCTTGCTTTGTGTGTATGTTGAAGACCAGCTCATCGGCCTCAGGCTGATAGACCTTTTCTATTTTTCCGGTTGTTATGACTGACTGCAGCTGGCATGCTACAGCCATGGTTACTATTCCGTCAAATGCCATGGTAACTCCTTTGATGTTTGTCTTTCTGATATTTTATTCTAAATAAAAGTATATTAGAAAAACAGCTTTTTTACAAGCTTTAAGAACTCCGCAAGGCGGAATTAAGGCGGATGTTTTATGGAGTTGTGGTTATTGATACCTTTTTGGCGTTTTTGGATACTTTGTATCACAATATTGCCGGTTAAGTATGTTTTACGCCCATCAAGGCCGCGGCGAACCCCTTGCAAACCCGTTTTTTTTCATGTACAATGATTCCGTTACCATTAGCTCAAAGTAGGAAAACAGGGAGAGCGACAATCGACCTGGGAAAAGAGGAAAATTAGATGATAAAAAGCATGACAGGATTCGGCCGCGGCGAATATAACGATGGAAAACGCAATATTACGGTGGAAATCAAATCTGTAAACCATCGCTACTCAGACATTTCTGTGAAAATGCCCAGGAGGTACGGATTTGCAGAAGATAAGATAAAGGCGGCAATCAAGGAAAAGTTGCGGCGCGGCAAGGTAGATGTTTCTGTCATGGTTGAAAACATCACTGAAAATGATATAAATATCAAGCTTAACCAACCTATTGCAAAGCAGTATTATGAGAATCTCAAAGTGCTTCAACAAGATTTTCAGCTGAGCGGAGACATTTCTCTCCAGCTTTTGGCCACCATGCCTGATGTGATGAAAGCCATAGCAGATGTGGATGATGAAGAAGAAATAACTAAAGCCATCTTGATACCGGTCAACCAGGCCGCAGACGACTTGGAGACCATGAGAAGGACCGAAGGAGAAAAGCTGGCGGCAGACCTCAAGGAAAAAGGCAAAAACATTAAAACCATACTCGACCAGATAGAAGAAAGAGCGCCGGGCGTTGTAAAAGACTACACCGTTCGCCTCAAAGAGAGAATCATAGAGCTGCTTGACGGCAATGCCACTATGCCGGAAGAAAGAATTTTGACGGAAGCCGCCATATTCGCCGACAAGTCCTCCATTGATGAGGAAATCACCCGTCTTAACAGCCACCTTGACCAGCTGGAAAAGATCTTGACATCAGGAGGCGATACTCAAGGCAAAAAGCTGGATTTTCTGGTGCAGGAGATGAACAGAGAAGCAAACACTATAGGCTCCAAAGCCAACGACATAATAATTACTAATCATATGCTTGAGATAAAAAGCGAGATTGAAAAGATAAGAGAACAAGTTCAAAACATAGAATAAACCTTGAATATATTAAGAAAACATGCTATAATAATTATTCACGTAAGCAAAACACACAGCAAAACGTTGAAACAAGCATGACTTTGCCGGACATAAAAGCGCCAGGCAAAGTTTCACTACAGGAGTTCAAGATGAATTTCAGAGAAAAACATCCCGGCAAGTTATTCGTTCTTTCAGGCCCTTCCGGGGCAGGAAAAGGCACTATATGCAAGCGTCTTCTTGAAGAGACGGAAGACCTTGAGCTATCGGTATCTATGACTACCAGGGCGCCGCGAACAGGAGAAGTTGAAGGTATAAGCTATTATTTTACAGACGTTGAGACTTTTAAGAAGTCAATTGAGGGAGGGGAACTTCTGGAATATGCCCAAGTTTACGGCAATTATTACGGAACACCCAGACAGATGGTCCTGGAAAAACTTTCTCAAGGAACGGATGTAATCTTAGAAATAGACATGCAGGGTGCGCTTAAAGTCAAAGAAAATTATCCTGACGGCATTTTCATTTTTATATTGCCTCCGTCCATGTCAGAACTGAGGAAGAGGCTTACAGGGCGGGGAACGGAATCTGCTGAGGCCATAGAAATTAGGCTTGGGG
>OLGO01000065.1_pt1 | contig 110980 bp, 43 predicted proteins | sample 1605861 | NCBI WGS metagenome assembly OLGO01 (sample SAMN03283253) | human gut metagenome | biome: human-associated habitat; material: feces | host: Homo sapiens | place: USA | collected 2013
CAGAGCATCTGCCTTACAAGCAGAGGGTCGGCGGTTCGAATCCGTCAACGCCCACAGGTTTTTGAAACTTTTTTACGGCTTTGCATCGTAAGATGTGAAGCCGTTTTTTTGTCTTACAGGCTCATTTTTTTAATTTATTTCCTCTTTATGCCTGATTACTCGGAAAAAAGCCGTAATTTTGCAGCCCGATAATTATCATATAATACGACGTATGGAACTTGATTTACTTACCGCAATCTCTCCGATTGACGGTCGTTACAGGGGCAAGACAGATGCTTTGGCTGCCTATTTCTCAGAATTTGCACTGATAAAATATCGTGTACAGGTTGAAGTGGAATATTTTATCACCTTGTGTGAACTGCCTTTGCCGCAGTTGAAAGGGGTGGACAAGGGTGTATTCGAGACATTAAGAAATATCTACCGTAACTTTTCCGAAGCCGATGCCGGACGCATCAAGGAGATTGAAAGCGTGACTAACCACGACGTGAAGGCTGTGGAATATTTCCTGAAAGAAGAATTTGACAAGTTGGGCGGTATGGACGACTATAAAGAGTTTATCCATTTCGGACTGACTTCGCAAGATATTAACAATACCTCTATTCCTTTGTCTGTAAAAGAAGCGCTGGAACAGGTGTATTATCCCCAGATAGAAGAGCTGATTGCCCAGCTCCGCACATACGCGGAAGAGTGGGCGAACATCCCGATGCTTGCCAAAACGCATGGGCAGCCGGCTTCTCCTACCCGTTTGGGAAAAGAGGTGATGGTGTTTGTGTATCGTCTGGAGCGCCAGTTGGCCGCATTGAAGGCATGTCCGTTAACCGCTAAATTTGGTGGAGCTACGGGTAATTACAACGCGCATCATGTGGCCTATCCGGAATATGACTGGAAGGCTTTCGGCAACAGGTTTGTCGCTGAGAAGCTGGGGCTGGAGCGTGAGGAATATACAACCCAGATATCCAATTATGATAATCTGTCGGCAGTTTTCGACGCGATGAAACGTATCAATACGGTGATGATCGATATGAATCGCGACTTCTGGCAATATATCTCCATGGAATACTTCAAACAGAAGATTAAAGCCGGGGAGGTTGGTTCAAGTGCGATGCCGCATAAGGTGAATCCCATTGACTTTGAGAATGCCGAAGGCAACCTGGGCATAGCAAATGCCATCCTTGAGCATCTGGCGGTGAAATTGCCGGTGTCACGTCTGCAGCGCGACCTGACCGACTCCACCGTATTGCGTAACGTGGGTGTTCCGTTCGGGCATATTATAATCGCTATCCAAAGCTCACTGAAAGGATTGCGTAAGCTGTTGCTGAACGAAACGGCTATCTACCGCGATCTGGATAATTGCTGGAGTGTGGTGGCCGAGGCCATTCAGACAATCCTGCGCCGCGAGGCATATCCGCATCCTTATGAAGCGCTGAAAGCGTTGACGCGTACCAATCAGGCGATTACGGAGAACTCAATCAAGGAATTCATAGAAGAATTGAATGTGAGCGAGGACATAAAGAAGGAATTGCGTGCGATTACTCCCCATACATATACGGGACTTTAAGAAGTGACAAGAGAAGCCCGGAAGAATCTCAACTTTTTGTTCCGGGGATTGTTTATAAGCTAACGTAAAAAAAGGTAATTAGAGATAAAGAAAGAATGGCCGTGAGGCCAGTAGGTTTAATTTTATTCGAATAAAAAACAATGAGTACAGAAAATGAAACTTGGCGTGATGCCTCTTCTTCAGAAGAGAATTCAGGCGCCGGCCGTGATGGTAACCAATTTAACAGAGAGGGAGGTTACAACCGTCCGTCTTATAATCGTGAAAATGGGGACCGCCCTTATCGTCCGAGATTTAATAATGAAAATGGGGATCGCCCGCAACGTGCTTATAGCAGCGACCGTTCTTATCGCCCGCGTTTTAACCCGAATGGAGAGAATGGCGACCGCCCTCAGCGTTCTTATGGCAACAATGCCGGTGGCGACCGTCCTTACCGTCCCCGCTACAACAGCGAAGGCGGCGACCGTCCCCAGCGCTCTTACGGCAACAATGCCGGTGGCGACCGTCCTTACCGTCCCCGTTACAACAGCGAAGGCGGCGATCGTCCTCAGCGCTCTTACGGCAACAATGCCGGTGGCGACCGTCCTTACCGCCCCCGCTACAATGGCGAAGGTGGTGACCGTCCTCAGCGTTCTTATGGCAACAGGGATAGTTACAGCCGTCCGATCCGTCGTACGGCGGATTATGATCCCAATGCCAAGTATAGCAAGAAGAAGCAGATAGAATACAAGGAGCAGTTTGTCGATCCGAATGAACCGATCCGTTTGAATAAGTTTCTGGCGAATGCCGGTGTGTGTTCACGTCGCGAGGCGGATGAGTTTATTACAGCCGGTGTGGTGTCTGTGAACGGAGAAGTGGTGACCGAATTAGGTACGAAGATCAAACGCGGTGATGAGGTGAAGTTCCACGATCAGGCTGTCAGCATCGAACGCAAGATATATGTTCTGCTGAACAAACCGAAAGATACGGTGACGACTTCCGATGATCCGCAGGCACGCCGCACCGTAATGGACTTGGTGAAAGGCGCTTGCAGCGAGCGTATCTATCCGGTGGGCCGTCTGGACCGTAATACTACGGGCGTGCTGTTGCTCACCAATGACGGTGACTTGGCTTCTAAGCTGACTCATCCCAAATATCTGAAAAAGAAAATATATCATGTGCATTTGGATAAAAATCTAACCAAGGCCGATATGGAGCAGATTGCGGCCGGTATCCAGCTGGACGACGGTGAGATTCAGGCAGATGCTATCAGCTACACAGATGATTTTAAGAAAGATGAAGTGGGCATAGAAATTCATTCCGGTAAGAACCGTATCGTGCGTCGTATTTTTGAGTCGCTGGGATATAAGGTGGTAAAACTGGATCGTGTGTTTTTTGCCGGCTTAACCAAGAAAGGCTTGCGTCGCGGTGAATGGCGTTATCTCACAGAACAAGAGGTGAACTTCCTGCGCATGGGTTCTTTCGAATAATATATATATATAATCAAGGTATAATAACTGTTTTATGGAAAAGATCAGTAGAACAAAGATTGTTGACCTGCTGAAGCGTGAAGATTTTGGCGCTATGGTCAACGTGAAAGGCTGGGTTCGCACCCGCAGAGGTAGTAAGCAAGTTAATTTTATCGCGCTGAATGACGGTTCTACAATAAATAATGTGCAGATTGTGGTGGATCTGGCAAATTTCGACGAGGAGATGCTGAAGGATATTACCACAGGTGCTTGTCTGAGCGTGAACGGTGTGTTGACGGAGTCGGTGGGTTCCGGTCAGAAAGCTGAAATCCAGGCTCGCGAAATAGAAGTGCTGGGTACTTGCGACAATACGTATCCTTTGCAGAAGAAAGGACATTCCATGGAGTTCCTTCGTGAGATTGCCCACCTGCGTCCGCGTACGAACACGTTCGGCGCTGTATTCCGTATTCGTCACAATATGGCCATTGCCATTCATGAATTCTTCCATAAGAAAGGGTTCTTCTATTTCCATACGCCTATCATTACAGGTTCCGACTGCGAAGGCGCCGGACAAATGTTCCAGGTCACTACGATGAACCTCTATGATTTGAAGAAAGATGAGAACGGTTCCATTATCTACGATGACGACTTCTTCGGAAAACAGGCAAGCCTGACGGTTTCCGGCCAGTTGGAAGGCGAGCTTGCGGCTACGGCACTGGGTGCTATCTATACGTTCGGACCCACGTTCCGCGCGGAAAACTCCAATACTCCCCGTCACTTGGCGGAGTTCTGGATGGTTGAGCCGGAAGTTGCGTTCAATGATATTACCGATAACATGGATCTGGCGGAAGAATTCATCAAATTCTGTGTGCAGTGGGCCTTGGACAACTGTGCCGATGATGTGAAGTTCCTGAATGATATGTTTGATAAGGGCTTGGTGGAGCGTCTGCAAGGTGTTTTGAAAGAGAGCTTCGTTCGCTTGCCCTATACGGAAGGTATCAGGATACTGGAAGAGGCCGTTGCCAAAGGTCATAAGTTTGAGTTCCCTGTATACTGGGGGGTTGACTTGGCTTCCGAGCACGAGCGCTATCTGGTGGAAGAACACTTCAAACGTCCGGTTATCCTGACGGATTATCCGAAGGAGATCAAGGCGTTCTATATGAAGCAGAACGAAGACGGCAAGACGGTGCGTGCCATGGATGTGCTCTTCCCGAAGATTGGAGAGATAATCGGCGGTTCCGAGCGTGAGGCCGATTATGCCAAGCTGATGAACCGCATCGAAGAGCTTCATATTCCGATGAAGGATATGTGGTGGTATCTTGATACCCGTAAGTTCGGTACATGTCCCCACTCCGGTTTCGGACTTGGATTCGAACGTCTGTTGCTGTTTGTGACCGGTATGACTAATATTCGTGACGTGATACCGTTCCCTCGCACTCCGCGTAACGCAGAATTCTAATCGGCGCAAAGCGAAATATAATATTCGGTGGAAAGACCTGCATAAATAGAAGTTTATGCGGGTCTTTTTTTATAGGATAAATTGTTATTTTCTCAAAATAAATCTTTATATTTGTGTCAGCAGGAATGGCATGACGTTAACCAATATCATACGAATATGAAAAAGAATTATTTCTTTACCATGCTGGCAGTGGTGCTGCTTGCGGTAACAGGAGTCCGGGCGCAGGATAAGGCCGCTTTTGAGCCTGCGCATCTGCAAGGTATTTGGCAGTTATGTCATTATGTGTCTGAAAATCCGGATATTCCCGGAGTGCTGAAGCCGAGTAATACGTTCAAGGTGCTGAGTGACGACGGACGCATCGTTAACTTTACGATACGCCCCGGTACGGACGCCATTATCACAGGATATGGCACGTACCGGCAAATATCGGCGGCTGCCTACAAGGAGAGCATTGAGAAGAATATCCACTTGCCCATGCTGGACAATAAGGATAATATCCTTGAGTTTGAAATGGGTGCGGGCGGTGTGATGTACCTGAAGTATTTTATCGAAAAAGATTTGAACGGAAATGAACTGAACACCTGGTTTCACGAAACATGGAAACGGGTGACTATGCCGCCGGTGTTTCCGGAAGACATTGTCCGGTAACTGAAGTCCGGTGTCCTTTGGCGTGACTTCCGAAAACCTCTGTCCATAGGCATTTGCGGACACAGGCAAGGAGCTTTTGAATTATCTTCCGGGGTGGTGTGATTATCCCCGGAAGATAATTTCTTTTTATTGTATATCAGCCAAGTGCAATTTAAAAAAAAGAAGAAAACGTTTGCCAGTTATAAGAAAATCCGTACCTTTGCAAGCCGATTATTATCTCATAAGGATAAGCATTTAATTCATAGCGAGTTAATCTCCCTTTGTCCGAGGTGGCTAATTCGTGGTGAAGCAAAACATTTAGTAGTAACATTTAAAAAAACAATTAAGAGTGGATACTTTAAGTTACAAGACCATTTCTGCAAACAAAGCTACAGTGACTAAAGAATGGGTCATTGTTGACGCTACCGACCAAGTATTGGGTCGTCTGGGCGCAAAAGTTGCGAAGCTGTTGAGAGGAAAGTATAAACCAAACTTTACTCCTCACGTAGATTGTGGCGATAATGTGATCATTATCAATGCCGACAAAGTAAAATTAACCGGTAACAAGTGGAATGACAAGGTATATCTGTCATATACAGGCTATCCCGGCGGTCAGAGAGAAATCACTCCTGCTCGTTTGCAGGCAAAACCGAACGGTGATGACAAGTTGCTGAGAAAAGTAGTAAAGGGTATGTTGCCTAAGAATAAACTGGGTGCTCAATTGCTGGGCAATATGTACGTTTATGCAGGCAGCGAGCACAAACATGAAGCTCAGAGCCCGAAAATGATTGATATTAACGCACTTAAATAAGAGATAATGGAAGTAGTAAATGCATTAGGCAGACGTAAAAGTGCAATTGCACGTATTTTCGTAAGCGAAGGTACTGGAAAGATTACTATTAATAAGAGAGACCTCGCAGAGTACTTTCCATCAAGCATTCTTCAGTATGTAGTTAAACAACCGTTGAACAAGCTGGGTGTTGCTGAAAAGTATGACATCAAAGTAAATCTCTGCGGTGGCGGTTTCACCGGTCAGTCTCAGGCATTGCGTCTTGCAATCGCTCGCGCGTTGGTGAAAATCAATGCTGAGGATAAGGCTGCTCTCCGCGCTGAAGGCTTCATGACCCGCGATCCCCGTTCTGTTGAACGTAAGAAACCGGGACAGCCGAAAGCTCGTCGTAGATTCCAGTTCAGTAAACGTTAAGAGTTGGAGAACGGTTGGGGCGGACAAGTTGCTTAATTCTCGACTTTCACCTCTCAACTCTCAACTGAAAAGGCGTTTAGTATCTAAACTACCGGGACTCTTCATTCGGATAGGCTACCCGGCGGTTGGTTTAGAAAAAACAAAAAAGAAAGTAAACGATTTAAAGATTAAAACAAAATGTCAAGAACAAATTTTGATACATTATTGGAAGCCGGTTGTCACTTCGGTCACTTGAAAAGAAAGTGGAACCCTGCAATGGCTCCTTATATCTTCATGGAGCGCAATGGTATTCATATCATTGACCTCAACAAGACGGTTGCTAAAATTGACGAAGCTGCTGAAGCTTTGAAGCAAATCGCTAAATCAGGAAAGAAAGTCCTGTTTGTTGCTACTAAAAAACAAGCTAAGCAGGTGGTTGCCGACAAGGCTGCATCTGTAAATATGCCTTATGTAATCGAGCGCTGGCCGGGTGGTATGTTGACTAACTTCCCGACTATCCGTAAGGCTGTGAAGAAGATGGCTACTATCGACAAGTTGACTAACGATGGTACTTATTCTAACCTCTCTAAGAGAGAAATTCTGCAAATCTCCCGTCAACGCGCTAAGTTGGACAAGACTTTGGGCTCTATCGCTGACCTGACTCGTCTGCCGTCTGCTTTGTTCGTTGTCGACGTAATGAAAGAGAATATTGCTGTTCGCGAAGCTAACCGTTTGGGTATTCCTGTATTTGGTATCGTTGATACTAACTCCGATCCTACAAACATCGACTTCGTTATTCCGGCAAATGATGACGCTACTAAGTCGGTAGAAGTTATCTTGGATGCTTGCTGCGCTGCTATGCAGGAAGGTCTGGAAGAGCGTAAGGCTGAAAAGGTGGATATGGAAGCTGCCGGTGAAGCTCCTGCCAACAAAGGCAAGAAAAAAGCTGCAAAAGCAAGACTCGACAAGTCTGACGAGGAAGCAATCAACGCTGCAAAAGCTGCTGCTTTCATCAAGGAAGACGAAGAGGCTTAATTCATAGTGGAGAGTTGAGAATTGAAAGTTGAGAGTTACTTTACAGCAATTCTCAATTCTCTATTCTCAGCTCTTTTTCGCTTTATTAGAATGATATTTATTAACTAAAAATATAAAGGAAAGATATTATGGCTGTAAGTATGGCTGATATTACCAAGCTCCGTAAAATGACCGGTGCTGGTATGATGGATTGCAAGAATGCATTGAATGATGCTGAAGGCGATTTCGACAAGGCAATGGAAATTATCCGTAAGAAAGGACAGGCTGTTGCTGCCAAGCGTTCAGACCGCGAGGCTTCTGAAGGTTGCGTTTTGGCTAAGACTACCGGTGACTTTGCCGTTATCATCGCTTTGAAATGCGAAACCGACTTCGTTGCTCAGAATGCTGACTTCGTGAAACTGACTCAGGATATCCTTGATCTTGCTGTTGCCAACAAGTGCAAGACTTTGGATGAAGTGAAGGCATTGCCGATGGGCAATGGCACTGTGCAGGATGCGGTAACCGACCGTAGCGGTATCACAGGTGAAAAAATGGAACTCGACGGTTATATGACCGTAGAGGGTGCAACTACCGTTGTTTACAATCACATGAACAGAAACGGCCTTTGCACAATCGTTGCTTTCAACAAGAACGTTGACGAACAGCTGGCTAAGCAAGTGGCTATGCAGATTGCTGCCATGAACCCGTTGGCTATCGATGAGGACGGCGTTTCTGAAGAAGTTAAGCAGAAAGAAATTGAAGTTGCCATTGAAAAGACGAAAGCTGAACAAGTGCAGAAAGCCGTAGAGGCTGCTTTGAAGAAAGCAGGTATCAACCCGGCTCACGTAGACAGTGAAGATCACATGGAAAGCAACATGTCTAAGGGCTGGATTACAGCTGAAGATGTGGCTAAGGCAAAAGAAATCATCGCTACTGTTTCTGCCGAAAAGGCTGCACATCTGCCTGAACAGATGATTCAGAACATCGCCAAGGGCCGTCTGGGTAAATTCCTGAAAGAAGTTTGCTTGTTGAACCAGGAAGATATCATGGATGCCAAGAAGACAGTGAGAGAAGTATTGAAGGAAGCTGATCCCGAATTGAAGATCGTTGACTTCAAGCGTTTCACTTTACGCGCTGAATAATTCTATACGAATAGAAATATACGAAAGCGGTCGCATGGAAATGTCCATGGCGACCGCTTTTTTTGTAATCTTCCCCGGAGGGAGAGGAGCTTAGCCCACAGGCTTTGTCTGTGTATATCCCTCCTTTTTCAGTAGCTCCAGCACTTTTTGTTTGAAATCTCCCTGTACGATGATTTCTCCGTTTTTGGCACTTCCGCCCACGCCGCATTTGCTTTTGAGGAATTTGCCCAGCTCTTTCAGGTCATCCTCCGTACCGGCAAATCCGGTGATGAGGGTCACGACTTTGCCGCCCCGGTTCTTGCGGTCCAATTGCACGCGAAGGCGCTGCTGGGAGGGTGGGAGAGTGGTTTGTTCTTCGTCGTCATCCACTTCGTAGTTGAAGTCGGGATTGGTGGAGTACACTACGTTCAGTCTGTCTTTCCAGTCGTTGTCTTTGGGTTTCTTAGCCATATATGCATGTTTTAATTTTCTGTGAAAAGGAGTTCAAAAGTACGTTTTTACGGGGAACTTTGCAATCATAGGTAGAAATAATGTTAACCTTTTGTCATAGATATGTTAGAGATTAGAAAAAAAGCACTACTTTTGTCAGTCATAATATTGAGAACTTAAAGGGAAGATCATGAATAATCAGCTACAAAAGAAAGACTCCATGAAGGTGCCGGAACCTACCCTGCGCCGGCTTCCTTGGTATCTTTCCAATGTAAAGTTGCTTAGAAAGAGAGGTGAACGCTTTGTTTCCTCCACTCAAATCTCCAAAGAAATCAATATTGATGCTTCTCAGATAGCAAAGGATTTGTCGTATGTCAATATTTCCGGCCGCACGCGTGTGGGGTATGATATAGATACGTTGATTGCTGTGCTGGAGGACTTCTTGGGGTTTACCAATATACACAAGGCTTTTCTTTTCGGTGTCGGAAGTCTGGGCGGTGCGTTGCTGCGCGATTCCGGTTTGAGCCATTTCGGCTTGGAGATTGTGGCGGCATTCGATGTTAATCCGGATCTGGTGGGTACGACATTGAACGGTATTCCTATTTTCCATTCCGATGATTTTGAAAAGAAGATGCGCGAGTACGATGTTAATATCGGTGTGCTGACGGTTCCCATTGAGATAGCCCAGAAGATTACGGATACTATGGTTGCGGGCGGCATCAAGGCTGTGTGGAACTTCACCCCGTTCCGTATTCGTGTGCCGGAGGATATAGTGGTTCAGAACACTTCGTTGTATGCACATCTGGCAGTTATGTTTAACCGTTTGAACTTTAACGAAATCAAGTAATGAAGATTATTGCAGTAGGGATGAACTATGCGCAGCACAACAAAGAGCTGGGGCATACTCAGGTAAATCGGGAGCCTGTTATCTTCATGAAGCCGGATTCGGCTATTCTTAAAGACGGCAAGCCGTTCTTTGTTCCCGATTTTTCTGCCGAGGTGCACTATGAAACGGAAGTTGTTGTACGCATTTGCAGGCTGGGTAAGAATATTGCTCCGAGATTTGCGCACCGTTACTATGATGCGGTGACAGTGGGGATTGACTTCACAGCGCGCGACCTGCAACGAAAGTTTCGTGAGGCGGGTAACCCTTGGGAACTGTGCAAAGGGTTTGACAACTCGGCGGCTATCGGCACGTTCATTCCTTTGGAACAGGCTGGTGGTGACTTGCAGCAACTGAATTTCCATCTCGATATAGACGGTAAAGAAGTGCAGCGTGGGAATACGTCGGATATGCTTTTCAAAGTGGATGACATCATTGCTTATGTCAGCCGTTTCATGACCTTGAAGATTGGCGACCTGTTGTTTACCGGTACTCCGGCGGGTGTAGGGCCTGTCAGCATCGGGCAACATCTGCAGGGTTATTTAGGAGAAGAGAAGTTGCTGGACTTCTATATCCGTTGATTCTTTTTTACACTCTCTCTCTTTCACAAAGGAAAAATAGCGGAATATCTTTGAGGTGATAGGAATAATACCTATTTTAGCACGTTCATTGTATAATCGAGAAATATGAAGATACGTGTAGGTTTTGGCTTTGATGTCCATCGGTTGGTGGCAGGTAGAGAACTTTGGTTGGGGGGCGTGCGTTTAGAGCATGAAAAGGGCCTGTTGGGACATTCGGATGCCGACGTACTTATACATGCTGTTTGCGATGCGTTGCTGGGTGCGGCAAATATGCGGGATATAGGCTATCACTTTCCTGATACGGCGGGAGAGTTCAAAAATATAGACAGCAAGATACTGTTGAAGAAAACGGTGGAACTGATAGCTGCCAAAGGTTATTCCATCGGTAATATTGACGCGACAATCTGTGCCGAACGTCCTAAGTTAAAGGTTCATATACCCGCCATACAACAGACTCTCTCCACTGTGATGGGGATTGACGAAGATGATATCTCCATAAAGGCCACTACTACGGAGAAGCTGGGCTTTACCGGACGTGAGGAGGGAATATCGGCTTATGCAACCGTATTGATAGTGAAAGATAATCAGGACTGAATTATCCGGGCTGCCGGAACTTTATGTAATAGAGTCGCGTCCACTTGTTTCTGCCAATGGTATATGTGGCAGCAATGCGTGCCGAGGCTATATATACGGTTTCGTCCACCCGGTAGGCGTGTTCCATGGCAGGCAGCTGGCACGAGTACCGGCTCGCTGTGCGGGAGTTGACGCGGAAGGTCACGAGATTGCCGGAAGCGTCTTTCAGCCTTAATACCTGGCGGACATAAAAATACGGGGTTATACCCTTGACCTGCGTCTTATAAGGATCGTCCTCCAGACGGACATTGAGAACGGTCAATGTGAGATTCTCCACTTTCTCCCCTTCCTTGCCCAGAAAACGTCCGGCAGAGGGCTGTCTGGCTTTTCGTTGCAGGATGTCGATGTATACGGAATGGTATACTCCGGCGATTTGTACGAAACGTTCCTGCTTGGGTATCCGGGGAGTGAACTTAAAAGCTATCCAAGTGAGATAACCAGGATCTATCCGGAGAATCTCGTGCAGATAATGCCCATGATATTTGCCGAAAGAGATAATGTCGTCGCCCCTGTTCTGCATCCGCTTGGCGTTGTATTCCACTAAGAGTAAGGGACGCAGGGAGTAATAGCATAGCGTACTTGCTATCCGCAAGGCTTCGTGTACATCCTCGTTCAAATCGAAGATATAAAAGATGGATTGCCTTTCGGGCAGGGGGGAGTACACCCAAAGGGAATACCGGGGATAATCCGTTCTCGGCAATACCACAAGATAAGCGCCGGCTTCTTTGAAAGAAGCTTTCTTCTGGTTGTATATACTTAGCTTTTTATACAACAAGTCTTGCTCTGTGGCACTGATGCCCGGAATAAGCGGATTGGCCATACATCGTTGCTTTGCTTATTCCAAATATACGGATTTTGCGGTAGATATGCAACTCTTCCGGCAGTTAAAATCTCACCATTAGCTCCAGTACGATTTTGTCTTGTTCGGATTCTTTGGCAATGCTGTTTTTGGCATAGAAATACTTTTCGTAGTTCAGGCGCAGGTCGGTGCGGAATGCTTTGCTGAGGCTGAAAGTGATGCCGCCTGTCAGTCGCTGGCGTTTGTAGTCGGTGGTTGCCAGTGCACCGGTTTCTTCATCGGTGGTTTTGGCATCGCTTTGGTCTGTCATCATGTCGTAGCGCAGCAGAAAAGACATTTTGTTGAACACTTTCCGCAGGGGCAGGTCGTAGTTGATGAAGGTGTTTACTGCCTGTACGTCTTTGAAAGCATTGTCGGAATATTGCTTATACAGGTATTCGCCTTCGATGTGGAAACGGTTGAACTCGTAGTAGGCGCCGATGTCGTACGATTGCACTCTCACTTCTTCCGGCTGGATGCTCTGTACGCTTAGTGTCAGGTTCAGGCCTTCGGTGAAAAGGAACCGGGCTTTGGCGGAGTAATTAACCTCTTTGTGCCATTCTTTTTGGTTGGTGAGTCCCGAACCGTTGTAAAGTCCGCCTTCCACCGTAATGGGCAGGTCGGTAGGCAGGGTGTATCCTAGCGTGACGCCTACATCGCGCACGTTGCCCACCTGTTTGGCGATGAAGGAACGGTTGGCGAAATATTGCTGGTGTGGCGAGCGGTGGGCGTCAATGGTGAACGGTACGCGCATTTGCCCGGCAGTCACCGTCAGTCCCTTTGCAGGGAACAGGCGGGCATAAGCATCCAGCATTTTGATGCTTCCCTCGTCCGACAGGTCTATTTCGGCTTTGTAGGCAACAATCGGCAGGATGTTGCCGGTGAGGCTGATACGTGCGTTGCGCACTTCGAAACGTCCGGCTCCCATAGTGGTCTGATGTTCGTATTTGGCGCGGATTGTTCCATGCACTTCGGGCAGGTAGTCTTTTGTCTCCAGTTTGTCTTTGTCTATCTTCTTTCCGTCTTCGTTGTTATAGGAACTTTGGGCATTTGCTGTAAGTGGCAGCAGGGTGATGAGCAGTATCAATGCGCTTTTTCTCATGATTTGTTGTTGTCGATTTGTTTACGGCGCAAAGATACGGTCATACGTGTTATGTTTTTATGTCATACATGTTTCGTTTTTGTTACAAAGAACGCGGTTCCCGTCACGCTTAGGGGGTATAGTACAAAGTCTTGCATTTGTAAGAAAAGATATATATGTTTGTAACATCTTTAAAAAGACAACTTATTCAGGAATTAAAAAGGGATAAGTAAATTTATTTAGGGTTTAAAATATATTGAGTTAACTAACTTAGGTATAACAAACGAAGTTGTCAACTTATTTAGTACACTACAATGTGAACTCATGCTAAAAAGGTATGCCTTTTCTCTGTCTTCTACTTAAAAACCTGTATTTTTGTAAACTAAACAATGGATATCCGGGATATGAACAAGGCAGAGAAGCGAGTGTTGGTTGGAATGAGCGGTGGTATTGACAGTACCGCTACATGTTTGATGCTGCGGGAGCAGGGGTACGAAATTGTCGGCCTTACGATGTGGGTGTGGGGCGACGAGCCGTCGGAAGCCCGTCAGCTTGCCCAAAGCATGGGCATTGAGCATTATGTGGCAGATGAGCGCAAGGCTTTCCGCGAAGTGATTGTCCGGAACTTTATTGACGAATACCGGCAGGGGCGGACGCCCAATCCTTGTGTGATGTGCAACCCGTTGTTTAAGTTCCGCATCCTTACGGAATGGGCGGACAGGCTGGATTGCCGGTACATCGCTACCGGACATTATACCCGTTTGGAAGAACGGAACGGGAAAATATATATAGTTGCCGGAGATGATGAAAAGAAAGACCAGTCTTATTTTCTTTGGAGACTGGGGCAGGATGTCTTGAGACGTTGCCTTTTTCCGCTGGGTACATATACAAAATTGCAGGTGCGCGATTATCTGCGTGGCAAAGGCTATGCGCTGAAGGCGGAAGAGGGCGAGAGTATGGAAGTGTGTTTCATAAAAGGGGATTACCGGGACTTTCTGCGCGAATATTCTCCTGAAATAGACAAGGAAGTCGGTCCGGGCTGGTTTGTGAATTCGGAAGGAGTGAAGCTGGGAGAGCATAAAGGTTTTCCTTACTACACCGTCGGACAGCGGAAGGGGCTGGAGATAGCATTGGGCAAGCCGGCTTATGTGTTGAAAATCAATCCGCAGAAGAATACGGTGATGTTGGGCGATGCCGAACAGCTCAAGACGGAATATATGTTGGCGGAGCAAGACAACCTGATCGACGAGGCGGAGGTATTTGGAAATGAGGAGCTGACGGTCCGCATCCGTTATCGCAGCAAGCCCATTGCCTGTTCGGTGAAACGTTTGGAGGACGGGCGGCTGCTGGTGCACTTTCAGACGGAAGCGTCTGCCATTGCTCCCGGACAGTCTGCTGTGTTCTACGTCGGAAAGAGGGTGGTAGGCGGTTCGTTCATTGCCTCGCAACGTGGAATCGGTATGTATTTGGATAATTGAAAATTAAGAGAGACCAATGGGGAAAAGATTTATTATTCTTTCGGCTTTAGCACTGCTTGCGGCAGGTGCATCGGCACAGCCACAGGATACGCTGAAGTATCGTATAAGTTTGAGGGACAAGGCTGCCACCATTTATTCGCTGGAACATCCGGAACAGTTCCTTTCACAGAAAGCCATTGACAGGCGTCGGAAGCAGAATCTGGCGGTCGATTCTACCGACCTTCCGGTCTGTCGTAAATATATTGATGAGATACGCAGGCAGGGAGTGAATGTTGTTGTCACCGGAAAATGGGAGAACTTTGTTACGGTCTCCTGCAACGACTCCGCCTTGATAGGCCGTATTGCCGCGTTGCCCTTTGTACGCGCTACGGAGAAAGTGTGGACTGCCCCTGAAATGGATGGAGAGATAGTAGCGGGCATGCGCGATTCCGTAATTAATGCACCTAAGATATATACCGACAGCATTTATGGCCCTGCCATTACTCAAATCCAACTGAGCAACGGGGACAAACTGCACGATGCCGGATTCAAGGGGCAGGGAATGACCATTGCCGTTATTGATGCCGGATTCCATAATCTGGATAAGATAACAGCGATGCAGAATATTCGTGTATTGGGGACAAAGGACTTTGTCGACCCTCAGGCGGATTTGTTTGCCGGGAGCAGTCATGGACTGAGTGTGCTTTCCTGCATCGGAATGAACCGGCCGGGCATTATGACGGGAACTGCACCCGAAGCCTCTTTCTGGTTGCTTCGCAGTGAGGATGAGGTTTCCGAACATCTGGTGGAGCAGGACTATTGGGCTGCTGCCGTAGAGTTTGCCGACAGTGTGGGGGTGGATGTGCTTAATACTTCGTTGGGATACTACTCTTTCGATGACAAATCGAAGAATTACAGATATCGCGATTTGGACGGACATCACTCCCTGATGTCCCGTCAGGCATCGCGTATAGCCGATAAGGGTATGGTGCTGGTGTGCAGTGCCGGTAATTCGGGAATGGGTTCCTGGAAGAAAATAACCCCGCCGGGAGATGCCGAGAATGTGCTGACGGTGGGAGCTGTGAACAAGCAGGCGTTGCTGGCTCCGTTCTCTTCCATCGGCAATACGGCCGATAACCGGATTAAGCCGGATGTAGTGGCCGTAGGCGAAGGAGCGGACGTGATTCGTACGGACGGAAACCAGGGCAAGGCCAACGGGACTTCTTTTTCTTCGCCGGTCATGTGTGGCATGGTGGCTTGCTTATGGCAGGCGTGCCCCGGACTGACAGCGAAAGAGCTGCTCGAATTAGTCCGCGCTTCCGGTGATCGTGCCGGATATCCGGATAATATCTATGGTTATGGCGTGCCCGATATGTGGAAAGCATATACTGATTATAAAAAAAGGCGGGTAACCAAGGCCTTTAAGCTGAATGAAGGAAATGGATGCATTGTCGCTATATGACTTGAATGTCCTGGTGCGTCGCAGCTTGGAGCAGTGCCTGCCCGACACTTATTGGATACAGGCGGAGCTAAGCGATGTGCGCACCAACAGTACGGGGCACTGTTACTTGGAATTTGTGCAGAAAGACGCCCGCAGCAACAGCCTGATAGCTAAAGCAAGAGGGACAATCTGGTCGAATGTGTTCCGTTTGTTGAAACCCTATTTTGAGGAAGCCACCGGACAGGCATTTGTGTCGGGCATCAAAGTGCTGGTGCAGGTCACAGTCAGCTTTCACGAACTCTATGGATATAGCCTTACGGTGCAGGACATCGATCCTACCTATACGTTGGGCGACATGGCCCGCCGTCGTAAGGAGATTCTGAAGCAACTGGAAGAAGAAGGGGTGCTTCTGCTCAATAAGGAACTCGACATTCCCCGCCTGCCGCAGCGCGTTGCCGTTATTTCTTCTTCAACGGCTGCCGGGTATGGGGACTTCTGCCACCAGTTGAAGAACAATCCGGGAGGTTTCTACTTCTATACGGAGCTTTTTCCGGCATTGATGCAGGGCGATCGTGTGGAGGAGTCCGTTTTGGCAGCTTTAGACAAGATAAATTCACGTTTGGAGAGTTTTGATGTAGTGGTCATTATCCGGGGCGGCGGGGCGACTTCCGACCTTTCAGGGTTTGACACTTATCTGCTTGCGGCTGCCTGTGCGCAGTTTCCTTTGCCTGTTATAACGGGTATCGGGCATGAACGCGATGATACGGTGCTTGATTCTGTGGCACATACCCGCGTCAAGACTCCTACTGCCGCCGCGGAATTCCTGATAGGCTGCATGAATGATGCTGCCGAAGAACTGGAGATGCTTGCCGGACGCTTATACGGAGGTATCCGGGAGTTGTTGGCACAGGAGCACCGGAAGTTGGTGTCGTACAGGAATCGTATCCCTTCGGCCGCTTACAGGTATATATCGGATGCGAAGTTCGCTTTGCTCACAGTCCGCAAGGACATTGTGCAGGCGGCAACGTCTTCCCTGTCCCGTCATCATCACCGGCTCGAACTGCTTCAGCAACGCTTGACGGATGTGTCGCCGGAGAAGCAGCTGGCCCGCGGTTACAGCATAACGCTGAAGAACGGGAGGATTGTAAAGAACGTTTCCTCTCTGAACGAGGGAGATGAAATCACTACCCGTTTGTATCAGGGGGAGCTCATTTCAACAGTAACTAATAAAAATACATAGCCCTATGCCTACACCCAAGAAAAAGGAAACTTATTCCCAAGCAATGGAACGTCTGGAGAAGATTGTCGGCCAGATAGACAATAATGAGTTGGAAATAGACATGCTTGCCGAAAAAATCAAGGAAGCCAATGAAATAATAGCGTTTTGCAGCGACAAACTGACTAAAGCTGATAAGGAAATTGAAAAATTACTGGCAGAGAAGCGGGAATGTGAAGAATAAAAACTATTTTTGTTGCTGATTGTACATAATAGCAACTAATATTTTAAGAGATATGAAAGAACTGGATTGGGCTAATCTGCCGTTCGGCTATATGAAGACAGATTACAATGTGAGAATTTACTATCGTAATGAACAGTGGGGCGCATTGGAAGTATGCAGCGAGGAGACCATTCCTATGCACATGGCTGCCACTTGTCTGCACTATGGTCAGGAAGCTTTTGAGGGATTGAAGGCGTTTCGTGGCAAGGACGGTAAGGTTCGTATTTTCCGTCTGGAGGAGAATGCGGCTCGCTTGCAGTCCACCTGTCGCGGCATCCTGATGCCGGAGTTGCCGACGGAACGTTTTAAAGAGGCTATCCTTAAGGTGGTGAAGCTGAATGAACGTTTTATTCCGCCTTACGAATCGGGAGCTTCCCTCTATATCCGTCCCTTGCTGATAGGCACCGGGGCGCAGGTTGGGGTACACCCGGCAAAAGAATACTTGTTTGTTGTATTCGTAACGCCGGTAGGTCCTTACTTCAAGGGAGGATTCTCAACCAATCCGTACGTTATTATCCGCGAGTTCGACCGCGCCGCGCCTTTGGGCACAGGTATCTATAAGGTAGGCGGTAATTATGCCGCCAGTCTGCGTGCAAATAAGAAAGCGCACGACTTGGGCTATGCCTGCGAGTTCTATCTGGATGCCAAAGAAAAGAAATACATCGACGAGTGCGGTGCTGCCAATTTCTTCGGTATCAAAGACAATACTTACATCACTCCGAAGTCCACTTCCATCCTTCCGTCCATTACGAACAAGAGCCTGATGCAATTGGCCGAAGATATGGGTATGAAGGTAGAGCGCCGTCCGGTGCCGGAAGAAGAACTGCTGACTTTCGAGGAAGCGGGGGCTTGCGGTACGGCTGCCGTTATCAGTCCGATTGAACGCATCGACGATGTAGAGAACGGTAAGTCGTATGTAATTGCCAAAGACGGTAAGCCGGGCCCTGTCTGCACGAAGTTATACAATAAGTTGCGTGGCATTCAATACGGTGACGAGCCCGATACGCATGGTTGGGTAACAATCGTAGAATGACGCATGAGTATAAAGATTACAACCCTTGTTGAAAATTCGGTTTACGGCAAGGGATTACAGGGAGAGCATGGGCTTTCCCTGCTTGTTGATACGGGTGAACATCGCCTGCTGTTCGACACCGGGGCCTCCGACCTTTTTATACGGAATGCCGGAGCACTTGGAATTGACTTGGATGATGTGGACTTTCTGGTACTGTCGCATGGACATCGCGACCATACGGGCGGCTTGCATCACTTTCTTGCAATGAATCACAAGGCGAAGGTGATCTGCAAGAAAGAGCTCTTCTTTCCGAAGTTCAAAGAAGAGCGTGAAAACGGGGTGATGCGTCCGGATGCTTTGGATAGAACCCGTTTCCGCTTTGTGGAAGAAGTCACAGGGCTGTGTCCCGGCGTATTTGTCTTTCCGCAGTGGCCCATTGCCGATGAGGAGGACACGCATTTTGAACATTTCTTCACATTGGTGGAAGGGAGAAAGCAGGCTGACACTTTTACGGACGAATTGGCGTTAGTGCTGAAGCAAGGTGATGAGGTGTCTGTTTTGAGCGCCTGTTCGCATCGGGGAATTACAAATATAGTCCGCAGGGTACAAGAGTATTTTCCGCAGGCCTCACTGAAGCTGGTATTGGGCGGATTCCATATCCGTAATGCTGCAAAAGAGAAGTTTGAAGTGATTGCCCGTTTCTTTGAAGAACGTTTGCCGCAACGGCTGGGTGTGTGTCATTGTACGGGCACCGATAAATATGCATTGTTTCATCAATGCTTTGGCGACCGGACCTTTTATAATTATACCGGTCGGATAGAAATACTTTAAAACATACGAATGGGAAAGAATAAATTAGAGAAGTTTGCCGATATGGCGAGGTATCCGCATGTTTTTGAATATCCGTATTCGGCGGTGGATAATGTTCCGTTTGACATGAAGGGAAACTGGCATCAGCAGTTTTTCAAGAACGATAATCCGATTGTATTGGAACTGGGTTGTGGTCGTGGAGAGTATACAGTGGGGCTGGGACGTATGTTTCCCGATAAGAACTTCATCGGTGTGGATATAAAGGGCGCCCGCATGTGGACGGGGGCTACCGAGTCTTTGGAGGCGGGCATGAAGAATGTCGCTTTCTTGCGCACCAATATTGAAATCATAGACCGTTTCTTTGCGCCGGGTGAGGTGAGCGAGATATGGCTTACTTTCTCCGATCCGCAGATGAAGAAGGCCACCAAACGACTGACGTCCACTTTCTTTATGGAGCGCTACCGTAGGTTCCTGAAAGACGGAGGTACAATTCATGTAAAGACTGACAGTAACTTTATGTTTACCTATACCAAATATATGGTTGAGAAGAACGGGCTGCCGGTAGAGTTTATCACCGACGACCTCTATCACTCCGGTTGGGTGGACGACATTTTGGGTATCCGTACTTATTATGAACAACAGTGGCTGGATCGCGGGCTGACCATTAAGTACATCAAATTCTTGCTTCCGCAGTGCGGGGAATTACAGGAGCCCGATGTGGAAATAGAGCTGGATGAGTACCGCAGTTACAACCGCAGCAAGCGCAGCGGGCTTCAAACCAGTAAATAGCAAGTAGGAGCTGTAAGTGAGATAGTAATTAGTAAATCGTAAAAAAACAGTAAATAAAATGACTATTTATCCTAAATTGATTCTGGATGCACTGGCAACGGTGCGCTATCCTGGCAATAAAAAGAACCTCGTTGAGGCGGAAATGGTTGCCGATAATTTGCGTATTGACGGGATGAAAGTGAGCTTTTCGCTGATTTTCGAGAAGCCGACCGATCCTTTCATGAAGTCGATGGTAAAGGCTGCCGAGACAGCGATACATACTTATGTCTCACCGGAAGTGGAAGTGACGATTACTACGGAAAGCCGTCAGGCTGCACGACCGGAAGTGGGCAAACTGTTACCGCAGGTGAAAAATATAATCGGAGTGTCTTCCGGCAAAGGTGGTGTAGGTAAATCCACCGTTTCGGCTAATCTGGCGGTCTCTTTGGCTAAGCTGGGTTATAAAGTAGGCTTGCTGGATGCCGATATCTTCGGACCTTCCATGCCTAAGATGTTCCAGGTGGAGGATGCGCGGCCGTATGCGGAGAATATCGGCGGGCGGGATTTGATTATCCCTATTGAAAAGTACGGCATCAAACTCTTGTCTATCGGTTTCTTTGTAGACCCCGATCAGGCTACTCTGTGGCGTGGCGGTATGGCAAGCAATGCCCTGAAACAACTGATTGCCGATGCTGACTGGGGTGAGCTGGACTATTTCCTGATAGACCTTCCTCCCGGCACCAGTGATATTCACCTCACCGTAGTGCAGACGCTTGCCATGACAGGGGCCATTGTTGTCAGCACACCGCAGGCGGTGGCATTGGCAGATGCCCGTAAAGGTATCAACATGTTCACAAATGATAAGGTGAATGTGCCCATTCTCGGTCTGGTAGAGAATATGGCTTGGTTCACACCTGCCGAACTTCCGGAGAATAAGTATTATATTTTTGGAAAAGAAGGTGCCAAGCAACTGGCAGAGGAAATGGATGTTCCTCTATTAGGACAAATACCTATTGTGCAAAGCATCTGCGAGAGTGGAGATAAGGGTACTCCCGTAGCTTTGGATGAAAATACGGTGACAGGACGCGCTTTCTTGCAATTGGCAGCCGCCGTTGTCCGTCAGGTAGACCGCCGGAATATGGAAATGGCGCCTACCAAGATTGTAGAAACGCATAAATAAAAAGATTCCGTATTATAAATTTAAAAATAAAGAAGCATGAAGGGCCTAAAAGTATTATTATTTGGCATGTGCATGGCATTGTGTGCATGTTCGTCACAGACATCTACGGTGCAGACAAGCGACAAGGGAACCCGGTGGCAATGGGAAAATGGAACGATTGTTGTTGAAACGCCCGAGCGTCCTGCCGGTCAGAAGAGTGTGATAGGATTGGCACTGCCGAAAATGGAAGCGGTACGTGTGGGATTTGTTGGGTTGGGCATGCGTGGACCCGGAGCGGTGGAGCGTTTTACCCATATCCCCGGCACGCAAGTTGTGGCGCTTTGCGATTATGAACAAGAGCGTGCGGAGCGATGTCAGAAATATCTCGAACAGGCATCTATGCCTAAGGCTGCTGTATATTCCGGCGAAAAGGGGTATGAGGAATTGTGCAAGCGCGATGATATAGACTTGGTTTATATCGCCACAGACTGGTTGCACCATTTCCCCGTAGCCATGTGCGCCATGGAGAATGGAAAGAATGTGGCTATTGAGGTTCCTTCTGCCATGAACCTGAAAGAGTGCTGGGATTTGATCAACATGAGCGAGAAGACCCGTAAGCACTGTATGATTTTGGAAAATTGCTGTTACGACTGGTTTGAGATGAATACGCTGAACATGGCGCAGCATGGGGTATTCGGTGAAGTGATTCGTGCACAAGGTGCCTATATCCATAACTTGAGTCCGTTCTGGAACCATTATTGGAAGAATGGCGAGAGTGACAAGTTGGGCTGGCGGTTGGACTACAACATGAGGCATCGCGGTGACGTGTACGCCACCCATGGCCTTGGCCCTGTGGCACAGGCTCTTGATATTCACCGAGGTGACCGCATGCAGACTTTAGTCGCTATGGACACTAAGTCGGTAGTGGGGAAATCTTTGGTTGAGGCGAGAACCGATTCCGCTTGTGGCAATTTCCGTAACGGTGACCATACTACCACCCTGATTCGCACTGCCAATGGCAAAGTGATTGAGATACAGCATAATGTGATGACTCCCCAACCATATAACCGCCTGTATCAGTTGACCGGTTCAAAAGGATTTGCCAATAAATATCCCGTAGAGGGTTATGCACTTGATGCCGACCAACTGACTGCATCGGGCGTAGAACCTAAAGTGGACGACTTGAACTCACATGGTTTCTTGCCGGAAGTGGAAATGGAAGCGCTTGTTGCAAAGTACCAGCATCCTATATTAAAGAAATACGGTGATATGGCAAAGGAAGTTGGCGGTCATGGCGGTATGGACTTCATCATGGATAGCCGTTTGGTTTATTGCCTGCAAAACGGCTTGCCTTTGGATATGGATGTATATGATTTGGCGGAGTGGTGTTGCCTGGCAGAATTGGGCGAGCTTTCTATGGATAACAATTGTGCTCCGGTTGCATTCCCCGATTTTACTCGTGGCGAGTGGAATGTGGTGAAAGGGTATAAACATGCTTATGCAGGTTCCGAAGATGAAGCTGCTGCAATGGAAAAGGCGAAAGCGTTTACTGCTAAATTGAAAGAGCTAGGAGCCAAGGAGTGGGTGAAATAAATCCGAAAGTGTAATATTGCATAAATAGCAAGGACAATAAAAGAGGCGTAATGAATAGTAAATAGCCATTCATTACGCCCTTTCTTTCTACTCTTTCTTCTTAAAAAGCTCTTTCAGGCAAACTGTCTTGTTGTTGATTAACGGATGCGCCCAAAAACCGATGAAAGTGATATAACCTACAAATATAAGTATAATCAGCATACCGGTGCGCAAGGAGGTGGCATCTGCCAGCATACTGATAATCATCGGGCCACCGGCTCCGCCTACAATAGCCGAACACAGAATACCTGCGAACGAACCATGATGTTGAGATGCTGAGTTCAGTGCCAGCGAGAACACGATGGAGTACATCATGGAAATGCTGAAACCGATGGCGGGGAAAGCGATAATAGATGCTTCCTTGTTTCCAAAAAGGGCGGTTATCAATAAGACGATGGTTAATACGCCTGATATTTGGAGAAGGCGTTTACTGTCGATTAGCTTCAACAATATCATGCCTACCAAACACCCCGCCGTCATTAATCCCCAAAAGTAACTTACTGCCTGTGCACCTTCTACTTGAGGGTTTACGTCGTGATACTGCTCAAGGAATGTGCTCATAAAGATTGAAGTTCCCTGTTCCGTACTTACATAACAGAAGATGCCGAGGAAAAACAACCATACGTATTTTTGCTTGAATAGTGCCATGTAGGAGTCTTTAGAACCGCTTTTCTCATCTTCTTTCAATTCGATTTTAGGGAAACGGGAAAGGCCTACGGCAATCAGCATAACCAGCAGCAGAAGAGTGAACACCCAATAGAGAGACACCCAAGGCATATCAGTAGGCGTCATGCCGGCTAAGAGGTCGATGAAGAAATTCTTGCCTTCTTTGTATATGTCCGGATTGAGTTCGTGAATCAGATAAGTGTACACGAGCGGGCTCAGGAAGGAGGCGATACCGAACATGAACTGCGCCAATTCGGCGATAAAAGCATAATTTTCTTCACCGCCTACTGTACGCTGAAGCGGGTTCAACACCGTTTGCAACATGGCCATGCCTAAACCGATAATGAAGGAAGAAGCAAGCAGAATTGGATACGTATGTATGCAGGCAAACAGTGTGGTTCCTATGAATGGCATCAGGAAACCCAGGAACAATACCGGTTTCTCGCCAAAGCGGTCAATCATCAGGCCGGCAGGAATAGACATGATGGCATAGGCAATGAAGAATGATGTCGGGATAAATCCTGCCATCGCCAAGTCGCTCAGATTGAAGTTGTGAATAATGTCCGGAATGAGAGGTCCCAGGATATTCGTAATAAATGATATGGTAAACCAAAACGCCATGATTAGCGCCAACATTCCTAATTTCTTTTTCATATTATTTTGTGTTTAATGAGAAGACCAGTGACGCGGCGCCGATACTTCCAGCTTTATTACCTAATGATGCAGCCATGATCCGGGTGTTTACAGCACAATCGGCCATGACGTAACGATGCGCTCTCTCGCTGACTTTTTGAATATAGAAATCACCGGCCTCAGACAGACCGCCGCCTATTACGATGCGTTGCGGACTGAATATATTGATGAATCCGGCTATGCCATGTCCCAAAAAGTCGCAATGCTCGTCCAGACACTCTGTTGCCAGTTTGTCTCCTTCTTTATAAAGGCGTACGATAAGCTCTCCGTTGATTTCTTCACCTGAAAATGAACGGCCTGTTTCAGCAGCCCGTTTGCTGAAACGGCGTACCAATGCAGAAGTTGATGCGTAGTGCTCCAGACAACCTATGGAACCGCATGCACAAGGCTCACCGTTGGCAATGAGGGGTACATGTCCCAATTCGGTTCCGCGGTTGGCGAAACCGTTGAACAGTTTGCCGTCGATAACTACTGCACCGCCGATGCCTGTCCCTACGGTCAGAAATACTACATTCCTTGCACCTTGTCCGGCGCCGTACATCGTTTCTCCTAATCCCATTAGGTTGGCGTCATTACCCATTTGCACAGGCAGGTGGGTTTCCGCTTCGATACGGTCGGCAAGATTCAGATTCTCCCAACCTTTGATATTCTCAGCTCCTCCCAATACAATGCGGTTGGTTTCGTCCACAATACCGGGAGTGCCTATGCCTATGCCTTCTATTGTCACTCCAAGTTGTTGGGCTGAGGCCATTGTCTCTTTACAGGCAGTCACTAATTGGCCGATTACCGCTTCTGCGGATATATCGGCTTTTGACGGCAACTTCCCCTGAAAATGAAATACGCCTTCATTGTCAATAAGGGCGTATTTCACAGAAGTACCGCCAAGGTCAATTCCTATAGCGTATTTTTTCGTCATTATATTCTGTTTTAGTTATAAGTTAAGAGTTATGAGTGACTTGTTTATATTATCCTTACGGTATGCAAGTACAAACAAATCACTCACCACTTATCCTTATCACAGTTTTTACACTCTTTCAGCCCAAATCGGAGAGCTCCACGCCCATTGTCCGTCACGCTGACGCACACGTACATAATAATAGTCTGTATCACGTTGAGGTTCTTTGTCTTCCATATAATGCTCTACGGTGAAACAGCTTTCAGGCATAGCGCGGTTGAATAGGATAGCTTCACTCAACCAGCCAATCATGAAGTGGGAACGGGAACCTTCAAGAAGTTCACCCAATGAGTGCTCGAACTTCTTACCGTTGAAGTCGGCTGTAAGTATTCCGTCCTTCGGCATTTCCAAATCCAAAATTACAGCTTGCATAGCCGGAGTAGTAGTGTTAGGGTTCTTGCTGCTGTACAAATCCAGCTCTGTCTCTTTTTCACTGGCGGAGAGGATACGATTGACGTGTGTCTTGAATTCGTGTTCACCCTCCTGAGGAGAAGTGAAAGCCGCACCGCGGAAACAAGGAGTGACACTTACGATGCGTCCTTTGTTTACAGATAGCTTACCCTGCCAATGTACATATTTCTCTTCACGATTCCAGCCGAAGTCTACTTTTACCTTGCAACGGATTGTATCGCCTTCCGGTGCAACAGGGGTCAACGGACCGTTCATGCGCGCCAATATCTGGCCGTTTTTAACGATGTCTACGTAGTCAATACAACTTTCACCGGTTATATTCAAGTAGATACGGCGACTGTTGCCGCGGACAACATCACCCATGAAGGCATCGTTGAGACGGAAGTCTATTGATATTTTGTCACCGGTAGCAGCGCATACATGGCGGGTGCGCATGGCTTCCCAAATGGCATCACGAGTCAGTGACGGCGCCAGAACACCGATGCGTCCATCACCGTAGCTGCCCGGATAACCGGAGTGTTGGTCGGTGGAAGCCATGATACCGAATTTGTGACCTTGCTCCAAACCATATTGTATAGTACCTTCCCACTGGCGAGGCCCCATATCATGCAAATACGGATAATCACCCTGATCGCTTTCAGCCAGACCATGGCGGGAATACATTTCTACGAACGGGGTAATGTCTCCTTCTGTGAAACATTTCCAGTTGTAGCCGCGATAGCCGCCCTGATATCCCATATGATGCGGAGTAACGAATACTTTATGTCCTTTGGCTTTTGCTTTCCAGTCTTCGATAGAAGTACATTCCACAAGCGGGGCATCCAAGTCATAGTTCAATGCTACGTGATCGCCATGCTCCATGCTATGAGCTTCATATCCAACAAAAGTGAGGAACTCACCTTCCTTGTTGTATTCGTTGGTCATTTTTACGTATTTCTCGTAGCCACCTTCGCGCAATCGTTTAAAAGCTCCTGTATGGTAGTCGATCACCCATTTCAGACGTGGATCGTTTGCGCCCGGAATATCCGGCCACATAGCATGGGGAGTTACACTGACAAAGTCAAGTTGGCCTTTGGCGGCTTCAAAAGCATCGCGCATGTCGCCATGTCCGTAGGTGATGTTGCAGTGGTTGTGCAAGTCACCCCAGAACATCTTGAGATTGCTTGCTGACGGCATAATTTTTTTTGCTTCTTTGCTTCCTGCTATACAAGAACCGAGCAGGCTTCCTGAAGCTGCCAATCCAAGAAAAGACCAGCCGGTGTTCTTTAGAAAACTTCTTCTATCCATGGTATAATAGTTAATATGTTAATATATGAATATGCTTAAATAATTGTCATCTGTTTTTCATCAATCTTCTGTCACCTTTGAAAAGTACGTTTATTTTTTCGTCGGGATCGTCATCTTTATATTGTTTTTGAGTTTCTCGCAATAATTGCATTAGTTCTTTCTGCTTCTCGGCATATTCCGGTTTACCGAATACGTTGTTCATTTCACGCGGGTCAGCTTTCATGTCATACATTTCCCATTCATCGATGTCATTATAGAAATGAATCAGTTTGAAGTTCTGGGTGCGAATACCATAGTGGCGTTTTACCGAATGCTCTGCGGGGTATTCATAATAATGATAGTAAGCGGCCTTGCGCCAATCGGCGGGAGTCTTGCCTTCGTTTTCCAATATAGGCTTCATGGAAGCTCCCTGGATATCCGACGGGATCTCTACTCCGGCAAAGTCGAGGAAGGTAGGGGCAAAGTCTACGTTCATACAGATTGCATTACTTGTACTGCCGGCTTTAATGGCTTGGGGATAACGGATGATGAGCGGCATGCGCTGACATTCTTCATACATAAAGCGCTTGTCGAACCAGCCATGTTCGCCGAGGAAGAAACCTTGGTCGGAGGTGTAGACAATGATTGTATTGTCCAGTTCACCAATCTCTTCAAGATAATTCAGCAAACGGCCGATGTTTTCGTCTACGGATAACACAGTGGCCAGATAATCGCGCATATATTGCTGGTATTTCCAGCTGATCAATGATTTTCCTTTCAAGTTGCCTTTGCGGTATTCGGTAATGCGTTGAGCATACACTGAATCCCATTTGTCCTGTACGTCGGCAGGCATACGTTTGTACACGCTGTAAAGCCTGTTGGTTGTATCTTTCAGCATCTCTTCGCGAGTCAGTAGTTTTAAGTCCCAGTCATTGGTCAGGGTGTGCTCAATAGACATATCTTGTTCGCGGGCAGCTTTTCCGCGTCCTTCGTAATCGTCGAATAAATTGGCGGGTTCCGGGAATGTGGTGTTGTTGAATATGCCCAAATGACGTGGAGCCGGCATCCAGTTGCGGTGCGGAGCTTTCTGATGGTACATCATGCAGAATGGTTTGTTTTTATCTCTGTTTTCCAGAAATTTGATAGCCTTGTCTGTTATGATGTCCGTAGCGTAGCCTTTCTCTACGATATGCTTGCCATCCTCCCAAAAATCAGGATCATAGTAGTCTCCTTGCTCATGCTGACCGCTGAGAATACTCCAGTGATCGAAACCTTGCGGTTCACTGATGAGGTGCCATTTACCAATTATGGCTGTTTGGTAGCCGGCTTGTTGGAGCAATTTTGGGAAGGTCTGTTGATCGCCATTGAATGTGCTTGCATTATCCGTAAAGCCGTTTTCATGGCTGAACTTGCCGGTAAGGATACATGCACGTGAAGGACCGGAAAGAGCGTTGACGGCATAACAGTTGTCCATGCGGATGCCTTCGTTGGCTATACGGTCCATGTTGGGAGTTTGCAAGAGGCTGCCACCGTAGCAGGACATGGCTTGCGTGGTGTGATCGTCCGTCATCATAAAGATGATATTAGGACGCTTGGGCTCTTCTTTTTTCTGACTGGCACAAGAAGCCAGACTCAATGTCGCTAACGGGAGAAGGAGGTTAGAGAGATTGTTTTTCATAACTAGATTGATACGCTTTTTGTGAAGAATGAGGAAAGTGTGCTAAAATGAAGTATGTATAACTGCTTTAGCACACTCTCGTCATAATCTTCGTATATTATAATTTATAATTTAAAGACTGTTTCTTGCCATTGACTTTCACTTCGACTTCCAATCCGTTTTCGTTGAAAGTTTTATTTTTGAATTTGGCAGATAATTCGGGGGCATCTGCACTGTTTTTTATCGGACAGATGACGGTAATGTAACGTACGGCATCTTCACCATCTTTTTTTACATTGAATGAAACGTTCATGCGTTTGTACCGTTTACGGTAGGCAGTTGAACACCAGCCCGGCTCTTTCTTCATTGTCATGCCTTCCGGACCGAAGCATTGCAATTTCATGTTGCTTCCTTCTTCAAACTGAGTGACGAACGTCATGTCTTCGCGGCTATTGGCAATTTCGCCTTTCGGCATCTGATAATGCAGATTGACAGTGCCCTTCTGGCTTCCCACCATTTCGTCTACGATTACGAAGTAGCTATTGTCTACAAAGAATACGGACCGACGGTGTTTCAGATTTTTGTAGCTGGGATTCTCAGTAACCAGTATTTGTACATTACCTTCCGGTTTCCATAATTTGGTTACAGACTCAGTCTGATCCAAATTTTTGTCATTCAGAGTTACAGTGTTATGTACGCAGGTTTGGCGATGCCAGTTACGTTGTTCCATAACTTCTCCTTCGCCGGCATATACATAGGAGCCGGAGTCCGGGAATAAGTTCTTGCCGTTGAACCAAAGTTCGAAAGTTCCGTTGTCCGGTTGACAATGCCAGAAAGCTTTCGGACCGGCTTTTACGACCATTTGTGTCGCATCCATGCCCCAAGAGTTACGGAATACGAAGAAACCGGATTTCAAGAAACCTTTAGAAAGGTAATCGGGCAATGCACCTTCTTTGCCGTCAGTAGCCAGATACTTGATGAACTGGTTTTTCGGAAACATTTTGCTCCAATTACGGTAGTCTTTCAGCATCGCGGATTTAGAAGTCAGCTTTGCGTCGCTGAAGCATGGATTTGTGTAATCGGGGAAAGACACATTTGCATAGAATACAATCATCTTCTCGATTGTATCAAGGTAGGATTGAGGGAATTCATCACGGAATCCGTTCAAATCTGCTATATTCAATGCCTTGCAGAAGATGTTGATAGCGGCGAGGTGATAGTGAGGGTCAAGCTCAAACTGGCCGCCGTCATTGTATACTTGTACATTAATCTCACGATTCATGATGTCTATGCCACTCTTTCTCCAAGCTGCCGCTTCTTTGAACTCCGGAAAGAACGCACCGGCATAAATCATGCGTTGCGCTTCAAACAACAGGTGATTGCCTTGTGCAGAGTAATTACCCAATATGTGTATGGCATGCTTGTGATAATTCACTAAAAATTCCGTAAGAAACTCCGGAGTGAAAGAAGGCGACGGAAGGAATAACTGGAATTGTGAAGTTTGGTCTTGCAGACGGTTACTTACCTCCAAGGGGCGCCATGCAAAGCGTGCATTCTCTACATCGTCCTGCAATTGATTGTTACCGGTCATTTCATATTCTTTCTTGTCAACTTTTACCAGTGGGTTTTTCTTAATCCAGTCAATGTATTGTTTTGTCCATTCAACTGCATATTTTTCGTCGCCGCTTAGACGGTAAGCCTTGCCCATAGGAGTGAACCATTTGTGGCGGTGCAACTGCCAACGCAATTCATTGTCTTTTACTGGCCAATACTTCCAGTCAATGTCTTCACCGTAGTTGAATGACGGCTGATATCCTTTATGGGAGAAGAAAGTGTGTGATAAAGCATCATCCGCCCACTGTTGCTCTTCTTTGCTGATTGTAATCTTCTTCAAATTGATATCGGGAGTTTTCACATTGGTGCGTGCACGATAGTAGTCGAGCAATGCTTTGGCCGCATCTGCATCCTTTCCTTCTTGGTGCAAAGCCTTTACCTTTTCCAAACCGGGATAATCCAGGTTAAGAAGTGAGAAAACTTCATTTTTTAATTCTTGGGCATTTACTTTTCCTATGAAACACGCAAGTGTCAGCAGGAGTATATATTTAAAATTTTTATTCATAATACTTAATGTATGTCTTATTCGGATTATTAGAGATTGTTATAACTGATGCCTTTCAGGTTCATAAAACGCTTTAAAGCCTCCAGATAATAATAATCTGCATAGTTCAGGGGAGTGTCTATTTCCGAACCGTTGGGCAGGGAACCGGTGGAGTGCATCAGGATGAATCCCTGGTTCTCACCTATTTTGGCCAGATAAGCATCGCTTGATAAACTCTTTAGAATTTGTTCTGCATAATCCAAGTATTTATTTCCGTCGGGTACCATTGTACTCAGCTCTATCAATGCAGAAGCGGTTACGGAAGCGGCAGATGCATCACGCGGAGTTTCGTCAGTGACGGGAGCGTCATAGTCCCAGTAGGGAATTGCATCGTCTGTTTTAACACGTTCCATAATCATATCAGCCACTTTTACAGCGAAATTCAGGAAAGTGGTATCTTTTGTTTCACGATAACAGGCAGTGTAGCCGTATACAGCCCATGCTTGACCGCGTGCCCATGAAGAATCATCATTCTTTCCCTGGAATGTTTGTTTTTTTTCTACCGTACCGTCGTTGTTGTAGCTTACTACATGCCAGCAAGTATAATCCGGACGGAAATGGTTGTGCATAGTAGTCATTGCATGTTTAACGGCAATATCTTTATAAATATTGTTTCCTGTTTCTTTGGCAACATTAAACAAGAGATCCAGGTTCATCATATTATCGATGATAACAGGGAAATTCCAAGTTCCGAAGTCCCAGGAGCGGATAGCTGCAATGGAATCGTTGAAGCGCCCGCATAAGTTGTCAGCTGTTTCTTTCATTACGGCTGCAATAGTGTCGTTGGGAGACAGGCGCTCTGCATTTCCGTAGCTGCAGTTGACCATGAATCCTAAGTCGTGAGTACCAGTATAATAACGTACAGGATTCAGTAAGTTAGTATATTGAATAGCCCATGTTTTAAGGGTGTCATTGCCTGTCAGTTCGTAAGCATACCATAAAGAACCCGGATAGAAACCGCTGGTCCAATCGTAAACGCTGCACAAACGGCGTTTTCCCATTTGGTCGGCTGTAGGGTAGGCGCGAAGAGAGTCTTTAAAGGTCAGTGAGTCTCTTTCTAACTGTCTGCACAGAAAATTCATATCATAACCTGTACGAATGGAACGCGGCAACATATTAGTGGATGAAATTTCTTCTGCAGTTAATTCTAATTGGGCAGAAGCTACATCCAGTCCTTTCTTAATCCAACTGTAGTCTTCTTTAGGTTGTGTCTGGCACGATGCTAAAGTCAGTGTCCCCAAAGCTAAGAGAACAAGTTTCTTTTTCATGTTATTTGTTGTTTAAATGTGATTGATATTAGTTGGTTCCGTAACGGAAACAAAATTAAGAGTTCCTTTGTAAACCCCGTAGTAAGAATGTTGAAAAGGAAGTCAATCTATATCTTCGGAATGTCACTTTTGTTGAAAAGTGTTTAGATAATCTCCAATATGCTTCTGTAAGAGGCATATTGGAGATTTATTAGGGAATAATCAGTAGGCTGATTACCATTTAGGGTTTTGCTTGAATTGGGGGCATAAGTCCATCTCGCGCTGCGGAATAGGCATCAATTCATGCTTGCCTTCTTCGGTATATTGGGCAACGACATAGTTGGCTGATGAATACCAGTTCGACAGTTTGTTGGAGGTTTCTTGAATTGTTTTGTAGTAGATTCCCCAGCGTACCAAGTCTAAACGGCGGTGTCCTTCAAAAGCTAATTCGTATGCGCGCTCTTTTCGGACAGCTTCGCGGAAAGCGGCTTCATCCAGCCCTGCAGGCAGATCACAGATAGAAGTATCGTCCGGATTACCGAAACCGCGACGGCGAACTTTGTTGATTGCATCATAAGCCTCGCTAGTCGGGCCATGCTTCCATTCATTCAATGCTTCTGCATAAAGCAGTAATACATCTGCATAACGCAACACATACCAGTTCACATTGGACTTGTCATTGTTGATAAAGCTGACAGTCTTAACATATTTATCTATATCCCATTTTGCCGGGGTATAATTTTGTTTTTCTTTTTGTGACTTTTCCGGATCTTGGTCTTTATCCAATGCGGTAGCTTCGTCATCGGTTACTTTGGCTGCCCAATAGAAACGGCCTATGGTTTCCTTATCTCCATATCTGTAGTTGGCAACGGACAAATCACGACGTAAATCACCGGCATTTTTACTTTCTCTCCAATCCAATACGAAAGTGTGGACTACTTTTACATTTCCGGCACAGCTACCGCTTTTACCCATCTTTACGGTGGTTTTTACACCGTTCCATTTACCGATACGGCCCACAGGATCACTGTTGTTTGAGTAGGTAGGCGAGTAGAAAGAGATCTCAATTAAACTTTCGGTCGGGTCCCAAACGCTGTTGCATGTATTTTCCCATAACTTCTCATAGTCCGGCAATAAATCATGTTTTCCTGATTCTACGAGGACTTGTGCTGTTTTGGCGGCATACTCCCATTTGCTTGCATCTTTCGAGGCCCAAGTGGCATACACTTTGGTCAGCAAACCCAATGCAGCACCTTTGGAAAAGCGAAAACTATTATCTTCCCGTTCGGTATCATCCGTTGCGTAAGGCAATACTTCGCTGGCATAAATCAAATCATCTTCAATAAATTTATATACATCTGCCGGATCTGCCTGCACAAATGTACTTGGGCTCTGATTGGACATCTGGGTACTGGTCATCAGCGGTATGTTTTCATAACGGCGCACCAATTCAAAGTAGTACATGGCCCTTAATGCCCTGGCTTCTCCCATATAGATAGTCGCTAATGCTTTATCTTTTTCCGAATAGGTATTTATCTTGGCAGAGATACCTTCCAAAAAGTCATTGGCCCTGTATATACCTGTGTAGAGTGCTTCCCAAGTCTGTTGTACTTCGGCTTGTGTAGTAGGATATGCATTGGTGGGCAGAATGCGGAAATTCTCCGTTGTACTGCCTTCTACTTGCGAAATATCAGTTCCCATTGAGAAATAAATGGACATATTATATCCATACATGGCATCTCTTACGTTGGTGAGATAGATACCGAGTAAAACGTTTTGTGCTTCACTCGCATCGTTCAAGTAGTTTTTCTTTTCTACTTCAGTGCTGATTTCTTCTTCCAATGAACAAGAGGCAGGAAGCAGACACATCACTGAAAGCGCTATATAATATATTAATTTTTTCATGTTATCTGTTTTTATGAATTAGAATTGAAGATCTATACCGAATGTAAACACTCTACTCTTAGGATAGGCACCCCAATCAAGTCCCGGTCTCATCGGATCGTTCAAACTGTTTACTTCAGGGTCATATCCGCTATAATTGTTCCAGCAGAACAGATTCTGACCGGTAGCATAAACACGCAGTTTGGATACATAGAACTTGCTTGTCCATTTCTGAGGCAATGTATAACCTAAGGTGATATTCTTGAGACGCAGGAATGAACCGTCTTCCACGAAGCGGGAATATACATCGTTGGTAATATAACCGTCGTATGAAGGCACGAGGTTGGAGGCATTGGTAGGACTCCAACGGTCTGCTACTTCTGCAAGCATATTTCTACGTGAACTTCTGGATTGGGTGGCATAGAGACGCGTAGCGTTATAGATGTCGTTACCGTAATTGAATTGGAACATGAAGCTGAAGTCAATACCTTTGTATTCCAACGTATTGGTGATACCACCAAACCATTTGGGCATAGCATTGCCGATTACTGTACGGTCGGCAGTTGTAATTTTGCCGTCACCATCTTGGTCTTTGTATTTCACCACACCGGGTTTCACGCCGCCAGAGTAGCGCGTATTATCGGTAATTCCTTCTTTTAGTACCAATTGTCCGTTTGTATTGGTGTAGAAATCATCGGCTTGATAGATGCCGTCGAACTCATAACCATAAATCAGACCTAAAGATTCGCCTACTTTAGCAATATAGTCATCACCGGTAAAGTTTGAGTCGAAACCTGAGCGGGCAAGTCTATACTGCTCACCGGAAGAGAGTGCTTCCAGAGTATTCTTGATGAATGAGATATTGAAATTTGTCTGCCAATTGAAGTCCTTGGTTTGGATGTTGGTGGAGCTTAAGCTGAGTTCAATACCCTTGTTCTGGATTTTTCCGATATTTTGCCATTGTGAACTGAATCCGGTGGCATGCGCCAATGACTGTGCCAATAATAAGTCTTTGGTGTTTTTGATAAAGAAGTCTGCTGTCAGATTCAGACGGTTATCAAAGAAGCCTAAGTCAAGACCTAAGTTTACTGTGCTTGAGCCTTCCCATTTCAAATCAGAGTTCTTGAGTTGTTTGGGAGTCAATACAGTTACCGTATTGTTTCCTATGCCATATTTGTTGTCTGTGTACAAATCCATAGACAGATAGTTGGTGATGCGGTCGTTACCTACAACACCCCAACCGAAGCGCACTTTGAAGTTGGACATCCAGTCGAGATCTTTCATGAATTCTTCTTCGGACACACGCCAAGCTGCGGAGAAAGAGGGGAAAAAGCCCCATTTGTTTTTTTGTGAGAACACAGTGGAACCGTCGGCACGTACAGTGGCAGTCAGTAAGTATCGGTTGTTGTAGCTATAGTTGGCGCGGGCAAAGAATGAAAGTAGCATTTTTTCGCTGTAACCGCTTTCCACTTTGCTTGGAACAGCTCCTAATCCAAGATTATTATTACCCAGATTGTCAAACGGGAAATCCATGGCTTCACCCAATAAGTGTTCGCTGTTTCTATAAGATACCTCATGACCCAACATGATGTCGTAATTGTGCTTCTGGATTTTTTGCTTCCAGGTCAAAGTATTATTGTTGCTCCAGCGTACATCACGTCCCATTTGGGTACGGCCGTACGGTTTCTGACCGTTACGGTAGGCTTCTTTTGAACCGTCTTTATAGAATATGTCTATGCGGTTATTGGTAGTGTTGTAAGTTCCTGCTGTTTTGAAGGTCAGACCTTTGATGATTTCCCAAGTGAGGGCACCATTGGCCGACCACATCTCAGCGCGTTTATTGTTGGTGACAGATTCTGTCTGCTTCACAGGGTTTACCTGTGCCAAGCTTTCACCGGTTTCCAGCATTTCAGGGTCGATGGCTGATTCCAGCAATGCTTCATCGGTAAGTTTTAAACCGCCGGTAGGACGGGCACTCAATATTTGCGCTAACATATTGAAACGTCCGGAATCACCGGAAGTACCTGTACCTTTACGATTGGTCTGTGCATAGTTTACTGTTACGTTGAATGAAACCTTTTTGTTGATTTTCTGGTCGAGACGGAATTTTGCTGTTGTCTTGTCGAAACCACTGTTCTTGAAAATACCGTTTTCAATGTAACGTGAGAATGAAGCATTATACTTGGTGTTGTCACTACCTCCCATCAGTGAGAAGTTGTGATCTTGTGACCAAGTCGGATTGAATGTTTCACCTTGCCAGTCTACACCACTCAGACCGATATAATCGTCGAGTGACTGATAGCGATAAGGTGTACCGTCGGCATCATTTCCTTCTTGATAATATCCGGTGAGCAGTTCCGGCTTCACTTCTCCTTGTAGTTTTACAAATTCATAAGGAGAGAGCAGGTCTAAAGTCTTTGAAATTTTACGATAAGTAGCAGAACCGTTATAAGTAACGATAGGCTTACCGGATTTACCGGATTTAGTCGTAATCAACACTACGCCATTAGCTGCACGTGCACCGTAAATGGCCGAAGAAGAAGCATCTTTCAATACTTGGATAGATTCGATATCAGAGTTGGACAGATAATCGATGTCCGATACTTCGAAACCGTCTACGATATAGAGGGGAGAGGCGTCTCCTGTCAATGTACCCACACCGCGGATACTGATGTTGAAGCCTGCACCCGGAGTTCCGTCGGTAGAGGTGATTTGTACACCGGCAATCTGGCCGCCTAATGCTCCGGCAATAGAACTGGTCTGAAAGCCTTCTACATCTTTGGCTGATACGGAAGATACGGAGCCGGTAAGGTCACTTTTCTTCATTGTGCCATAACCTACTACTACAACCTCATCCAATGTCTTACTGTCGGGAACGAGTTTAATCGTAAGCTGATTCTTGCCTTGTACTTTTACTTCTTGTGTCAAATAGCCGATATAGCTGACAACCAAGGTTGCGTTCTTATTTACTGTCAGAGTAAAATTTCCGTCTAAGTCGGTAGCTGCGCCGGCTTGTCCGCCTTTTACCTGAACGGTTGCACCGATAAGGGGAATGTCAGTTTCGTCAATAACAACTCCTTTCACTGTTATACCTTGTGCAAAGGTAATAATGGAGACAAGGAGAGCTAAGAGGGTAATATACCCTCTTTTACTCAATGTATGATATGTTGGTTTATACATAATTATATTATTGTTTTGTTAGATTAAAAGTTTTCGTCGAACCAAATAGCAAAAGGTATAAATCGTTGTTTATCCGGATTTGAGCCATCTGTGCTATATGCCACCTGAGGAATGAAAACTCCATTGACATATTCACCACTGGCAGATTTCCACATTTCAGGATTAATAATTACGGATCTATCTGTTTGACTAATGTATCCCAATGTCATATTCAGGTTTTTAGTATTATCGTATCCATCATTTGTATCTAAGGAAGAAACTGGCTTTTTACCTCCTGGATTAATTTCTCCCTTATTGGCTCCTGTCGTTTTGTAGAAATTAGCCCATATTTCTTGCATAACACTACCCTCGGTTTTAGGATTCACACATCCTGTTGTTAAGTCTACGCTATAAAGGTTGAAATTAGTGCGGATGTCTAATTTTAAATTGTCAGGTGATACTGTGGCAGGAATTTCAGATTGTCCTCCACTTTTCGGGTTTATTTGAATTACAAATGGTTTGTATTTTATCATAGACTTATTCTTTGTAACATTGCCTCTTACAAATACAGGTGCTGTTACGGAATAAGCTAAGGGACCTTCACCAACAGTGGCTTTCACAACAAGCATGCCAACGGCTAACCCATCATGTAGGGTTGCATTTGCAAAGTCTATTTCTCCTGTATTGGCGTTGATAGTAGCACCTTGTAATTGCGTGTTGGCTCCTAATAACTTCTTTATGGTGAACTCCCATTTTGCAACTCTATTGCCTAGATTTGTGGCAGGTTGCAGCTTTAAGGTGTTTAAACCATTTTGATCCTCTACTTCGAATTGGTTCGCATAGTTTTCCTCTGGAAGCAATCCTATATTGTTACCATAGTAGAATGTGAATTTATTCGGATTTTCCTTTATTGTTAATGTGAAAGAACTTGAAACTTCTCCTTTGGGATTGGCAGCTTTTACTTTCACCGTATAATCCTCAGGAGTTAATGTGTTATTTTCAGCAATGGTAATAGTGCCGTTAACCTTGTCTATGCTTATTCTATTCTTTTCAATCTGTTCTTTGATGATGTCAGAATTATCTTCGGCAAAGTCAAATATCACTTCATCTCCTTTGAATTCATTGATTAAGGGTATGGTGTATCCTTTTCCTTCGTAGGTTTCAGGAACTTCGTATTTGAATGTTTCCGGATCAATCGGATTAATAAAGTCTACCACTGTAACGATATAGGCTTTGGAGAAGTCTGAAGTTCCATATTCATTGGTAACTGTAACGTCTACTTCATATACGTTCCCAATTTGGGTCAGAGTATTCTCTGCAATAGAGATTTTACCGGTTGCAGCATCTATTGTAAATCCGGAGATTTCGGGAGTAATGGATTTAATGGTATAGGTTCTGCCTTCTGAAGAGCCTTGTATGGTAGGCAACTGTGATTCGTGTGCTATATTCTTTTCTACTCTAACTTCATTCGGGGCATACTGTAATTTCAGTGGCTTGGAAATAACGTTGAAAGTTACTGCATCAGCATAAAGATGTTCACCGGCTTTTGTTTTTAGTTTCAGACTTATCACATACTTTTCTCCCGGAATTATATTATCTTTCTTCTCAGGATTGAACGTGATAATGCCGTCATCAGAAATCGTGAAGTACTTTAAATACTCCTTGCTTTCATCTTCTGCAATGGCATATCCGGTGATGCTTACATGCTTCTCTGTATCAGTCGTTACTTGTGCACTGGCTTCCCACCAGTTTTTATCTTCCATTTTCACAACCACTTCAGCGGGAGTAACTGTAACACCTTCGGGAACTGCTAACAACATATTTATCTGAATCGCATCTTTAAACTCAAAGTATGTGCCGTTAGAGTAGCACCCCACGCTGATAGCATAAAGTCCGGTAGCCAGATTTGCTGTGTTCTGAATGTTGATAGCACCGGTTTCGGCATCTATTACGAAACTTTCGGTGGTGCAGGCTTCGTCATTAAGTGTAACGCCTGTAATGGTGAAATCATAGGGAGCGCTTCCTTTATAAGTCGGTGCTTCCAATGTGTACGTCATAGAAGGGCCTATGTCCGTCACGCCATAATAATGAAGAATGAACCCCGTAGAGTCTGTTGTCTCCGTTTCGTCACAAGAAGTGTGGATTAAAGCCAATGCTACTATGGCAAAGAGCTTTACCAATCTTGAGATGGTTAACAATTTGGTTTTCATGTTAAAAAACTGTTGTTGGTTTTTATTAATAAAAATTCATTTTCTCGTTGCAAATGTATGATATTTGCTTAGGGAGAGTGATATGCCTTGTTCCAGCTTTTTTTGAAAACCGATATATTTTATCAAAGTTGTTGAATGAAATATTAGATTTGTTTAAAAAGGGGTTATAACTACCCCTTTGCTTTCTTTATATACTCAGTAGGCAGACAACCTACATACTTCTTAAAGCAGGTTGCAAAATAGGATGATGAGTTGAACCCTACCATGCTGCTAACTTCGGCCACTGTATAGCGTCCGCTTTTTAGCAGTTCGGTTGCCCTCTTAAACCTGACTTTTCGGATGAAGTCGATGGCAGACTCTCCTGTTATTGCTTTCAGCTTTAAATGTAAATTGGAACGGCTCATATTCATTTTTTGTGCAAACTCATCAGTGGAGAACTCAATATTGTCTATGTTCTCTTCCACAATATTTACGGCGCGTTTCAATAGTTCTTCATCCATGGCGTTGAAAGTGATCTTTTCGGGTTCCACTTCCAGCGATTTGGCATATCGCTCCAGCATATGCCGACGGGTGCGCATCATATTCTGTATCTTGGAGGTGATGACGGCAATGGCAAAAGGCTTGGGGATATAATCGTCTGCTCCTACTTGCAACCCTTCCAGTTGATCTTTTATGTCGGTCTTGGCAGATAGGATGATAACAGGAATATGACAGGTACGTATATTCTGTTTTACATTCTTACACAATTTGATGCCGTCCATTACGGGCATCATAACGTCGGTGATAATGATATCGACTTCATTGTCTTTCAGCTTTTCCAATGCTTCTTCACCGTTACCGGCTTCCAGTGTGTTGAATAAGTCAGCCAGCCCGCTACACAGATAGTGACGGATTTCCTGATTATCTTCTACTATGAGAATCGTGCCTCGTTTTTTGTCTCCGGTTTCTATAGAAACATTCTCCATCTTTTCCGTATCAATGAAGTACATCTCTTTAGAATTGGTAGAGTAGGCCTGTTCTTCTTCATTCGGGATATTGGAGTCGGCCTGTTCGGAAGATTTATAAGCAGAGGGATCTTGCGGCAGGTAGACAAAGAAAGTGCTGCCTTTGCCTTCCTCGCTTTCCAGCTCGATGTGTCCATGATGTAATTCGACAAGGCGCTGTACCAGTGAAAGTCCTATTCCGCTTCCTATATGCTGGCTTTCTACCTGATAAAAGCGCTCGAATATTTTTCCCTGTTTGTTCATCGGGATTCCTATGCCGGTGTCGCTGACTTGTAACACCAGCCAATTGTTTTCTTCCTTCAGAGTTACGGTAATGCTTTTCCCGTTATCGGTATACTTAAATGCATTAGACAAGAGATTATTGATAATCAGTTCCAGGTAATGGGGATCGAAGATTTCCTCTTTGTCTTCCAGCTCCGAATGGAATGTATAACTAATTTCCTTGTGGCGTGCCAGCTTGTCGTAATATAAGAAGTTTTCACGAATGAGGCGGTCAGCATTGGCTTTCTTCACCTTCAATTCAAAAACGCCGAGTTCCGCACGTCGGTAGTCCATTAATTGGTTGACAAGATGCAGCAGGCGATTTGCATTCCGCTGGATGTATTCCAGTTGGTTACGGGTCCAGCGGTCGTTGATTTTACTGATAACCTCTTGCAGCGGTGCCAGGATCAAAGTGAGCGGGGTGCGTAGTTCGTGTGAAATGTTGATGAAGAAACGCATCTTCATTTGATTGATTTCTTCACGATGCTCCTTGTCGCGGCGTTCCATCTCAAGTTTGGCTTCCATGCTTTTACGCAACCAGAAAAAGCGGAATACAAAAGTGATGAAACCAATGAAAGTGGCAAAGAAGAGGATGACGGCCCACCATGTTTTATACCAGACAGGCAGTACCACAATCTCCAATATGGTTGGTGTGCTGTTCCACTTGCCGTCATTGTTGGCAGCTTTCACCATAAAGCGATAAGTGCCTTGAGGCAGGTTGGAATAGGAGACGGTACGCTTATTGGTGAGATAGTACCATTCTTTGTCATAACCATCCAATTTATAAGCAAAAGTGTTGTGTTTGCCGGATATGTAGTTCGATACGACAAATTCCAGAGAGAAAGCCGTTTGCCAGGATTTCAGCGTGATGCTTTCCGTATTGCTGATGTTTTTGGTAAGAATACCGGTTTCGTCATCCGGACGTACGACTTTATTGAAAAGCTCTAGTTTGGTGATTACAACCGGAGGAGTATAGGGATTGTCTTGTAGTAGCTCCGGACGGAAAGTGGTGAGACCGTTTATGCCGCCGAAGAACATTTGACCGTTGGAAGTACGATAGCAGGAAGAGGTGTTGAACTGATTGCTTTGCAGTCCGTCTGCTTCGGTGAAATTGCGGAATTTGTCAGTAGACGGATTGAAGCATGAAACCCCCTGGTTGGTACTCATCCATAAGCGTCCGTAAGAATCTTCGAGTATACCGTAAACTACATTATTAGGTAGGCCATTGGCTGTGGTATATCGTTTTATCTGCTTGTTTTTTTCGTTGAAGCAATAGGCTCCTTCGCGCGTACCTACCCAAATCAGGCCGTTAGCGGCTTCATAAATGTAGTTGATGAATGATTTCGTTATGGTGGACGCCGGTAGAAGTGGTATTCTTTCTATTTCTGTTCCATGTTGCCTAAATACGGATATGCCTTCCTCGCTACCTACCCAAAGACGCTTTTGGGAATCCCGGAACAGAGTGGTGATTTTCTGGAAAGTAACCGATGTGCCATTGCTTTCCCGGCTTATCGTAGTGAAGCTCCGTTGCTCCGGGTTGAAGTGAACTAAGGCGCTTAATGTGCCCAACAGGAAAGTATTGTCTTTGTCGGGAAGGATGGAATATACATTTTCATTGACCAGCCGGCTGTTGCGCTGGTTGAAGTTCTCTATGCGTCCGCTGTTGCGATGCAAAATGCTTAAGCCTCCGGCATGTGCGCCTATGTATACCAATCCTCTTGCGTCATCCACATATACGGATTTGATGTTGTTGGACCCGAACCCCTCTTCACGCTGGTTCTCCTGTAATGCATAATGGATGAAGTGCCGGTTTTCCGGGTTGTACAGGTTCAGTCCGCCGTCATTGGTGCCTATCCACAGATTTTTCTGACGGTCTTCAACAATACAGCTCACCACATTATCACTGAGTGAGTTCTTAAAGGGAATACGTTCTATGTTCTTGAATCGGTTACGGATAGGATGATAGTAATTCAGTCCGCCGAAATAGGTTCCTAACCACATGCCTCCTTGCGAGTCCATGAAGATACTGCGCACCGAACGCTGCGACAGGCTTCCTTTTTCTACGGGATCGCTGCTGTAAGACATGAAAGAGTCATTGCCTTCATGGTAGATGTTAAGGTCGCTGAAAGTGCCTATCCATAAGCGGTTCTGCGCATCCAGCGCCAATGAACGGATGTAGTTGGAACTGATACTTTTCGGATTGGACGGTGAGTGTTTGTAGACCTTGACCTCTTGGGTTTTAGGGTTGATAAGGAAAAGTCCGGAACCTTCTGTTGCTACCCATATGCGGGTAGGCGACTGCTGAAGTATACTTTGAATCTGCCTGCTGTTTGGTATATAAGTGAGTTTTTCGAGCCTTTTCTGTGGAATGGAATAGCAGTACAGTCCGTCTCCGCGTGTACCTATATAGATTTGCTCTCCATGCCTGTAAAGGGAGGATGCGATTATCCGGCGCATTGTTGTGCTGCAAGCATCATCCACAAATTGGGAGGCAGGGATGTCAAACATGGTCAGTTCCTCTGATGTGCTGACAAGCAACAGGTCGGCAGATACTTCTACAATGCCGTTGACTTGCAGGCGCTTGCCGTTCTTTTCATAGGAAAAGTTTTGGAATTTATCCTTGTTCTCATCGTAGTAAGACAGTCCGTCGCGAGTACCGATCCACACGCGTCCCTTGCTGTCGGTCATGACAATGCGGGCTATGTCGTTGGCAATGCTGTTCGGGTCGTTCTCATCGTGCTGGTAGACTGTGAACGCGTATCCATCGTATTTATTGACACCGTCATAAGTGGCAAACCACATATTACCGAGCTTGTCCTGTGCTATGGAGAATACGGTGCTTTGCGACAAGCCGTCGTTAATGGAAATATAAGAGAAGTTTATCTGTCTCCAAGCCTCTGAATAGGCATAGGAAACTCCTGTTGTACATAAAAGTAACAGGAGTGCCGTTATCTTTTTAAGATTACTCATTATAAAACCGTAAAAATTATGATGCACCAAAGATAGTGATATCTTTCAAAATTTCTGTTAGGATAGTGACGAATTGCACAAATATAGGGTTTTCTGAAACAAATAGGATAGGGGCTGAACAATAGCTTTCGTATTTTTGTGACATAAATTTAAGCTTAATATCAAAATAGGATGAAGAAAAACATTTTTATTATCTGCATGGCAATGGCAGCGGGTTGCATCACAACACTGACTGCACAAGTCAAGAACGCTGAAACACTGGTTCCTTTGACTAAACGGGTAAACGTTCAAGCTGATACAGCACGTCTCGATCAGATTATAGATGGCTGTTGGGTGGCTGTGGGCACAAATAAGAAACATGCAATTCAACGGGATTTCACACGTTTGTTTGCCGGCAAACCTTCTTACCGCTTCGAATTGCGCAAAGAGGATAACACGCTGGAAGGATACGGAAAGGGAGAAACCAAAGGGCGTGCCGAGTTTTCTTATTGTTACGCCACCTCGGCCGATTTTAAGGGGTTGCCGGCAGATGCTTATCGTAAAGCGCAAATCACTAAAACCGTATATCATCATGGCAAAGGTATTTGTCCGCAAGGAGTTTCACGCGATTATGAGTTTTCTGTGTATATTCCATCTGCTTTGGATAGTAATGTCTCCACGATTTTTGCCCAGTGGCATGGTATGCCCGACCGCACGCTTGTGCAGACTCCCGAAGGTGAAGTAAAGAAACTGACTGTCGATGAGTTCTTGGAATTGGATAAGACCACTATATTCAAAAAGAATACAGGGCATGAGAAAGTTGCAAAACTGGACAAGCAGGGAAATCCGGTGAAGGATAAAAAGGGAAATCCCGTATATAAGGCCGGAAAGAAGAACGGCTGGTTGGTAGAGCAGGGTGGTTATCCGCCGTTGGCTTTCGGTTTCTCCGGCGGTTGGTTCTATATCAAGGCAAATTCGGATCGCCGTTGGCTGACAGACAAAACAGACCGTTGCAACGCAAGTCCTGAGAAAACGCCGGTAATGAAACCCGTAACTTCCAAGTACAAGTCGTCTACAATTGCCTATAAGATGCCTTTTGCCGATTTCCCTAAAGATTGTTGGGTTACTTTTCGTGTTCATATCGACTGGACTACATACGGCAAAGAAGCTGAAAACATAGTGAAGCCCGGTAAGCTGGATGTGCAAATGGAATACACCGACAAGAAGAAAACCGTTAAGGAGCACATCGTGAATAATGAAGTAATCCAGATAGGGCGTAATGATGATGACGGTTACTATTTTAAGTTCGGCATATATCGTGTTGGCAACAGCACAGTGCCGGTATGCTACAACCTGGCAGGGTACAAGGAAGAGTGATTCTTTCTGCTTTGTATGATTTGCCGGCGGTAGACGAAGCAGGTGGTGAGGAAGTAAATTCCGGTTTGCATCCACAGGGCGCGGTATTCAAAAGCTACTTCGTTGAGTGTGGCTCCCATACTATTAATCCGTACATAGCCGTTGATCCCGAATGTGGAAGGGAAGAGATAGGAAAAATATTTCCAGAATGAAGGCATTGCACTTCCCGGCCAAGAGATGCCGGACAGAAACAATAATGGTACGGAAGTGAACACAAACAACAACATGCAAGTTTCCCGGTTGCGTATGGCAATGGATGCCGTCATTGCAAAAAAGATGCAAGCTGTCAGATAGGGCAGGGTAAACAGTGTCAGCACGCCGGGAATTGCGATTTGGTTGAGGCTGAAAAGACGGGGCACTACGCATAGTATATATACGGCTACCAACGAATAAACCATAAAATAGCTCAGTCCTTTTCCCATTACAATGCGTAGCGTGCCGTTATAATGGCGGTTGATAGGGACTAAATCTTTGAACTGGTTGTGTTCGCGGGCTGTTCCGGCAGACAAGCCGATGCCCAAGAGCAACGTCTGTTGTATGATCAGTATGAGTACGGCGGGAATCAGGAAAGCGGCAAATCCGTTTGTCGGGTTGAAAATGGCTACGTCTTCATATTCAATGGGGTAGGCTGTTATTTCGTCCTGGCGGGCGGTGGTATTGCCGGCACGCTCCATTTTGATAGCCGCGTTCATGGCGAGTGATACGTTTGTGTTGACTGTCAGCAATGCTTTATAGTAAAGGAGTCCGCTCATATCGCAGAAGATGCTGACTTGTGTTTGTTTGCCTTGCACTATATCATCACTGAAATGAGCCGGTATGTAGATGATGCCGTATGCTTTGCGGTCTTTCAGCATGAGTTTGGCTTCTTCCATGTCGGCGCAATATGCCACGATGCTTGTTTCGGGACTGGCATCCACTTTCCGCAGATACTCCCGGCTTAAGGAGCTGCGCGAGTCGTCCACAACTACGGTGGGCACTTCGCGAATTGTTTCGTTGGTGTAGATGAAAGAGTATATCAGTGGATAAACCAACGGAACAAGCACAAAGAAGATCAGCACGCCCTGATCGCGGAAGGTCGTGCGGAATTCCTGTTTCCATATATAGAACAGATCGTATATGCCTTGTACAACTTTCTGTTTGAATGTCAACTGTTTCATCAGGGTACGTATTTATAGTATATCAATGCTTCTTTCAGTCTGTGGGCAACGAGGAAAGGAAGCATCATAAAAATAAGCAGCGCCACATAATTCGTCCATGAGTAAATCATCGGATAGCCATTCAAGGCTTGGTCTACATAGATGAGGAAGTAATGGCGCAAGGGAAATAAGTTTGCTAAACCTTGCAGTACGGGGTGCATAGCCATTGCGGGGAATGACAGTCCGCACATGGAAAACGACAAGACACCCCATAAAGAGGCGAAACTAAGTCCCAGACGCAGTGTGGGGAGCGTGCCTATCATAAGTATGCCCATACCTTGCGATGCCAGCACCAGGCAGAGGGTGGCGAGCAGCATTGGCAGAATTCCGCTGTTGCAGGGAAAGTGCAGGAAACCGTACAGATAAACATTGTACAGTATTCCCATAAGGAAGAATATGGCAGTGTGTGGCAGCAGCTTTCCTGCAAGGGAAATCCAGATGGAGTTGTTTCCCATGTGCAGCCATTCGTGGGCAGTGCGGTCTTTGATTTCCACGCCTATGGAATAGACGGTTACCATAAAGATAAGCAGCATCAGCACGCCTGGGGCAAAAGTATTGCACAGGTATACGGAGTAGTTCAGCCAGGGATTGTTCAGCGGGTGAGTGTCGATGACAATCGGTTGCAGAAATGCCATGGCCTGCTTTTCCGTAGCTCCCTTGGCATATAATGCAGCACGTGCGGCAGCACCCGATGCCAGTTCGCTCATCATCTTCATATCCTTGAAAAGTAATGAGCCGGCTATGAGCAGTGTGTTGTTGGTGTAAAAAGACACTTTGGGCTGCCGCTGGGCTTGTGCTTTGGCTGATGTTCCTTCGGGGATGTAGTAGAAGCCGTAAATTTCTCCTTTTTGCATGGCGATACGCGCATCGGCAATGTTAGGATAATGGGCCACGACTGCCGTTTGTTCAAAAGCGTCCAGGTTGCGTACCAATTGGCGTGAGGTAGCGGTCATGTCCTGGTCTACTACACCGACCGGCATGTTGGTAGGCAGGCCGGAATCCATTAATGTCGTGAAGAATATATAGCAGAATAAAGGCGCTATTACCATGCAAAATAGGTATAGCGGGCGTGAAACGAGACGGCGAAATTCACGTTTCATTACGTTCCACAGGACTATATATTTATTGTTTCTTCCCATTGCCGCTTTATCGTCTTATCATTTTACCACCCTGTTGCCTTATCTCACTTCTTCAATATCACACTCATTCCCGGACGCAAACCCTCTGCTCTCTCTTGCGGGGATGCTTTTACTTCAAATGTCTTTAAGTCGAATTGCCCGGTAGTCTTGGTTGCTTTCCAGGCGGCGTATGTGCCGAGGTCTTTCATATAGTACACTTTCAGGCGGATATTCCTGTCGAGAGCGGGAATAAAGGCTTCAAACTCTGTTCCCATGCCCAATCCTTGCAGTAAGTCTTCTCGTACATTGAAAGTAATCCACATGTCATCCATAATGGCGATATTCATGATTGGAGCGCCTGTGCCCACCAGTTCGCCCGCTTTGGGGAATATTTCGGAAACTTCTCCGGCGGTCTGGGCTATCAGGTAGGTTTCTTTGATGTACGATTCCACCTCGGCAACGGCTCCTTTGGCCCGTTCCACCAAGGCTGCTGCGGCGGCTTTGTCTTCACGTTCGGTTCCGTTCTTTGCCATAGTATATTGGGCTTTGGCTGCTTTTTCGGTGGCCTGTGCCGCATCACGCTGGGCGGTGACTTCATCCAGCTTTTGGGCGGACATCACTCCTTGGTCGTGCAGGTTTTTTACGCGCTTGTACGATTTTTCGGCTATGGCAAGTCCTGCCTGAGCTTTCTGCCACATCTCATAGGCTGCCTGTATTTGTTCTTGACGGGCGCCTTTCAGTGCCTTCTCGTTTTGGGCTTGTGCGGCAGCCTCGGCGGCACGTGCCTGTTCCAGTTTCGCTTGTACATCCGGGGCTTCGATAATGGCAAGTGTATCTCCGGCTTGCACGCTCTGTCCCTCTTTTACCCGGAATTCCAGGATACGCCCCGGCACTTTGCTCGATACGCGGTACTCTGTTACTTCTGCTTGGCCTTGTATGATTTCCGGTCCCTTGCGCAGCATGAAGAAACCTACCAGGGCAACAATGGCAATCACTCCCGTCAGCGTGAGGAATGCCAGCAACATGTTACTGTTTTGTGATTTTGTATCCATTTTATAATTTAAGTAGATGTTATATCAAGATTGTATGAGTTGATTATACGTATTTGTTTACGGTTGCAGGTTTATAATTTGCAGGCTTGCAAATGCTGTTCCTTAAAGGTCAACATTAGCTATGCCGGTCCTCAATCTTTAATTTCCAACGTTTAACTGCCTGTTGCCTTCTTCAGATAGATTTCCGTCAGTTTCACGTCTATTTGCGCATCTATCTTCTCCGATTGGGCTGACAGCCAGGCGGTATGCGCTTCCAGCACGTTGCTTGCGGGGATAACTCCTTCCTCAAATCCGAGAGTGGCGTAACGCAGGTTCTCATCAGCCTTTTCCAAATTCTTTTCGGCCATGATAAGTTTCTTGGCAGCTTCGTTTACTTTGAAAACCGATTGGCTGACTTGCAGTTCTATCTTTTCTTTGGCATCGTCCAGTTGGTATTGGGTGATACGGGCTTCGGCTTTGGCGGCTTTCACTTTATAAATTCCTTCTCCCCAATGCCAAATGGGCATACTGACCATGACACCTACGTTCCACATGCCTTTGAATTTGTTTTCAAAGCTGTTGAATACGGAAGGGTTTGTTGCCATGTAGTTCCCTATAAGGGCTACGGATGGCAGGTATTCCGAACGGGTGACATTCACTTTCTGCTTATAGATTTGTGTGGCAAGTTCCAGACTGCGCACTTCCGGTCGCATGGCATATACATTATCTATATTGATGCTGCTGTTGTCTGCGGGAGTGGGAGATAAGTCATCTTCCTTTTCGTCTGCCAAAATGATGGGAGTGCTGAGGTCCAATCCGCATAGCTGGCATAGCAACATTCTGGAAAGGCTCAGACCGTCATTTACTTTTGTCAGTGTCATTTCGGCTTCGTTCACTTTTACCTTCACTGACAGCCCGTCCGCTTTTGTGGCTACTCCTTCGGCAATCATCTTGTTCACATCGCTTTCCAGTTTCTGCAGGAGCTCAAGATACCCCTCTGCCAGTTTCTTTTTGTTGGCGAGAGATACTACCTGCCAATATGCCTGATCGGTGCTTAGGATGACTTCCTGCATTCCGCTGTTGTGTTGCTGGCGGGCCAACTCTTCGGCGTATTTGGTAATCTTGTTGTAGGCGCGTATTTTGCCGCCCATATAGAGTGGTTGGGTCAGGGTCAAAGCTCCGGCGTACATGTTGCGCGTGTCGGTGCGGAATGCGTCGACAAGTGATTGTCCCAATCCGTTCAAGGGAGTGGCAATGTCTATGTTGCCTAAGGACTGTACAAGCGCCATGAATTGTGGGTTCTGAGCCAGTTGCGGGTTTTGGGTTATCATTCCCTGAATGCCGTTTTGCAACGCACCGCTCATCTGTGTTCCTACGGAGCCGAGCGCTCCTTTTTGTGCATCATTCAGCAGGGAGAACTCTTTCTGGTTGCGCATGTATCCGCCGGTGGCGGAAATGCTGGGCAGATAATTGGTGAATGCCGCTTTTCTCTGGTAATGTGCCGCTTTGATTTTAGTCCGGCCAATCAGAAGTTCTTTGTTGTTGGCAATAGCCAATGTACGGCAACTATCCAGACTCAAAACATCCTGTGCGGCCAAGGGCAGCACCAAACAGGCCAAGTAGATGAAACAGAAGAACTTTTTCATTGTATCTATACATTAAAACACTTGTGGAAACTTTACCTAATAAAGCAACAATAATTGCATAGGCAACGATGCAAATGTATAGGGTTTTGATGATATTGCAAAATAAATTGCAACTTTTTTGATTTAAGATGGGGGAAGATACTGAAAACAGTCTTTTGTTCTTCGGTCTGAATCAATCCAGATTGAATGACTGGGAACCGATAAGCGTTCCGTCCGAGAATATGTCTACGCGGTAGCTTCCTGCATACAGGAACTCTTCGACATCCCAATACACCGTAACGCTCTGTTCTTCGCCGTTGTACTCTATATATTTCTTGATGGAGTATGCCAGTTCACGATTCTCATAGGGGAACGTGTTGGATGCGTTTTTGCTCAGCACATCATTGTCGGGCTTGGTGATGCGGACGTAGAGGGTGCGTTCTCCGGTTTCGGCAGTGATATTTTTGACGATTGTGAAATTGATTTTCAGTTTAACGACGTCTTTCACCTTTTTGGCTTTTTTGCCCCGTTTGTTGGTGGCCTGAATATTGATGTTCGTTGCATCCAACTGGGCTGCAAGCGTCACTTTTTTATTCAGGTTTTTCTTCTCTTCGGAAAGGTTGCTGATTTGTTGTGAAGCAACATTGTATTTACGGGTGACGTCGGCTATCACTTCCTTTTGGTGGTTGGTGAGACGGCTCAGCGAGTCTATCTGGTTGATATAGCCTATCATTACTTTACGAAGGGTTGCCAGTTCTTTTTTCAGACGGCGTATTTCGGTGGCATTGGTGCTTTTTACGGTGCGGAGTTCTTCCAGCAGCCGTTGCGTCTTTAGCTGTTCCTGTTCCAATAGGACGGAGAGGGAGTCGTTGGAGACAGTCAGTTTCAACTCATCGTATTGTTTGGCGAAATCGGTGTATTGGTTTTCCAGGTCTTCTTTTTCCAGATTGAATTCCTGCACCAATTCATTATTGGTTCGTTTCTCTGAAATCAGCAATACGGTAACACCTATTAATAATAGTACCAAAAGACTTCCGACAACAATTTGGAGTGTATTTTTTTTATTGTTCATTTTTTATAGTGATTAATGTTTGATGATGAATGATTAGTGGCGGATCATCTCTGCCCATAATCGTAAATCACCGCAAAAATAAGCATTTATCACTAATCACTAATCACTATTCCCTATCAAATTCTTCATTTAACTAAAATTATTATGGAAATATTTCTTTAATTAGGAATGTCGTTGTACTTTTGTGGCAACTTTATAGAACACTATATAAACAAAAAACTTTAGAAATTATGTCAAAAGTAACCGTAGTAGGTGCAGGTAACGTAGGTGCTACATGCGCTAATGTGTTAGCCTTTAATGAAGTGGCTGACGAAGTGGTAATGCTGGATGTGAAAGAAGGCGTTTCAGAGGGTAAAGCAATGGATATGATGCAGACTGCTCAACTGTTGGGCTTCGACACCACGATTGTAGGTTGTACCAACGATTATGAGAAGACTGCTAACTCTGATGTTGTCGTAATCACTTCAGGTATTCCCCGTAAGCCGGGTATGACTCGTGAAGAGTTGATTGGTGTGAATGCAGGCATCGTTAAGTCGGTTGCACAGAACATTCTGAAATATTCTCCTAATGCTATTCTCGTGGTTATCTCTAACCCGATGGATACCATGACTTATTTGTCTCTGAAATCTTTGGGTATTCCTAAGAACCGCATCATCGGTATGGGCGGTGCTTTGGATAGCTCTCGTTTCAAATATTTCTTGTCTCAGGCTTTGGGCTGCAATGCCAACGAAGTAGAAGGCATGGTTATCGGCGGTCATGGTGATACCACTATGATTCCTTTGGCTCGTCTGGCCACTTACAAGGGCATTCCCGTAAGCACTTTGTTGAGCGCAGAGAAGCTGGACGAAGTGGTTGCTTCTACTATGGTGGGCGGTGCTACGCTGACCAAGTTGCTGGGTACTTCTGCATGGTATGCTCCGGGTGCGGCTGGTGCTTATGTGGTTGAATCTATTATTCATGACCAGAAGAAGATGATCCCTTGCTCGGTAGCATTGGAAGGCGAGTACGGTGAATCGGACATCTGTATCGGTGTTCCCGTAATCCTCGGCAAGAACGGTGTTGAAAAGATTGTAGAACTGGAACTGAACGCTGACGAAAAAGCTAAGTTTGCTGCCAGCGCTGCTGCTGTTCACAAAACTAATGCTGCTCTGAAAGAAGTAGGCGCTCTCTAATTGAGAGATAACTTAAAAGCATAAGCAAAGCCTCACGAACTTTTACCGGAAAGGAAAAGGCGTGAGGCTTTTTGCTTTTTTATCATTTTTATGTCGTTCGTCCTTTTTTATTACCCGTATATGAAAAAACTATTATTCTCTTTGGCCGCAGTCTGTTTGGCGGCTTTTACTTCTGCACAGGATGCTCCGCTTTGGTTGCGTCATTGTGCCATTTCTCCCGACGGAACTACGATTGCTTTTACTTATAAAGGCGATATCTATACGGTTCCGGTTGACGGTGGGCGTGCCATGCAGCTCACCACCAATCCCGCCCATGATACGGAGCCGGTGTGGAGTCCTGACGGCAAGCGGATTGCTTTTGCTTCCGACCGTATGGGAAGCATGGATGTTTACATTGTTTCCAAAGAAGGAGGCGAGCCGCGCCGATTGACTACCCATTCGGGAAGTGAGACGCCTGTGGCCTTTAGTGATGCCGGACATATCCTGTTCTCCGCAGACATAATGCCTTCTGCCGAAACGGTCCTTTTTCCTTCCAATGGACAATTCAGGCAGGTGTATAAAGTTTCGGTAGAGGGTGGGCGTCCTGTCCTTTATTCACCGATGCCAATGGAATGCATCTCTATCAATAAGGAAGGAACAGTGCTCTATCAGGATAAAAAGGGGTATGAGGATTATTGGCGTAAGCATCAGGTTTCTCCTATTGCTCGCGATATATGGATGTATGCTCCGGGTGAAAAGCCGGCTTATCGGCAATTGACAACGTTTGGTGGTGAAGACCGCGAGCCGGTTTGGGCCCCCGACGGTAAGTCTTTCTACTATTTGAGCGAGGAAAACGGAACTTTCAATGTGTATCGGCGTACTCCCGGTGCGGCTTCTGCCACACAGGTCACTCACCACACAAAGCAACCGGTTCGCTTTCTCAGTATAGCCGCAGACGGCAGGCTTTGTTATGGCTTTGACGGTGAAATCTATACTTTGGTTCCGGGCGGAGAGCCTCGGAAAGTGAACATCAGCATTGTTTCCGACAAGAGTGACAAAGATTTGATTCGCCAGATTAAGAGTAGTGGAGCTACGGAGATGGCTTTGTCTCCCAACGGCAAGGAAGTGGCTTTTGTGCTTCGCGGAGATGTGTATGTTACTTCAGTAGATTACAAAACCACTAAGCAGGTCACAAATACTCCTTGTCAGGAACGTGGTGTTGATTTTGCTCCTGACGGGCGTTCTTTGGTATATGCTTCCGAGCGTGGCGGTCTTTGGCAGCTTTACACTTCGGCTATTGTCCGTAAGGATGAAAAACTGTTTACGTACGCTACGGAGCTGAAAGAGGAGCGTCTGACCAATTCGGAAGCAGCCTCTTTCCAGCCGCAATATAGTCCTGATGGCAAAGAAGTGGCATTCCTTGAAAATCGTGCGGCCATCCGCGTTATCAATCTGAAGACGAAAGCTGTGCGTACTGTAATGGATGCCAAATACCAGTACTCCTATTCCGATGGCGACCAATGGTTCCGGTGGAGTCCGGACAGTAAATGGATACTTTCCGATTTTATAGGTATCGGTGGTTGGAATAACAAGGATGTAGTGTTGCTGAATGCCGACGGAAAGGGCGAAATGGTGAATCTGACCGAAAGCGGCTATACGGACGGCAATGCCAAATGGGTATTGGGCGGAAAAGCGATGATTTGGACAAGCGACCGCGCCGGATATCGCAGTCATGGCAGTTGGGGATCTGAGGATGACACCTATATCATGTTCTTCGATGCCGAGGCTTACGACCGTTTCCTTATGAGCAAGGAAGAGACGGCTTTAGTGGAAGAGGCTGAAAAAGCGGAGAAAGAAGCAAAGGAGAAGGCCGAAAAGAAGAAAGAAACTAAAAAGAAAACCGATAAGGAAGACGGTGCGGAGAAAGAAAAGAAGGTGGAACCGTTGAATTTCGATTTGGAGAACCGGTTCGATCGTATTGTACGCCTGACGGTTAATTCCTCGCATCTGGCAGATGCTGTGCTCACTCCGAAAGGGGATGCGCTTTATTACCTGTCTACTTTTGAGGACGGCTACGACTTGTGGAAGCATGATTTGAAGGAAAATTCAACCAAAGTCCTTTTGAAAGACGTAGGTGCAGGTGCTTTGCTGCCCGATAAAGAGGGAAAGAATATCTTCCTTTGCAGCAGCGAAGGCATGAAGAAAATAGAGGTAGCGGGCAGCAAGGTTACTCCGGTGGAGTTTGAGGCTTTCTTTGATTATCGTCCTTATGGAGAGCGTGAATATATCTTCGATCATGTGTGGCAACAAGTGGACGATAAGTTTTATGTAGAAGATCTGCAAGGAACAGACTGGACCGGCTATAAAGCAAGTTATAAACGGTTCTTGCCTTACATCAACAACAACTACGACTTTACGGAGATGCTGAGTGAAATGTTGGGCGAACTGAATGCTTCGCATACGGGAGCGCGTTATTATGCTTCCGGCGCAACGTTGCCTACGGCCGCTTTGGGTGTGTTCTATGATGAATCGTACACCGGAGATGGATTGAAAATTAAGGAAATCATAGCCCAAAGCCCTCTTACCAAGAAGAAAACGGATGTTAGGCCCGGTTGCATCATCGAGAAGATAGACGGTGTGGCTGTCAAGGCCGGTGCCGACTATTTCCCGCTGCTTGAAGGTAAGTCAAATCGTAAAACAATTCTTTCGGTCTATGATCCGAATACGAAGAAACGTTTCGAGGAAACTATCAAACCAATTACCTATGCGATGCAAAGTGAACTTCTCTATAAAAGATGGGTGGAGAATTGCCGTAGGACAGTAGAGAAACTGTCCGGTGGGCGTATCGGTTATGTTCATATAAAAGGTATGGATAGTCCGAGCTTCCGTAAGATCTACTCCGAACTGCTGGGACGTAATCGCAACAAGGAAGCGGTAGTGGTGGATGTACGCCATAATGGTGGCGGGTGGCTGCATGATGATGTAGTGACGCTGCTTAGCGGAAAAGAATACGAACGCTTTGTTCCACGCGGGCAGTATATCGGAAGTGATCCGTTCAATAAATGGCTGAAACCGTCCTGCATGTTGGTGTGTGAGGATAATTACAGCAATGCCCATGGTACTCCTTTTGTTTACAAGACTTTAGGCATTGGCAAGTTGGTAGGTACGCCTGTTGCCGGAACAATGACGGCTGTGTGGTGGGAACGTCAGATCGATCCCAGCATTGTATTTGGAATTCCTCAGGTGGGTTGCATGGATATGCAAGGCAATTATCTGGAGAATCATACTCTGCAACCGGATATTTTGATATACAATACGCCGGAAGAGATGATAAGCGGAGATGATGCGCAATTGAAAGTTGCAGTGGAACACCTGCTAAAACAGTTGCCCCGGAAAAAATAATTAGTACTGATTACTGTTGAGAAAGAGAACCCTGTCAGGTATGCAAAAATACCTCCGATAGGGTTCTCTTTTTATATTCCGAGTTCGCTGAAATCGTTTCAGGTTCTGCTTGATACAGAAGAAATATACTTGGAAAGGGAATATTATTGTAGCAACGAAGAGGCTGATTTTATGCTTTGTAGCTATGTGGAAAGTGTTTTTTGAACGTTCGTTTAAAAAACACCTCTTTTACAGATTTCTCCAACACGTGAAATTGTTAAAATATAAACGCATTTATTTCAGAGCACTACGGAAGCAATGCATTAATAATCAAAGCAATGTATCTAAATAAAAATAAATCATCCATTTATTTACATCAAATATTTTGCCAATAATAAAAACACTCGTATCTTTGCGTTTATCAAACGAACGTTCAAAAAACACTTTCCACATAGCTACAAAGCATAAAATCAGCCTCTTCGTTGCTACAATAATATTCCCTTTCCAAGTATATTTCTTCTGTATCAAGCAGAACCTGAAACGATTTCAGCGAACTCGGAATATAAAAAGAGAACCCTATCGGAGGTATTTTTGCATACCTGACAGGGTTCTCTTTCTCAACAGTAATCAGTACTAATTATTTTTTCCGGGGCAACTGTTTTAGCAGGTGTTCCACTGCAACTTTCAATTGCGCATCATCTCCGCTTATCATCTCTTCCGGCGTATTGTATATCAAAATATCCGGTTGCAGAGTATGATTCTCCAGATAATTGCCTTGCATATCCATGCAACCCACCTGAGGAATTCCAAATACAATGCTGGGATCGATCTGACGTTCCCACCACACAGCCGTCATTGTTCCGGCAACAGGCGTACCTACCAACTTGCCAATGCCTAAAGTCTTGTAAACAAAAGGAGTACCATGGGCATTGCTGTAATTATCCTCACACACCAACATGCAGGACGGTTTCAGCCATTTATTGAACGGATCACTTCCGATATACTGCCCGCGTGGAACAAAGCGTTCGTATTCTTTTCCGCTAAGCAGCGTCACTACATCATCATGCAGCCACCCGCCACCATTATGGCGTACATCCACCACTACCGCTTCCTTGTTGCGATTACGTCCCAGCAGTTCGGAGTAGATCTTACGGAAGCTCGGACTATCCATACCTTTTATATGAACATAACCGATACGCCCACCGGACAGTTTCTCTACTGTCCTACGGCAATTCTCCACCCATCTTTTATAGAGAAGTTCACTTTGCATCGCATAGGTAATTGGTTTGATAGTTTCCTCGAAACGTTTCTTCGTATTCGGATCATAGACCGAAAGAATTGTTTTACGATTTGACTTACCTTCAAGCAGCGGGAAATAGTCGGCACCGGCCTTGACAGCCACACCGTCTATCTTCTCGATGATGCAACCGGGCCTAACATCCGTTTTCTTCTTGGTAAGAGGGCTTTGGGCTATGATTTCCTTAATTTTCAATCCATCTCCGGTGTACGATTCATCATAGAACACACCCAAAGCGGCCGTAGGCAACGTTGCGCCGGAAGCATAATAACGCGCTCCCGTATGCGAAGCATTCAGTTCGCCCAACATTTCACTCAGCATCTCCGTAAAGTCGTAGTTGTTGTTGATGTAAGGCAAGAACCGTTTATAACTTGCTTTATAGCCGGTCCAGTCTGTTCCTTGCAGATCTTCTACATAAAACTTATCGTCCACTTGTTGCCACACATGATCGAAGATATATTCACGCTCTCCATAAGGACGATAATCAAAGAAAGCCTCAAACTCCACCGGAGTAACCTTGCTGCCCGCTACCTCTATTTTCTTCATGCCTTCGCTGCTGCAAAGGAAGATATTCTTTCCCTCTTTATCGGGCAGCAAAGCACCTGCACCTACGTCTTTCAAAAGGACTTTGGTTGAATTTTCCTTCAAATCATGCTTCCACAAGTCGTAGCCGTCCTCAAAAGTAGACAGGTAATAAAGCGCATCCCCTTTCGGAGTGAGCACAGCATCTGCCAGATGCGAGGAATTAACCGTCAGGCGTACAATACGATCGAACCGGTTCTCCAAATCGAAATTCAACGGTTCCACCTTCTTTTCTTTCTCCGCACCGTCTTCCTTATCGGTTTTCTTTTTAGTTTCTTTCTTCTTTTCGGCCTTCTCCTTTGCTTCTTTCTCCGCTTTTTCAGCCTCTTCCACTAAAGCCGTCTCTTCCTTGCTCATAAGGAAACGGTCGTAAGCCTCGGCATCGAAGAACATGATATAGGTGTCATCCTCAGATCCCCAACTGCCATGACTGCGATATCCGGCGCGGTCGCTTGTCCAAATCATCGCTTTTCCGCCCAATACCCATTTGGCATTGCCGTCCGTATAGCCGCTTTCGGTCAGATTCACCATTTCGCCCTTTCCGTCGGCATTCAGCAACACTACATCCTTGTTATTCCAACCACCGATACCTATAAAATCGGAAAGTATCCATTTACTGTCCGGACTCCACCGGAACCATTGGTCGCCATCGGAATAGGAGTACTGGTATTTGGCATCCATTACAGTACGCACAGCTTTCGTCTTCAGATTGATAACGCGGATGGCCGCACGATTTTCAAGGAATGCCACTTCTTTGCCATCAGGACTATATTGCGGCTGGAAAGAGGCTGCTTCCGAATTGGTCAGACGCTCCTCTTTCAGCTCCGTAGCGTACGTAAACAGTTTTTCATCCTTACGGACAATAGCCGAAGTGTAAAGCTGCCAAAGACCGCCACGCTCGGAAGCATATACCAAAGAACGCCCGTCAGGAGCAAAATCAACACCACGTTCCTGACAAGGAGTATTTGTGACCTGCTTAGTGGTTTTGTAATCTACTGAAGTAACATACACATCTCCGCGAAGCACAAAAGCCACTTCCTTGCCGTTGGGAGACAAAGCCATCTCCGTAGCTCCACTACTCTTAATCTGGCGAATCAAATCTTTGTCACTCTTGTCGGAAACAATGCTGATGTTCACTTTCCGAGGCTCTCCGCCCGGAACCAAAGTATAGATTTCACCGTCAAAGCCATAACAAAGCCTGCCGTCTGCGGCTATACTGAGAAAGCGAACCGGTTGCTTTGTGTGGTGAGTGACCTGTGTGGCAGAAGCCGCACCGGGAGTACGCCGATACACATTGAAAGTTCCGTTTTCCTCGCTCAAATAGTAGAAAGACTTACCGTCGGGGGCCCAAACCGGCTCGCGGTCTTCACCACCAAACGTTGTCAATTGCCGATAAGCCGGCTTTTCACCCGGAGCATACATCCATATATCGCGAGCAATAGGAGAAACCTGATGCTTACGCCAATAATCCTCATACCCCTTTTTATCCTGATAGAGCACTGTTCCTTCCTTATTGATAGAGATGCATTCCATTGGCATCGGTGAATAAAGGACAGGACGCCCACCCTCTACCGAAACTTTATACACCTGCCTGAATTGTCCATTGGAAGGAAAAAGGACCGTTTCGGCAGAAGGCATTATGTCTGCGGAGAACAGGATATGTCCGGCATCACTAAAGGCCACAGGCGTCTCACTTCCCGAATGGGTAGTCAATCGGCGCGGCTCGCCTCCTTCTTTGGAAACAATGTAAACATCCATGCTTCCCATACGGTCGGAAGCAAAAGCAATCCGCTTGCCGTCAGGACTCCACACCGGCTCCGTATCATGGGCGGGATTGGTGGTGAGCTGCATGGCACGCCCACCGTCAACCGGAACCGTATAGATATCGCCTTTATAAGTAAAAGCAATCGTAGTTCCGTCGGGAGAAATGGCACAATGACGCAACCAAAGCGGAGCATCCTGTGCAGAAGTAAAAGCCGCCAAACAGACTGCGGCCAAAGAGAATAATAGTTTTTTCATATACGGGTAATAAAAAAGGACGAACGACATAAAAATGATAAAAAAGCAAAAAGCCTCACGCCTTTTCCTTTCCGGTAAAAGTTCGTGAGGCTTTGCTTATGCTTTTAAGTTATCTCTCAATTAGAGAGCGCCTACTTCTTTCAGAGCAGCATTAGTTTTGTGAACAGCAGCAGCGCTGGCAGCAAACTTAGCTTTTTCGTCAGCGTTCAGTTCCAGTTCTACAATCTTTTCAACACCGTTCTTGCCGAGGATTACGGGAACACCGATACAGATGTCCGATTCACCGTACTCGCCTTCCAATGCTACCGAGCAAGGGATCATCTTCTTCTGGTCATGAATAATAGATTCAACCACATAAGCACCAGCCGCACCCGGAGCATACCATGCAGAAGTACCCAGCAACTTGGTCAGCGTAGCACCGCCCACCATAGTAGAAGCAACCACTTCGTCCAGCTTCTCTGCGCTCAACAAAGTGCTTACGGGAATGCCCTTGTAAGTGGCCAGACGAGCCAAAGGAATCATAGTGGTATCACCATGACCGCCGATAACCATGCCTTCTACTTCGTTGGCATTGCAGCCCAAAGCCTGAGACAAGAAATATTTGAAACGAGAGCTATCCAAAGCACCGCCCATACCGATGATGCGGTTCTTAGGAATACCCAAAGATTTCAGAGACAAATAAGTCATGGTATCCATCGGGTTAGAGATAACCACGAGAATAGCATTAGGAGAATATTTCAGAATGTTCTGTGCAACCGACTTAACGATGCCTGCATTCACACCAATCAACTCTTCACGAGTCATACCCGGCTTACGGGGAATACCTGAAGTGATTACGACAACATCAGAGTTAGCAGTCTTCTCATAATCGTTGGTACAACCTACAATCGTGGTGTCGAAGCCCAACAGTTGAGCAGTCTGCATCATATCCATTGCTTTACCCTCTGAAACGCCTTCTTTCACATCCAGCATTACCACTTCGTCAGCCACTTCATTAAAGGCTAACACATTAGCGCATGTAGCACCTACGTTACCTGCACCTACTACGGTTACTTTTGACATAATTTCTAAAGTTTTTTGTTTATATAGTGTTCTATAAAGTTGCCACAAAAGTACAACGACATTCCTAATTAAAGAAATATTTCCATAATAATTTTAGTTAAATGAAGAATTTGATAGGGAATAGTGATTAGTGATTAGTGATAAATGCTTATTTTTGCGGTGATTTACGATTATGGGCAGAGATGATCCGCCACTAATCATTCATCATCAAACATTAATCACTATAAAAAATGAACAATAAAAAAAATACACTCCAAATTGTTGTCGGAAGTCTTTTGGTACTATTATTAATAGGTGTTACCGTATTGCTGATTTCAGAGAAACGAACCAATAATGAATTGGTGCAGGAATTCAATCTGGAAAAAGAAGACCTGGAAAACCAATACACCGATTTCGCCAAACAATACGATGAGTTGAAACTGACTGTCTCCAACGACTCCCTCTCCGTCCTATTGGAACAGGAACAGCTAAAGACGCAACGGCTGCTGGAAGAACTCCGCACCGTAAAAAGCACCAATGCCACCGAAATACGCCGTCTGAAAAAAGAACTGGCAACCCTTCGTAAAGTAATGATAGGCTATATCAACCAGATAGACTCGCTGAGCCGTCTCACCAACCACCAAAAGGAAGTGATAGCCGACGTCACCCGTAAATACAATGTTGCTTCACAACAAATCAGCAACCTTTCCGAAGAGAAGAAAAACCTGAATAAAAAAGTGACGCTTGCAGCCCAGTTGGATGCAACGAACATCAATATTCAGGCCACCAACAAACGGGGCAAAAAAGCCAAAAAGGTGAAAGACGTCGTTAAACTGAAAATCAATTTCACAATCGTCAAAAATATCACTGCCGAAACCGGAGAACGCACCCTCTACGTCCGCATCACCAAGCCCGACAATGATGTGCTGAGCAAAAACGCATCCAACACGTTCCCCTATGAGAATCGTGAACTGGCATACTCCATCAAGAAATATATAGAGTACAACGGCGAAGAACAGAGCGTTACGGTGTATTGGGATGTCGAAGAGTTCCTGTATGCAGGAAGCTACCGCGTAGACATATTCTCGGACGGAACGCTTATCGGTTCCCAGTCATTCAATCTGGATTGATTCAGACCGAAGAACAAAAGACTGTTTTCAGTATCTTCCCCCATCTTAAATCAAAAAAGTTGCAATTTATTTTGCAATATCATCAAAACCCTATACATTTGCATCGTTGCCTATGCAATTATTGTTGCTTTATTAGGTAAAGTTTCCACAAGTGTTTTAATGTATAGATACAATGAAAAAGTTCTTCTGTTTCATCTACTTGGCCTGTTTGGTGCTGCCCTTGGCCGCACAGGATGTTTTGAGTCTGGATAGTTGCCGTACATTGGCTATTGCCAACAACAAAGAACTTCTGATTGGCCGGACTAAAATCAAAGCGGCACATTACCAGAGAAAAGCGGCATTCACCAATTATCTGCCCAGCATTTCCGCCACCGGCGGATACATGCGCAACCAGAAAGAGTTCTCCCTGCTGAATGATGCACAAAAAGGAGCGCTCGGCTCCGTAGGAACACAGATGAGCGGTGCGTTGCAAAACGGCATTCAGGGAATGATAACCCAAAACCCGCAACTGGCTCAGAACCCACAATTCATGGCGCTTGTACAGTCCTTAGGCAACATAGACATTGCCACTCCCTTGAACGGATTGGGACAATCACTTGTCGACGCATTCCGCACCGACACGCGCAACATGTACGCCGGAGCTTTGACCCTGACCCAACCACTCTATATGGGCGGCAAAATACGCGCCTACAACAAGATTACCAAATACGCCGAAGAGTTGGCCCGCCAGCAACACAACAGCGGAATGCAGGAAGTCATCCTAAGCACCGATCAGGCATATTGGCAGGTAGTATCTCTCGCCAACAAAAAGAAACTGGCAGAGGGGTATCTTGAGCTCCTGCAGAAACTGGAAAGCGATGTGAACAAGATGATTGCCGAAGGAGTAGCCACAAAAGCGGACGGGCTGTCAGTGAAGGTAAAAGTGAACGAAGCCGAAATGACACTGACAAAAGTAAATGACGGTCTGAGCCTTTCCAGAATGTTGCTATGCCAGCTATGCGGATTGGACCTCAGCACTCCCATCATTTTGGCAGACGAAAAGGAAGATGACTTATCTCCCACTCCCGCAGACAACAGCAGCATCAATATAGATAATGTATATGCCATGCGACCGGAAGTGCGCAGTCTGGAACTTGCCACACAAATCTATAAGCAGAAAGTGAATGTCACCCGTTCGGAATACCTGCCATCCGTAGCCCTTATAGGGAACTACATGGCAACAAACCCTTCCGTATTCAACAGCTTTGAAAACAAATTCAAAGGCATGTGGAACGTAGGTGTCATGGTCAGTATGCCCATTTGGCATTGGGGAGAAGGAATTTATAAAGTGAAAGCCGCCAAAGCCGAAGCCCGTATCACCCAATACCAACTGGACGATGCCAAAGAAAAGATAGAACTGCAAGTCAGCCAATCGGTTTTCAAAGTAAACGAAGCTGCCAAGAAACTTATCATGGCCGAAAAGAATTTGGAAAAGGCTGATGAGAACCTGCGTTACGCCACTCTCGGATTTGAGGAAGGAGTTATCCCCGCAAGCAACGTGCTGGAAGCGCATACCGCCTGGCTGTCAGCCCAATCGGAGAAGATAGATGCGCAAATAGACGTGAAACTGACGGAAATCTATCTGAAGAAGGCAACAGGCAGTTAAACGTTGGAAATTAAAGATTGAGGACCGGCATAGCTAATGTTGACCTTTAAGGAACAGCATTTGCAAGCCTGCAAATTATAAACCTGCAACCGTAAACAAATACGTATAATCAACTCATACAATCTTGATATAACATCTACTTAAATTATAAAATGGATACAAAATCACAAAACAGTAACATGTTGCTGGCATTCCTCACGCTGACGGGAGTGATTGCCATTGTTGCCCTGGTAGGTTTCTTCATGCTGCGCAAGGGACCGGAAATCATACAAGGCCAAGCAGAAGTAACAGAGTACCGCGTATCGAGCAAAGTGCCGGGGCGTATCCTGGAATTCCGGGTAAAAGAGGGACAGAGCGTGCAAGCCGGAGATACACTTGCCATTATCGAAGCCCCGGATGTACAAGCGAAACTGGAACAGGCACGTGCCGCCGAGGCTGCCGCACAAGCCCAAAACGAGAAGGCACTGAAAGGCGCCCGTCAAGAACAAATACAGGCAGCCTATGAGATGTGGCAGAAAGCTCAGGCAGGACTTGCCATAGCCGAAAAATCGTACAAGCGCGTAAAAAACCTGCACGACCAAGGAGTGATGTCCGCCCAAAAGCTGGATGAAGTCACCGCCCAGCGTGATGCGGCACAGGCCACCGAAAAAGCAGCCAAAGCCCAATATACTATGGCAAAGAACGGAACCGAACGTGAAGACAAAGCCGCCGCAGCAGCCTTGGTGGAACGGGCCAAAGGAGCCGTTGCCGAGGTGGAATCGTACATCAAAGAAACCTACCTGATAGCCCAGACCGCCGGAGAAGTTTCCGAAATATTCCCCAAAGCGGGCGAACTGGTGGGCACAGGCGCTCCAATCATGAATATCGCCATTATGGATGACATGTGGATTACTTTCAATGTACGAGAAGACTTACTGCAAGGATTGGGCATGGGAACAGAGTTTGAAGCCTTTATTCCCGCTCTCGACAGGAATATCCGCCTGAAAGTGTACTATATGAAAGACCTCGGCACATACGCCGCCTGGAAAGCAACCAAGACTACCGGGCAATTCGACTTAAAGACATTTGAAGTAAAAGCATCCCCGCAAGAGAGAGCAGAGGGTTTGCGTCCGGGAATGAGTGTGATATTGAAGAAGTGAGATAAGGCAACAGGGTGGTAAAATGATAAGACGATAAAGCGGCAATGGGAAGAAACAATAAATATATAGTCCTGTGGAACGTAATGAAACGTGAATTTCGCCGTCTCGTTTCACGCCCGCTATACCTATTTTGCATGGTAATAGCGCCTTTATTCTGCTATATATTCTTCACGACATTAATGGATTCCGGCCTGCCTACCAACATGCCGGTCGGTGTAGTAGACCAGGACATGACCGCTACCTCACGCCAATTGGTACGCAACCTGGACGCTTTTGAACAAACGGCAGTCGTGGCCCATTATCCTAACATTGCCGATGCGCGTATCGCCATGCAAAAAGGAGAAATTTACGGCTTCTACTACATCCCCGAAGGAACATCAGCCAAAGCACAAGCCCAGCGGCAGCCCAAAGTGTCTTTTTACACCAACAACACACTGCTCATAGCCGGCTCATTACTTTTCAAGGATATGAAGATGATGAGCGAACTGGCATCGGGTGCTGCCGCACGTGCTGCATTATATGCCAAGGGAGCTACGGAAAAGCAGGCCATGGCATTTCTGCAACCGATTGTCATCGACACTCACCCGCTGAACAATCCCTGGCTGAACTACTCCGTATACCTGTGCAATACTTTTGCCCCAGGCGTGCTGATGCTGCTTATCTTTATGGTAACCGTCTATTCCATAGGCGTGGAAATCAAAGACCGCACTGCCCACGAATGGCTGCACATGGGAAACAACTCCATCTGGATTTCCCTTGCAGGAAAGCTGCTGCCACACACTGCCATATTCTTCCTTATGGGAATACTGTACAATGTTTATCTGTACGGTTTCCTGCACTTTCCCTGCAACAGCGGAATTCTGCCAATGCTGCTCGCCACCCTCTGCCTGGTGCTGGCATCGCAAGGTATGGGCATACTTATGATAGGCACGCTCCCCACACTGCGTCTGGGACTTAGTTTCGCCTCTTTATGGGGTGTCTTGTCGTTTTCCATGTGCGGACTGTCATTCCCCGCAATGGCTATGCACCCCGTACTGCAAGGTTTAGCAAACTTATTTCCCTTGCGCCATTACTTCCTCATCTATGTAGACCAAGCCTTGAATGGCTATCCGATGATTTACTCATGGACGAATTATGTGGCGCTGCTTATTTTTATGATGCTTCCTTTCCTCGTTGCCCACAGACTGAAAGAAGCATTGATATACTATAAATACGTACCCTGATGAAACAGTTGACATTCAAACAGAAAGTTGTACAAGGCATATACGATCTGTTCTATATATGGAAACAGGAATTCCGCACGACCTTCCGCGATCAGGGCGTGCTGATCTTCTTTGTGCTTGTTCCGTTGGTTTATCCACTGATATACTCTTTCATCTACACCAACGAAACAATTCGCGAAGTGCCCACCGTAGTTGTGGACGACTCGCGCAGCTCCTTAAGCCGGGAGTATCTGCGGAAAGTGGATGCCAGTCCCGAAACAAGCATCGTGGCATATTGCGCCGACATGGAAGAAGCCAAACTCATGCTGAAAGACCGCAAAGCATACGGCATCATCTACATACCGGCTCATTTCAGTGATGATATAGTGCAAGGCAAACAAACACAAGTCAGCATCTTCTGCGATATGAGCGGACTCCTTTACTATAAAGCATTGCTGACAGTCAACACAAACGTATCACTCGCCATGAACGCGGCTATCAAAATGGAGCGTGCCGGCAATACCACCGCCCGCCAGGACGAAATAACAGCCTACCCCATTGAATATGAAGACGTAGCCATTTTCAACCCGACAAACGGATTTGCCGCTTTCCTGATTCCCGCCGTACTCATACTGATCATACAACAGACGTTGCTCTTGGGCATCGGCTTGTCTGCCGGAACAGCCCGCGAACACAACCAGTTCAAAGATTTAGTCCCTATCAACCGCCATTATAACGGCACGCTACGCATTGTAATGGGAAAAGGACTGAGCTATTTTATGGTTTATTCGTTGGTAGCCGTATATATACTATGCGTAGTGCCCCGTCTTTTCAGCCTCAACCAAATCGCAATTCCCGGCGTGCTGACACTGTTTACCCTGCCCTATCTGACAGCTTGCATCTTTTTTGCAATGACGGCATCCATTGCCATACGCAACCGGGAAACTTGCATGTTGTTGTTTGTGTTCACTTCCGTACCATTATTGTTTCTGTCCGGCATCTCTTGGCCGGGAAGTGCAATGCCTTCATTCTGGAAATATTTTTCCTATCTCTTCCCTTCCACATTCGGGATCAACGGCTATGTACGGATTAATAGTATGGGAGCCACACTCAACGAAGTAGCTTTTGAATACCGCGCCCTGTGGATGCAAACCGGAATTTACTTCCTCACCACCTGCTTCGTCTACCGCCGGCAAATCATACAAAGCAGAAAGAATCACTCTTCCTTGTACCCTGCCAGGTTGTAGCATACCGGCACTGTGCTGTTGCCAACACGATATATGCCGAACTTAAAATAGTAACCGTCATCATCATTACGCCCTATCTGGATTACTTCATTATTCACGATGTGCTCCTTAACGGTTTTCTTCTTGTCGGTGTATTCCATTTGCACATCCAGCTTACCGGGCTTCACTATGTTTTCAGCTTCTTTGCCGTATGTAGTCCAGTCGATATGAACACGAAAAGTAACCCAACAATCTTTAGGGAAATCGGCAAAAGGCATCTTATAGGCAATTGTAGACGACTTGTACTTGGAAGTTACGGGTTTCATTACCGGCGTTTTCTCAGGACTTGCGTTGCAACGGTCTGTTTTGTCTGTCAGCCAACGGCGATCCGAATTTGCCTTGATATAGAACCAACCGCCGGAGAAACCGAAAGCCAACGGCGGATAACCACCCTGCTCTACCAACCAGCCGTTCTTCTTTCCGGCCTTATATACGGGATTTCCCTTTTTATCCTTCACCGGATTTCCCTGCTTGTCCAGTTTTGCAACTTTCTCATGCCCTGTATTCTTTTTGAATATAGTGGTCTTATCCAATTCCAAGAACTCATCGACAGTCAGTTTCTTTACTTCACCTTCGGGAGTCTGCACAAGCGTGCGGTCGGGCATACCATGCCACTGGGCAAAAATCGTGGAGACATTACTATCCAAAGCAGATGGAATATACACAGAAAACTCATAATCGCGTGAAACTCCTTGCGGACAAATACCTTTGCCATGATGATATACGGTTTTAGTGATTTGCGCTTTACGATAAGCATCTGCCGGCAACCCCTTAAAATCGGCCGAGGTGGCGTAACAATAAGAAAACTCGGCACGCCCTTTGGTTTCTCCCTTTCCGTATCCTTCCAGCGTGTTATCCTCTTTGCGCAATTCGAAGCGGTAAGAAGGTTTGCCGGCAAACAAACGTGTGAAATCCCGTTGAATTGCATGTTTCTTATTTGTGCCCACAGCCACCCAACAGCCATCTATAATCTGATCGAGACGTGCTGTATCAGCTTGAACGTTTACCCGTTTAGTCAAAGGAACCAGTGTTTCAGCGTTCTTGACTTGTGCAGTCAGTGTTGTGATGCAACCCGCTGCCATTGCCATGCAGATAATAAAAATGTTTTTCTTCATCCTATTTTGATATTAAGCTTAAATTTATGTCACAAAAATACGAAAGCTATTGTTCAGCCCCTATCCTATTTGTTTCAGAAAACCCTATATTTGTGCAATTCGTCACTATCCTAACAGAAATTTTGAAAGATATCACTATCTTTGGTGCATCATAATTTTTACGGTTTTATAATGAGTAATCTTAAAAAGATAACGGCACTCCTGTTACTTTTATGTACAACAGGAGTTTCCTATGCCTATTCAGAGGCTTGGAGACAGATAAACTTCTCTTATATTTCCATTAACGACGGCTTGTCGCAAAGCACCGTATTCTCCATAGCACAGGACAAGCTCGGTAATATGTGGTTTGCCACTTATGACGGTGTCAATAAATACGATGGATACGCGTTCACAGTCTACCAGCACGATGAGAACGACCCGAACAGCATTGCCAACGACATAGCCCGCATTGTCATGACCGACAGCAAGGGACGCGTGTGGATCGGTACTCGCGACGGACTGTCTTACTACGATGAGAACAAGGATAAATTCCAAAACTTTTCCTATGAAAAGAACGGCAAGCGCCTGCAAGTCAACGGCATTGTAGAAGTATCTGCCGACCTGTTGCTTGTCAGCACATCAGAGGAACTGACCATGTTTGACATCCCTGCCTCCCAATTTGTGGATGATGCTTGCAGCACAACAATGCGCCGGATAATCGCATCCTCCCTTTACAGGCATGGAGAGCAAATCTATATAGGTACACGCGGAGACGGACTGTACTGCTATTCCATTCCACAGAAAAGGCTCGAAAAACTCACTTATATACCAAACAGCAGGCAGATTCAAAGTATACTTCAGCAGTCGCCTACCCGCATATGGGTAGCAACAGAAGGTTCCGGACTTTTCCTTATCAACCCTAAAACCCAAGAGGTCAAGGTCTACAAACACTCACCGTCCAATCCGAAAAGTATCAGTTCCAACTACATCCGTTCATTGGCGCTGGATGCGCAGAACCGCTTATGGATAGGCACTTTCAGCGACCTTAACATCTACCATGAAGGCAATGACTCTTTCATGTCTTACAGCAGCGATCCCGTAGAAAAAGGAAGCCTGTCGCAGCGTTCGGTGCGCAGTATCTTCATGGACTCGCAAGGAGGCATGTGGTTAGGAACCTATTTCGGCGGACTGAATTACTATCATCCTATCCGTAACCGATTCAAGAACATAGAACGTATTCCCTTTAAGAACTCACTCAGTGATAATGTGGTGAGCTGTATTGTTGAAGACCGTCAGAAAAATCTGTGGATAGGCACCAATGACGGCGGACTGAACCTGTACAACCCGGAAAACCGGCACTTCATCCATTATGCATTACAGGAGAACCAGCGTGAAGAGGGGTTCGGGTCCAACAACATCAAATCCGTATATGTGGATGACGCAAGAGGATTGGTATACATAGGCGCACATGCCGGAGGCTTAAGCATTTTGCATCGCAACAGCGGACGCATAGAGAACTTCAACCAGCGCAACAGCCGGCTGGTCAATGAAAATGTATATTCCATCCTTCCCGACAAAGACAATACTTTCCTGTTGGGCACATTAAGCGCCTTAGTTCACTTCAACCCGGAGCAACGGAGCTTCACTACGATAAGCCGGGAAAGCAATGGCACATCGGTTACTTTCCAGAAAATCACCACTCTGTTCCGGGATTCCCAAAAGCGTCTTTGGGTAGGTAGCGAGGAAGGCATATCCGTATTTAGGCAACATGGAACAGAAATAGAAAGAATACCACTTCTACCGGCGTCCACCATAACGAAATCATTCATCAACTACATTTATGAAGCCGCTAACGGCCTGATTTGGGTAGGTACGCGCGAAGGAGCCTATTGCTTCAACGAAAAAAACAAGCAGATAAAACGATATACCACAGCCAATGGCCTACCTAATAATGTAGTTTACGGTATACTCGAAGATTCTTACGGACGCTTATGGATGAGTACCAACCAGGGGGTTTCATGCTTCAATCCGTCTACTGACAAATTCCGCAATTTCACCGAAGCAGACGGACTGCAAAGCAATCAGTTCAACACCTCTTCCTGCTATCGTACTTCCAACGGTCAAATGTTCTTCGGCGGCATAAACGGTCTCACCACTTTCCGTCCGGAGCTACTACAAGACAATCCCTATACTCCTCCGGTTGTAATCACCAAACTAGAGCTTTTCAATAAAGTCGTACGTCCGGATGACGAAACCGGTATTCTTACCAAAAACATCAGCAATACGGAAAGCATCACGCTGAAATCCTGGCAAACGGCTTTCTCTCTGGAATTTGTCGTATCGAACTACATATCCGGCAAACACAACACTTTTGCTTATAAATTGGATGGTTATGACAAAGAATGGTACTATCTCACCAATAAGCGTACCGTCTCCTATTCCAACCTGCCTCAAGGCACTTATCGCTTTATGGTGAAAGCTGCCAACAATGACGGCAAGTGGAACAGCACACCAACCATATTGGAGATTGTGGTACTGCCTGTCTGGTATAAAACATGGTGGGCCGTCATCCTCTTCTTTGCCACTTTCATTGGTTTCATCACTTTTGTATTCCGCTTTTTCTGGTTGCGTAAAAGCATGGAAGCCAAACTTGAGATGGAACGCCGCGACAAGGAGCATCGTGAAGAAATCAATCAAATGAAGATGCGTTTCTTCATCAACATTTCACACGAACTACGCACCCCGCTCACTTTGATCCTGGCACCGCTGCAAGAGGTTATCAGTAAAATCAACGACCGCTGGACCCGTAACCAACTGGAATACATCCAGCGGAATGCAAATCGCCTGCTGCATCTTGTCAACCAATTAATGGACTACCGACGTGCGGAACTCGGCGTTTTTGAATTGAAGGTGAAGAAAGCCAATGCTGACCGCCTCATTCGTGAAAACTTCTTATATTACGACAAGCTGGCACGCCACAAGGAAATTAGTTATACATTCCATTCGGAGCTGGAAGACAAAGAGGAAATCTTCGATCCCCATTACCTGGAACTGATTATCAATAATCTCTTGTCTAATGCATTTAAGTATACCGATAACGGGAAAAGCATTACCGTAACTCTGAAGGAAGAAAACAATTGGCTGGTGTTACAAGTCAGCGACACCGGCATAGGAATCCCGATGAACAAACAGGGAAAAATATTCGAGCGCTTTTATCAGGTAGAAAGCCAGCATATAGGAAGCGGAATAGGACTTTCACTGGTACAGCGCCTTGTCGAATTACATCATGGACACATCGAGCTGGAAAGCGAGGAAGGCAAAGGCAGCACTTTCTTTGTCTACCTGCCGCAAGATCCCTCTGCTTATAAATCTTCCGAACAGGCCGACTCCAATATCCCGAATGAAGAAGAACAGGCCTACTCTACCAATTCTAAAGAGATGTACTTCATTGATACGGAAAAGATGGAGAATGTTTCTATAGAAACCGGAGACAAAAAACGAGGCACGATTCTCATAGTAGAAGATAATCAGGAAATCCGTCACTATCTGTGTAGCGGGCTGGCTGACTTATTCAACACACTGGAAGCCGGTAACGGTGAAGAAGCATTGGAAAAGCTGAAAGACAATGAAGTCGATATCATTATCACCGACGTTATGATGCCCGTAATGGACGGCATCAAATTGTGTAAGAATGTAAAACAGAATATACGTACCTGTCATATTCCTGTTATCATCCTATCTGCCAAGACCGACATAAAAGATCAACTGGAAGGGTTGCAAGTAGGAGCAGACGATTATATCCCCAAGCCTTTTGCCATTGCCGTCATCACCTCCAAGATACAGAATATGATGCGCACCCGTCGGCATATGCTGGAGCGATATGCCAAATCGCTGGAAGTGGAACCCGAAAAGATCACTTTCAACGCCATGGATGAAGAACTATTGAAACGCGCCGTAAATATTGTGGAAGAGAACATAGACAATATTGAGTTCTCCACTGATGAGTTTGCACAAAAAATGAATATGAGCCGTTCCAATTTACATTTAAAGCTGAAAGCAATAACAGGAGAGTCTGCCATCGACTTCATCCGAAAAGTCAGGTTTAAGAGGGCAACCGAACTGCTAAAAAGCGGACGCTATACAGTGGCCGAAGTTAGCAGCATGGTAGGGTTCAACTCATCATCCTATTTTGCAACCTGCTTTAAGAAGTATGTAGGTTGTCTGCCTACTGAGTATATAAAGAAAGCAAAGGGGTAGTTATAACCCCTTTTTAAACAAATCTAATATTTCATTCAACAACTTTGATAAAATATATCGGTTTTCAAAAAAAGCTGGAACAAGGCATATCACTCTCCCTAAGCAAATATCATACATTTGCAACGAGAAAATGAATTTTTATTAATAAAAACCAACAACAGTTTTTTAACATGAAAACCAAATTGTTAACCATCTCAAGATTGGTAAAGCTCTTTGCCATAGTAGCATTGGCTTTAATCCACACTTCTTGTGACGAAACGGAGACAACAGACTCTACGGGGTTCATTCTTCATTATTATGGCGTGACGGACATAGGCCCTTCTATGACGTACACATTGGAAGCACCGACTTATAAAGGAAGCGCTCCCTATGATTTCACCATTACAGGCGTTACACTTAATGACGAAGCCTGCACCACCGAAAGTTTCGTAATAGATGCCGAAACCGGTGCTATCAACATTCAGAACACAGCAAATCTGGCTACCGGACTTTATGCTATCAGCGTGGGGTGCTACTCTAACGGCACATACTTTGAGTTTAAAGATGCGATTCAGATAAATATGTTGTTAGCAGTTCCCGAAGGTGTTACAGTTACTCCCGCTGAAGTGGTTGTGAAAATGGAAGATAAAAACTGGTGGGAAGCCAGTGCACAAGTAACGACTGATACAGAGAAGCATGTAAGCATCACCGGATATGCCATTGCAGAAGATGAAAGCAAGGAGTATTTAAAGTACTTCACGATTTCTGATGACGGCATTATCACGTTCAATCCTGAGAAGAAAGATAATATAATTCCGGGAGAAAAGTATGTGATAAGTCTGAAACTAAAAACAAAAGCCGGTGAACATCTTTATGCTGATGCAGTAACTTTCAACGTTATTTCCAAGCCACTGAAATTACAGTATGCCCCGAATGAAGTTAGAGTAGAAAAGAATATAGCACACGAATCACAGTTGCCTACCATACAAGGCTCTTCAGAAGGCAGAACCTATACCATTAAATCCATTACTCCCGAAATCTCCGGATTTACAATAGATGCTGCAACCGGTAAAATCTCTATTGCAGAGAATACTCTGACCCAAATTGGGAACGTATATGAAGTAGACGTTACAGTTACCAATGAATATGGAACTTCAGACTTCTCCAAAGCCTATATCGTTACAGTGGTAGACTTTATTAATCCGATTGATCCGGAAACATTCAAATACGAAGTTCCTGAAACCTACGAAGGAAAAGGATACACCATACCCTTAATCAATGAATTCAAAGGAGATGAAGTGATATTTGACTTTGCCGAAGATAATTCTGACATCATCAAAGAACAGATTGAAAAGAATAGAATAAGCATAGACAAGGTTAACGGCACTATTACCATTGCTGAAAATAACACATTAACTCCTGAGGATTATACGGTGAAAGTAAAAGCTGCCAATCCCAAAGGAGAAGTTTCAAGTTCTTTCACATTAACAATAAAGGAAAATCCGAATAAATTCACATTCTACTATGGTAACAATATAGGATTGCTTCCAGAGGAAAACTATGCGAACCAATTCGAAGTAGAGGATCAAAATGGTTTAAACACCTTAAAGCTGCAACCTGCCACAAATCTAGGCAATAGAGTTGCAAAATGGGAGTTCACCATAAAGAAGTTATTAGGAGCCAACACGCAATTACAAGGTGCTACTATCAACGCCAATACAGGAGAAATAGACTTTGCAAATGCAACCCTACATGATGGGTTAGCCGTTGGCATGCTTGTTGTGAAAGCCACTGTTGGTGAAGGTCCCTTAGCTTATTCCGTAACAGCACCTGTATTTGTAAGAGGCAATGTTACAAAGAATAAGTCTATGATAAAATACAAACCATTTGTAATTCAAATAAACCCGAAAAGTGGAGGACAATCTGAAATTCCTGCCACAGTATCACCTGACAATTTAAAATTAGACATCCGCACTAATTTCAACCTTTATAGCGTAGACTTAACAACAGGATGTGTGAATCCTAAAACCGAGGGTAGTGTTATGCAAGAAATATGGGCTAATTTCTACAAAACGACAGGAGCCAATAAGGGAGAAATTAATCCAGGAGGTAAAAAGCCAGTTTCTTCCTTAGATACAAATGATGGATACGATAATACTAAAAACCTGAATATGACATTGGGATACATTAGTCAAACAGATAGATCCGTAATTATTAATCCTGAAATGTGGAAATCTGCCAGTGGTGAATATGTCAATGGAGTTTTCATTCCTCAGGTGGCATATAGCACAGATGGCTCAAATCCGGATAAACAACGATTTATACCTTTTGCTATTTGGTTCGACGAAAACTTTTAATCTAACAAAACAATAATATAATTATGTATAAACCAACATATCATACATTGAGTAAAAGAGGGTATATTACCCTCTTAGCTCTCCTTGTCTCCATTATTACCTTTGCACAAGGTATAACAGTGAAAGGAGTTGTTATTGACGAAACTGACATTCCCCTTATCGGTGCAACCGTTCAGGTAAAAGGCGGACAAGCCGGCGCAGCTACCGACTTAGACGGAAATTTTACTCTGACAGTAAATAAGAACGCAACCTTGGTTGTCAGCTATATCGGCTATTTGACACAAGAAGTAAAAGTACAAGGCAAGAATCAGCTTACGATTAAACTCGTTCCCGACAGTAAGACATTGGATGAGGTTGTAGTAGTAGGTTATGGCACAATGAAGAAAAGTGACCTTACCGGCTCCGTATCTTCCGTATCAGCCAAAGATGTAGAAGGCTTTCAGACCAGTTCTATTGCCGGAGCATTAGGCGGCCAGATTGCCGGTGTACAAATCACCTCTACCGACGGAACTCCGGGTGCAGGCTTCAACATCAGTATCCGCGGTGTGGGTACATTGACAGGAGACGCCTCTCCCCTCTATATCGTAGACGGTTTCGAAGTATCGGACATCGATTATCTGTCCAACTCTGATATCGAATCTATCCAAGTATTGAAAGATGCTTCTTCTTCGGCCATTTACGGTGCACGTGCAGCTAATGGCGTAGTGTTGATTACGACTAAATCCGGTAAATCCGGTAAGCCTATCGTTACTTATAACGGTTCTGCTACTTATCGTAAAATTTCAAAGACTTTAGACCTGCTCTCTCCTTATGAATTTGTAAAACTACAAGGAGAAGTGAAGCCGGAACTGCTCACCGGATATTATCAAGAAGGAAATGATGCCGACGGTACACCTTATCGCTATCAGTCACTCGACGATTATATCGGTCTGAGTGGTGTAGACTGGCAAGGTGAAACATTCAATCCGACTTGGTCACAAGATCACAACTTCTCACTGATGGGAGGTAGTGACAACACCAAGTATAATGCTTCATTCTCACGTTACATTGAAAACGGTATTTTCAAGAACAGTGGTTTCGACAAGACAACAGCAAAATTCCGTCTCGACCAGAAAATCAACAAAAAGGTTTCATTCAACGTAACAGTAAACTATGCACAGACCAATCGTAAAGGTACAGGTACTTCCGGTGATTCCGGACGTTTCAATATGTTAGCGCAAATATTGAGTGCCCGTCCTACCGGCGGTTTAAAACTTACCGATGAAGCATTGCTGGAATCAGCCATCGACCCTGAAATGCTGGAAACCGGTGAAAGCTTGGCACAGGTAAACCCTGTGAAGCAGACAGAATCTGTCACCAACAATAAACGCGCTGAGATGTGGTCGGCCAATGGTGCCCTCACTTGGGAAATCATCAAAGGTCTGACCTTCAAAACAGCAGGAACTTACAACACTACCAATAACCGCATAGACATATTCTATAAAGACGGTTCAAAAGAAGCCTACCGTAACGGTCAGAAACCGTACGGCCGTACCCAAATGGGACGTGATGTACGCTGGAGCAACAATAATACTTTGACCTGGAAGCAAAAAATCCAGAAGCACAATTACGACATCATGTTGGGTCATGAGGTATCTTATAGAAACAGCGAACACTTATTGGGTGAAGCCATGGATTTCCCGTTTGACAATCTGGGTAATAATAATCTTGGATTAGGAGCTGTTCCAAGCAAAGTGGAAAGCGGTTACAGCGAAAAAATGCTACTTTCATTCTTTGCCCGCGCCAACTATAGCTACAACAACCGATACTTACTGACTGCCACTGTACGTGCCGACGGTTCCACTGTGTTCTCACAAAAAAACAAATGGGGCTTTTTCCCCTCTTTCTCCGCAGCTTGGCGTGTGTCCGAAGAAGAATTCATGAAAGATCTCGACTGGATGTCCAACTTCAAAGTGCGCTTCGGTTGGGGTGTTGTAGGTAACGACCGCATCACCAACTATCTGTCTATGGATTTGTACACAGACAACAAATATGGCATAGGAAACAATACGGTAACTGTATTGACTCCCAAACAACTCAAGAACTCTGATTTGAAATGGGAAGGCTCAAGCACAGTAAACTTAGGTCTTGACTTAGGCTTCTTTGATAACCGTCTGAATCTGACAGCAGACTTCTTTATCAAAAACACCAAAGACTTATTATTGGCACAGTCATTGGCGCATGCCACCGGATTCAGTTCACAATGGCAAAATATCGGAAAAATCCAGAACAAGGGTATTGAACTCAGCTTAAGCTCCACCAACATCCAAACCAAGGACTTCAATTGGCAGACAAATTTCAATATCTCATTCATCAAGAATACTCTGGAAGCACTCTCTTCCGGTGAGCAGTATAGACTTGCCCGCTCAGGTTTCGACTCAAACTTTACCGGTGATGACTATATTGCTAAAGTAGGCGAATCTTTAGGTCTGATTTATGGTTATGAGTTCGACGGCATCTATCAAGCCGATGATTTCTACACCAATACAAACGGACAATTGGTACTAAAAGAAGGAATTACCGATAATACGCGCTACTCTGGCGGCGTGAAACCCGGTGTGGTGAAATACAAAGACCAAGATGGTGACGGCAAAATTACAACTGCCGACCGTACAGTAATCGGCAATGCTATGCCCAAATGGTTTGGTGGTATCACCAATACGTTGGAATACAAAGGTATTGACTTCAGCTTCATGTTCCAATTCAATTACGGTAACGACATCTATAACGCTACGCGTCTCTATGCCACCCAATCCAGAAGTTCACGTAGAAATATGCTTGCAGAAGTAGCAGACCGTTGGAGTCCTACCAATGCCTCCAACCTCGTGCCTTCATACGACGGTTATATTACCAACGATGTATATTCCCGCTTCGTGGAAGACGGTTCATTCCTGCGTCTCAAGAATATCACCTTAGGTTATACATTGCCTCAGAAATGGACAAGCAAGTTCTATGTATCCAAACTGCGTGTTTATGCTACCGGTCAGAATCTGTTCTGCTGGAACAATTATAGCGGATATGACCCTGAAGTAAACAGTTTGAACGATCCGATGAGACCGGGACTTGATTGGGGTGCCTATCCTAAGAGTAGAGTGTTTACATTCGGTATAGATCTTCAATTCTAATTCATAAAAACAGATAACATGAAAAAATTAATATATTATATAGCGCTTTCAGTGATGTGTCTGCTTCCTGCCTCTTGTTCATTGGAAGAAGAAATCAGCACTGAAGTAGAAAAGAAAAACTACTTGAACGATGCGAGTGAAGCACAAAACGTTTTACTCGGTATCTATCTCACCAACGTAAGAGATGCCATGTATGGATATAATATGTCCATTTATTTCTCAATGGGAACTGATATTTCGCAAGTAGAAGGCAGTACAACGGAGAATTTCCGCATTCTGCCCACCAATGCATATCCTACTACACAAGCCGAAGTACAACAGACTTGGGAAGCACTCTACACAGGTATATACAGGGCCAATGACTTTTTGGAAGGTATCTCTGCCAAGATAAATACCTATTCGGAAAAAGATAAAGCATTAGCGACTATCTATATGGGAGAAGCCAGGGCATTAAGGGCCATGTACTACTTTGAATTGGTGCGCCGTTATGAAAACATACCGCTGATGACCAGTACCCAGATGTCCAATCAGAGCCCAAGTACATTTGTGCAGGCAGATCCGGCAGATGTATATAAATTTATTGAAGATGATTTGATTTATGCCAGCGAAGTATTGCCTTACGCAACGGATGATACCGAACGGGAAGATAATAGTTTTCGCTTTTCCAAAGGTGCTGCATTGGGTTTGCTGACCAAAGTGTATGCCACTTGGGCCTCGAAAGATGCAAGCAAATGGGAGTATGCCGCCAAAACAGCACAAGTCCTCGTAGAATCAGGAAAACATGATTTATTGCCGGACTATGAGAAGTTATGGGAAAATACATGCAACAGCGTTTGGGACCCGACCGAAAGTTTAATTGAGATCTCTTTCTACTCGCCTACCTACTCAAACAACAGTGATCCTGTGGGCCGTATCGGTAAATGGAACGGTGTAAAAACCACCGTAAAGATGGGTAAAAGCGGTAGCTGTGCCGGAAATGTAAAAGTAGTCCACACTTTCGTATTGGATTGGAGAGAAAGTAAAAATGCCGGTGATTTACGTCGTGATTTGTCCGTTGCCAACTACAGATATGGAGATAAGGAAACCATAGGCCGTTTCTATTGGGCAGCCAAAGTAACCGATGACGAAGCTACCGCATTGGATAAAGACCAAGATCCGGAAAAGTCACAAAAAGAAAAACAAAATTATACCCCGGCAAAATGGGATATAGATAAATATGTTAAGACTGTCAGCTTTATCAACAATGACAAGTCCAATGTGAACTGGTATGTGTTGCGTTATGCAGATGTATTACTGCTTTATGCAGAAGCATTGAATGAATGGAAGCATGGCCCGACTAGCGAGGCTTATGATGCAATCAACAAAGTTCGCCGTCGCGGTTTCGGTAATCCGGACGATACTTCTATCTGTGATCTGCCTGCAGGGCTGGATGAAGCCGCTTTCCGCGAAGCTGTCCGAAAAGAGCGCGCATACGAATTAGCTTTTGAAGGACACCGCCGTTTAGACTTGGTACGCTGGGGAATCTACTACAAAACAATTCAAGAAACCTCCAACAAACTGTCGAACTGGTATTCATCAGCCAACTATGTCGTTGCCCAATATACCGAAGAAGGCAAGCATGAATTGATGCCTATTCCGCAGCGCGAGATGGACTTATGCCCCCAATTCAAGCAAAACCCTAAATGGTAATCAGCCTACTGATTATTCCCTAATAAATCTCCAATATGCCTCTTACAGAAGCATATTGGAGATTATCTAAACACTTTTCAACAAAAGTGACATTCCGAAGATATAGATTGACTTCCTTTTCAACATTCTTACTACGGGGTTTACAAAGGAACTCTTAATTTTGTTTCCGTTACGGAACCAACTAATATCAATCACATTTAAACAACAAATAACATGAAAAAGAAACTTGTTCTCTTAGCTTTGGGGACACTGACTTTAGCATCGTGCCAGACACAACCTAAAGAAGACTACAGTTGGATTAAGAAAGGACTGGATGTAGCTTCTGCCCAATTAGAATTAACTGCAGAAGAAATTTCATCCACTAATATGTTGCCGCGTTCCATTCGTACAGGTTATGATATGAATTTTCTGTGCAGACAGTTAGAAAGAGACTCACTGACCTTTAAAGACTCTCTTCGCGCCTACCCTACAGCCGACCAAATGGGAAAACGCCGTTTGTGCAGCGTTTACGATTGGACCAGCGGTTTCTATCCGGGTTCTTTATGGTATGCTTACGAACTGACAGGCAATGACACCCTTAAAACATGGGCTATTCAATATACTAACTTACTGAATCCTGTACGTTATTATACTGGTACTCACGACTTAGGATTCATGGTCAACTGCAGCTACGGAAATGCAGAGCGCCTGTCTCCCAACGACACTATTGCAGCCGTAATGAAAGAAACAGCTGACAACTTATGCGGGCGCTTCAACGATTCCATTGCAGCTATCCGCTCCTGGGACTTCGGAACTTGGAATTTCCCTGTTATCATCGATAATATGATGAACCTGGATCTCTTGTTTAATGTTGCCAAAGAAACAGGAAACAATATTTATAAAGATATTGCCGTTAAACATGCAATGACTACTATGCACAACCATTTCCGTCCGGATTATACTTGCTGGCATGTAGTAAGCTACAACAACGACGGTACGGTAGAAAAAAAACAAACATTCCAGGGAAAGAATGATGATTCTTCATGGGCACGCGGTCAAGCATGGGCTGTATACGGCTACACTGCCTGTTATCGTGAAACAAAAGATACCACTTTCCTGAATTTCGCTGTAAAAGTGGCTGATATGATTATGGAACGTGTTAAAACAGACGATGCAATTCCCTACTGGGACTATGACGCTCCCGTCACTGACGAAACTCCGCGTGATGCATCTGCCGCTTCCGTAACCGCTTCTGCATTGATAGAGCTGAGTACAATGGTACCCGACGGAAATAAATACTTGGATTATGCAGAACAAATTCTAAAGAGTTTATCAAGCGATGCTTATCTGGCCAAAATAGGTGAGAACCAGGGATTCATCCTGATGCACTCCACCGGTTCCCTGCCCAACGGTTCGGAAATAGACACTCCCCTGAACTATGCAGATTATTATTATCTGGAGGCTTTAAAGCGTTTTATGAACCTGAAAGGCATCAGTTATAACAATCTCTAATAATCCGAATAAGACATACATTAAGTATTATGAATAAAAATTTTAAATATATACTCCTGCTGACACTTGCGTGTTTCATAGGAAAAGTAAATGCCCAAGAATTAAAAAATGAAGTTTTCTCACTTCTTAACCTGGATTATCCCGGTTTGGAAAAGGTAAAGGCTTTGCACCAAGAAGGAAAGGATGCAGATGCGGCCAAAGCATTGCTCGACTACTATCGTGCACGCACCAATGTGAAAACTCCCGATATCAATTTGAAGAAGATTACAATCAGCAAAGAAGAGCAACAGTGGGCGGATGATGCTTTATCACACACTTTCTTCTCCCATAAAGGATATCAGCCGTCATTCAACTACGGTGAAGACATTGACTGGAAGTATTGGCCAGTAAAAGACAATGAATTGCGTTGGCAGTTGCACCGCCACAAATGGTTCACTCCTATGGGCAAGGCTTACCGTCTAAGCGGCGACGAAAAATATGCAGTTGAATGGACAAAACAATACATTGACTGGATTAAGAAAAACCCACTGGTAAAAGTTGACAAGAAAGAATATGAAATGACCGGTAACAATCAATTGCAGGACGATGTAGAGAATGCACGCTTTGCATGGCGCCCCTTGGAGGTAAGTAACCGTCTGCAAGACCAAACTTCACAATTCCAGTTATTCCTTCCGTCGCCTTCTTTCACTCCGGAGTTTCTTACGGAATTTTTAGTGAATTATCACAAGCATGCCATACACATATTGGGTAATTACTCTGCACAAGGCAATCACCTGTTGTTTGAAGCGCAACGCATGATTTATGCCGGTGCGTTCTTTCCGGAGTTCAAAGAAGCGGCAGCTTGGAGAAAGAGTGGCATAGACATCATGAATCGTGAGATTAATGTACAAGTATACAATGACGGCGGCCAGTTTGAGCTTGACCCTCACTATCACCTCGCCGCTATCAACATCTTCTGCAAGGCATTGAATATAGCAGATTTGAACGGATTCCGTGATGAATTCCCTCAATCCTACCTTGATACAATCGAGAAGATGATTGTATTCTATGCAAATGTGTCTTTCCCCGATTACACAAATCCATGCTTCAGCGACGCAAAGCTGACTTCTAAATCCGCGATGCTGAAAGACTACCGTAATTGGAGCAAAATGTTTCCGAAAAACCAGTTCATCAAGTATCTGGCTACTGACGGCAAAGAAGGTGCATTGCCCGATTACCTTTCTAAAGGTTTCTTGAAATCCGGTTTCTTCGTATTCCGTAACTCTTGGGGCATGGATGCGACACAAATGGTCGTAAAAGCCGGTCCGAAAGCTTTCTGGCATTGTCAACCGGACAACGGAACTTTCGAACTTTGGTTCAACGGCAAGAACTTATTCCCGGACTCCGGCTCCTATGTATATGCCGGCGAAGGAGAAGTTATGGAACAACGTAACTGGCATCGCCAAACCTGCGTACATAACACTGTAACTCTGAATGACAAAAATTTGGATCAGACTGAGTCTGTAACCAAATTATGGAAACCGGAAGGTAATGTACAAATACTGGTTACTGAGAATCCCAGCTACAAAAATCTGAAACACCGTCGGTCCGTATTCTTTGTAGACAATAGCTACTTCGTAATCGTAGACGAAATGGTGGGAAGCCAGAAGGGCACTGTCAATCTGCATTATCAGATGCCGAAAGGCGAAATTGCCAATAGCCGCGAAGACATGACGTTCGTCACTCAGTTTGAAGAAGGAAGCAACATGAAATTGCAATGCTTCGGTCCGGAAGGCATGACAATGAAGAAAGAGCCGGGCTGGTGTTCAACTGCCTACCGTAAACGGTACAAACGCATGAACGTTTCATTCAATGTAAAAAAAGATGGTGAAGATGCCGTACGTTACATTACCGTCATCTGTCCGATAAAAAACAGTGCAGATGCCCCCGAATTATCTGCCAAATTCAAAAATAAAACTTTCAACGAAAACGGATTGGAAGTCGAAGTGAAAGTCAATGGCAAGAAACAGTCTTTAAATTATAAATTATAATATACGAAGATTATGACGAGAGTGTGCTAAAGCAGTTATACATACTTCATTTTAGCACACTTTCCTCATTCTTCACAAAAAGCGTATCAATCTAGTTATGAAAAACAATCTCTCTAACCTCCTTCTCCCGTTAGCGACATTGAGTCTGGCTTCTTGTGCCAGTCAGAAAAAAGAAGAGCCCAAGCGTCCTAATATCATCTTTATGATGACGGACGATCACACCACGCAAGCCATGTCCTGCTACGGTGGCAGCCTCTTGCAAACTCCCAACATGGACCGTATAGCCAACGAAGGCATCCGCATGGACAACTGTTATGCCGTCAACGCTCTTTCCGGTCCTTCACGTGCATGTATCCTTACCGGCAAGTTCAGCCATGAAAACGGCTTTACGGATAATGCAAGCACATTCAATGGCGATCAACAGACCTTCCCAAAATTGCTCCAACAAGCCGGCTACCAAACAGCCATAATTGGTAAATGGCACCTCATCAGTGAACCGCAAGGTTTCGATCACTGGAGTATTCTCAGCGGTCAGCATGAGCAAGGAGACTACTATGATCCTGATTTTTGGGAGGATGGCAAGCATATCGTAGAGAAAGGCTACGCTACGGACATCATAACAGACAAGGCTATCAAATTTCTGGAAAACAGAGATAAAAACAAACCATTCTGCATGATGTACCATCAGAAAGCTCCGCACCGCAACTGGATGCCGGCTCCACGTCATTTGGGCATATTCAACAACACCACATTCCCGGAACCCGCCAATTTATTCGACGATTACGAAGGACGCGGAAAAGCTGCCCGCGAACAAGATATGTCTATTGAGCACACCCTGACCAATGACTGGGACTTAAAACTACTGACTCGCGAAGAGATGCTGAAAGATACAACCAACAGGCTTTACAGCGTGTACAAACGTATGCCTGCCGACGTACAGGACAAATGGGATTCAGTGTATGCTCAACGCATTACCGAATACCGCAAAGGCAACTTGAAAGGAAAATCATTGATCAGCTGGAAATACCAGCAATATATGCGCGATTATCTGGCCACTGTGTTATCCGTAGACGAAAACATCGGCCGTTTGCTGAATTATCTTGAAGAGATTGGTGAACTGGACAATACAATCATTGTCTACACCTCCGACCAAGGTTTCTTCCTCGGCGAACATGGCTGGTTCGACAAGCGCTTTATGTATGAAGAATGTCAGCGCATGCCGCTCATCATCCGTTATCCCCAAGCCATTAAAGCCGGCAGTACAAGTAATGCAATCTGTATGAACGTAGACTTTGCCCCTACCTTCCTCGACTTTGCCGGAGTAGAGATCCCGTCGGATATCCAGGGAGCTTCCATGAAGCCTATATTGGAAAACGAAGGCAAGACTCCCGCCGATTGGCGCAAGGCCGCTTACTATCATTATTATGAATACCCCGCAGAGCATTCGGTAAAACGCCACTATGGTATTCGCACCCAGAACTTCAAACTGATTCATTTCTATAATGACATCGATGAATGGGAAATGTATGACATGAAAGCTGACCCGCGTGAAATGAACAACGTATTCGGTAAACCGGAATATGCCGAGAAGCAGAAAGAACTAATGCAATTATTGCGAGAAACTCAAAAACAATATAAAGATGACGATCCCGACGAAAAAATAAACGTACTTTTCAAAGGTGACAGAAGATTGATGAAAAACAGATGACAATTATTTAAGCATATTCATATATTAACATATTAACTATTATACCATGGATAGAAGAAGTTTTCTAAAGAACACCGGCTGGTCTTTTCTTGGATTGGCAGCTTCAGGAAGCCTGCTCGGTTCTTGTATAGCAGGAAGCAAAGAAGCAAAAAAAATTATGCCGTCAGCAAGCAATCTCAAGATGTTCTGGGGTGACTTGCACAACCACTGCAACATCACCTACGGACATGGCGACATGCGCGATGCTTTTGAAGCCGCCAAAGGCCAACTTGACTTTGTCAGTGTAACTCCCCATGCTATGTGGCCGGATATTCCGGGCGCAAACGATCCACGTCTGAAATGGGTGATCGACTACCATACAGGAGCTTTTAAACGATTGCGCGAAGGTGGCTACGAGAAATACGTAAAAATGACCAACGAATACAACAAGGAAGGTGAGTTCCTCACTTTTGTTGGATATGAAGCTCATAGCATGGAGCATGGCGATCACGTAGCATTGAACTATGACTTGGATGCCCCGCTTGTGGAATGTACTTCTATCGAAGACTGGAAAGCAAAAGCCAAAGGACATAAAGTATTCGTTACTCCGCATCATATGGGATATCAGGGCGGCTATCGCGGCTACAACTGGAAATGTTTCACAGAAGGAGACATTACCCCGTTCGTAGAAATGTATTCCCGCCATGGTCTGGCTGAAAGCGATCAGGGTGATTATCCGTATTTGCATGATATGGGGCCTCGCCAGTGGGAAGGTACTATACAATATGGTTTGGAGCAAGGTCACAAATTCGGTATCATGGCTTCCACCGACCAACACTCCGGTTATCCGGGCAGCTACGGTGATGGACGCATCGGTGTTCTGGCGCCGTCACTGACTCGTGATGCCATTTGGGAAGCCATGCGCACCCGCCATGTATGCGCTGCTACCGGTGACAAAATATCAATAGACTTCCGTCTCAACGATGCCTTCATGGGTGATGTTGTCCGCGGCAACAGTCGCCGTATCTACTTGAATATAACCGGTGAAAGTTGTATTGACTACGTAGACATCGTTAAAAACGGCCAGATATTGGCGCGCATGAACGGTCCGTTGACCCCTGTTGCACCGGAAGGCGATACAATCCGTTGCAAGGTAAAAGTAGACTTCGGCTGGAATCGTGAAGAGAAATATGTACATTGGCAGGGTAAGCTATCTGTAAACAAAGGACGCATCGTAAGTGTCACTCCTTGTTTCCGCGGTGCGGCTTTCACTTCTCCTCAGGAGGGTGAACACGAATTCAAGACACACGTCAATCGTATCCTCTCCGCCAGTGAAAAAGAGACAGAGCTGGATTTGTACAGCAGCAAGAACCCTAACACTACTACTCCGGCTATGCAAGCTGTAATTTTGGATTTGGAAATGCCGAAGGACGGAATACTTACAGCCGACTTCAACGGTAAGAAGTTCGAGCACTCATTGGGTGAACTTCTTGAAGGTTCCCGTTCCCACTTCATGATTGGCTGGTTGAGTGAAGCTATCCTATTCAACCGCGCTATGCCTGAAAGCTGTTTCACCGTAGAGCATTATATGGAAGACAAAGAACCTCAACGTGATACAGACTATTATTATGTACGTGTGCGTCAGCGTGACGGACAATGGGCGTGGAGCTCTCCGATTTGGGCTGAAAGAGTGTAAAAACTGTGATAAGGATAAGTGGTGAGTGATTTGTTTGTACTTGCATACCGTAAGGATAATATAAACAAGTCACTCATAACTCTTAACTTATAACTAAAACAGAATATAATGACGAAAAAATACGCTATAGGAATTGACCTTGGCGGTACTTCTGTGAAATACGCCCTTATTGACAATGAAGGCGTATTTCATTTTCAGGGGAAGTTGCCGTCAAAAGCCGATATATCCGCAGAAGCGGTAATCGGCCAATTAGTGACTGCCTGTAAAGAGACAATGGCCTCAGCCCAACAACTTGGAGTGACAATAGAAGGCATAGGCATAGGCACTCCCGGTATTGTGGACGAAACCAACCGCATTGTATTGGGAGGAGCTGAGAATATCAAAGGTTGGGAGAATCTGAATCTTGCCGACCGTATCGAAGCGGAAACCCACCTGCCTGTGCAAATGGGTAATGACGCCAACCTAATGGGATTAGGAGAAACGATGTACGGCGCCGGACAAGGTGCAAGGAATGTAGTATTTCTGACCGTAGGGACAGGCATCGGCGGTGCAGTAGTTATCGACGGCAAACTGTTCAACGGTTTCGCCAACCGCGGAACCGAATTGGGACATGTACCCCTCATTGCCAACGGTGAGCCTTGTGCATGCGGTTCCATAGGTTGTCTGGAGCACTACGCATCAACTTCTGCATTGGTACGCCGTTTCAGCAAACGGGCTGCTGAAACAGGCCGTTCATTTTCAGGTGAAGAAATCAACGGAGAGCTTATCGTACGCCTTTATAAAGAAGGAGACAAACTGGCAACAGAGTGTCTGGACGAGCATTGCGACTTTTTGGGACATGGCATAGCCGGATTCATCAATATATTCAGTCCGCAACGCATCGTAATAGGCGGCGGTCTGTCTGAGGCCGGTGATTTCTATATTCAAAAAGTCAGCGAGAGAGCGCATCGTTACGTCATGGCCGATTGTGCTGTAAACACCCGGATCATGGCTGCATCATTAGGTAATAAAGCTGGAAGTATCGGCGCCGCGTCACTGGTCTTCTCATTAAACACAAAATAATATGAAAAAGAAATTAGGAATGTTGGCGCTAATCATGGCGTTTTGGTTTACCATATCATTTATTACGAATATCCTGGGACCTCTCATTCCGGACATTATTCACAACTTCAATCTGAGCGACTTGGCGATGGCAGGATTTATCCCGACATCATTCTTCATTGCCTATGCCATCATGTCTATTCCTGCCGGCCTGATGATTGACCGCTTTGGCGAGAAACCGGTATTGTTCCTGGGTTTCCTGATGCCATTCATAGGAACCACACTGTTTGCCTGCATACATACGTATCCAATTCTGCTTGCTTCTTCCTTCATTATCGGTTTAGGCATGGCCATGTTGCAAACGGTGTTGAACCCGCTTCAGCGTACAGTAGGCGGTGAAGAAAATTATGCTTTTATCGCCGAATTGGCGCAGTTCATGTTCGGTATCGCCTCCTTCCTGAGCCCGCTCGTGTACACTTATCTGATTCACGAACTCAATCCGGACATATACAAAGAAGGCAAGAATTTCTTCATCGACCTCTTAGCCGGCATGACGCCTACTGATATGCCTTGGGTGTCTCTCTATTGGGTGTTCACTCTTCTGCTGCTGGTTATGCTGATTGCCGTAGGCCTTTCCCGTTTCCCTAAAATCGAATTGAAAGAAGATGAGAAAAGCGGTTCTAAAGACTCCTACATGGCACTATTCAAGCAAAAATACGTATGGTTGTTTTTCCTCGGCATCTTCTGTTATGTAAGTACGGAACAGGGAACTTCAATCTTTATGAGCACATTCCTTGAGCAGTATCACGACGTAAACCCTCAAGTAGAAGGTGCACAGGCAGTAAGTTACTTTTGGGGATTAATGACGGCGGGGTGTTTGGTAGGCATGATATTGTTGAAGCTAATCGACAGTAAACGCCTTCTCCAAATATCAGGCGTATTAACCATCGTCTTATTGATAACCGCCCTTTTTGGAAACAAGGAAGCATCTATTATCGCTTTCCCCGCCATCGGTTTCAGCATTTCCATGATGTACTCCATCGTGTTCTCGCTGGCACTGAACTCAGCATCTCAACATCATGGTTCGTTCGCAGGTATTCTGTGTTCGGCTATTGTAGGCGGAGCCGGTGGCCCGATGATTATCAGTATGCTGGCAGATGCCACCTCCTTGCGCACCGGTATGCTGATTATACTTATATTTGTAGGTTATATCACTTTCATCGGTTTTTGGGCGCATCCGTTAATCAACAACAAGACAGTTTGCCTGAAAGAGCTTTTTAAGAAGAAAGAGTAGAAAGAAAGGGCGTAATGAATGGCTATTTACTATTCATTACGCCTCTTTTATTGTCCTTGCTATTTATGCAATATTACACTTTCGGATTTATTTCACCCACTCCTTGGCTCCTAGCTCTTTCAATTTAGCAGTAAACGCTTTCGCCTTTTCCATTGCAGCAGCTTCATCTTCGGAACCTGCATAAGCATGTTTATACCCTTTCACCACATTCCACTCGCCACGAGTAAAATCGGGGAATGCAACCGGAGCACAATTGTTATCCATAGAAAGCTCGCCCAATTCTGCCAGGCAACACCACTCCGCCAAATCATATACATCCATATCCAAAGGCAAGCCGTTTTGCAGGCAATAAACCAAACGGCTATCCATGATGAAGTCCATACCGCCATGACCGCCAACTTCCTTTGCCATATCACCGTATTTCTTTAATATAGGATGCTGGTACTTTGCAACAAGCGCTTCCATTTCCACTTCCGGCAAGAAACCATGTGAGTTCAAGTCGTCCACTTTAGGTTCTACGCCCGATGCAGTCAGTTGGTCGGCATCAAGTGCATAACCCTCTACGGGATATTTATTGGCAAATCCTTTTGAACCGGTCAACTGATACAGGCGGTTATATGGTTGGGGAGTCATCACATTATGCTGTATCTCAATCACTTTGCCATTGGCAGTGCGAATCAGGGTGGTAGTATGGTCACCGTTACGGAAATTGCCACAAGCGGAATCGGTTCTCGCCTCAACCAAAGATTTCCCCACTACCGACTTAGTGTCCATAGCGACTAAAGTCTGCATGCGGTCACCTCGGTGAATATCAAGAGCCTGTGCCACAGGGCCAAGGCCATGGGTGGCGTACACGTCACCGCGATGCCTCATGTTGTAGTCCAACCGCCAGCCCAACTTGTCACTCTCGCCATTCTTCCAATAATGGTTCCAGAACGGACTCAAGTTATGGATATAGGCACCTTGTGCACGAATCACTTCACCGAATACCCCATGCTGCGCCATGTTCAGCGTATTCATCTCAAACCAGTCGTAACAGCAATTTTCCAAAATCATACAGTGCTTACGGGTCTTCTCGCTCATGTTGATCAAATCCCAGCACTCTTTCAGGTTCATGGCAGAAGGAACCTCAATAGCCACATTCTTTCCATTCTCCATGGCGCACATGGCTACGGGGAAATGGTGCAACCAGTCTGTGGCGATATAAACCAAGTCTATATCATCGCGCTTGCACAATTCCTCATACCCCTTTTCGCCGGAATATACAGCAGCCTTAGGCATAGATGCCTGTTCGAGATATTTCTGACATCGCTCCGCACGCTCTTGTTCATAATCGCAAAGCGCCACAACTTGCGTGCCGGGGATATGGGTAAAACGCTCCACCGCTCCGGGTCCACGCATGCCCAACCCAACAAATCCCACACGTACCGCTTCCATTTTCGGCAGTGCCAATCCTATCACACTCTTCTGACCGGCAGGACGCTCGGGCGTTTCAACAACAATCGTTCCATTTTCCCATTGCCACCGGGTTCCCTTGTCGCTTGTCTGCACCGTAGATGTCTGTGACGAACATGCACACAATGCCATGCACATGCCAAATAATAATACTTTTAGGCCCTTCATGCTTCTTTATTTTTAAATTTATAATACGGAATCTTTTTATTTATGCGTTTCTACAATCTTGGTAGGCGCCATTTCCATATTCCGGCGGTCTACCTGACGGACAACGGCGGCTGCCAATTGCAAGAAAGCGCGTCCTGTCACCGTATTTTCATCCAAAGCTACGGGAGTACCCTTATCTCCACTCTCGCAGATGCTTTGCACAATAGGTATTTGTCCTAATAGAGGAACATCCATTTCCTCTGCCAGTTGCTTGGCACCTTCTTTTCCAAAAATATAATACTTATTCTCCGGAAGTTCGGCAGGTGTGAACCAAGCCATATTCTCTACCAGACCGAGAATGGGCACATTCACCTTATCATTTGTGAACATGTTGATACCTTTACGGGCATCTGCCAATGCCACCGCCTGCGGTGTGCTGACAACAATGGCCCCTGTCATGGCAAGCGTCTGCACTACGGTGAGGTGAATATCACTGGTGCCGGGAGGAAGGTCTATCAGGAAATAGTCCAGCTCACCCCAGTCAGCATCGGCAATCAGTTGTTTCAGGGCATTGCTTGCCATACCGCCACGCCACAGAGTAGCCTGATCGGGGTCTACAAAGAAACCGATAGACAAGAGTTTGATGCCGTACTTTTCAATAGGGATAATCAAATCCCGCCCGCCGATATTCTCCGCATACGGCCGCGCATCCTCCACCTGGAACATCTTAGGCATGGAAGGTCCGAAGATATCGGCATCCAGCAAGCCTACTTTATAACCCAGCTTAGCCAAAGAGACCGCCAGATTAGCCGAAACGGTGGATTTACCTACACCACCTTTGCCGGAAGACACTCCGATTATATTTTTCACCTGCGGTAACAGTTTGCCCACTTCCGGTCGTGCAGCCTGACGGCTTTCCGTAGTAATCGTCACTTCCACTTCCGGTGAGACATAAGTATGTATCGCTGTCTCGGCAGCCTTTACCATCGACTTCATGAAAGGATCGGTCGGCTTCTCGAAAATCAGCGAAAAGCTCACTTTCATCCCGTCAATACGCAAATTATCGGCAACCATTTCCGCCTCAACGAGGTTCTTTTTATTGCCAGGATAGCGCACCGTTGCCAGTGCATCCAGAATCAATTTAGGATAAATAGTCATTTTATTTACTGTTTTTTTACGATTTACTAATTACTATCTCACTTACAGCTCCTACTTGCTATTTACTGGTTTGAAGCCCGCTGCGCTTGCTGCGGTTGTAACTGCGGTACTCATCCAGCTCTATTTCCACATCGGGCTCCTGTAATTCCCCGCACTGCGGAAGCAAGAATTTGATGTACTTAATGGTCAGCCCGCGATCCAGCCACTGTTGTTCATAATAAGTACGGATACCCAAAATGTCGTCCACCCAACCGGAGTGATAGAGGTCGTCGGTGATAAACTCTACCGGCAGCCCGTTCTTCTCAACCATATATTTGGTATAGGTAAACATAAAGTTACTGTCAGTCTTTACATGAATTGTACCTCCGTCTTTCAGGAACCTACGGTAGCGCTCCATAAAGAAAGTGGACGTCAGTCGTTTGGTGGCCTTCTTCATCTGCGGATCGGAGAAAGTAAGCCATATCTCGCTCACCTCACCCGGCGCAAAGAAACGGTCTATGATTTCAATATTGGTGCGCAAGAAAGCGACATTCTTCATGCCCGCCTCCAAAGACTCGGTAGCCCCCGTCCACATGCGGGCGCCCTTTATATCCACACCGATGAAGTTCTTATCGGGAAACATACGTCCCAGCCCCACTGTATACTCTCCACGACCACAACCCAGTTCCAATACAATCGGATTATCGTTCTTGAAAAACTGCTGATGCCAGTTTCCCTTCATGTCAAACGGAACATTATCCACCGCCGAATACGGATATTCAAAAACATGCGGATACCTCGCCATATCGGCAAACTTCTCTAATTTATTCTTTCCCATTCGTATGTTTTAAAGTATTTCTATCCGACCGGTATAATTATAAAAGGTCCGGTCGCCAAAGCATTGATGAAACAATGCATATTTATCGGTGCCCGTACAATGACACACACCCAGCCGTTGCGGCAAACGTTCTTCAAAGAAACGGGCAATCACTTCAAACTTCTCTTTTGCAGCATTACGGATATGGAATCCGCCCAATACCAGCTTCAGTGAGGCCTGCGGAAAATACTCTTGTACCCTGCGGACTATATTTGTAATTCCCCGATGCGAACAGGCGCTCAAAACAGACACCTCATCACCTTGCTTCAGCACTAACGCCAATTCGTCCGTAAAAGTGTCAGCCTGCTTTCTCCCTTCCACCAATGTGAAGAAATGTTCAAAATGCGTGTCCTCCTCATCGGCAATGGGCCACTGCGGAAAGACAAATACGCCGGGACACAGCCCTGTGACTTCTTCCACAAAGCGGAAACGGGTTCTATCCAAAGCATCCGGACGCATCACCCCGTTTTCACGCTCTTCTTTGAACTTCGGAAAGAAGAGCTCTTTCTTGCAGATCACCTTCGCCTTGTGATTCATTGCAAGAAAGTGATGCAAGCCGCCCGTATGGTCGCGATGTCCATGCGACAGTACCAGAAAGTCCACATCATCCAAGTCAATTCCAAGTGCTCCGGCATTCCGTATAAAAAGGTCGGAGGCCCCGGTGTCGAACAGCAGGCGATGTTCACCCGTATCAACAAGCAGGGAAAGCCCATGCTCTCCCTGTAATCCCTTGCCGTAAACCGAATTTTCAACAAGGGTTGTAATCTTTATACTCATGCGTCATTCTACGATTGTTACCCAACCATGCGTATCGGGCTCGTCACCGTATTGAATGCCACGCAACTTATTGTATAACTTCGTGCAGACAGGGCCCGGCTTACCGTCTTTGGCAATTACATACGACTTACCGTTCTCTACATCGTCGATGCGTTCAATCGGACTGATAACGGCAGCCGTACCGCAAGCCCCCGCTTCCTCGAAAGTCAGCAGTTCTTCTTCCGGCACCGGACGGCGCTCTACCTTCATACCCATATCTTCGGCCAATTGCATCAGGCTCTTGTTCGTAATGGACGGAAGGATGGAAGTGGACTTCGGAGTGATGTAAGTATTGTCTTTGATACCGAAGAAATTGGCAGCACCGCACTCGTCGATGTATTTCTTTTCTTTGGCATCCAGATAGAACTCGCAGGCATAGCCCAAGTCGTGCGCTTTCTTATTTGCACGCAGACTGGCGGCATAATTACCGCCTACCTTATAGATACCTGTGCCCAAAGGCGCGGCGCGGTCGAACTCGCGGATAATAACGTACGGATTGGTTGAGAATCCTCCCTTGAAGTAAGGACCTACCGGCGTTACGAATACAACAAACAAGTATTCTTTTGCCGGGTGTACCCCAACCTGCGCCCCGGTGCCTATCAGCAAGGGACGGATATAGAGGGAAGCTCCCGATTCGTAAGGCGGAATAAAACGTTCATTCAGCTTCACCACCTTAAGGATAGCCTCTTTAAAACGTTCCGTCGGCAACTCCGGCATCAGGATGCCGCGACAGGTGGACTGCAAGCGAGCCGCATTCTCCTCCAGACGGAAAATACGAACCTTACCGTCCTTGCCACGAAACGCCTTCAATCCCTCAAAAGCTTCCTGACCATAGTGCAGACAAGTGGCAGCCATGTGCATAGGAATGGTCTCCTCGCTGCATACTTCCAATGCGCCCCACTGTTCATTACGATAGTAAATTCTCACATTGTAATCTGTCTTCATATAGCCGAACGGCAGATTAGCCCAATCCAGTTCTTTCATATCTCTTAAAATATTAGTTGCTATTATGTACAATCAGCAACAAAAATAGTTTTTATTCTTCACATTCCCGCTTCTCTGCCAGTAATTTTTCAATTTCCTTATCAGCTTTAGTCAGTTTGTCGCTGCAAAACGCTATTATTTCATTGGCTTCCTTGATTTTTTCGGCAAGCATGTCTATTTCCAACTCATTATTGTCTATCTGGCCGACAATCTTCTCCAGACGTTCCATTGCTTGGGAATAAGTTTCCTTTTTCTTGGGTGTAGGCATAGGGCTATGTATTTTTATTAGTTACTGTTGAAATGAGCTCCCCCTGATACAAACGGGTAGTGATTTCATCTCCCTCGTTCAGAGAGGAAACGTTCTTTACAATCCTCCCGTTCTTCAGCGTTATGCTGTAACCGCGGGCCAGCTGCTTCTCCGGCGACACATCCGTCAAGCGTTGCTGAAGCAGTTCGAGCCGGTGATGATGACGGGACAGGGAAGACGTTGCCGCCTGCACAATGTCCTTGCGGACTGTGAGCAAAGCGAACTTCGCATCCGATATATACCTGTAAGCGGCCGAAGGGATACGATTCCTGTACGACACCAACTTCCGGTGCTCCTGTGCCAACAACTCCCGGATACCTCCGTATAAGCGTCCGGCAAGCATCTCCAGTTCTTCGGCAGCATCATTCATGCAGCCTATCAGGAATTCCGCGGCGGCAGTAGGAGTCTTGACGCGGGTATGTGCCACAGAATCAAGCACCGTATCATCGCGTTCATGCCCGATACCCGTTATAACAGGCAAAGGAAACTGCGCACAGGCAGCCGCAAGCAGATAAGTGTCAAACCCTGAAAGGTCGGAAGTCGCCCCGCCGCCCCGGATAATGACCACTACATCAAAACTCTCCAAACGTGAATTTATCTTGTCTAAAGCTGCCAAAACGGACTCCTCCACACGATCGCCCTGCATCAATGCCGGAAAAAGCTCCGTATAGAAGTAGAAACCTCCCGGATTGTTCTTCAACTGGTGGCAGAAGTCCCCATACCCGGCAGCCGTTGAAGAAGAAATAACGGCAACGCGCTGCGGCAGGCGGGGAATGTCGAGTTCCTTATTGAGCAGAAGCACCCCTTCTTCTTCCAGTTGCTTCAGAATCTCCTTACGACGGCGGGCCATGTCGCCCAACGTATAGGTAGGATCGATGTCCTGCACCGTAAGGCTATATCCATAGAGTTCGTGAAAGCTGACTGTGACCTGCACCAGCACTTTGATGCCCGACACAAATGCCTGTCCGGTGGCTTCCTCAAAATAGGGTTTCAACAAACGGAACACATTCGACCAGATTGTCCCTCTTGCTTTAGCTATCAGGCTGTTGCTGCGGGCGTCTTTCTGCACAAATTCCAAGTAACAGTGCCCCGTACTGTTGGTGCGCACATCGCTTAGCTCCGCCTGTATCCAATAAGTGTCGGGCAGGCACTGCTCCAAGCTGCGACGCACCAGGACATTCAAGTCATATAGCGACAATGCATCCATTTCCTTCATTCAGCTTAAAGGCCTTGGTTACCCGCCTTTTTTTATAATCAGTATATGCTTTCCACATATCGGGCACGCCATAACCATAGATATTATCCGGATATCCGGCACGATCACCGGAAGCGCGGACTAATTCGAGCAGCTCTTTCGCTGTCAGTCCGGGGCACGCCTGCCATAAGCAAGCCACCATGCCACACATGACCGGCGAAGAAAAAGAAGTCCCGTTGGCCTTGCCCTGGTTTCCGTCCGTACGAATCACGTCCGCTCCTTCGCCTACGGCCACTACATCCGGCTTAATCCGGTTATCGGCCGTATTGCCGATGGAAGAGAACGGAGCCAGCAACGCCTGCTTGTTCACAGCTCCCACCGTCAGCACATTCTCGGCATCTCCCGGCGGGGTTATTTTCTTCCAGGAACCCATTCCCGAATTACCGGCACTGCACACCAGCACCATACCCTTATCGGCTATACGCGATGCCTGACGGGACATCAGGGAGTGATGTCCGTCCAAATCGCGATATCTGTAATTCTTCGATTTGTCATCGAAAGAGTAGTATCCCAACGAAGTATTAAGCACATCCACCCCCACACTGTCGGCAAACTCTACGGCAGCAGCCCAATAGTCCTGCTCCACCAGATGTTCGGAAACCTCATCCTCACTGCGAAGCAACCAGAAAGAGGCTTCGGGTGCAGTTCCCGTCATAATGCCCGGCCGGTTCATTCCGATGCAGGAAAGCACACTCAGTCCATGACTGCTCCCGGCAAACAAATCCGCCTGAGGGTCGACAAAGTCCTTTGTCCCCAATACACGAATATTCTGCATCGCTGTTATCTTATCCAGATTATGGAATCCGGCATCAATAACGGCAATGGTCATTCCCTGCCCCTTGAATCCGGCATCGTGCAGTTTGTCCCCGTTGCTCAGTTGGATTTGAGTAATGGCAGGGCCATAAATGCTGTCGGTATATATCTTAGGTGCATTAATTACGGAATCGCGCATGCCCGCTACTATCTCTCCATCCATTTCAGGGGCAGTCCACACTTTCTCCGTAGCGCGTACAAAGGGCAACGCGGCAATACGGCCTATCAAGGCGGAGTCGTTGCAGGAGACCGTAACAAAGTTCTCCCATTTTCCGGTGACAACAACATTCACTCCCTGCCTGCGTATCTCATCAATATATTTACGACAGACCGGAAGGTCGGTAGAATCGACCGCCAGATTCTGCTTCCGACGCCTGTCAATGGCTTTCTGTGAAAGGAACTGTTCCGGATGTTCCAGCGAATAAATGGTGGCAGCCTTGTCCCTCAAACTTATACGATACTTCAGCGTATCCTGTGGCTGTGCCGATGCACCTGCCGCAAGCAGTGCTAAAGCCGAAAGAATAATAAATCTTTTCCCCATTGGTCTCTCTTAATTTTCAATTATCCAAATACATACCGATTCCACGTTGCGAGGCAATGAACGAACCGCCTACCACCCTCTTTCCGACGTAGAACACAGCAGACTGTCCGGGAGCAATGGCAGACGCTTCCGTCTGAAAGTGCACCAGCAGCCGCCCGTCCTCCAAACGTTTCACCGAACAGGCAATGGGCTTGCTGCGATAACGGATGCGGACCGTCAGCTCCTCATTTCCAAATACCTCCGCCTCGTCGATCAGGTTGTCTTGCTCCGCCAACATATATTCCGTCTTGAGCTGTTCGGCATCGCCCAACATCACCGTATTCTTCTGCGGATTGATTTTCAACACATAAGCCGGCTTGCCCAATGCTATCTCCAGCCCCTTCCGCTGTCCGACGGTGTAGTAAGGAAAACCTTTATGCTCTCCCAGCTTCACTCCTTCCGAATTCACAAACCAGCCCGGACCGACTTCCTTGTCTATTTCAGGAGAATATTCGCGCAGAAAGTCCCGGTAATCCCCTTTTATGAAACACACTTCCATACTCTCGCCCTCTTCCGCCTTCAGCGCATAGCCTTTGCCACGCAGATAATCGCGCACCTGCAATTTTGTATATGTACCCAGCGGAAAAAGGCAACGTCTCAAGACATCCTGCCCCAGTCTCCAAAGAAAATAAGACTGGTCTTTCTTTTCATCATCTCCGGCAACTATATATATTTTCCCGTTCCGTTCTTCCAAACGGGTATAATGTCCGGTAGCGATGTACCGGCAATCCAGCCTGTCCGCCCATTCCGTAAGGATGCGGAACTTAAACAACGGGTTGCACATCACACAAGGATTGGGCGTCCGCCCCTGCCGGTATTCGTCAATAAAGTTCCGGACAATCACTTCGCGGAAAGCCTTGCGCTCATCTGCCACATAATGCTCAATGCCCATGCTTTGGGCAAGCTGACGGGCTTCCGACGGCTCGTCGCCCCACACCCACATCGTAAGGCCGACAATTTCGTACCCCTGCTCCCGCAGCATCAAACATGTAGCGGTACTGTCAATACCACCGCTCATTCCAACCAACACTCGCTTCTCTGCCTTGTTCATATCCCGGATATCCATTGTTTAGTTTACAAAAATACAGGTTTTTAAGTAGAAGACAGAGAAAAGGCATACCTTTTTAGCATGAGTTCACATTGTAGTGTACTAAATAAGTTGACAACTTCGTTTGTTATACCTAAGTTAGTTAACTCAATATATTTTAAACCCTAAATAAATTTACTTATCCCTTTTTAATTCCTGAATAAGTTGTCTTTTTAAAGATGTTACAAACATATATATCTTTTCTTACAAATGCAAGACTTTGTACTATACCCCCTAAGCGTGACGGGAACCGCGTTCTTTGTAACAAAAACGAAACATGTATGACATAAAAACATAACACGTATGACCGTATCTTTGCGCCGTAAACAAATCGACAACAACAAATCATGAGAAAAAGCGCATTGATACTGCTCATCACCCTGCTGCCACTTACAGCAAATGCCCAAAGTTCCTATAACAACGAAGACGGAAAGAAGATAGACAAAGACAAACTGGAGACAAAAGACTACCTGCCCGAAGTGCATGGAACAATCCGCGCCAAATACGAACATCAGACCACTATGGGAGCCGGACGTTTCGAAGTGCGCAACGCACGTATCAGCCTCACCGGCAACATCCTGCCGATTGTTGCCTACAAAGCCGAAATAGACCTGTCGGACGAGGGAAGCATCAAAATGCTGGATGCTTATGCCCGCCTGTTCCCTGCAAAGGGACTGACGGTGACTGCCGGGCAAATGCGCGTACCGTTCACCATTGACGCCCACCGCTCGCCACACCAGCAATATTTCGCCAACCGTTCCTTCATCGCCAAACAGGTGGGCAACGTGCGCGATGTAGGCGTCACGCTAGGATACACCCTGCCTACCGACCTGCCCATTACGGTGGAAGGCGGACTTTACAACGGTTCGGGACTCACCAACCAAAAAGAATGGCACAAAGAGGTTAATTACTCCGCCAAAGCCCGGTTCCTTTTCACCGAAGGCCTGAACCTGACACTAAGCGTACAGAGCATCCAGCCGGAAGAAGTGAGAGTGCAATCGTACGACATCGGCGCCTACTACGAGTTCAACCGTTTCCACATCGAAGGCGAATACCTGTATAAGCAATATTCCGACAATGCTTTCAAAGACGTACAGGCAGTAAACACCTTCATCAACTACGACCTGCCCCTGCGGAAAGTGTTCAACAAAATGTCTTTTCTGCTGCGCTACGACATGATGACAGACCAAAGCGATGCCAAAACCACCGATGAAGAAACCGGTGCACTGGCAACCACCGACTACAAACGCCAGCGACTGACAGGCGGCATCACTTTCAGCCTCAGCAAAGCATTCCGCACCGACCTGCGCCTGAACTACGAAAAGTATTTCTATGCCAAAAACAGCATTGCCAAAGAATCCGAACAAGACAAAATCGTACTGGAGCTAATGGTGAGATTTTAACTGCCGGAAGAGTTGCATATCTACCGCAAAATCCGTATATTTGGAATAAGCAAAGCAACGATGTATGGCCAATCCGCTTATTCCGGGCATCAGTGCCACAGAGCAAGACTTGTTGTATAAAAAGCTAAGTATATACAACCAGAAGAAAGCTTCTTTCAAAGAAGCCGGCGCTTATCTTGTGGTATTGCCGAGAACGGATTATCCCCGGTATTCCCTTTGGGTGTACTCCCCCCTGCCCGAAAGGCAATCCATCTTTTATATCTTCGATTTGAACGAGGATGTACACGAAGCCTTGCGGATAGCAAGTACGCTATGCTATTACTCCCTGCGTCCCTTACTCTTAGTGGAATACAACGCCAAGCGGATGCAGAACAGGGGCGACGACATTATCTCTTTCGGCAAATATCATGGGCATTATCTGCACGAGATTCTCCGGATAGATCCTGGTTATCTCACTTGGATAGCTTTTAAGTTCACTCCCCGGATACCCAAGCAGGAACGTTTCGTACAAATCGCCGGAGTATACCATTCCGTATACATCGACATCCTGCAACGAAAAGCCAGACAGCCCTCTGCCGGACGTTTTCTGGGCAAGGAAGGGGAGAAAGTGGAGAATCTCACATTGACCGTTCTCAATGTCCGTCTGGAGGACGATCCTTATAAGACGCAGGTCAAGGGTATAACCCCGTATTTTTATGTCCGCCAGGTATTAAGGCTGAAAGACGCTTCCGGCAATCTCGTGACCTTCCGCGTCAACTCCCGCACAGCGAGCCGGTACTCGTGCCAGCTGCCTGCCATGGAACACGCCTACCGGGTGGACGAAACCGTATATATAGCCTCGGCACGCATTGCTGCCACATATACCATTGGCAGAAACAAGTGGACGCGACTCTATTACATAAAGTTCCGGCAGCCCGGATAATTCAGTCCTGATTATCTTTCACTATCAATACGGTTGCATAAGCCGATATTCCCTCCTCACGTCCGGTAAAGCCCAGCTTCTCCGTAGTAGTGGCCTTTATGGAGATATCATCTTCGTCAATCCCCATCACAGTGGAGAGAGTCTGTTGTATGGCGGGTATATGAACCTTTAACTTAGGACGTTCGGCACAGATTGTCGCGTCAATATTACCGATGGAATAACCTTTGGCAGCTATCAGTTCCACCGTTTTCTTCAACAGTATCTTGCTGTCTATATTTTTGAACTCTCCCGCCGTATCAGGAAAGTGATAGCCTATATCCCGCATATTTGCCGCACCCAGCAACGCATCGCAAACAGCATGTATAAGTACGTCGGCATCCGAATGTCCCAACAGGCCCTTTTCATGCTCTAAACGCACGCCCCCCAACCAAAGTTCTCTACCTGCCACCAACCGATGGACATCAAAGCCAAAACCTACACGTATCTTCATATTTCTCGATTATACAATGAACGTGCTAAAATAGGTATTATTCCTATCACCTCAAAGATATTCCGCTATTTTTCCTTTGTGAAAGAGAGAGAGTGTAAAAAAGAATCAACGGATATAGAAGTCCAGCAACTTCTCTTCTCCTAAATAACCCTGCAGATGTTGCCCGATGCTGACAGGCCCTACACCCGCCGGAGTACCGGTAAACAACAGGTCGCCAATCTTCAAGGTCATGAAACGGCTGACATAAGCAATGATGTCATCCACTTTGAAAAGCATATCCGACGTATTCCCACGCTGCACTTCTTTACCGTCTATATCGAGATGGAAATTCAGTTGCTGCAAGTCACCACCAGCCTGTTCCAAAGGAATGAACGTGCCGATAGCCGCCGAGTTGTCAAACCCTTTGCACAGTTCCCAAGGGTTACCCGCCTCACGAAACTTTCGTTGCAGGTCGCGCGCTGTGAAGTCAATCCCCACTGTCACCGCATCATAGTAACGGTGCGCAAATCTCGGAGCAATATTCTTACCCAGCCTGCAAATGCGTACAACAACTTCCGTTTCATAGTGCACCTCGGCAGAAAAATCGGGAACAAAGAACGGCTTGCCGTCTTTAAGAATAGCCGAATCCGGCTTCATGAAGATAACAGGCTCCCGATTTACCTGAGTATGCCCCAGCTCTTTGTTGTGCTGCGCATAGTTCATCCCTACTGCAATAATCTTCATTACTTGATTTCGTTAAAGTTCAAACGGTTAAACATAACTGCCAGATGTGCATACAACGAAGTGTTCTGAACCACTATATCCTCCGGCACACGAATACGGAACGGGGTGAAGTTCCACACAGCCTTGATGCCGCCCGCAACCATAGTATCCGTAATCTTCTGGGCTATCTCAATGGGAACCGTCAGCACACCGATATTAACATCGTACTCGCGCATCTTCTTTTCAAAATCATCGGAATGGAAAATAGGAATACCGTTCAATGTCGTACCCACCAGATCCGGATTAACATCGAATGCCGCCACAATCTCCAAGCCGAAATGGCTCAAACCGGAATCGCGCAGCAACGCACCGCCCAGACTTCCGACACCGAAAAGAAAAGCCTTGTGTATATTGGTAAACCCCAAGAAGTCCTCCAGCACAGCAATCAACGTATCTATATCATACCCCACACGCGTGCGGCCGGAAATATTGACATACGACAAATCCTTTGCTATCTGAGAAGCATCAATATTGATTTCTTTGGAGATTTGAGTGGAGGAAACAAAGCGTTCACCTCTCTTTCTAAGCAACTTTACATTGGAAAGATACCAAGGAAGCCGGCGCAGGGTAGGTTCCGGCACCTTCATGGAGTCTTTCTTTTGTAGCTGATTATTCATGATCTTCCCTTTAAGTTCTCAATATTATGACTGACAAAAGTAGTGCTTTTTTTCTAATCTCTAACATATCTATGACAAAAGGTTAACATTATTTCTACCTATGATTGCAAAGTTCCCCGTAAAAACGTACTTTTGAACTCCTTTTCACAGAAAATTAAAACATGCATATATGGCTAAGAAACCCAAAGACAACGACTGGAAAGACAGACTGAACGTAGTGTACTCCACCAATCCCGACTTCAACTACGAAGTGGATGACGACGAAGAACAAACCACTCTCCCACCCTCCCAGCAGCGCCTTCGCGTGCAATTGGACCGCAAGAACCGGGGCGGCAAAGTCGTGACCCTCATCACCGGATTTGCCGGTACGGAGGATGACCTGAAAGAGCTGGGCAAATTCCTCAAAAGCAAATGCGGCGTGGGCGGAAGTGCCAAAAACGGAGAAATCATCGTACAGGGAGATTTCAAACAAAAAGTGCTGGAGCTACTGAAAAAGGAGGGATATACACAGACAAAGCCTGTGGGCTAAGCTCCTCTCCCTCCGGGGAAGATTACAAAAAAAGCGGTCGCCATGGACATTTCCATGCGACCGCTTTCGTATATTTCTATTCGTATAGAATTATTCAGCGCGTAAAGTGAAACGCTTGAAGTCAACGATCTTCAATTCGGGATCAGCTTCCTTCAATACTTCTCTCACTGTCTTCTTGGCATCCATGATATCTTCCTGGTTCAACAAGCAAACTTCTTTCAGGAATTTACCCAGACGGCCCTTGGCGATGTTCTGAATCATCTGTTCAGGCAGATGTGCAGCCTTTTCGGCAGAAACAGTAGCGATGATTTCTTTTGCCTTAGCCACATCTTCAGCTGTAATCCAGCCCTTAGACATGTTGCTTTCCATGTGATCTTCACTGTCTACGTGAGCCGGGTTGATACCTGCTTTCTTCAAAGCAGCCTCTACGGCTTTCTGCACTTGTTCAGCTTTCGTCTTTTCAATGGCAACTTCAATTTCTTTCTGCTTAACTTCTTCAGAAACGCCGTCCTCATCGATAGCCAACGGGTTCATGGCAGCAATCTGCATAGCCACTTGCTTAGCCAGCTGTTCGTCAACGTTCTTGTTGAAAGCAACGATTGTGCAAAGGCCGTTTCTGTTCATGTGATTGTAAACAACGGTAGTTGCACCCTCTACGGTCATATAACCGTCGAGTTCCATTTTTTCACCTGTGATACCGCTACGGTCGGTTACCGCATCCTGCACAGTGCCATTGCCCATCGGCAATGCCTTCACTTCATCCAAAGTCTTGCACTTGTTGGCAACAGCAAGATCAAGGATATCCTGAGTCAGTTTCACGAAGTCAGCATTCTGAGCAACGAAGTCGGTTTCGCATTTCAAAGCGATGATAACGGCAAAGTCACCGGTAGTCTTAGCCAAAACGCAACCTTCAGAAGCCTCGCGGTCTGAACGCTTGGCAGCAACAGCCTGTCCTTTCTTACGGATAATTTCCATTGCCTTGTCGAAATCGCCTTCAGCATCATTCAATGCATTCTTGCAATCCATCATACCAGCACCGGTCATTTTACGGAGCTTGGTAATATCAGCCATACTTACAGCCATAATATCTTTCCTTTATATTTTTAGTTAATAAATATCATTCTAATAAAGCGAAAAAGAGCTGAGAATAGAGAATTGAGAATTGCTGTAAAGTAACTCTCAACTTTCAATTCTCAACTCTCCACTATGAATTAAGCCTCTTCGTCTTCCTTGATGAAAGCAGCAGCTTTTGCAGCGTTGATTGCTTCCTCGTCAGACTTGTCGAGTCTTGCTTTTGCAGCTTTTTTCTTGCCTTTGTTGGCAGGAGCTTCACCGGCAGCTTCCATATCCACCTTTTCAGCCTTACGCTCTTCCAGACCTTCCTGCATAGCAGCGCAGCAAGCATCCAAGATAACTTCTACCGACTTAGTAGCGTCATCATTTGCCGGAATAACGAAGTCGATGTTTGTAGGATCGGAGTTAGTATCAACGATACCAAATACAGGAATACCCAAACGGTTAGCTTCGCGAACAGCAATATTCTCTTTCATTACGTCGACAACGAACAAAGCAGACGGCAGACGAGTCAGGTCAGCGATAGAGCCCAAAGTCTTGTCCAACTTAGCGCGTTGACGGGAGATTTGCAGAATTTCTCTCTTAGAGAGGTTAGAATAAGTACCATCGTTAGTCAACTTGTCGATAGTAGCCATCTTCTTCACAGCCTTACGGATAGTCGGGAAGTTAGTCAACATACCACCCGGCCAGCGCTCGATTACATAAGGCATATTTACAGATGCAGCCTTGTCGGCAACCACCTGCTTAGCTTGTTTTTTAGTAGCAACAAACAGGACTTTCTTTCCTGATTTAGCGATTTGCTTCAAAGCTTCAGCAGCTTCGTCAATTTTAGCAACCGTCTTGTTGAGGTCAATGATATGAATACCATTGCGCTCCATGAAGATATAAGGAGCCATTGCAGGGTTCCACTTTCTTTTCAAGTGACCGAAGTGACAACCGGCTTCCAATAATGTATCAAAATTTGTTCTTGACATTTTGTTTTAATCTTTAAATCGTTTACTTTCTTTTTTGTTTTTTCTAAACCAACCGCCGGGTAGCCTATCCGAATGAAGAGTCCCGGTAGTTTAGATACTAAACGCCTTTTCAGTTGAGAGTTGAGAGGTGAAAGTCGAGAATTAAGCAACTTGTCCGCCCCAACCGTTCTCCAACTCTTAACGTTTACTGAACTGGAATCTACGACGAGCTTTCGGCTGTCCCGGTTTCTTACGTTCAACAGAACGGGGATCGCGGGTCATGAAGCCTTCAGCGCGGAGAGCAGCCTTATCCTCAGCATTGATTTTCACCAACGCGCGAGCGATTGCAAGACGCAATGCCTGAGACTGACCGGTGAAACCGCCACCGCAGAGATTTACTTTGATGTCATACTTTTCAGCAACACCCAGCTTGTTCAACGGTTGTTTAACTACATACTGAAGAATGCTTGATGGAAAGTACTCTGCGAGGTCTCTCTTATTAATAGTAATCTTTCCAGTACCTTCGCTTACGAAAATACGTGCAATTGCACTTTTACGTCTGCCTAATGCATTTACTACTTCCATTATCTCTTATTTAAGTGCGTTAATATCAATCATTTTCGGGCTCTGAGCTTCATGTTTGTGCTCGCTGCCTGCATAAACGTACATATTGCCCAGCAATTGAGCACCCAGTTTATTCTTAGGCAACATACCCTTTACTACTTTTCTCAGCAACTTGTCATCACCGTTCGGTTTTGCCTGCAAACGAGCAGGAGTGATTTCTCTCTGACCGCCGGGATAGCCTGTATATGACAGATATACCTTGTCATTCCACTTGTTACCGGTTAATTTTACTTTGTCGGCATTGATAATGATCACATTATCGCCACAATCTACGTGAGGAGTAAAGTTTGGTTTATACTTTCCTCTCAACAGCTTCGCAACTTTTGCGCCCAGACGACCCAATACTTGGTCGGTAGCGTCAACAATGACCCATTCTTTAGTCACTGTAGCTTTGTTTGCAGAAATGGTCTTGTAACTTAAAGTATCCACTCTTAATTGTTTTTTTAAATGTTACTACTAAATGTTTTGCTTCACCACGAATTAGCCACCTCGGACAAAGGGAGATTAACTCGCTATGAATTAAATGCTTATCCTTATGAGATAATAATCGGCTTGCAAAGGTACGGATTTTCTTATAACTGGCAAACGTTTTCTTCTTTTTTTTAAATTGCACTTGGCTGATATACAATAAAAAGAAATTATCTTCCGGGGATAATCACACCACCCCGGAAGATAATTCAAAAGCTCCTTGCCTGTGTCCGCAAATGCCTATGGACAGAGGTTTTCGGAAGTCACGCCAAAGGACACCGGACTTCAGTTACCGGACAATGTCTTCCGGAAACACCGGCGGCATAGTCACCCGTTTCCATGTTTCGTGAAACCAGGTGTTCAGTTCATTTCCGTTCAAATCTTTTTCGATAAAATACTTCAGGTACATCACACCGCCCGCACCCATTTCAAACTCAAGGATATTATCCTTATTGTCCAGCATGGGCAAGTGGATATTCTTCTCAATGCTCTCCTTGTAGGCAGCCGCCGATATTTGCCGGTACGTGCCATATCCTGTGATAATGGCGTCCGTACCGGGGCGTATCGTAAAGTTAACGATGCGTCCGTCGTCACTCAGCACCTTGAACGTATTACTCGGCTTCAGCACTCCGGGAATATCCGGATTTTCAGACACATAATGACATAACTGCCAAATACCTTGCAGATGCGCAGGCTCAAAAGCGGCCTTATCCTGCGCCCGGACTCCTGTTACCGCAAGCAGCACCACTGCCAGCATGGTAAAGAAATAATTCTTTTTCATATTCGTATGATATTGGTTAACGTCATGCCATTCCTGCTGACACAAATATAAAGATTTATTTTGAGAAAATAACAATTTATCCTATAAAAAAAGACCCGCATAAACTTCTATTTATGCAGGTCTTTCCACCGAATATTATATTTCGCTTTGCGCCGATTAGAATTCTGCGTTACGCGGAGTGCGAGGGAACGGTATCACGTCACGAATATTAGTCATACCGGTCACAAACAGCAACAGACGTTCGAATCCAAGTCCGAAACCGGAGTGGGGACATGTACCGAACTTACGGGTATCAAGATACCACCACATATCCTTCATCGGAATATGAAGCTCTTCGATGCGGTTCATCAGCTTGGCATAATCGGCCTCACGCTCGGAACCGCCGATTATCTCTCCAATCTTCGGGAAGAGCACATCCATGGCACGCACCGTCTTGCCGTCTTCGTTCTGCTTCATATAGAACGCCTTGATCTCCTTCGGATAATCCGTCAGGATAACCGGACGTTTGAAGTGTTCTTCCACCAGATAGCGCTCGTGCTCGGAAGCCAAGTCAACCCCCCAGTATACAGGGAACTCAAACTTATGACCTTTGGCAACGGCCTCTTCCAGTATCCTGATACCTTCCGTATAGGGCAAGCGAACGAAGCTCTCTTTCAAAACACCTTGCAGACGCTCCACCAAGCCCTTATCAAACATATCATTCAGGAACTTCACATCATCGGCACAGTTGTCCAAGGCCCACTGCACACAGAATTTGATGAATTCTTCCGCCAGATCCATGTTATCGGTAATATCATTGAACGCAACTTCCGGCTCAACCATCCAGAACTCCGCCAAGTGACGGGGAGTATTGGAGTTTTCCGCGCGGAACGTGGGTCCGAACGTATAGATAGCACCCAGTGCCGTAGCCGCAAGCTCGCCTTCCAACTGGCCGGAAACCGTCAGGCTTGCCTGTTTTCCGAAGAAGTCGTCATCGTAGATAATGGAACCGTTCTCATCTTTCTTCAAATCATAGAGGTTCATCGTAGTGACCTGGAACATTTGTCCGGCGCCTTCGCAGTCGGAACCTGTAATGATAGGCGTATGGAAATAGAAGAACCCTTTCTTATGGAAGAATTCATGAATGGCAATGGCCATATTGTGACGAATACGGAATACAGCGCCGAACGTGTTCGTACGCGGACGCAGGTGGGCAATCTCACGAAGGAACTCCATGGAATGTCCTTTCTTCTGCAAAGGATACGTATTGTCGCAAGTACCCAGCACTTCTATTTCGCGAGCCTGGATTTCAGCTTTCTGACCGGAACCCACCGACTCCGTCAACACACCGTTCACGCTCAGACAAGCACCTGTGGTAATATCCTTCAGCATCTCCTCGTCGAAATTTGCCAGATCCACCACAATCTGCACATTATTTATTGTAGAACCGTCATTCAGCGCGATAAAATTAACTTGCTTACTACCTCTGCGGGTGCGAACCCAGCCTTTCACGTTGACCATAGCGCCAAAATCTTCACGCTTCAGCAGGTCAACAATCTTTGTTCTACTGATCTTTTCCATAAAACAGTTATTATACCTTGATTATATATATATATTATTCGAAAGAACCCATGCGCAGGAAGTTCACCTCTTGTTCTGTGAGATAACGCCATTCACCGCGACGCAAGCCTTTCTTGGTTAAGCCGGCAAAAAACACACGATCCAGTTTTACCACCTTATATCCCAGCGACTCAAAAATACGACGCACGATACGGTTCTTACCGGAATGAATTTCTATGCCCACTTCATCTTTCTTAAAATCATCTGTGTAGCTGATAGCATCTGCCTGAATCTCACCGTCGTCCAGCTGGATACCGGCCGCAATCTGCTCCATATCGGCCTTGGTTAGATTTTTATCCAAATGCACATGATATATTTTCTTTTTCAGATATTTGGGATGAGTCAGCTTAGAAGCCAAGTCACCGTCATTGGTGAGCAACAGCACGCCCGTAGTATTACGGTCCAGACGGCCCACCGGATAGATACGCTCGCTGCAAGCGCCTTTCACCAAGTCCATTACGGTGCGGCGTGCCTGCGGATCATCGGAAGTCGTCACCGTATCTTTCGGTTTGTTCAGCAGAACATATATCTTGCGTTCGATGCTGACAGCCTGATCGTGGAACTTCACCTCATCACCGCGTTTGATCTTCGTACCTAATTCGGTCACCACTTCTCCGTTCACAGACACCACACCGGCTGTAATAAACTCATCCGCCTCGCGACGTGAACACACACCGGCATTCGCCAGAAACTTATTCAAACGGATCGGTTCATTCGGATCGACAAACTGCTCCTTGTATTCTATCTGCTTCTTCTTGCTATACTTGGCATTGGGATCATAATCCGCCGTACGACGGATCGGACGGCTGTAACTATCCCTGTTGCCATAAGAACGCTGAGGACGGTCACCACCTTCGCCATTGTAGCGGGGGCGGTAAGGACGGTCGCCACCGGCATTGTTGCCGTAAGAGCGCTGAGGACGATCGCCGCCTTCGCTGTTGTAACGGGGACGGTAAGGACGGTCGCCACCGGCATTGTTGCCGTAAGAGCGCTGGGGACGGTCGCCGCCTTCGCTGTTGTAGCGGGGACGGTAAGGACGGTCGCCACCGGCATTGTTGCCATAAGAACGCTGAGGGCGGTCGCCATTCTCTCCATTCGGGTTAAAACGCGGGCGATAAGAACGGTCGCTGCTATAAGCACGTTGCGGGCGATCCCCATTTTCATTATTAAATCTCGGACGATAAGGGCGGTCCCCATTTTCACGATTATAAGACGGACGGTTGTAACCTCCCTCTCTGTTAAATTGGTTACCATCACGGCCGGCGCCTGAATTCTCTTCTGAAGAAGAGGCATCACGCCAAGTTTCATTTTCTGTACTCATTGTTTTTTATTCGAATAAAATTAAACCTACTGGCCTCACGGCCATTCTTTCTTTATCTCTAATTACCTTTTTTTACGTTAGCTTATAAACAATCCCCGGAACAAAAAGTTGAGATTCTTCCGGGCTTCTCTTGTCACTTCTTAAAGTCCCGTATATGTATGGGGAGTAATCGCACGCAATTCCTTCTTTATGTCCTCGCTCACATTCAATTCTTCTATGAATTCCTTGATTGAGTTCTCCGTAATCGCCTGATTGGTACGCGTCAACGCTTTCAGCGCTTCATAAGGATGCGGATATGCCTCGCGGCGCAGGATTGTCTGAATGGCCTCGGCCACCACACTCCAGCAATTATCCAGATCGCGGTAGATAGCCGTTTCGTTCAGCAACAGCTTACGCAATCCTTTCAGTGAGCTTTGGATAGCGATTATAATATGCCCGAACGGAACACCCACGTTACGCAATACGGTGGAGTCGGTCAGGTCGCGCTGCAGACGTGACACCGGCAATTTCACCGCCAGATGCTCAAGGATGGCATTTGCTATGCCCAGGTTGCCTTCGGCATTCTCAAAGTCAATGGGATTCACCTTATGCGGCATCGCACTTGAACCAACCTCCCCGGCTTTAATCTTCTGTTTGAAGTATTCCATGGAGATATATTGCCAGAAGTCGCGATTCATATCGATCATCACCGTATTGATACGTTTCATCGCGTCGAAAACTGCCGACAGATTATCATAATTGGATATCTGGGTTGTATATTCCTCACGCTCCAGCCCCAGCTTCTCAGCGACAAACCTGTTGCCGAAAGCCTTCCAGTCATATTCCGGATAGGCCACATGATGCGCGTTGTAATTACCCGTAGCTCCACCAAATTTAGCGGTTAACGGACATGCCTTCAATGCGGCCAACTGGCGCTCCAGACGATACACAAACACCATCACCTCTTTTCCCAAACGGGTAGGAGAAGCCGGCTGCCCATGCGTTTTGGCAAGCATCGGGATGTTCGCCCACTCTTCCGCGTATGTGCGGAGCTGGGCAATCAGCTCTTCTATCTGGGGATAATACACCTGTTCCAGCGCTTCTTTTACAGACAAAGGAATAGAGGTATTGTTAATATCTTGCGAAGTCAGTCCGAAATGGATAAACTCTTTATAGTCGTCCATACCGCCCAACTTGTCAAATTCTTCTTTCAGGAAATATTCCACAGCCTTCACGTCGTGGTTAGTCACGCTTTCAATCTCCTTGATGCGTCCGGCATCGGCTTCGGAAAAGTTACGGTAGATATTTCTTAATGTCTCGAATACACCCTTGTCCACCCCTTTCAACTGCGGCAAAGGCAGTTCACACAAGGTGATAAAATATTCCACTTCAACCTGTACACGATATTTTATCAGTGCAAATTCTGAGAAATAGGCAGCCAAAGCATCTGTCTTGCCCCTGTAACGACCGTCAATCGGAGAGATTGCGGTAAGTAAATCAAGTTCCATACGTCGTATTATATGATAATTATCGGGCTGCAAAATTACGGCTTTTTTCCGAGTAATCAGGCATAAAGAGGAAATAAATTAAAAAAATGAGCCTGTAAGACAAAAAAACGGCTTCACATCTTACGATGCAAAGCCGTAAAAAAGTTTCAAAAACCTGTGGGCGTTGACGGATTCGAACCGCCGACCCTCTGCTTGTAAGGCAGATGCTCTG